>Ga0070658_10001842_pt1 | contig 17846 bp, 20 predicted proteins | sample KBSC13metaG_FD_64664 | JGI IMG/M metagenome (GOLD analysis project Ga0070658, IMG submission 64664) | Corn rhizosphere microbial communities from Kellogg Biological Station, Michigan, USA - KBS C1-3 metaG | ecosystem: Host-associated > Plants > Roots > Rhizosphere > Soil ...
TGGCGGGGTGGATCTTCCTGTTCGCGACGACGGACAAGCAGGTGATCGCGTTCGGGGTTGGCGCGCTCCTGGTTGGATGCGTGGCGTTCCTGATCTGGTCGAAGAGGTCGGAGCGGTGGCCGTTCGCGGTCGCGGCGACGGAGAGCTGAGTGTGCCACGCAGGCATGGAAGCGCGGCACTGCCGCGTATCGCCGTTCAGAAGACCAGCTTGCCGACGAGATAGCTCACGCCCATCGTCGAGATGCCTACGACGAGCGTCCGCGTAATGGTGCGTCGCAGGCTCATGTGCCCGGTGCGCGCGCCGACGACCGAGGTCACCATGAGCGACACGAGTGCGGCGACGAGGATCGCCGGGGCCTCGACCGTCACGGCCACCGTGAGAGTGATCATGAGCGGAATGGTCGCGCCGAGCGTGTATGCGACGGCCGACCCGACCCCGGCCCGCACGACATCGGCGTGGGACATGACCTCGAGGATGCCGTGCTCGCTCTCGAGCTGGACGTCGAGCGCGTCGCGCGCCATCAACTGGCCGGCAACCTCACTCGCCAGCTCGGGAGTGAGGCCCTTCGCCTCGTAATGAGCGGCCAACTCGGCACGCTCGACGGCGGGCTGGCGGGCGATGTCGGCCGCCTCCTCCTCGGCAGTGGCGAGTTGGGCCTCGCGCTCCGCGGCCGCCTCGGCCCACTCCGAGCCGCCGGCACTCAGCATCCCGGCCACTGTCGCCGAGGTGGCTGCGGTGACGAGCGTCGCGTGGCTGGCGCCCGCTCCCGCGAACCCCTCCAGGATGCCGGCGGTGGCGATGATCCCGTCGTTGGCGACCACACACCACTTCCGGAGCGAGTTCGGATCGGCCGCCACCGCGCGGAGCCGCGCGAGCAGACCGGGGCGTCGCGCGTGTGCCATGAAGCGCGCGTCGAACTATGACCGGGTGATGAGATTGTTCAGGTACTGCAGCGGCACCGGGTTCTTGAACAACGCGACCTCGAATTGCCTTCGCGTCAACAACCCGCGCAACACTTTACGCATGCCGCTCTTCACGTCGCGGCCTCTGATGAACTGGAGCATGTGGCTGGTGGTCCCCTCGAAGTCGCCCGAGTTGAGATAGGACAGGATGTTCTTCAGGAACCCGCCAGCGCCGACGTTGAAGATGAAGCTGCCGAGCGCGTCCACCTGATTCTGCGTCAGCGCGACCGTGATGCGATCGAGCGCCGGATTCACGACGCGCTCGACATCCTGCCGGAACAGCGCCTCCGCCTGCGGTTCGGTGATGCCGCCGGAGAAGTTCTCGCCCGGACGGATCAGGTGCCCGTACCCGATCGTCAGGTTGCCGGCGCCGTCGTTGTACGGCCTGGGCCGGAAGGCCTCGCTCCCCCGGATGCGTGCGAGGCCGGAGTCGCTCATGCGGAAGGGAGTGGGCGCCAGGGCGGTCGGCGCCGGCCCGATGATGGCGGCACCGAATTCCGGCAGTCGAAGTCCGCCGACGAAGACGAACGCCACCACAATGGTCGTGATGGCGAGCAGCCGGTGGGCCGCGCGCCTGTTCCAAGCTTCACTGGTCATCGCATACTGCCTCCGCTTCGTGCAACGGGGCAGGCGATGTGCCATCGACGGTCGCGGCGCCCGTTCTCGCGTAGCCGACGCCGACCGCTGCGACGAATGTTGTCAAAGAGGTGACGGAAGGTGAAGTTCCGCACACTTCGATCCTCCCATCGAGCAGCACTGGCTGGGTAATCCCCAAACCCGGATGATCATGCGCACTGGTTCCTGTCTGCTCGCGTTGGGAGTCGTTGCGCTGTTCGCCACCAGGATGGACGCGCAGACGTGCTCTGGCAGCGCGGCGTTCTCGGCGGGCCCCGTTCAACTCGGCGCGGGCCTGGGCACCTCCGAAGGTTTCAAGAGCTATGGGCTGGATGTGGCGGCGGGCGCCAAGGCTGGCCCGTACGCGTGGGCCAATCTTGCCCGGGCCGAGTACGCCGACGTCGATGGATCCGCCACGGGAGTCGGCGTGGGCGCGGGCTACGCGATCGATCTGACCCGCGCCAGGACGATGCAGTTCTGCCCGGAGGCAAGCATCAGCCACTGGTCCGGTCCCGACTTCGACTACTACACGCAGCGCGTCACGACGTCGTTCCGCGCGGTCGCGCTCGGGGGCACCTTCGGCGGCGTGGTGCGGGTCGCCCCGATGCTCGATCTCGTCCCGTTCGTGGGCGCGTACTACCGCCACGACCGTGCGTCGGCGACGCTGGATGGCGCGACGGACTCCCAATCGGAGGAGTACAGCGAGATCGACGTCGGCGCAGGGTTCGTCATCAACAGGACGCTCACCCTGCGACCCTCGGTCGACATTCCGGTCGGTCTCGACGGAGCGAAGTCCGAGCTCCGCTTCAGCTTCTCGTACAACTTCGGCGCGACGAAGCACTAGCGCCGTGCAGCGCTCGGTCTAGCCGGCCTTCGCCTCGTTCGCCAGCCAGTCCATCGCCTCGGCGCGCGTGTCCTTCGCCACGAGCCGTCGCCCGGTGACCTGGACGATGCCGCGCAGGATCACCGCCTGGATCGCGGTGACGCCGACGACGGCGCCCGCCACGACGAACGGCTTGTTCGCCTTCGTGAGCTCGTGGAGCGCGTTGCGCAGGGTGCCCGTCACCCGCGAGCCGGTGACGTCCGTGAGCGTATAGACGCTGGCAGGCCGCTCCTTGCCGATGAGCGTCCTCGCTTCATCGATGGCGCCAAGGGCCTCGGCCTCGCTGCCGATGTTGGAGAAATCGAGGACGCAGATGCGCACGCCCTTGTGGGTCGTGAAAGTGGTTCGCATGGGTGGGGAGGGGGAGCGGACGGGTGGGGGGCCGCTTTCGGACCATGGCCTCAATGTCGCGCGCGGAAACGGACTGCGGTAGCAGGGCCGCCTCGCTCGACACGGCCGGCGAATGTGATGCGGCGCACGCCTCGGTCGTCACATGACGATTGCCGTCCATCCTTTCCTGAACACAGGCACGAACATGCGAACCCGATCCTTCGTAGTCGCATTGGGAATCATTGCGCTGTCCACCTCCAGGCTCTCGGCGCAGACGTGCGCTGGCGCCGCGGCCTTCTCGGCGGGACCCGTGCGCGCCGGCGCCGGTCTCGCGACGTCGGATGGCGTGAAGAGCTACGGCGTCAACATGGCCGTCGGCGCCAAGTCGGGCACCTTTGCGTCCGCCAACATTGCCCGGGCCGAGTACTCCGACATCGATGGATCCGGCACGCTGGTCGGCATCGGGGCGGGCTACGCGGCCGATCTGGATCCGGCGAAGACCGTGCAGTTCTGCCCGCAGGTGAGTTATACCCATCAGTCGGGGCCCGACCTCGATTTCGGCACGGGCACGATCGCGACGTCGGCCTACGCGATCGGGCTCGGAGGATCGTTCGGTTCCACGGTGCCGGTCTCGCCGACGCTCGATCTCGTGCCCTTTGGCGGTGCGTCCTACTTCATCTCGCGTGCATCGGCCACCATGGACGACGTCACCGATTCCGAGTCGCAGAACTACACCGAACTCACCCTCGGGGCGGGCTTCGTCTTCAACAAGACGCTGACGTTGCAGCCTGCCGTTTCGATCCCGCTCGGCCTCGAGGGCGCGAAGTCCAGCTTCCAGCTCGCCTTCGCGTTCAACTTCGGCGCGCCGAAGCACTAGCGGACACCAACGCGGGCCGGCGGCCGTAGGGACATCCATGCGAGAGCTTCCCGTCCGTGCCGCCGAGCCCGACGCGTCGGCCGTCCTGGCGACCGTCGAGCGGACCTTCGCCCACTGCGCCACCCTCGCCGACCTGCTCGGCTGGGCGGCGCGACAGGTGCCGCGCGTCGCCGTGTCGCAGATCGTGACGCAGGACGAGTACACGCACGACGTCGTGTTGCCCTTTGGCGAGCACTATCTCAGCTTCGACACGACCTGACTGGGCTCGCTCACGGCGGTCGCCGTGTGGACACATCAGCCGAGCGCGGACGAGCTGCTCGAGGACCGGCTTCGTCGCGGCTGGAAGCCGACGCCGTCCATGCTTCGCGACGGCGACCGCGTGCTCGGGCACGCCGCCTGTGCGATCGAGCGGCAGCTCGGCCAGTCGTGAGCTGAGCCTGCAGCAAGCCGTCCATCTCGTCGACCGGCTCACGAGCGCCGTTGTGGCCGTCGAGCACGACGCATTCCACCCGCAGAGGACGATCTGAGCGAGCAGGCGTTCGACCCACGTATCGAGCTCGCCGAGTGGCTGCACGGTGAGCTCGTCCGCGAATATGCGGGTGAGACCGAGGCCTGGGCGACGGAACGCGTCGCGCGCGTCATGGCTCGGCTCAACGCCGAGCGTATGGACGCGGAGCCGAAGGAGGGCGTCATCCTCCTCCTGCCGCGGAGCAGGGCGTTCACGACGATCGGGCGCCACGTCTACGTCTCGCGTCGGCTGCTGGAGCGGCTGCCGTCGGATGACGAGGCGGCGTTCGTGCTCGCGCACGAGATCGCGCATCACGACTGCGGACACCTGGCGTTGTATCAGGGGTGGAGCTCGTGGATCCCGCGGTCGAAGGTGACGAGCTATCTCGCGACGCACCTCGCGCTGATGGAGCACGGGTTGTATGGACCGGAGAAGGAGGCGCAGGCCGACCTCTACGCGATCCAGCTCTGCCTCGACGCGGGGTACGACGGCGACCGCTGCGCGCACCTGTTCGAGATCCTCGAGAACGAGTCGCTGGACGAGGGGGACTACGACGGCGTGTTCGGGCCGGAGAACCTGCTCGATCCGACCGATCCGGGGCACGGCAGCGTCGCGCACGAGGTGCAGCGCTGGATCTGGACCCGCACGCGCGGCTACCTGCCGCTGCGTGAGCGACGCGAGCGGGTCATCGCCTACCTGCGGAAGAAGCAGGCGGAGAACGCGTCGCGAGGAGCCGGTTGACGTCGATGCGTCGCGGTACTCGCAGCGTGTCGCTGCTGCTCCTCGTCGCCTCGTGCCATCTGTCGACACCCGCAACGCCGGCGCCGACATCGGGCCCGCTCGCGGACATCACCGTGCTCGCCAGCCAGGCCTTCGGTGGCCGCGAGCGCGGCACGCCGGGCAACGACTCCGCTGCCATGCTCATCGCGCGCCGGTACGCGAGCCTGCAGCTCCGGCCCGCATTCAGGCGCGTGTGCGTCGAGCAGGATCGCTGCCTCGCGTCGTACTACCAGTTCTTCGACACCTTCTACGGCCGGTCACACAACATCGGCGCGGTCGTCGAGGGGCACGATCCTGTGCTCCGCAACGAGTACGTCGTCATCGGGGCGCACTTCGACCACCTCGGCTACTCGTCGCGCCTGGCGAACGATGGATATGAAGGGATCGCGCTTCACCCCGGCGCCGACGACAACGCGTCCGGTACCGCGGCCGTTCTCGCCATGGCGGAGCGTCTCGCGCAGCGGCCGACGCGGCGGTCGATCCTCGTCCTCGGTTTCGATGCGGAGGAGGAGGGCATGCTGGGCTCGCAGGCCTTCGTCGCCTCCAGGGCGTACCGGGTCGAAGACATGAAGTTCATGCTCAACCTCGACATGATCGGACGGCTCCGCGATCGGCGCCTGGAAGTGCAGGGCGTCTCCGATCGGTCCATCATGCGGGCGCGTATCGACAGCATCGCTCGTGCGGCGGGGCTGCACGCCGTCTTCCTGCGCGACGCCCGGCGCTCCGACCAGACGAGCTTCGCGGATGTCGGGGTACCGGTGGCGATGTTCACGACCGGTGAGCATGGCGCGTATCACACGGCCCGCGACGTCGCGAGCCGGATCAACGGTCCTGGCTTGCTCACGATCATCGACGTCGCGGAGGCAGTGGTTCGGTCGGCGGCCGACGAATAGCACCGCCGCCCCGGCGGCGTCGAAGCCGGCGGTTGTTCGGTGGCGGCCGACGCCCCGGATCGTTCTATTGGAGGCGCCGCGGCGCGGCTCGATGCAGAGTCCTCCTCGATCGCTCCAGCCTCGATCCGGAGCCCCGCCGGCGCGGCCTCCCCACCTCGCGTTCCAACTCCCGCATGCGTCTCCCTCGGTCGGCATTCGCGGTCGCGCTCATGGCGCTGACGCTCGTGTCTCCCCTTCGTGCCCAGGCGCCGGACAAGCCGGTGCGATTCCGCGATCCCGCCAACATCACGGGGGATCCGACCGGGATGCGGCTGATCCCTCCGATCGGGATCCACATGCCCTACCCGGACGCCGAGCGTGCCGCGGACCACACGGCGTTTCCCGTCGTGGCGTACGTCGTGGATACGACGGGCGTCATCGAGTCCGCCACGATCTCGTTCCTCGACGACACGAAGCCGCCATTCCAGAAGGCTCTCTGCGAGTACCTGCCACAGCTGCGATACGAGCCACTGGTAGTCGCCGGCATGAAGATGCGCGTCCTCGTGGTCGAGTCCTATGGGTTCAACTCGTTGACGTCGCCGGATGCGAGCGGGAAGGTGCGCTCGCACCTGCTCGCGCGTCAGCTGCAGGAGACGTTCGCGACGCAGCCGGTGGAGAACGTGATCCCCGAGCTCGAGCGCCGGCCGCATTGCGACAACGCCGGAACCAGGTAGGACGAGCGCTCCTTCCATGACTACAGACTCTCACGACACATCTCGCATGCGCGTCTTCCGCCTCCCTCTGCTCCTTGCTCTCACGTTCGCGGCGCTCTCACGTTCGGCACTCGCGCAGGACACGAGCGCCACGCATCGCGAGGCCGTCAAGCAGCTCATGGCCGTCACCCATCTCCGCGAAGTCACCGCGCAGAGCATGGACGACGTCGTGAAGTCGCAGATGGCGCAGATGCCGCAGCTCAAGCCGTACGAGTCCATCATGCAGACCTTCCTCAAGGAGCAGATGGACTGGAGCGCGCTCGAGCCCGAGTTCACGCGCATCTACATGGAGGTGTTCACGGAGAAGGAGCTCCGCGACATCGTGAAGATCTATCAGACCCCCGCCGGCCAGATGATGCTCACCAAGATGCCGCTGCTGCTCGTGAAGACGAACGAGTTCACCCAGCGGCGCCTGCAGTCGGGGCTGCCGGTGCTCATGGAGCGCCTGCAGGCCGCGATGCAGGAAAAGGAGAAGGCGGCGCCGGCGCCGGCAGCACCGTCTGACCACTGATAGATTCTCCAACACGTCCGGTAGCATCGCGTGGAGGAGCCATGGCTGTCTGGCAGGTCGACTTTGCGATCGTTCCGCGGCGCGCGCTCGCGTCGAACCCACGCGCGCTCGTCGCGGAGATCCTCGACACCGATTGGTGGCGTGCCGAGCGGCTGCCGACGGGATACTCGCAGCAGCTCACGGCCCTCGTGCCCGGCGGGTCGTCCGGGACGCCCGAGCGTCAGACGTGGGGTGAGGCCGACGGCAATCGCGTCGACGTCTGGTTCTCGAATGGGCAGGCGACGCGCATGACCGCGCACGTCGACGTGCGCCGCCTCGACGCGAAGTTCGGCGCGATGCTGCTGCAGTTCGCGCGCGTGGCCGACGCCGTGTTCGTGCGCGCGGACGGTCTCGTCGTCGAGCCGCTCGTCGGCGCGTTCGGCGCCGCGCTGCGCAGCGCGCCGGCCTGGCAATACGTCAACGATCCGGCGGAATACCTTGCCTCCCACGCCGAGCCGGACGACGACGAATAGCGCCCCGACAGGACCTACTGCGGCCGCGCCTGGCGGATTGGTCGGAACGCCGCTCGTAGCTCGTCGACGAAGATCGTCGGCTGCTCCCATGCGGCGAAGTGGCCACCCTTCTCGGCCTGGTGGTAGTAGAGGAGGTTCGGGTAGGCGCGCTCGGTCCACGTCCGCGGTGCCTGATACTGCTCGCCGGGAAACACGGTAACGGCCACCGGGATCTTCACCCCCTTGGCGTTGAAGAAGCCGCCCTTGTACTCCCAGTAGAGCCGAGAGGCGGACACACCGGTGTTCGTGAGCCAGTAGAGCGTGATGTTGTCGAGGATCTCGTCGCGCGTGAGCTGACCTGTAGCGCTCGACGTGCGGCTGAGTGCCGCGAACACCGCGGCCGCCGGCTGGGCGCCGTTGTCGTTGTGATCGAGGAGGAACGCGGCCAGACCGATCGGAGAGTCGTCGAGTCCGTAGAGCGTCTGTGGTCGGCTCGCCATGAGCCGCGCGTAATCGACGTGCTTGAACGTGTAGACGAGCTGGTCGTAGGCGCGCTTCTCCTCCGGTGACAGGCTCGAGGGCGCGGGCTGGCCGGTGTCGAGCGCCTTCTGCACGTCGGCGGGCACGGTCGCCGGCATGTTCGTGTGGATGGCGAGCAATCCCGCCGGCGCCTGCAACCCCATCTGATCGACGACGAACGCGCCCCAGTCGCCACCCTGGGCCACGTAGCGTGTGTAGCCGAGACGCTTCATCAGCTCCGCCCACGCCCGCGCCATGTGCTCGGGGCCCCAGCCGGTGCTCGTCGGCTTTTCCGAGAAGCCGTACCCGGGCATCGAGGGAATGACGACGTCGAACGCGTCCTCCGCCTTGCCGCCGTAGGCGACGGGATCCGTCAGTGGGCCGATCAGCTTGATCTGCTCGAGGACCGAGCCGGGCCAGCCGTGGTTGATGATCAGCGGCAGCGCGTTCTTCTCCCGCGAGCGGACGTGGATGAAGTGGATGTCGAGCCCGTCGATGTTGGTCACGAATTGCGGCAGGGCGTTCAGCTTCGCTTCCACTTTGCGCCAGTCGTAATCCGTCGCCCAGTAGCGTGCGAGCTCCTGCATCGTCGCCAGCGGCAGTCCCTGCGAGTGGTCGGCGACGGTCTCCTTCTCGGCCCACTTCGTCGCGAGGATCCGCCGGCGAAGGTCGGCGAGCGCAGTGTCGGACGCGCGATAGTGGAACGGCCGGATGTCGTCTTGGGCAAAGCCGGCGACGGGAATGGCGACGGACATGACCAACCCCAGAACGAGAGTGCGGCGTGACATCGGTGGCTCGGGCTGAAAGAGCGGCCGCAAGCTCTTGCGCGCTGACGCCTCAGGACAGTTGGACCAAGGGGGCGGCGCGTAGCGGGCGCCGTGGGTTCCTCGGCATCACGCCGGGTGGCCGCGCGGCGGCGCCACCGCCATGGCGGTCGCCAGGAGCGCCGTCAACGCGTGATCGTCCAGTTGCTCCCAGGCAGCCGGGACACCCGCGCATCGGCGCTTCTCCCGATCGGACTGAAAGCACAGCCACCCGGCAGTGAGCTCGGGGCGCACCTGTGGTAGACCGTGGCGCTTCGTGTTCGGGTGCACGTCATAGATGGTCCACAGCACACCCGCGTCATCTCGCACTTCGCGCAGCGCCATAACCTCACCTGCTACAAGTCGAGGAGGACGAATGACGGCGCGGCGCGTTCGGTGCACCGGACGTTGCGGAGCCGTCGTACGAGGTCAGGGCGCGAGAGCGCGCAAGGAGTACACCCGATTCGGTGCGCGTACGACCAAGGGCCAACGCGACGTCGGAGAATGTCGGCCTGCCGACGCATCCGCGTGACAGGCCGACGATTCAGAACAGCTCCTCCGCGCGCACGACGATGATCCCCCTCAGGGCGTCGGCGGCATCAGCTTGCCGAGCTCCCGCCAGGTGACGAGGACGACGTTGTTGTCCTTGAGTGCTTTCTTGAACTCCGGGCTGTTCATGACGTCGTAGTCGCGTTGACGCCAGGCGGAGCCGTACGCGTCGTGGTTCACCGTCACGGCGCGCATCTCGGCGTCGTCGTACGCGAGGTGGACGATGAGCTCCGTGAGGCCGGGCTTGAGCCCGTTCACCGCGTCGAGGTAGAACTGCTTCCACTTGTCGGCCGGCACCCGATCGTCGGCGATGATGACCGTGTCGGGGATGACGTCGCTCGACGTGACGACGGCCTGCGTGCCTGGGCGCGGCGTGGCGATGAAGCCGAGGAAGGGGAGCTTGTACGCCCGCGCCACCTTCACGTACGTCGCCATCAGCTCGGGGGTGTTGAACAGCGCGCCCATGTGGCTGTCGACGTGGGTCGGCTTGATGCCGAGCGCGTACGCGCGGTCGATCTGCGCGCGGAGCTCCTTCTCGACCTCGTCGAGCTTGGCGCGCGTCATCACGGTGCGCGTGTCGCGCGGCAGGGTGCCGTCGGGATCGTGCAGGCTCGGCACCTGATCGCGCGACGCGGTGCTCCCCCAGCGATAGGTCGCCCACTCGCTCGTGAGCGTGAGGTGCAGGCCGAGGTCGGCGTTGGGATTCTTCTTGGCGTACTCGGCGACCTCGGTGACCCAGGGCGTCGGGATCATGATGCTCGCCGAGTTGACGGCGCCCTTGTCGAGGGCGTCGAGGCTGGCGGCGTTCTCGGAGTGGGCGACGCCGAGGTCGTCGGCGTGGAGGATGAGCAGCTTGGAGTTGGCGGGATGGCCGAGCCGCTCGGCGATGGTGCGCGTCTGGGCGGGCAGCGTGGAGGCGACGAGCAGGGAGGCCAGCGTGGACCAGAGCAGTTGCTTCATTGGGGGCAGTCCTGTGAGCGAAGTGTTCCGGACGACGGTCGTGGCCTAAGGTGTCGTCGGGCACTCTGGTGGGATAGGGCCGGACAGCCAGGCGAGCAGATCCGGCTGCATCGGTACACCTCTTGTTACTCCCTCGGGTGACAAAGGCCAACGACGGCCTCAACTGGAGGGACTCATGCACATACAGGTAGCGGATCGCCGTCGCAGTTCATGGGGCGCCGTCCTCGCGCTCTCGATCGGACTCGCGGCGCCTGCGGCGGCGCAGTCGCGGCTCGTGCTCCCGGCGGGCAGCGTGATCCTCGTTCGTACCACGGCTCCCCTGCAGTCCGCGTCCGCGCAGAGCGGACAGACCTTCGAGACCACCGTCGAGCAGAGCGTCGGCGTGGACGAGTACACGATCATCCCCGAAGGGAGCAGGATCCGCGGACAGATCACCGTCGCGCGCCCCGCGACGCGGCAGCAGTCGGGCGTCATCGAAGTCGTGTTCGACCGGATCGTGCTCTCCGATGGCACCTCCGTTCCCATCACCGGCAAGCTGACGAGCACCGACTCCGCCGAGCGGAGGCAGATCGAGCGCGATCCGAACGCGCGCGTCGTGCTCGTCGGTGAGCGCGGCGGCATCGGCGCGGCGATCGCGGGCGCCGGCCGGTCGCAAAGCCCGAACAACATCTTCGCGGCGCTCGGCAGCCTGCTCTCCGAGGGGCGCGACGTGAACGTCCCCGCCGGTACGCCGCTCGCCGTCGAGATCGAGCAGCCCGTGTCGTTGCGTGGTCGCGGGCGGATCCGCGCCGGCGACGCGAACACGATCTATACGGCCGCGGAGCGCGTCCGCGCCGCGCAGACCGCGCTCGCGCAGCGGAAGTACTACTCCGGCTCGATCAACGGCCAGCTCGACGACGCCACGCGTCGCGCCCTCTTCCAGTTCCAGGCGGACGCCGGCTTCAGGGCGACGGGCAACCTCGACGGACGCACGGCGCGCGCGCTCGGCGTCAACGTCGCCGGTGGTCTCGGCGGCGCGGCGCTCTCCGCCGACGTCGCGTCCACGGTGCGGCGAGACGCCCAGTCGCTCGTGTCGCGTCTGCGCGCGGAGCTCGGCAGCACGGGCGTCGGGCGACTGAATCCGTCGCGCAACTACTCGCAGGGTGATCTGGAAGCGTGGTTCGCGCTCTCCGCCTTCGCCGACAACGCCTCGCTGTACGAGCAGGTCGTGCGCGGGGGTGACAACGCCAACGCCACCGTGCTCGCGGGCCGCGCGCTGATGGGTGCGGCGCGACGCGTCGATGGCGCCTTGCAGTCGGCGCGCGTCTCCTCGTCGCTGCAGAGCGCGTGGACGACGCTGCGACGGCAGCTCTCGGCGCTCGACACGCAGAATTGAGCGCGCGTCCACCATGCACGTGCGCGGCCGCCTCTTGCGAGCGGCACCGTGGGTGATCGCGAGTCTCTGGGCCGCCACGCCGTTGGCGGCCCAGAGCGCGTCACCGCCGCTGCCCGCGCCTGGCCGACTGGTCGATCTCGGCGGCTGGCGTTTGCACCTGCACTGCAGCGGGGTGCGTGCGGTGGCGCAGCCGTTGGTGGTGCTCGAGGCTGGGGCAGGGGACTTCTCGGTCGACTGGAGCCTCGTGCAGCCGTCGGTGGCGTCGTTCGCGCGCGTGTGCTCGTACGATCGGGCGGGGACGGGGTGGAGCGATCTCGGACCACGGCCGCGCACGATGGAGCAGATCGTCTGGGAGCTGCACGAGCTCCTCGCGCGCGCGGGAGAGCGGGCGCCGTATCTGCTCGTGGGACACTCGTACGGGGGCGCGCTCGTGCGGCTCTACCAACGCGCCTACGCGGCCGACGTGGCCGGTCTCGTGCTCGTCGACGCGCAGGGCGACGATCCGGTTCGTCTGATGCCCGGTGGCAAGGTCGGCCGATCCTCCGATCTGGCGAAGGGGGAGCCGATTCCAGGCGTGAAGACCGCGGGTCCGCTGCGGGAGAGTGACGTCCCCCAGCGCATCATCGCGATGATCGAACCGCAGCTTCGCCAGATGGCGCCTCGCGCCAACGATCCGCCGCGCGATCTGCTGCCGCCGGATGCCCAGCGAATGCGCACCTGGACGCTTGGCCAGCTGAAGCACGCGCTGTCGAACGACAATCCCGTCGAAGCAGAGGAGCTCGGCCTCCTGCGCGCCGATCGTGCGCAGTCGCCGCATCCACTCGGCGATCTGCCGCTCGTGGTGCTCTCGCGCGGTCGCGCCGAGGACGACGCAGCGGCCGAAGAGGGCCATCGGCGGGAGCAGGCGGAGCTCGTCGCGCTGTCGCGGTCGGGGCGACAGGTCGTCGCGGAGCGCAGCGGGCACCACATCCCGCTGCAGGAGCCCGAGCTCGTCGTGGCAGCCATCCGCGACGTGCTGTCCGCGACGACTCGCCGATGACGGGTCGCGTCCCGTGACCGCGGCGATCTCCCGCGCGTCGCACTCGGCGACGCGCGTGGACGATGCGCTGGCCGGGCTGGCCCGGCGCGTCGCATATTGGCCGACCGCCGAGGCTGGCGCCTGCGCCTGTCCACTCGTCGTCCCCGCCCATGGATCCCGCCCAGTACGAACGACTCGTCCGGAAAATCGAGGCCGTCGCACTTGCCTCGCCGCGGTCCTTGAAGCTGCGCGTTCGGCTGCTCGTCGCGCTCGGATATGCCTACGTGCTGCTCGTGCTCGGCGCGCTCGTCGCGGCGGCGATCCTGTTGGTGTGGCTCCTGGTGAAGGCCCACGGCGGTGGGCTGATCAAGCTCGTCGTGCCGCTGCTCGGACTCGTCGTCGTCATCGCGAAGTCGCTGCGCGTGCGCGTCGCGCCACCGGACGGACGCACGCTGGAGAAGGGGAGAGCGCCCGTCCTCGACGCGCGCGTCGAGCAGATCCGCGCGCAGCTCGCGGCGCCGGCGGCGGACCACGTCGTCCTCAACGACGCCTTCAATGCGGCTGTGATGCAGGTGCCGCGGTTGGGCATCCTGGGATTTCCGCGCACCTACCTCGTGCTCGGCGTGCCGCTCATGCTGGCGCTCACGCGCGACCAGTTCGACGCCGTGCTCGCGCACGAGTTCGCGCATCTGTCGGGGTCGCACCCGAAGGTGGGACTCTGGGTGTATCGGATGAGTCGTACGTGGAACCAGCTGCTCGAACAGCTCGAGACGAAGCGGAGCTGGGGGCGTCGGCTGTTCGAGTGGTTCATCCGCTGGTACCAGCCGCGGCTGCAAGCCTACGGGTTCGTGATGTCGCGGCGCGACGAGTACGAGGCGGATGCCGACGCGGCGCGCGTCACGAGCGCGGACGCGATGGGCGGGGCGCTCGTCGGGCTGCAGGTGGGAGAGCGCACGCTCCACGAGCACTTCTGGCGCCCCATCTGGCGCGGCGCCGCGGAGGCACCCTCGCCGCCGCCCGCGGTCTGGTCGACGATGGGCGCCGTGTGGCGCACGCCTCTCGAGCCGGAGGTGCGCTCGGAATGGCTCGGCACTGCGCTCGCGCGCCGCGCCTCCGACGACGATACCCATCCCTCGCTCCGAGAGCGTCTCGCGGCGCTCGGCCTCGTCGAGCGCGATGGCTCGCAGATCGCGCTCGGCGTCGTCGAGCGCGATGGCTCACGGATCGACGGGCTGCCGACGCTCGCGACGGCCGGTGCGCCCTCGGCGGCGGAGCACTACCTCGGCGATCTCGCGGGGGAGATGCTGTCGAGCTTCGACGTGGAGTGGCGCAACGCCGTCACCGAGCGCTGGCGCGAGCGCCACGAGGAGGTGCAGGCGCAGCGCGCCGTGCTCGCCCGCCTCGCCGAGCGCGAGCGGGAGGAGCCCCTTGGCGCGGCCGACCTCTGGCTCCGCGCCAACACGTACAACGATCTCGGCGAGTCGGAGGAAGCCATTCACGCCTTCCGCGCGGTGGTGGCACTCGCGCCGTCGCACGTGCGTGCACACTTCCTCCTGGGCGTGCTTCTGCTGGCCGCGAACGACGAGGCGGGCGTCGAGCACGTGAAGCATTCGATGTCGCTCTCCTCGGAGTTCGCCGTGCGAGGCGCGGACGTGCTGCGTGACTTCTACGCCAGTCGGGGAATGGAGGACGAGGCGCGCGCCATGGCGCAGCTGCTGTGGCACAACGGCGAGGAGCTCCGCCTGGCGCTCCTCGAGCGCCAGGCGGTGACGAAGCGCGACACGCTGCTGCCCGTGCCGCTCGACCCCTCGTATCTCGAGGCCGTGCGCGCCGCGATGGCAGCCGACGAGCGCGTCGTCAGGCTCTGGATCGCCAGGCGGGCCACGAACCATCTGCCCGACTATCCCATGCTCGTCATCCTCGTCGAGCCGATATGGTGGCGCGGGTCGTGGAGCGGCCCGACCGCGGGGCTGGCGCAGGACGTGATGAATCGAGTGGACGCGAACGAGTGGGTGCACCTCTACGTCGTACAGCTGTCGGGGAACACGGAGTGGGTGGCCAGGCGCATGGCGGGCATCGCGGGGGCGCTGGTCTACGAGCGGACGTAACCGCTGGGCGGGCAGGTCGTGGCGGAGCGCCGCGGTCGCCATATTCTGCGGATGACAGAAACCATTCTTGCCCCGCTCGCCGGCTGGGAGAGCTACTACGTCATCGTCGGCTCCTCCGCCGCCGCGCTCACGGGACTCCAGTTCGTCGTCATCGCCCTCGTGGCCGACCTGCGGCCCCGCAGCTCGAACGAGACGATCGACGCCTTCGCGACGCCGACCATCGTGCACTTCTGCCTCGCGCTGCTCACCGCAGCCGTGCTCAGCGCACCGTGGCGCACGCTGCTCGGGCCCGCACTTTCCGTCGCGGCGGTCGGGCTCGGCGGATTGTTCTACGAGGCGATCGTGATCCGCCGCGCCCGTCGGCAGCGCGACTACAAGCCGGTGTTCGAGGACTGGCTCTGGCACACCATCCTCCCCATCATCGCGTACGTCGCCATCCTCGGCGGCGCGAGCGCGCTGGTCGCCGACGCGGCGGACGCGCTCTTTCCCATCGCCGCGGCGACGCTGCTGCTCGTGTTCATCGGCATCCACAACGCGTGGGACACCGTCACGTACATCACGCTCGAGCAACTGCGGCAGCGCGACCGGCCGTCCGAGCTGAATCCGGCGCCGTCGGATGGTGCGTCGCCCACTCGCGCCCCGGCGCCGGAGGGTGTGAAGGCGCCGTGAGCGGGAACGCGCGCCGTCGGCACGTCTTCGTCACGGGCGGCACGGGCTACATCGGCCGCGCGCTGATCGACGCCTTGCTCGCGCGCGGCCACATCGTGCGCGCGCTGGTGCGCAGCGGCGGCTCGGCCCGTCTGCCGCCCGGCGTCGAGTTCATCGTCGGCAACGCGCTGGACGCGAGCTCGTATGCGCGCGAGGTGGCGCCGGCGGACACGCTCGTCCAGCTCGTCGGCACGCCGCACCCGGGCCCAGGCAAGACGGAACAGTTCCGGCGCGTCGACCTGCCGTCGGGGCTCGCCGCGGTGGACGCCGCGCTCGCGGGCCGAGTGAAGCACCTCGTGTACGTCAGCGTCGCTCAGCCGGCGCCGGTGATGAAGCCCTACATCCTCGCGCGCAGCGCGGTGGAGTCGCGGATCCGCGAGGCCTGCGGCCAGGCGTGGCTCTCGGCGACGATCCTCCGCCCGTGGTACGTGGTCGGCCCCGGGCATCGGTGGCCGGTGCTGCTCACGCCGGTGTACGCGCTTGCGCGCCGGCTCCCGTGGACGCGCGAGGGCGCGCGTCGGCTCGGGCTCGTGACGCAGGCGCAGATGATCGGGGCGCTGGTCGAAGCGATCGAGCATCCGCCGGACGACGTCACGGGGCCAAGGGTGTGGGAAGTGCCGAGGATCGCGCAGGGGAGGGCGCCGTGATGATGCCGCGCCGTCGCATTCGCGCTCTGGCAGGCTGCTCGCTCTTCGCCTCGCTGCTGGCGTGTGGTGGCGACCGCGTCACGTCACCGATGGGCGTGGCCGTCGGCTCGTCGCTCGGACCTCCACTCGGTGACCCGTCGCTCGTCATCGCCTTCACCATGTGCGAGCGAAAGGACCAGGGGCGTTGCTGGCTCACACTCGCCACCGAGCAGGGCGCCGTTCGGACCATCACGAGCGCGCCGCCCGGCTTCGACGTCGTATGGTCGCCGGATCGGTCGACGCTGGTGTACCTCGCCCCGGACGGGCTGTGGAGCGTGTCTGCGGCTGGCACGGACGCTCATCTCATTCCCAATACCTCCTTCTCGTTTCCCAACGCGAGGTTGAGGGCGCCGAGCTGGTCGCCGGATGGCAAGCGACTCGCGGCCTGGGATGTGTCCAGCTTCCGGTACGTGGTCATCAACGCGGATGGGAGTGGACTGCAGACGCTGACGGGGACGGCCAGCGCAGCCGGCCAGCCCGTGCATTGGTCAGCGGATGCGACGGCGTTGCAGTACACGACGGGCAAGACGATCTGGGAAGTGGACGTCGCGACGAACGAGACGCGGCAGCTCGTCGCGCCGGCGGTTCCGGAGGTCTGGCACGTCACGTATTCGCCGGACGGAAGCCGCATTGCGTTCGTCGACCAGGAGGATGGGATGCAATACGTCCTCGGCCCCTCCGGGACGTATACGCAGTTCGGACCGCTCCCCGCCACGTCGGGCCTGTGGGTCATGAATCGTGACGGCACCGGCCTGCGGCAACTGCTGAACGAGTACGTCACCGGTGTGACGTGGTCGCCCGACGGGCGGAAGCTGCTCTACAAACGAGAGGCACCCAGCGGTCCCACCGGACTGTTCATGGTGGACGTCGGTGGCTCTGCCGCGCCGCAGCCCTTCATCATGGATACCGACAGTCTCAGGGTGGTCGGTGCGGACTGGGCGCGGTAGGAAGGTGAGAGCGGCCACCCTGCTGCTGCTCCTCGCGCTCGCATCCGTTGCGAATGCGGGCACCGTGCAGGGGCAGCATCATCTCGTCGTTCCACTCACGCCCGACACCGCGTGGTGGTCCGGCGTCGTCGTCCACGGCGACCAGATGCCCATTCGCGACGGCTACCGCGCCGACCTCCGCGCCAACACCTACGGCAATCAGGCGCAGCCGCTGCTGTTGTCGAACCGCGGCGACGTCGTCTGGTCCGACGCGCCGTTCGTCGTCGCGGCGGGGAAGGGGGAGCTCATCGTCGACGGCACCGCGCCGATCACGAGACTGCACGCGGGCACCACGCTGCGTGATGCGTATCTGGCGGCGAGTGCGCGCTTCTTCCCGCCCTCCGGGAAGCTCCCCGACACGCTCCTCTTCTCCGCGCCGCAGTACAACACCTGGATCGAGCTGATGTACGACCAGAACCAGGCGGACGTCCTGAAGTATGCGCGCGGCATCGTCGCGCACGGATTCCCGCCCGGCGTGCTGATGATCGACGACAACTGGCAGGAGGACTACGGCCGCTGGCGCTTTCATCC
>Ga0070658_10001843_pt1 | contig 17844 bp, 13 predicted proteins | sample KBSC13metaG_FD_64664 | JGI IMG/M metagenome (GOLD analysis project Ga0070658, IMG submission 64664) | Corn rhizosphere microbial communities from Kellogg Biological Station, Michigan, USA - KBS C1-3 metaG | ecosystem: Host-associated > Plants > Roots > Rhizosphere > Soil ...
CGCGCATTTGCCCAAGGGAATTGTGGGGCATCGGCGTCAGAAAGCCCCACAACCCGAGGAAAACGCCAGTAACAAGGCGGCAAGAGCCGCCTGAATTAGCGGAAACTAGAGTTAATCCTGGTTCAGACAGTCAGCGGGTCATGCGGCGGTAGCCGTAGATCAGCAGCGCCCAGAGGGGCGAGTAGACGACGATCCAGACGAGGAGCTGGACGGGCAGGCGCAGGGCCATCAGGAAGGAGTGGGCGGCGGCCGCGCCCGTGCCGCTGACCTCTTCCATGAAGGGGCTGGCGGGCTTGACTTCGGGGGCAGGGTTCTTCGGCTTCTCGTCCAGTTCGACCGTGATCTCGGAGAGCGCGCCGAGGCGGGTGAGCATCTTGAGACGTGCCTGCGACTGGGCGACCCGAATGCGCAGTTGACGCAGGGTCTCTTCGTCGCGGACGGTCTCGGAGTGCTTGCGGCGCGTCTTCAGTTTCTCCTGGGTGGTGGCGATGTCGGCGCGGAGCACATGGCTGGTCTCCTGTTCGTCGCTCACCTTCTCCGTGATGTCCTCGCCGCTCAGGGTTTTGCCTTTCAATAGGCCGAGTCGTGCGATCTGCCCCATGACCGTATCGAACTGATCGACCGGAACTTTGCAGGTCAGCGACGCCTGACGCGTGTTGTCCTCCTGAGTAGATAACTGGTTCTGCGCCACATAACCCTTCGACTCTTTCACCAGTCTTTCAACCGCCTCCGTCTGCTGCTCCGCATTCGCGACCTCGACCGTCAGACTCGCCTCTCTATGCACCTGCCGCTCTGTTGGCAGATCGTCTGCAAAATCTATGTAGGCCCGCGGCTCGCCGTTCCGAATCTCAGAGGCGTTAGACGCCTGGTTGGTCGCAGAACGGAAGTGTCCGGTAGGGGTGGGATTGGAGGGCTTTACGGCCTGTGCGTCCGCTTCATGAGGAGCATCAAGCACCTCACCCTGCGCGCCAAAAGTTTGTCCACTAAAACTGTGTACGCCATAATTCACATTGTTCGGGGAGTATCCCTTCTGATTCTCCGACGCTACTGGGGGCAGGGTGCCTCGTCGTGTGTGAAGCGGAGGGGCCGCACCGCTGATAGCAGGATCGGTTTCCACCTTTTCGTATCCGCTTTTCAGGTCATATGTTTTCGGGAAGGTCCATCGCCGAACACCATGTCCTGGGTTGGTACCACTGGCAACGCCTTCTTGGAGGAGGTTTTGCGATGGATCCGTATATGGGTGATCGGCACTCTCACCTGCGGCTTGCGCCTCTTTGCCTACTGCCATCCTTCCATGCGTCACCTGATAACGTTCCGTACTGCCGACCGGATTTCCGTTGCCGTTTCCAATCAGGGGCGTGAGGCCATTAGCATGAGGAAAGTAAGGAGAACCTTTATCGCTCTTTGTTCCGGCAACATCGGTGGCGCGGTTGCTATCGAAGTAGAGGTTCTTCTCATCCGCATCTTTATCGGTATGGGAATGATCTTGCCCCAACATCGTGGCGAGACGTGGATCCTGACGGCTGACACCCGTGTCGCCGGAAGCGCGCCCATTGCCGGCGCGAATGTTCAAGTTTAGGTGAGTCGCGTCGTTTTTGTCATTTGCGAAGTAGTGCCTACTGGGAGCGGGAGCGACGCCCTCGTACCGTGCCTCATAACTTCGTGTCACATCGTCGTGATCCTGTACATACATCGCTGACATCGCGGACGTCTTGCGGCTGTTCGCATGGGAGGAGGTCTGGTAGTTGTTCAGGGCGGGGTAGAGCATGAACCAGGCCAGGGCGGCGGAGGCGGAGGCGCCCCAGAGCAGGACGGGTTTTTCTCGCCATCGGGGAAGCATCTTGACTTTGGCTTCCGGGGCGGCGGTGGGGACGGACGCCAGAATCCGGGCGCGGAGGGCGTCGCTCATCTCCAGAGAGTCGTCGGCGCGCAGTCGGGTTCCCAGTTGGCGCATCTCTTCCAGTTCCTTTCGGCAGGACTCACAGCGGTTCAGATGCAGGCGCAGGGCGATGCGGGAGGCGGGCGACAACTGCCCATCCAGGAACGCTTTCAAATCGTTGTGCAGTTTCTCGCATTCGTTCATTGTTTTGCCTCCTGCGGCATCGCCATCGTGGCGGTCTCCGCACTCTCCCCGATCACATAGTTTGTCAGGCTGACCCGTAGTCGGCGGATCGCATTGGAAAGCCGCGACTTCACGGTGCCGACCGGAATATCCAGCACCTGCGCGCACTCCCGATAGGTCAGGCCGTGCAGTTCGCACAGCACCACGACATCGGCGTGGTGGGGGCCGAGGCCGTCGAGCGCGGTCTGGACCTGATCGCTCAGTTCGCCTTTGGCCGCAGCCTCCTGAGGGTCCGAGCGCCAGTCCTGCGCCTCGATCTCCTGGTCTTCCAGCGGCACGCTGTCGGTGCGGGAGCGCTGGCAGTGGCGCAGGCAGTGGTTCACCGCGATGCGGTAGACCCAGGTCCCCAGAGCGGAATCGCCTCGAAACTGCCCGAGACTGCGGTAGAGGTCACAGAAGATCTCCTGCGTCACATCCTCGGCATCCGTGATATTGGGCACATAGCGGCGCACCAGACGGTGGACACGCGTGCCATACGCCTCCAGAAACTCCGCGAAGGCTTTGCGGTCTCCCTGTCGAATCCGGCGCACCATCTGCATCTCGTTTTGCTGCATAGAAATTCGCTCCCTGAAAGAGAAGCCGCCCGGTCCCGCTGCTACAGGACCGAAGTCGAAATGCTGTCTTGTTCGGCGTTCAATGAGTTGGGTACGCAGCGATGCCGAAAGGTTCACGCGAGTCGAAAAGAAGTCGTGGAGGGCAGAAAAGCCGCTCGGAAGTGAGCGGCTTGATGCGACAGTATTTTCCCCGGCAATGAATTGCCGTTCTGAAATGGGAAGTCCATCTTCGTGGACTTCCCATTTTAGCGCGAGGTTTCAACTCCTGCGCACGCTTAGAGCGATTTGCGCATGAGGCGGTGCTCGATGTCGCAGTCGAGGAAGATGTCGCCTTCGGCGATATAGCCGAGTTTCTCGTAGAAGGGGATGGCGTAACACTGGGCTTCAAGGATGAGTTCGGTATAGCCGGCGGCGCGTGCATCTTGCTCGATGCGGCGCATCAGGAGCGCACCGATGCCCTTGCCGCGGTATTCGCGCAGTACGGCGACGCGCCCGATCTTGCCGATGCCGTGGCCTTTGTCTAACAGGCGGGCGGTGCCGACGATGCCGGAGGGAGTCGGGTCGGTTACGCTGCGGGCGAGGAAGTGTGCGGCGGTGACGTCGTAGGCGTCGAGTTCCTCTTCGGCGGGAACGCCCTGTTCCTCGACGAAAACGGTCATACGAATGGCGAAGACGGCCTCACGCTCGGCGGCGGTCTGCAGCGGCACTGCCTCGTATTGGGGTGGGGTGTTGGCTGTATCGTTCATGGCCTTCTGTTCGCTGCATGGGAGGATGTTTCCTGCCGGGAAACACAGGGCGAGGCCAAATCGTAGTAGCGAAGTAGAGCAGAGCGGGAGAGGTAGGGAGGTCGCAGATGGAGCAAGTTCCAGCCCAGGAGAGAGAGGAGCCACAGGCGGAATCCGCGTCGGGTGCAGTGGTGCAGGCCCTGGTCAGCGACAATCCCGAGGTACGCGCCAGCGCCTTCAACGCGACGCTGGGCCTGCTGTTTCGACTCAATAGTCTGACGCAGAAGCGCCAGACGCAGGAACAGATCGATCGGGACGCCCGATTGATTCAGACTCCCGTTGCGGAGGCGCTGGAGAGCGACGACCCCTGGATACGCAGCCGCGCAGGCGGAGTCCTGATCGGGCTGCTGGCGACGCTGGAGGAGGTGACGCGCAAGAAACAGCGTGTCGAGACGATGATCGCGCAGTTGCGGGAGGAGATCGAGACGGCCCGGCGCGTGCGGCGGGCAAAACAGATACGGACCATTTTGCTGCTGGTCAGCGCGACCGCTTTCTTCGCGCTCCAGGGTGTGCATCTCTTCTGGTTCTTGTGGCTGTTCTTGCCTCTGAGCGGTGCCTGGGATAGAGAGCGCTCTGCAAGCCGGAAGACGATTCAACGGTTGAGCGAAGCCTGGGACCCGCGTGCTATCGGAGTGCTGGCGATCGTGGCGCAGGAGCGGGATGTCGAGTTGAGCCATCTGGCGCAGCAGGCGCTCATCAATCTTCTGCCCCGTGTCCGCGCCTCGGATGCCGGGTTTGTCGATGCCGAGGGAATGAAGGCTCTGATCGAACTGCTGCGAGAGGATTACGACGAACTGCGACTGGCGCTCCTGAAGGCGCTGGAGCAGATCGGAGATGAACGCGCGATCTCGATGGTGATGGACTTGCGCGATGCGCCGCGGGTAAATCTCGATGTGCGGCAGGCCGCGGCGGAGTGCCTGCCTGCGCTGGAGAATCGAGTCCGAATCGCCCGGGAGAGCGCCACCTTGCTGCGCGCCAGCAGCGCCTTGAATCCCGCTGACGCCCGTGCGGCGCTGCTACGCCCTGCCGCCGGAGCGCCCACTGCCACCGATAACCTGCTTCGCTCTGTCGGCAATCCCTCCCCAGCTCTCACCGCACCGGCCGAAACGACCGATCCACCACTTTTTTCGGTAAAGATCCCCGCAGAATCCGCTTCTGATGACACCACCCTCCATTCCAACACGTCTCTATCCTAAAGCAAGCGACATCCCACCAGATGGGGCAGGGCTTGCAGGAGAGAGTCGTATGGAATCGAATGGTCGCCCCGAACGCTCGAAAAAACGCACAGGCCGCATTTTGGGCGCGCTGCTCGGTCTGCTTAGTGTCGGTTTGCTGGTGAACTGGTGGGCTCTTTCCCAGGACGAACCTTTGGCGACCATGCCGACAGCCCCGATGCCCAACCCCAACGCCTACGATTTCTATATCGCGGCCGGACACGCCAGGACCCAATCCAAACAGATCGACGCCATCATGAAGAAGCCGATTGCTCCCAGGACGCCGGAAGAAGAGAAGGAGTTGGAGCGGATCGAGGCGATGATACAGCAGGAGGCGCCTGCGCTGCAACTGTTGCATCAGGGCTTTGCTTACGAATATCGCAACCCTCCGAGCGCACCCGGAGCGCTCCATCCGGAGTACTCCGTCTTTCGCGGTATCGCGCGTCTTCTGGCGATGCAGAGCCGGGTGCGGGCGGCGCGAGGCGACTGGAACGGCGCTGCCGACAGTTCGCTGGATGCGATCCGCATGGGCGAAGACATCCCGCACGGTGGGGCGCTGATTGCGGCTATGGTCGGTATCGCCTGTCAGTCGATCGGGCAGAGTACGATGTGGGATACCGTGGACCATCTGAACGCCGCACAGTCACGGGCGGCGGCGCAAAGGCTTCAAAGCATAATGGAGAGGCGCTACGCTTACGCGGAGACTATGCTGGAAGAGAAGCGGGTTGGGCAGGTGGGATTCCAGGAGACATTGCGCAAAGTCAGTATGCGTACCGCTCTTTCTACGGCAAATAGCCTTAGTTTTAACTTTAGGGGGGAGAGTGTCTCGACCTCACCGCGGTACGTTGCAGCTCTCTATCTGCTCTATGGTAAAAAACTCCTTATGCACAACTATGTGACTTATATGGACCAACTCGCTGTGTTAGACCGGCAGCCTTATGGTCTGCACCTGCCCCCGCCGTCGCTTCCTTCGGACCCGATCACGAAGAATTTCCTGACTATCTTCTATATGTCCCGGCTGAATAGTGTCCGCACCGAGACGCAAAACAGTTTGCTGCTGGTCACGCTGTTGCTGCATGCCTTCCAATTGGAGCACGGCCACTATCCCAATGCGCTTGCGGAACTCGCGCCTGCCTACCTGAAGGGATTGCCGGATGACCCCTTCGCCGCCCAGGGAACGTTTCATTACCTCCTGAAAGGCTCAGATTACGTTCTCTATAGCGTCGGACCGGATGGTAAGGATGATGGAGGAACGCCTATCGATGATCCGCAAAAGGCGAATTCTACGAGTGGGCGGAGGCGCTATCAGGTATTCGAGGATAGTCGTGGCGATGTCGTCGCCGGGACCAATTTCCCGTAACCTTTTTCCGTAGTTTGCTTTGCTTTCAAGAAAGGTAGATATGCAGAACTCTTCCAACTCCTATGGACCCGGCTCCACCCGGCGCACGGCGCTCATCTGCCTCGCTATGGTGGGCGTGATGCTTGCCGGTATATTGGGCCTCTGGTGGAAAGCAGCGATGAGGACGCCCATGGTCGATATTCCGATAGCGACACTGCCAAATCCGAACGCCTTCGATTTCTATGTCAAGGCCAGTAATGCAATTGTCAGCGATCAGGAGATCGGGAAAGCCAGCGGAACACAGCCGACTTTGGTCCTTTCCCTGGCGCAGAGAGAGGCCCTTGTCCAGCAAAATCTTGGCACCATCAGCACCCTGCATCAGGGGTTTGCCTATCCTTACGCGAGTCCTGAGGCACGCTCGATGTATACACAATTCCCTTACTTCGCAAAATTTCGGGGAATGGCACGCCTGCTGTCGCTTCAAGGCAAGGTACGATCGGACAAAGGGGATTGGAGCGGCGCTGTCGAGAGTTATCTGGATGCCGTGCAGCTCGGTGAGGAGATACCCCATGGCTCCACCCTGATCGGCTATCTGGTGGGAGTGGCCTGTCAGTCCATCGGACGCCGACCGATGTGGGGTGTCGTAGACCACCTGAATGCCGCGCAGTCGCGTGCTGCCGCCACGAGGTTGGTGAGTGTCATCGACCATCATTTTTCGTTTGCGGATACGATGCAGGAAGAGAAATGGCTCGGGCAGTCTACCCTGATCGAACTGTTTAACAGTCCCAAGGAGACTGCCGCCGTCCTTAATCCCGATGCGGGGAAAGACCTGGCGAATGCGACGGGGAATGGCTCCCCACCCGCATTCGCAGGAGTGCTCTTCTATCTGACTCACAGTAAAAGTCGTATCATGCACGACTACACGATCTGGATGGACAAATCCATCCAGATCGCGCGGCAGCCGTATGGCCTCCACCTGTCTTCCCCTCCTTTACCGACAGATCCGATCAATGAAGTGATGCTGTCCGCCTTCTCACAGGCTCAGATGAAAGAGGTCAATAGTGAGACTCAAAATCGTCTGCTACTTATGATGCTGGCGCTGCATGCCTATCAGTTGGAGCACGGTCGCTATCCCGCCTCTCTGCACGAACTTGCTCCGACTTATCTGCAAAAACTCCCGAACGACCCGTTTGCCGCGCAGGGAACGTTTCTGTATCGTGTTCAGGGAAAGAGCTACGTTCTCTACAGTGTCGGACCAGACGGCAAGGATGACGGCGGAACGCCCATCGACGATCCCTCGAAGGCAACCAGTTCCAACCCGAACGCCCGTTACCGTATCAACGATAACAGCGTTGGGGATATAGTTGCAGGCAAAAACATATACTGACAGGAGATACGCATGCAGAATTCTCGCTCTCGTCCCCAATCCGGTTCCAGGAGTCGGCCTGCAGTCGTCAGTTGTGGCGTGATTGGCCTCGCGGGGCTTGTCCTGGTGGGGATGTGGTGGACCGCCGCAATGAAGACACCGAAAGTGGTGTTTCCCAAGCCCGTCATTCCCAGTCCGAACGCGTTCGACTTCTATGTGCAGGCAGGCAACGCGGTCACCGGGGACAAGCAGATCAGCGACGCCATCTCCACGCAACCGCCGACGACACTCACTCCGGCGCAAATAGATGCCCTCGTCCAGCAGAACCTGGGGGCGATCAACACGCTGCACCAGGGCTTCGCCTATCCGTATGTCGATCCTTCCCCCCGCTCGATCAAGACCCTTGTTCCTTACTTTGCGAAGTACCGGGGTATGGCGCGTCTGCTGTCGCTTCAAAGCAAGGTGCGGGCCGAGAAGGGGGACTGGGGAGGCGCGGTGGATAGTAATCTGGATGCTGTGCGGCTTGGCGAGGATGTGCCGCACGGCTCGGTAGTGATCGGGTATCTGGTAGGAGTGGCCTGTCAGGCGATCGGGCGCAGACCGATCTGGACCTCGATAGAGCATCTGAATGCGGCGCAGTCTCGCACAGCCGCCACCCGTCTGGAGAGCATTATGGATCGGAATTTCTCCTTTGCAGATACCCTGCAGGAGGAGAAATATTTTGGGCAGGCGGCCCTGCTGGAGATGTTCGCAGATCCGAAACAGACCAGAGCCTACCTGGTACAGGATATGGGAACCAATCCGGGGGAAGAACCGCCGGGCGCGGCCGCCGCGCAGTCCCTCTCCGTCCTCTTCTATCTTGCCTACAGCAAAAGCCGTATTATGCAAGGCTATACCACCTACATGGACCAGAGTGCTGCGATAGCGCGACAGCCCTACGGGCTTCATTTGCCTCCTCCCCCGCTGCCAACGGACCCGATCAACAACATTCTGTTGCCCGTTTTCTCGCAGGCCCGACTGAAAGGCGTCGATAGCGAAACCCAGAATGGACTGCTGCTGGTCATGCTCGCGCTGCGCGCCTTCCGATTGGAACACGGCCGCTATCCCGCCGCGTTGACCGAACTGGCTCCGGCCTATCTCAAAAAACTTCCGGACGATCCGTTTGCCGCCCAAGGAACCTTTAAGTACATTTTAAACGGCAATACTTATACTCTCTATAGCGTCGGGCCGGACGGCAAGGACGATAGCGGCAAAGCGATCGACGACATTCGGCAAGCCAACAGCGGCAATCCGAACGCGCGCTACTTCGTCAATCCGAACAGCATTGGGGATGTGGTTGCAGGGAAAAACATCTACTAAACGGAGACATCCATGGAGAAATCTCGCTCACATTCCCGGTCGTCTAGCTGCCTTGGTTGTGGGCTTATCGGGCTTGCAGGGCTGGTTCTGATCGGCCTCTGGGGAGTCGTGGCCGCAAGAATACCGGCGGTGAACATCCCGGCACACGTGATGCCCAGCCCGAACGCTTTCGACTTCTATGTGCAGGCGGGCAACGCGATCGTGGGGGATACACAGATCGGGGACGCCATCAGCACGATGCCATCTACGCCGTACCCACTGGTGCAAAAAGAGGCTCTTGTCCAGCAAAATCTCGGTGCGATCAGCACTCTGCATCAGGGCTTTGCCTATCCTTACGTAAACCCTTCGACACGCGGAACAGACACCTCCTTTCTCTATTTGGCGAAATTCCGGAGCATAGCCCGCCTGATGGCACTGCGTGGACTGGTAAGAGAGGAGCGGGGAGATTGGAGCGGCGCGGCGGATAGCTATCTGGACGCCGTGCGGATCGGGGAGGATATCCCTCATGGCTCTCCTATTATCGGCTATCTGGTGGGGATCGCCTGCCAGGCCATTGGGCGTCGGCTAGTGTGGAGTACGGTAGAGCATCTGAATGTAGCGCAATCCCGCGCGGCGGCAGCTCGCCTGGAGAGCATTATGGCCGGACATTTCTCCTATGCCGACACGCTTCAGGAAGAGAAATGGGACGGCCAATCCGCTCTGCTGGAGATGTTCCAGGATCCTAAAAAGCTCGGTGCCTTATTCGGCTCCAGTGATTTGTCTTCGGAGGATCCGGAGGAGGGGCATGGCAGCGCCTTCTTGCAGTCCATCTCCAGGGATGTCTATATTAAATTTAACAAGAGTCGAATCCTGAACGACTACACGAACTGGATGGATAAGAGCGCGCAGATAGCGCGGAAGTCTTATGGTCTCCATCTGCCTCCTCCCGCGGTGCCGAAAGATCCGATCAACAGCCTGATGCTGCCCATCTTTACTGCGAGCCGGTTACAAGGAGTGAACAGTGAGACTCAGAACGGCCTGCTGCTCGTAACGCTGGCGCTGCATGCCTATCACGTGGAGCATGGTCGCTATCCTTCCGCGCTGTCGGAACTGGCGCCGACCTATCTGAAGAAACTTCCCGATGATCCGTTTGCCGTAGAAGGAACCTTCAAGTATCTGTTGGACAGTGGGAACTACCTTCTATATAGTGTCGGGCCGGATGGCCATGATGACAGCGGCACTCCTATCGACGACCCTGCAAACGCTCTCCAATCAAACCCGAACGCCCGTTACCGTGCCAATTTCAACAGCGTTGGGGATGTGGTTGCGGGAAAAAACTTGTACTAAACAGCTCTGTTTCAGAAAGAGAGCGTCATGGAGAACTCGAACCGACCCCTGGTTCCTAAGCCGAAACGCCGGATCGGCCGCAACCTGATTCTCGTCACGATCCTGTCTCTGGTCGGGGTGTTGGTGGCGTGGGGGCGTTTTATTGCCGATGATCCGGTGTTGACGATCCCGAAGCCGGTTCTGCCGAATCCGAATGCGTTCGACGCCTATGTTACGGCAGGGCGGAGTCTGATCAATGCGAAGCAGATCGATGCGGCGAGTTATACCAGGCCACCTGTTCCCATCTCTCTGGAACAGAAAGAGGCATTGGTACAGCAGAATGCGGGCGCGCTTCAGACGCTCCGCCAGGGATTCGCTTACGAGTATCGAAATCCTCCAATTCGTTCTCTTTTCGTCCCCACACCGCAATACGGGACCTTTCGCAGGCTGGCGCGTCTGCTGGCGATACAGAGTCAGGTACGAGCGGCGCAGCACGATTGGGGCGGGGCAGCGGATAGCGCGCTGGATGCGATCCGACTGGGAATCGATGTGCCTCATGGTGGAGGATTGGAAGTTCACGGCGTCGGAGTCTCCTGTGAGCTTTCAGGACAGCGGGCGTTGTGGGGCACGATCGAGCATCTGAATGCAGCACAGGCTCAGACAGCGACGCAGCGACTGGAAACGACAATGGTACGGCATGTTCCCTTTGCCAACACGATACAAGAAGAAAAATGGGCAGGATTAGCACAGATCATCCAGTTTTTTCACAGTGCCCGAAAGCGCGGCGTTTTTCTTGAAGCGAACGGTCTCGCCGGCAGAGATGCGTCGACCTCCCGCCGCTATACCGCCGTCTTTTTTCTACTCTATGGCAAGAAGCGTGTCCTGAAGGACTATGCAGAGTACATGGACGCGATTGCGGCGGGCGCCGGCAGGCCGTATCCGCTCAAAATGCTGCCTCCGCCGATACCCGAGGATCCCATCAATCAGACTTTTGTTTCCGTGATCGGAGACTTGCGCTCCGATCTGCGTTTTAACGATGTGACTATCAGAGCGCAGGATGGTATCCTGCTGGTCGCGCTGGCGCTGCACGCTTATCACCTGGAGCATGGGCGCTATCCGGCCACGCTTGCGGAACTTGCGCCAGCCTATCTGAAGAAGCTCCCGAATGATCCGTTTGCGATGCAGGGCACTTTTGGTTATGTGGGGAAGGGTAGCGCTTATACGCTCTATAGCGTTGGCCCGGACGGCAAGGACGATGGCGGCAAACCGATCGAGGATCCTGCGAGTAATCCCACGGCCACTCCGCGGACGCGCCATCTGGTACACGAAAACAGCGTCGGAGACATCGTCGCCGGTATCAATCGGCCCTAACACATTTTCGCTCAACAAGAGGTTTAAGGGACAATGTGCCCGCTTCAGCGGGCCTTCGGCGAAGCCCCTAGCGGAGGGCTTTAGCCCGGCGTGCTCGTCGCCGGTATCAATAGGCCCTGAGGTATTGCTCTGGATGGTCCAAATACCAACGTAACCGTGATCGACGACTCAAGCCTGGTGAACACACCGCACCCGGAAGGGCGCTATGACGTGCTGGAAAAACCGTGTGGGCGATGTGGTTGCAGGCACCAACTTGCAGTGATTTTTCAAGCTTTCAAGGGTCAGCCGGGAGAAGATGATCATGGAGAAAACACCGCCGCCTCGAAAACGCAGCGGCAAACGCCGTCCGGTTCTGATGGTGCTGGGTCTCGGCGACATCGTCGTTGGTATCAACACGTACTAATGTGAACCTTGAAGATGTGGAGAAGGATTTTATGCATAACGCGCCTCCTCGTTCTGCTGCGAAACCCCGTCGTGCACGTAGTATCCTGGCCGGAATTATCGGCATGTGCGCCCTGGCGGGGCTGGCAATAGCGTGGCATGTTGCCAATGACGCGCCTGATATTACGGTTCCCAATCCGATCATGCCCAGCCCGAACGCTTTCGACAACTACATAACAGCAGGGAGGGGGATCGTCAGTACCAAACTGATCGATGATTCTCTGGCTTATAAGCCGAAGACGCCTCCAACCCTGGAGCAGCAAGAGGCGGCGCTGAAGGAGAATGCAGGAGTCTTGCAGTCGCTGCACGAGGGGTTCGCGTATGAATTTCGGAACCCGCCGGCTCGGTCGTTCTCTGCGATATTTCCTTACTTCTCGAACTTCCGGAGGGTGGCGCGTCTGCTGGCGATGGAGAGTCAGGTACGCAGCGCGCGTGGGGATTGGAAGGGGGCGAGCGAGAGCGCCCTGGATGCAATTCGAATGGGAGAAGATATTCCGCGCGGAGGCGTGGTGATCGCACAAATCGTCGGTGACGCCTGCGCTGCGACCGGCCAGAGCGCGCTCTGGAAAACGATCGAGCACCTGGATGCGGCGCAGTCGCGTGCCGCCGCGCAAAGGCTGCATGCACTCATGCAACGGCACTTCTCGTATGCCGATACCATACGGGAAGAGAAATGGACGGGGCAGGCGGGGCTTAAAGAGGTGCTGCGCTCGGTGACCTTGAGTTCCGCTCTCAAGAATGGCGCGGGAACGACCGGGACTGAGACCTCCGATATGCAGCGCTACAGGATGGCGTTCTATATGGTCTATGGCAAGAAACGTATCCTGCAAAACTACACCGAAATCATGGATGCAACGATCGCGCAGGCCCGTCAGCCCTACTCCGTCAAACATCCGCCGCTGCCGATACCCTCCGATCCGATTACGAAGGAGATAGCCCCCGAATTCGAAAGCGCGCGATGCATCGAGGTCAGGACAGAGGCGCAGAACGCCATGCTTCTCATCGCTCTGTACCTGCATGCCTATCGTCTGGACCACGGTCACTATCCCGCTGCGCTTGCGGAACTTGTCCCGACCTATCTGAGTAAGATTCCAGAGGACCCGTTTGCCCTACAGGGTCCCTTTTGCTATCGCCTCCAGGGCGAGAAGTATCTGCTCTACAGCATCGGTCCGGATGGCAAAGACAACGGCGGCATACCGATCGACGACCCGAAACACGCCTCGTCCACGAATCCCCTGAGCCGCCATATTGTGGAAAAGGAGAGCCTGGGAGACATCGTCGCGGGAGTGAACCCATAACAGAAGCTGTTGCCTTGCGGAGAGAGCACCATGTCCAAACATCCTGATAGTTCCGGTTCCGTTCTTGATCGCCGTTCTGTCCGCCGCCTCTATCGTCTGGGAGGCGTGTGTGCGGCTGCATTGCTGACAGTCTGGTGGTATACGACTCACACGAATCCGTCAGTGACGATTCCCAATCCTGTCCTGCCCACTCCCAACGCCTTCGACTTCTATGTCCGCGCGGCGAATGCGATTACCGAGAAGCGGAATTTAGAAGCAGCGGTGAGCAAGCATCCCACGGTTCACTTTAGCACGGCGCAGAAGCAGGAGATCGTGCGGCAGAACGCCAGGGCGATCGACACACTGCACGCGGGGCTTGCCTATCCCTATCTCAACCCACCGGTGCGTTCTCTCTCCGACGATACAGTCTACTACCCGAAATTTCGATCCGTCGCACACCTGTTATTGCTTCAGGGGCAGACGCGCGCCGAGAACGGGGACTGGGCCGACGCTACCGAAAGCGATCTTGATGTGATGCAGATGGGGGAAGAGGTCCCTCATGGCGCTCCTATCATCGGGGCGCTGACTGGTATCTCCCTTCAGGCTATGGGGCGTGAGGCGATGTGGAAAGTTGTGGAGCACCTGAATGTCGAGCAGTCACGCGCCGCCATCCAGCGGCTTTCCGGTCTGATGGAGCGCCATGTTCCTATGGCAGACTCCATTCAGGAGGAGAAGTGGCTGGGGCAGGCGGAACGCATGGAGATTTTCAACAGAGTCTTTAAGCCAACGCCTGAGGAAAAGGCAGAGCCTCCCCGGAGTACAGGCGGGTCGTTCGTGCTCGATCTGCTCTACTTTTTTCAGAGCAAGAAGCGTATCATGAGCGATTTCACCGTCTATATGGACCAGAACGCTCAGCAGGCGCGGCAGCCCTATAGTCTCCACCTGCCATCGCCCCGCGAGCCAACGGATTTCCTCAACAGATTCCTACAACCCGTCTTCCTGTATTCTGAATTGCGGGACGCCAACAGCGAGACGCAGAACGGCTTTCTGCTTGTGACGCTGGCGCTGCACGCCTATCGCCTGGAGCATCATCACTATCCGGCTTCGCTGATGGAACTGACCCCGGAGTATCTGGAAAAACTGCCCGAAGATCCTTTCATCGCGCGAGACACGTTCAAATATCGCGTGGAGGGAGAGGGGTATGTTCTCTACAGTGTCGGGCCGGATGGGAAGGACGATGGAGGTCGGATGATCGACGATCCCAAACATGCGGAGAGTCCTGACAGCACGAATCCGAATGCCCGCTATTTCGTGGCGCAGAACAGCGTGGGCGATGTTGTTGCCGGTAAGAATACCTGGTAGGAGAGGGGGCAATCTCTCTACAATAGCCAACGATCCGGCGCGCGGCGAGGCGTAAACGGGTGGTTTCGCAGGGCGCGGCTTGACAATGAGGGCATACGGGACATATAATAGAGGGAGTCTCCATGCGCAGAGCCAACGGGTGTCTCCGCGCCTCCGGCCTGTCTGCTGACCCGTCGCCCCGTCCCCGAAGTTTTCGGTTCCGAGGAAGACCCGACTCACAACCCCGCACTTATTTCAAAATTAGCCCGTAAAGTTTTCCTGGGAGGTCTGTTTTGACTGGTAATCAGAATAGGATACTGCTCGCTGTTATCCTGGTCTTGACGGTTTGCGCTGCTGTCATCTCTTTTAATAATCGCCTCTTCGGCGCGGACATCTCGCCGAAGTTCGGGCTCGATATTAAGGGCGGTGTACGCGTCATCATGCGCGCCCAAACCGAAAAGTATAAGGGCGGCAAATGGACCCCGGAGAAACTGGAGGCCATCCGCAACATTCTGGAGAAGCGCGTCAACGCGACCGGCGTGGCCGAGCCGCTCCTGATCACCAAACTCCCGGATCAGATCATTATCGAGATGCCGGGGCTTAAGAACGAAAAGGAGGCGCTCGCACAGATCCAGTCGACCGCCAACCTTCAGTTCTACTGGCTCCCGCAGCTCGGAAACAAAAACGGCACCCGCTCCTCCATCTGGCGCGTCGAACAGGTGAAAGATCCCAAGACCGGCGGCAGCGACGATGTGATCGTCGATTCCGCGACCGGACAGCCCCTCTCCCAGGCGATTCTGGAGGAGCAGGTCTTCAGCAAAGATCCTCTGGTTGATGGGAAAGATCTGCTGCCCAATGCGGAGGCCACTATTCAGGGCACCGGCGCACCGGTCATCAGTTTCGAGTTCAATAAGCAGGGCGGCGACATTTTTGAGGAGTTCACACGCGTTCCGTCGCACCTCGGGGACTACCTTGCGGTCTTTCTGGACAAAAAACTCCTGACCGCTCCAACCATCAATGGACCGATCCCCGGCAAAGGCATCATCGAAGGCAACTTCACGCTGGAGAGCGCGAAAGCCCTGGCGGAGCAGTTGAACGCCGGTGCGCTGCCGGTGCCGCTGGAAGTGCTGGAGACCCGCAAACTCGAAGCCACGCTGGGCAACGAGGCCGTGAAGGCGACCACCGTCGCCGGAGCCATCGGCCTCGGGCTGGTGCTGATCTTCATGCTGGTCTACTATCGCCTTCCCGGTGCACTGGCCGATGTGGCGCTCATCCTCTACACCCTCTTCTCGTTCTCCCTGTTCAAACTCTGGCCCGTCACGCTGACGCTGCCGGGAATCGCCGGGTTCATTCTCTCGATCGGAATGGCGGTAGACGCCAATATTCTGATCTTCGAGCGGGTGAAAGAGGAGTTGAGAAGCGGGAAGACTCTGCGGGCCTCGATCGAGGCCGGTTTCAAACGCGCCTTTACGGCCATCTCCGACTCGAATATCTGTACGCTCATCACCTGCTCCGTCCTCTACTATTTCGGGACCGGACCGATCAAAGGCTTTGCGCTGACCCTCGGCATCGGCGTCGCGATCAGTATGTTCACCGCGATCACGGTGACGCGTACCTTCCTGTTCGCGCTCGTCGGCATGAAGTTTGCACAGAATCCTGCCGCTTACGGCCTCGGCATCCAGTGGCACCCGAAACTGAACGTCATGGGCCGCAAGATGTTCTGGCTCGGGATCTCCGGTGTCATCATCATCCCCGGCATGATCTTCTGGGCGATGGGCGGCATCAAGAAGAGCATCGACTTCCAGGGCGGCACCGAACTGAATATCCCGTTCGCCACACGCCACACCTCCGACGAGATCCAGAAAGCGCTGATCAGTATCAGTCCGCGCTATGCCGACAGCCGGGTCGTGGTGAGTGAAGATCCGAACTCCAAGCCCGCCTTCGTCACGACGGTTCGCCTGGGGCTTGACGAGCGCGGCACGGTGATTCAGAGCCTGATCGCCAAGGTCGGGCCGCTGGCGCAGGGACGGGGGCCGCAGGATGTCGCGTACTCCGATGTCAGTGGAACCATCAGTCAGGAACTGACCTTCGATGCCGTTAAAGCGGTGCTGGTCGCTTCGGTGCTGATCGTGCTCTTCCTGGCGTTCCGCTTCTCCATCGGGGGCTTCAAAGAAGGCCTCAAATACGGACTCTGCGCGGTGGCAGCGCTGCTGCACGATGTGCTGGTCGTCTGGGGCGCGTTCGCGATCCTCGGCTATATCTTCAAGTGGCAGATCGACAGCCTGTTCGTGACGGCCATGCTGACGGTCATCGGCTTCTCCGTACACGATACGATCATCATCTTCGACCGGATGCGTGAGAACCTTCAGCATCGCCTGAAGGGCGAAAACTTCAGCGACCTGGCCGACCGCAGTATCGACCAGACCATCGCCCGATCGCTGAACACCTCCTTTACGGTGGTGCTGACGCTGGTCGCCCTGTTCTTCTTCGGCGGCGCGATCATCCATCAGTTTATCGGCGCGCTGCTGATCGGTATCATCAGCGGAACCTACTCCTCGATCTTCAATGCCAGTGTGCTGCTGGTGCTCTGGAAACAGCAGGATGCCACGGCAGTGATGACTTCCGCAGGCGCTCTGAGCGGGCCGAAGAGCGGTCTTCAGGCGCGGCCGGGGACGCTGCTGCCCGGAGACAGGCCCCTGGTGACTCCGCCGAGATCGTCGGGCGCTACTGGCGGATCGGGCGATGAAGAGACTGCTGCGCCGTCGAAACCCGGCCCGGTACGACGTCAGCCGGTCCGTCGCCGACGGATGTAGGCAAGTTCTGCTCCGGTAAGAAGGCCGCATTCGATGCGGCCTGCAAGGATAGGGAAGCATGGCGGGTTGGATCAATCGTTCGGAGGGCTTTGTGAACGGGGTGTGGCGGCTGTTGTGGCGGCTCGCCCTGGTCGCAATAGTGCTCTACGCCTGCTATCGCCTCCGGAATATCTTCACCACGCTTCTGGTCGCAGCGATCATCGCCTATGTGCTGGATCCTGTGGTAGAGTGGATGGTGAGGCGTGCGCTCTTTATCAGCGCGCACGGGGCCATCTCCAACCTGATCGACAGCGTGAAGGCCGTATTTACCCGGCGGCCTGCGGTGCGCATCAAGGCTCCCAAAAACCATACGCTCCGCGCTTATGCCACCCTCTATGTCTTCGTGTTTACCGTCATCCTGATCTGGCAGGGAACCAAACTGGTCATTACGCCGTTTGTGGAAGAGTTCAAGAGCGTCACCGTGAAGGATCCGATTACCCATCAAAGCTCGATCCAGGCTCTGGCCGAAGAGGCCATAAATCGCTATGATAAGGCCGTGCCAGAGGCTATGCAGTCCG
>Ga0070658_10001845_pt1 | contig 17844 bp, 14 predicted proteins | sample KBSC13metaG_FD_64664 | JGI IMG/M metagenome (GOLD analysis project Ga0070658, IMG submission 64664) | Corn rhizosphere microbial communities from Kellogg Biological Station, Michigan, USA - KBS C1-3 metaG | ecosystem: Host-associated > Plants > Roots > Rhizosphere > Soil ...
CGACCAGTGCGCGTGCGAACGGCACCTCCGCGACAAGCCTGTCCGTTGCGAGATCTTGCGCATGAATCAAAGCCATTTTCGCATCCGCCTCACGCGACAGTCGCCACAGGATGTCCGCCGTCTCTTCCAACCGCCGCACATAACGCGTGCGAACCCCAGGGGTAAAGAGATTGGTCGCGACCTCCCGGACGATCTTCGCTCTCTGCTCCGCAACTTTGTCTGCGTCGGCGGCGTCCCCCGTGCCGGCCGCACTCTCCCAGTCCGTGAGCGCCCGAAGCACGTCCTCCACGGCGAAAAACCAGTTTTCAAACCAGGGCAGCGCAAACAGCGCAGACGGATCGCGATCGAGGCCGGCCTCAGCGTTCAACGTCTCCACGGAAATCGAATCGTAGATAGGCGAGACGAGGTAGTCGTGAATCGGCACGCCGATACGCGGCAGCAGTTCCAGCACCCCCGGAGGCGACGGCTTGTTCTGCCGACGCAGGAGTTCCCGGGCCTCCGCCAGCAGCCAGCGCCCATAGTCCGCGGGAATCTCGACGAAGGGCAATCCCTCGGTCTGGAGCTGCTCCAACTGCTGCAATCGACGCTGTAAGTCTCGCCGTGTCAGCCGGGCGCTGTCGGAGGTCTGCAGTCCCGTCTGATCATTCACCATCATCTGCACTGCCATGGGGTTGCCGCCGTACGGGTCCGCGATCTCAAAGAAGAGAATCCGATTGCCCGCGCCGTCAAAGGTCGTTGCAAAGGCGCGCAGTGTCTCCACCGTCGGTCGATCCGGGAGAGGCTCCCCGACAATCACCTCGACGACCGGTTTAATGCCCCGTGTGCTCAGCAGATAGAGCGCCCTGCGCGCGGCCTTGCGTGACTCTTTATTTGTGGTCCGTCGCTCCAGTTCCGCCAGCGCCGTGGCCGCCTCCGTGGTCGCTTCCTTCAGCAGCGCTTCGATGCGCTCCCGCTCATGATCCGACATTGTGTTCCCTCGATCCCAAAGATGCGCTAAAGTTTCCCTATTATGCCCTTCACCACAGGCAAAATGCAACCCTGGCCACGGCGGTTCCCTCAATCCCACATGGCTCTTCGGTAGATCTGCAGGGTTTCGCGCGCAATGTGGGCAAAGGAGTGATGGGCGCAAAACCGGGCAGCGCCTTCCTGAAAGGAGATGCGGAGCGAGACATTCCCCAGGAGCGTATTAATCTGTTCCCCCATTGCCTCGGCATTTCCGGCAGGGAATAAGGCCAGGCTGCCAGGACTTGCGGCGAGCAGTTCGCGATGCGGGGGAATGTCGGAGGCGAGGACGGGCAGACCGTAAGCGAGCAGGTGGGCGAGAGAAGCGGAACCGGACGATTCCAGAAACGGCGCAATCGCAAGATCCGCGGCTGCCATCACGCGAGGAACCTGCTCGGAAGGCAGGTAGCCGGTGATCTGCACGCGCCTTTCCAGGCAATGCGCTGCGATCGCCTCTTTCAGGCGGACGACGTAGTCGGAGGCGTCGTCCGAATGCTGCTCGCCTGCCAGCAGCAGAACCACATCCTCCGGCACCATCTTCAGCGCGTCCAGGGCGAGGAGGTGCCCTTTCTTCCCCGAGAGAAAGCCGAACATCAACAGGACGCGCTTCCCGGAGAGGCCGAGTGCTTCTCGGGCCGCGTCTCGATTGGCAAAAGGCAACGCAGGGGGAACGGCGAGGGGAAGGACCGTCAACTGCGAATCAGGTACACCGATTCTCCGGAGCCGCTCGGCATCCGCCTGGGTATGGACAACGATCTGCCGGATAGCGGGATGCACGAAGTTTCGACGATTGGTATGTTCGATCAGGGCGCGCTTCCATCCGACGCTGCCGCCGTCCGCGATCTCATGGACCTGCAGGACAATCGGCACACGCACCGCGTTGAGTACCGCCCCAAAATGGTTTTTATGCGGCGCGACTCCCCCAAAAAAGAAATACTGGTGCTGAATGTGTGCGATGTCCGCGGCATTGAGTTGTTCGCCCAGCGCGCGGTACCGCTGTTCGTCCGAAAGATAGTTTCGCAGCGCGCTGAGGGAGCCTGTGCGCGCGGCCCCCTCCGGTGTGGAGACGACCTCTACCCCGGAGATCTCAGGCAGCGCTCTCAGTGCGGCCACCAGCAGTCGGCTATAGTCCCCGATCCCACAGCGCTCCCGAGTCGGGGCGAGCATCGAGACCGCAAGAGGCTGGGACGACCGTTCCGCCGACGACATTGCGGCCTATTCCATCCCTGCCGCGCGGCCAAAGGTGCGTAGAAACGCGAGCGTTGCGTCGAAACTGCAGATCCCGGTCGTCGCTCCCAGCGCGGTGACGCAAGATGCGCCCACGGCGGTCGCAAACTGAGCGCACTGCTCCAGATTCCAGCCACGAACCACTCCGGCCAGAAATCCCGCGACAAAGGCGTCTCCCGCCCCGAGCGCATCGATCGCGTCTACCGGCAGGGCGGACAGGCGCACCTCCTCCCCAGTCGCTGCACGCACGTAACAGCCTTTGCTGCCAAGTTTCAACGCCACCACTTTTGCTCCCGCATCCAGCAGAAACTGCGCGACCTCCTCCGGCGCGTTAAGTCCGCCGGCGAGCATGCGCGCCTCCTCAAAGCTTGGAAGGAAATAGTCCACATACGGCAGACACGGCCCCGTCACCTCCATCCAGCGCCCGGACGGATCCCAGACGGTATCGAGCGCGGTGGTCACTCCAGCCGCTTGCGCCTCTTTCAACAACTGCGCCATCGGCGCACCGTCGAAGGCGGAGAGCACCTGTGACCCTGCGATATGCAGGACCTTGCTCTGGCGGACAACCTCAAAATCGACGTCCTCGGCGCGCAGGGTAGCGTTTGCGCCGGAGTAGTGCAGAAAGCTTCGTTCACCGTCGGCGTGCACCAACACCATCGTCGCGGAGGTCGCGGTCTCAGGGTCGCGCACGACGCCTTCCGCCTTGATTCCGTACTCCTGGAAGCGTCGCACAACGAAATCTCCGAATCCATCGCTGCCGACTTTGCCGATGATGGCGGTATCGACCCCGAGTTTCGCCAGGCCGATCCCGGTATTCGCCGCGCAGCCGCCGGTATGCAGTTCCATCCGCTCGACAAAGGCCAGATGGCCACGTTCCGGAAACGTATCGATCGGCTTGCCGACCACATCGGCGGTAAGAAGTCCCACACAGGTAATCTCCGGCACGACGTTATGCCTCCTTCTCGGGTGGCGCGTCCTCGCTGACCACCGGATCTATCACACCGTATTTTGCCAGCAGCGCCAGCGTCGGCGCGGTGGTCAACAGGCACGATCCGCCAATCCACAGCATCGCGGCCCCTACCGCCGTCAGCAGCGTCAGCGTGGACCAGAGCAGAGCCGCTGCCAGCAGGCCGATCGAAAACAGAGGCTCTCCGATGACCAGAAAGAACGATCTCCGAACCACCGCCTTTGCGCCGCGCTTCGCTGCCCTGTCTGGTTCGTCGAAGGCGCCGCTCTCTTGCAGTACGAGCAGCGGCCCCTGATAGAGCGCCATCGTAAACCAGAAGACCACCAGATAGATACAGAGGAGCACGACGGCCCGCCCTGCCGCTCCGCTCACTTGCAGGTAGAAAGTGAGGTTCAACGCTGCGACGAGGCCAACAAAGAGATGAATCAGACCGAGGCGGATCGACACGCTGCCGTACTGCCGCACTCCCTGTGCAAAGAGCGCCGGAGTGACCTCCCGATGTGTGAAGATCCGTATGGCGATATCAAAGGCGACTGCGAACAGCGGCGCGGAGAGAAGGACGAGGATCAGCGCGATGAAGGTCGTACGCAGGAGGAAAGGCAGGGTCGAGGGCATCACCAGTCCGGGCGTCAGGCTCAACAGGAGGACTCCCGTTCCGATCAGGCTGATCAGGAGAACGACTCCCAGCCGATCCCAGACTGCACGCAGGGCGAGACGCAAGGAACGACCGAGACGCGCGGGAGGGAGGGAGGTCTGCAAAGGACCTTTCTCCTCCGGAGCGTCTCGGTCGTCCGAGCGTTGCGTATCGTTAGGGAGAGACGGAACTTCGGGCATCATGCTCCGTCAGTTCGTCATCGTACAGCAAAACTCCTGCTGTCGGCGGCACGCGCCGATCAAGAGACCGCCGACTTTTTGAAGGGCGCCCAGGCCATCGTTGCACTGGGCAGATGTCCGCAAATCGCCGCCACAAGCTGGCCGGTGTCGGTCTTGACGGTGAGGATGGAGTAGTGGTCTCCCGATCGCAGGCAGATATCCCATTCCGCATAGGGCTTCTTACGCGCATCGACGACACGCCACTCCTCCGACGGACGATCTATCTTCATCACATGAAACCAGTCCCACGCCAATCCGACGGCCTGTTTCTGACGGGAGGGAGCATCGAATTCACAGAGCGTCCCGCCGCGTCGAAAATGACTGGCGCGGATGAGTTCGCCGCTGTCGGCATTCCAGAGGAGATGGGCGTTGTCTCCGGTAAGCGGATCGGTGCAGTCGATGTTCCAGTGATGGATGGTCTGCCCGGTTGCGGTAAAGGTCGTCATCGGACAGGCGACCGTCTCTAAAGTCCTGCTGCTTGCAAGCAGCGACTGCAAGAGCGGCTGCGAGTGGGACACGATTTCCATTTTGGTCATCCCACCCGGCTCCGCTGTCTGCATCGACTGCTGGGGGTGAGACTGTATGGTGGCTGCTACGAATAAGAACGCGGCTCCGGCCAATAGACCGACAGCGCGCCGTTTCCAGATTTTGTTACGCATGGTGATCCTTCCTCGCTTGCAGATGGTTTCATCGCTGAAGCCACCGGCCGTCCTTCACGGGCGACCTTGTCTTGGATCACGTTGTACCGTAGGGTCTTGCGCCCTACTTGATTTCTGTCCCGGTAATCGGAATCGTTCCCCAAAGAAAAAAAGAAAATCATCTCTTGCGAGCGCGCCGGTCTTGTGGCGCAGGCTGCGGGAGGCTCCCGGAAGGGCGTCCTTCTCCGCGATCAGAATCCGCCTCTGAGGCGGGTTTAGCATTTCCGGCGAGAGGCTTCTGCCGCCGGCCGCCATCGAGACTGCCATAACGGTCGAAGAATTTTTGCCAGTCGGAGTTTCGATCCGTGGGCATCATACTCATGTGCGTTTCCCCTTTCCAGAGCAGGCGTTTTGCCTTACCAAAAGACAGACGCCCGTCGCTCCGGTCTGGTTTCAGTATTATAGGCTATCTCGCAAACGCCTTGCTTCTTCATTTATGCTATTCGCACTTTGCCTGAATTATGATATTGTAACGATTTTCACAAAGTGCTTGACCTGAAGTCGAGGGTATCAGGTATCATAGTCCTATCTCGCGATGTTGAACTTCCTGGAAACCTGCCTCCGTTTAACGGTGCGGTGCGGTGCGATAAGGAGGCGATTGTGACCCCTAACAGTAACGGGCGCGTTCCCGTGCCGACGCTCGAGCGTTTGGCGACATACCTGCGCTTCCTCATCGATCTGGAACAGGCGGGCGTCGATACGATCTCCTCAGCCGAAGTGGAGCGGCAGACCGGGATCAATGCCGCCCAGTTTCGCAAGGATCTATCCGTCTTCTATCCGACGTTCGGAGAGTTCGGCAAGCCGGGCGTCGGCTATAATGTGTCGGAATTGAAGCGACGGATCGCGCGCATCCTGAAAATCGATACGGAACAGCGGATCGTCCTGGTCGGCGCGGGCAACCTCGGCTCCGCTCTTGTCGGCTATCCCGGCCTGAAGGAGCACCATTTCACGCTGGTAGCCGTTTTTGACAACAATCCCGCGAAAGTCGGTCAGCAGATCTGGGGCCTGACGATCCACGACATGCTCCAGATCACCGCCGTGAACGTAGAGCTTGAAGCGCGGATCGCCATTCTGGCCGTTCCCGCGGCGTCGGCGCAGCTTGTCGCGGACCTCCTGGTAGAGGCCGGTATCCTGGCGATTCTGAACTTTGCTCCGGTCCTGCTTCGGGTACCCAAACATGTCTTCGTGCGCAACGTCTCTTTCCTTCAAGAACTGGCGGTCCTCTCTTACCATCTCTCCTCGGCCGAAGAGGCCGGCGAGGCAGGGGAAGACGTCCTGACCCTCCTTGAGGAGCAAGCGTTGTCGGCACGTGACTCCCATTCCTCCGTCCTGGCGCCGTCGGAGTAGCGTGTCACGATGCCGCGCTACTATCCTGTCTATTTCGATCTCGGCGGTCGGTCCTGCCTTGTTGTCGGCGGCGGTGCGGTCGCGGAGCGGCGCGTGCTCGGGCTGCAAGAGGCCGGAGCCGCCGTGCGGGTCATCAGCCCGACACTGACACCGGCGCTGCGGGCACAAGCGGACAATAGGACGATCGAGTATCGACAGGGGATGTATGAACCTTCTGCGTTGGCCGATGTCGTCCTGGTCGTGGCCGCGACGGATTCCCGCGCGGTCAATACGCAGGTCATCGCGGACGCTCGCGCAGCGCGTATTCCCGTCAATGCCGCCGATGCGCCGGGCGACGGCGACTATATCGTGCCTTCGGTGATCCGACGGGGGGAGTTTTGTCTTTCGATCTCCACCGGCGGCGCGAACCCGATGCTCGCCGCGCGCCTCGCCGCGGAGATGGAAACCCGATTCGGGCCGGAATATGCGGACTATGTGGAACTCCTGGGCGAGTTTCGGCTCTATATAAAGAGTAAGACCGACGTGACGGCTATCCGCCGTCAGGCCCTTGCTGACCTGCTCGCTGCGGAGCCGCTCTTGCTGGAACAACTGAAGGTTGGTGACAGAGAGGCTGCACACGCGATCGCCACTGAGATAGTGGACGCTATCCTGCCAGGCGCGTAACGCCGCCCTGTGGAGCCGTAAGATTGCATCTCGTACTCGTTGGACTGAGTCATCATATCGCGCCGATCGCCATGCGTGAGCGCGTCAACTGTTCCGATACCCAGTTGCCGCACGCCCTCCTGGCGGCTGCCGAACGCCCCGGTGTCCGCGAAGTCGCCATGCTCTCGACCTGCAACCGTATGGAGGTCTATGCGCTGGTCGATTCCCCGCATCCCTCCACCGCTTTCGACCAGATCGCGCGGCATCTCGCCACCCATCACCACGTCCCTCAGGCGGAACTGACCCCTTTTCTCTACACCAAACACGATCAGGAGGCGGTGCTGCACCTCATGCGCGTCGCCTCCGGGCTGGACTCCCTGGTTCTGGGCGAAGCGCAGATCCTCGGGCAGGTCAAAGGAGCGTTGCGCTCGGCACAGGCCGCGGGAACGATCGGGAGTACGCTGACAGGGCTTTTTCAACAGTCGATCAGCGCCGGCCGACGTACGCAGGCGGAGACAGGTTTGGGCAGAGGCGCGTTCTCCATCGGACATGCCGCCGTCGATCTCGCCAGAGGGATCTTCAGTGAACTGTCGCAGACGAGAGTCCTGATCCTCGGCGCCGGTAAGATGAGCGAAGTCACCGCCCGCCATCTGCGCAACAGCGGAGCCTCTACTGTCCTGGTCGCCAACCGAACCTACGCCCGCGCAGAGGCGCTGGCCGGGAAACTCGGCGGGCGCGCCATCCACTACGACGCCTTTCAAGACGAGTTGTGCCGCGCCGACATCGTCATCGCCTCGACAGCGGCTCCCCACCCGATCATTACCCGTGCAACGCTCGCCCCCGTGATGCGCAAACGACGCGGCAAGCCGCTGATCCTCATCGACATCGCCGTGCCTCGGGATATCGATGAGGATGTGAAGGCCCTCGGTGATACCGTATTCCTCTACAACATCGATGACCTCCAGGGGGTAGTCGCGCAGGAGGCGCAGGGTCGGCAGAGCGAGGTAGGTCGCGCAGAGACGATCCTGACAGAAGAGTGCGCCAAATTCATGGGATGGGTTCGCAACCGCGAAGCCGCCCCCGTCATTACGCTGCTCCGGCAGAAATTGGATGCGATCCGCGAAGAGGAGCTGACACTGCTGCGCTCACAACTGGACAGCCTGACGGAACGCGAGTGGCAGAAGGTGGAAGCGGCATTCCGCTCGATGTCCACGAAATACGTGAAAGAGCCGATCCTGCGCCTGAAACGCGAGACGGCCGATGCCGCTCAACACGGGAGCGAGGCGGTGCCCCAGACCTACGATCTGCTGACGGCGACCCGGGAGATCTTCAATCTGCAGTCCGAGGCGGAGACGGCCGATTCCCTTCCGGAGGGCAGCATCGAGGTTCCCGTGGAGGAGGGGCCTTCCCCTGTTCCTGTCACAGCAGGAAGACCGGACTCCGCGCATCTGCGATGGGAGGTGGAGTGATGATATTCGCCGTCCTGACGATCCTCTCGTTGCTGTGTTACCTGGCATCGTCCGCCTGCAGTGGGTCTGTGCTGCTCAACACGCCTACGGCGCCCGCAAGCGTCCCGGCGATGCAGCCTGCCAGCCCGATCACGCGATTCGGGCGACCTCTGCTGCTGTTGGGCATTGTGATTCAGTTCTTCGCGATCGGAATGTGGTGCATCTCGACGCACGCCTCGCCCTTTGCCAGCGAAACCGGTACGCTGACGGTGCTTGCGTGGATGATCGCCATCGCGATGGCGGCTCTGGACTATCGCTCCCGCCTTCCCGCGGTCAGCGCCGTCGCTCTGCTCGTCGCCTGTCTGGCAATCTGCGGCGGCGTCCTGCTGGCCCGTGAGCCGATCGCCGCGAATCCTGCGCTGCGCAGCCAGATCATCAACCTTCATGTCTTTGCGATCGTCGCCGGGTTCGGGCTGTTCGCGGTCGCGTTCGGATGCGCCGCCCTCTATCTGCTGCAGAACCGCGCCCTGCGCGAGAAGCCGGCGCAGGGCCTCTTCCGGAAACTTCCGCCACTGGCGACGCTGGACACGGTCGCCTACCGCTCCGTGATGATCGCCCTCCCCCTCCTGACGCTCGGACTGGTCATCGGTTTTGAACAGGCGTTCACGGCGACCACTGCGCCCACTCTCGTCGGCTGGTTCTCGGACCCCCGTATCGTGCTTTCGCTGGTGGTCTGGTTCAACTATGTCGCCTATCTCGGCGCGCGGCTGGCGCTGGGCTGGAGAGGCGTAAAACTGCAGTATATTCTGCTCATCGGGATGGTCATCGCGCTGGCGCTCTACCTCGTGCCGCCCTCGACCCACCGTTTCAGTTGACACCGGGGCGCTTTTCGAGTAAACTGAAACGATTCGTCTGCTTTTTTCCGAATTATTAGGTAGGCCGCAGATTTTCACCGACACCCCCGAAAGAGGACCGCAACTCATGCAACTCGCCGCGATTACGGATGAGATCTCTCAGGAGTTTGAATACGCACTCGATGTCATGCTGGAGTACGGCGCGACCGGGGCGGAACTCCGGGGGCTGTGGGGCACCAATATCGCCGATCTGACCGATGCGCAGGCGGCGCGCGCGAAGGCCGCGCTCAAGGACCGTGGGATGCAGACAGTCGGGCTGGCCACTCCGTTTTTCAAATGCGACCTGACCCCGCAGACCGCAAACCCTGGTGAGGCCGCGGGCGCGATGCATCTGGCCACGCCTCTCGGCCTGGAACAACAGATGGCGCTCTTGACCCGCTGTATTCGATTGGCGCATTTTTTCGAGACGCCGCTGCTGCGCGTCTTCACCTTCTGGCGCAAAGAGGCGTTGACGCCTGAGATCGAAGCGCGGATCGTCGACTCGTTCGCCGCTCCTCTCGCACTCGCGGAGCAAGAAGGCGTGATACTGGGCCTTGAGAACGAACATGCCTGCTTTATCGGCACCGGGGCGGAGGCGGGGCGCATCGCCGCCGCGCTTAACTCACCGCATCTGAAGATCGTCTGGGATCCGGGCAACGCCTACTTCGCGGGGGAAACGCCCTATCCTGCCGGCTATGAAGCGGTTCAGCCCTGGGTAACGCACGTGCATGTGAAGGACGGCAAGCTCGTCGAAACCGCCGACCAGGGTCCCCGTCCGCAGTGGTGCGTGATCGGGAACGGCGAAATCGACTATGTCGGACAGTTCGCCGCTCTCAAACGGGACGGATATACGGGCTGGATCTCACTCGAAACCCACTATAGACCGGAAACGGGCAGTGGACTGGACGGGAAGGGAACGCCTGAAGATGGCTCCCGCCCCTGCCTCGCCGCACTGCGTTCCCTGATTGCCTGATTTAAAACAGGTTTACCTCTACTTCCAACAACCTCCGATAAGGACGTCTCTTTTATGGATAAGCTGATCTCCATCACCTGGTGGCGCGGGATATTTCAAAGGTTCGGCCAGGCTTTCGGCTGGGGCTGCGCGGTCGTCTTCGCGGTTCCCCTGGCCATGGTCGGCATCAACCAGATGTCCGGGCGCAACCAGAACGCCGCCGGTGCCGCCGCTCAAGATGCCGTGCTGATGACCGTCAACGGCGATTCGGTCTCTATGGCAGACTACTATAGGGTCACGGGTGGCTCCCAGACCGGCTCTCCCGGTGCGGAGTTCGCCACACGTGCCGGCTCTGCCATCAGCCAACTCGCCCAGATGACAGTCCTCTCCCAGGAGGCTAAACGCGAAGGCGTGAGAGCCAACGATGCTGAGATCGACAAACAGATTCAGGACCAGAAACTGCAGCTCCTCGGCAAGAACGGCACGGACGCGGAGTTTGAGAACCAGATCTATCAGCGGACTCATCTGTCGATGGCAGAGTACCGGGAACAACTCGCGAAAAGCTTGCTGGGCGTCGCCCTTGTCGATGCGGCAAAGAAGAAGATGGTGGTGACGGAGGAGGAGGCGCGCAACCAGTCCGGTGATGTCCGCCTGAATCTCGTCCTCATCCCTTCCGTTCCTGCAACTCCCACGCCGGGAATGCCGAAAGATCCCAAAGCGCTGCCGGATGCCGAAGCGCAGAAAAAAGCGGAAGCGCTTCTTGCGGAAGCCAGGAGCGGTAAGACCGACATCACGGCGATTGCGAAGGCGAACTCAGCCGACATCAGCACGAGCAAAAAGGGCGGCGATACCGATTTCAAACCGGAATACAAGAGTCCGTATGCGAGTATGCAGATGCCGGAAAGCATGACCGAAAGCCTCGGTAATTTCGGGTACGGCCCCGGTTTCGACGAAGCGATTCATAAGACGAAGAAGGGTGACTTTACCGACGTCGTCAAAGTCACCGGCTTCCAGAACGGGTATATCTTTGCCAAAGTCGCCGATCGCCGCAATAACCTGCCCAAGGATTTCGCGCCGCAGAAAGTCGTCGATCAACTCAAGGACAAGCGTGCCACCAAAGAAGTCACCAAGAAGATCGACGATCTGACGCAGGCTGCCAAGATCGTCTTCCCGGCGGATCGGGCCGAACAGAAAGCCTACTACGACTATTTCCTGGTCCAGAAGATGCAGGGCAGCGGATTCAGCGCTCCCACCGCGACCCCGGAACAGATCAAAGCGCAGAAAGCGCTGGCCGACTCGGAGATGGAAGCCGTCTACAAAAAGGATCCGACCAACACCAATGCCGCCATTCTGGTGCTCGAATCGGTCCAGCAAAAGCTGAACGATCGCACGACACCGGCGGCCGAACAGACGCAGTTGCGGGAGCGCTTGCTGCCGCTCTATCAGAGCATCATCAAGACGTCTGAGGGCAAGGACTACGCCTATCGCTTCGGCCTTGCCGATGCGCTGCGCGACAAGAAGCAGTTTAAAGCGGCGTACGAGAACTACCATAAGATCGGCCATTCGCTCGACCTCGACACCCCCACGGAACTGCAAACGATGAAGGATGCCGTCACGATCCGCCAGAAGTTAGCGCTGGCGTTGAAGAGCGTCGCCTCCCCGGAAGCGCCAGCGGCGGATGCCGAGGCTACCGAGCAGATGACGAAGGTCGCCGCCCTGAATGGCCAGATCGCCAACCTGGAACAGCAGCAGAAGGCAGAGCAGAATCTTCAGGAAGAGGCGATGAAGAAACGCCAGGAGGAGCTTAAGAAGAATCCTCCCAAGCCCGTTACGGGCGCGAATCCCGCCACGCCGGGCACGGTGGGGCAGCCCCTCAATCTCGCTCCCGGTTCCAGCGGTTCGGTCACGGTGCCACCGACCGGCAGCAAGCCTGCCACGACTCCGCCGGCGGGAACGCCCGCGCCGAACAGTAAACCTGCAACCAGTCCGACGACGTCCCCTGTCGGCGCTTCCACGCCGAGCAGCAAGCCGACCACGCCGCCCGCTTCCAGTGGAACGGGTCGATAGCCGCCACCGATGCGTTCTTCCCGCCTGCCTCCCCGTTCTGCCCATGTAGAGCCGGGAGGCAGCGCGCTTTCACCCCATCCTTCCGCCGCACTACAGTCCGGAACGCTGTTCGTGGTCTCTGTGCCGATCGGTGATCCGGACGACATCACGCTGCGCGCGCTGCGCATCTTGCGGAGCGTGAGTCTGATCGTCGCCGAGAACGCACGGATCAGCCGTGGTCTGCTGACCCATCACGCCATTGAGACGGAGATCGTCTCCCTCGGCCCACGCCACGGCGTTCCGGCGCTGGCCACCGCCCTGACCCACCTGGAGGCCGGGCGCGATGTGGCTCTCATCGCCGATAGCGGCACGCCGACGGTGGTCGATCCCGGCCTGCGCCTGATCCAGGCAGCCATCCGACAGGATCACCGCGTCACCGCGGCGCCGGGCGCGAGTGCGTGCCTCGGCGCGCTCGTTCTCTCCGGGCTGCCCTCCACGCCTTTTCACTTCCTCGGCGTTCCCCCCCGCAACCGCGCGGAGCGCAGCCTCTTCTTCACCGACCTCTCCGCCTACCCGAGCACGGCCGTCCTCTACGAATCTCCCCGTTGCTTACACGCTACCCTGGTGGATCTAAGCAACTGCCTCGAAGAGACCCGAAAAATAGTCGTGGCATGTGACCTGACACTGGCTAACGAACGGATATTCCGGGGTACAATTAATGGAGCGTTAACGGAGTTTAAGGAAACTGTCTTTATCGGCGGATATACGCTGGTCATTTCGGGTAGACCCTCGTCCGACCCCTTCTGAATTCCACCTTTTCGGGCCAAAAAGAAAGCGGGAAGAAGTTTTTTTCTTCCTCGCGTCTGTTTGGGAGCGTTGGCACGGAATGTGCAAGATAGTGATAGTGTGCGCCTTCCGCGGAGACACGTCTGTCTTGCCGCGTCAATCGATCCGAGCGCACCCTGCAATGCTTATGAATGCGTGTTATGATTGCTCCGGTTAGGTCGGGTTCACTTCTATGACGAACCTGGATGGAGTAGTTAAATAGGTAAGTAAGGAGACTATGTAGTTATGGATACTCTCCGTGAACGGAATGCATCGATGCTCAGAACGAGTCCCGAACGAGAGACAATGGGGCACACTATGGACGGCGCGCACGCTGCGGTAAAAAGCTCCTATCCTGCTGCCGGTATCGTGGAGGAGAATGCCTCCCTCCTTCCCTTGAAAACGCTCTCGCTGAACTGTGAGGATTCCAGCCGATTCTCCAGCAGCTACACGGACCCTGATTTCCCGCAAAGAACTGTGTCTTACGCCCTCGCCAAACGACTGTTCGATATCGTTCTCGCCTCCGGCGCCCTCGTCCTCTTCTCCGTTCCGATGATCGTCGTCGCTATTATCATTAAGGTCACCGACCGTGGTCCCATCTTCTTCAAACAGATTCGTGTCGGTAAGGGTGGGCGACTTTTTCACTGCTATAAATTCCGCTCCATGTGCATCGATGCGGAAGAGAAGAAGCGGGAGTTGATGCATCTGAATGAAGCGAGCGGCCCCGTCTTCAAAATCAAGGCGGACCCGCGGATCACGCCCATCGGCGTCTTCATTCGCAAGTTCAGCGTCGACGAGTTTCCGCAGTTTCTCAACGTCATCAGAGGCGAGATGTCTCTGGTCGGCCCGCGCCCGCCGATCCCTTCGGAGGTGGAGCAGTACGGCGTTCATGAGCGGAAGCGTCTCGCGATCCATCCTGGCCTCACCTGTCTCTGGCAGATCGGCGGACGCAGCAATGTCACCTTCGAGCGCTGGGTCGAACTGGATCTCGAATATATCGAAACGATGTCGTTCTGGAAAGACATCGAGATCATTCTGAAGACGATCCCGGCCGTGTTGAAAAGCTCCGGCGCCCACTAACCGAACCGGATGCACCAAGATGAAGGAGAGACGGCTTGCCTGGCAGAGCGCTGAGCGAGCCGTTTCTTTCGTCATGGCGCCTCTCGGGTGATTTTCAGGGGGATGCAGCGCGTACAGAGAAGAGAGATTCCGTCAGGGGAGCGAAAGTTTATGAGCGATGCACACTTTGAGATCCGACGCATGACCCGCGCGGATCTGGATACGGCCTGGGAGTTCTGTATCGAAGAGGGCTGGAACCCCGGCAAATACGACCAGAATGCGTTCTACGCTGCCGACCCGAACGGTTTTTTCCTCGGTCTCCTCGATGGCGTTCCCATCGGCTCCATCAGCGCCGTCGCCTACGACGACCGCTTCGGGTTTATCGGGATCTACATCGTGCGGCCGCCGTATCGCGGCCGTGGGTATGGTCTCCAACTCTTCGAGGCGGCGCGGCGCTACCTGGGAGACCGTATTGTGGGTCTGGACGGGGTTCTGGAGCAGCAGGAGAACTACCGGAAGGCAGGGTTTGAGTTCGCCTATCGAAATATACGCTATGCCGGCAAATTCGAGGGAGTGGAGACACCCGATGTCTTCCCGCTGGCCGAACTGCCGGTCGCACCGTTGGAAGCGTTCGATGCGAGGATGTTCGGCGCTCCCCGTACGCAGTTCCTCCGTAACTGGATCACCCTACCGGACAGCGCCGCCCTGGGGGTTGTGAAGAACGATGTCCTCGTCGGTTACGGGGTCCTGCGCCCTCGCCAGGAGGGGTATCAGATCGGTCCGCTCTATGCCGAGACACCCCAGGCCGCCGATAGTCTCTTCCGCTCCCTCGCGGCGCAGCGCCCCGGACAGACGCTCTTCTACGACGCTCTGGAGTGCAATCCCGCAAGCGTCCAGCTCGCGCGACGACACGGATTGGAGCCGATCTTCGAGACCGCCCGCATGTATGCCAACGGTCGCCCTGAGCTTCCCTTAGACTGTCACTATAGCGTCTCCACCTTTGAACTGGGTTAGAACCTCGACACTGCTCAAGGAAGATCGCCTGACTTTTATTTAAATCCTCCCGTACTGCACGCCACACGACAAGGGCAGGCGCACATCTTCTGGCCTGTTTGCTGTTGTTGACCCTGGGTTCTTCCCTTGCTTGGGCGCAATCGGCGGGCGGTTCCGGAGGAGGGACGGGAGGCTCCGAAGGCTCCTTACCGGTGGCGTATGACGGCGATCCCGGCGATCCTCGCAAGCCCGGCGGTGACAACGACCAACGCGAAGCGGACTTGCCAAGATCCAGCAAATTGTCCTGCCGCTACCTTCTATGCCTACAGATCGATCTGCTTCTAACTCCAGCACCCAAGTGACATGCTTGCAGAAGAGGATAGGCCATTCGAAAAATATAAGCCATAACAATCTTCAATACAGTCGTACGGCGATACGTTGATCAAACGGCTCATGCAGGCACTCAAATATAAAGATGTCTTCATTTATGCGTTGGCGACTCTCTAGGGATGCTCATGTACGAATCGACTAATGAGGACGATTACACTTTCTTCGACGTTAAAGTCGAACTCTCGCCATTTCAGGTCTTTAGGCGGAAGTACGATCCGAAGCCGCTACCGGATTTTCTCAAGCAACGCGTGATACCGTCTCGTTCTCCCGAACAGGTCAAAGCGCGACTAGAGAAGGCATGTGAGGTATTAGCACGCAATCCCCATATTCTTGACGAGCGGAATAATATGGGCGAAACACCTTTAATTGCCTCCATTCTCAATGGAGAGAAAGAACTGGTTAGACTTCTCCTAGAACACGGTGCCGATCCGAATAAACTTGGGCGAGTAAAAGGAGAGCTAATTGACCGTTCTCCACTGGAGATCGCCATTAATTATAATGGGAATGCGGTGATCGTTTCCACTCTATTGGAGCATGGCGCAGATCCATACCATAGAGATAACGCCGGACAAACCTTCCTAATGCTGGCAGCATTGGGATGCTACTCCGTAGACCCGCCTCCAGATCCAGAAGCCGATCCAGAAGCGAACTTTCGGGGAATACTGGAATTGATTCCGGACGTCAACCAACGCAGTTCCACAGGAAATACCGCCTTGCACTACGTCCGGTTTCCTGCTTTTATTCCGATGCTCTGCACACGCGGAGCTGACCTCAATGTCCATGGTTCGCAAGGTAAGACGCCACTGCATCGCTATGTTGAGGAGGCGTTAGTACTCGTGGAGACATTTCTGCCTTTCGGACCAGAGGTCAATGTCCGTGATGAGGACGGCGCTACGCCGCTGCACTATGTCTCTTTCAATTATGATTCCTTAAAAGCCACAGATATTGTCCGACTATTGTTGGCAGTCGGCGCAGATCCAAACAGCCAGGATAATCTAGAGCGGACCCCGTTGCATTTAGCGGTCGATTCCCTTCACAGGGAAGCTGTCAGGCAACTGGTCGAAGCGGGAGCGGAGTTGAACGTGCGTGATAAGGAAGGCCATACGCCATTGAAGATGCTTGAAGGCGACAAGTCCAACTATGACTGGTGGCCCGGTCCCTGGGAAGAGGAGATTGAGGATTTTCTACGTAGCGCAGGCGCACATTTATGAAACGGACATTGCTTTGGGACGTGAATCTTGATGCTACTGTCAAACTGCTGGAGAAAGTTGTCAAACCGCGCTAAGAACTGGCTCTCCCCAGGTGCCCAGCACCTATGTTATAATATCCCCCGCCTTGGACACATGGTTGCATGTGCCAGACTAAGCGCGCAAGGAGATAAGGTATGTATTATTTGGAGAAGTGGCATGATCTTATTCAACCGACCTCCACTTTCGATGCCGCTTCGCGCCTCAGCACCCTCAAAGACGGCAACGGCAACGGCTTTGCCCATGCTTATGACGCCGTCGGCAACCTCAACCAACTCACCTATCCCTCCGGTCACAGTCTGCACGCCCAGTTCGATCCGGACGGCAACGTCACCCAGTTCACCAATGCCCGCGGCCAGAACACACAGACCAGCCTGGTCCCCAACTCCTCCGCGCCGAGTTCGGTGCTGCACGACGATGGGCACAGCGAGCAGTTCGTCTACGATGGGCACGGGCGCGTCACCGAGATCCGCGATGGTCACACCACGCTCGACGTCACTTATGACCTCCTCGGCAACCCGCTCACCGTCGATACCGCCTACAACGGCAATCTCTTCGTCACCACCACCTACGGCTACAATCCCGACGGCTCCCGCGCCTCGATGTCGCAGCGGGGCTATTCCACCAGCTATCTTTACGATGCCTGCGGCCGCGTCACCGATGTCCATCACTTCTGGAAAGACGGCCTCTATCACTACGACTATGATCTGGCCGGGCATCTGATCCACAAGAAGACCCCGCAGACCGAAACCGACTACCAGTACAACGCCGTCGGGCAGTTGATCGGCCTCACCAACTACGACGCCACGCACACCGTCGTCTCCGCCTACAACGATCTGCGCTACGATGGAGCGGGCAATCTTCTCACCGCTACCGTCACCCACCTGTCGCTCAATCCGGCACCGGGCAATCTCTTCACCGTCGGCACGCTGCACTACGCCTACGACAGCCAGGACCATCTGACGCACGAGCAGAGCCAGCGCAACCTCAACATCGCAGGTCTCGCCCTTGATCTCGGCGCGTTCGACAACCCCATCGCCTCCGATGCCGCCGACAATATCATCCAACTGCGGAGTCTCACCTTCTCCGGCAATGCCGACAACCAAGTTACCACCGACAGCAACGGCTCGGGCTATGCCTACGATTTCAACGGCAACCCCACCCTCGAAGAAGGCGCTGCCGCCTACGAAGATGCCGGACACCTCCTCTCTTACGACACGCCGCATGGTGCCCAC
>Ga0070658_10001848_pt1 | contig 17834 bp, 14 predicted proteins | sample KBSC13metaG_FD_64664 | JGI IMG/M metagenome (GOLD analysis project Ga0070658, IMG submission 64664) | Corn rhizosphere microbial communities from Kellogg Biological Station, Michigan, USA - KBS C1-3 metaG | ecosystem: Host-associated > Plants > Roots > Rhizosphere > Soil ...
GGCTGCAAGTCGCTCGTGTTCGCCGGGATGAACGATTTGCCGATGTCCAGGCGACGCCTTACCGGCGTGCATAAGGTCGCCGAGGCCGCCGGAATCCCGATCCGGGCGATCCGATCCGGCTCTAACTTTCAGAGCGGGCTTCTCGTGGCGCGTTCGCTTACGGTCGAGCCGGACCGATCGCCGGCAGGCATTATCGCGGCGAATGACTGGATGGCGGTCGGCATCCAGGCGGGACTGATGTCCCGCGCCGCCGACGGTTTCCGCATTGTTGGCTTCGACGGCCTCGACATCGCCGCCGACCCGGCCCTTGGCATCGACTCGGTAATGTTCCCCATCGACGGCATCGTCGACGATGCCGTGTCCGAGATTCTCCGGCTGACGGCGAATGTCAACGCTCCCGGCCGGATCATTCGGTACGCGCCGATTTGGCGGGTGTGACGAGTAACTCACCAGACGATCGCTGCTAGGACCACGGAATGAATTCCGTGGCTAGGATGGCGGACTGTCCCTCCGGGACATAATACGCGGATTCGGACACCGACGACCAACCTCTTCATCCACATATTGCCTTAGTGCAACTTTTCACAGAGTTATGGTTCAATATCTGTGTAGATCGATACGGCAATGGGGCCACGATCTAATTGTCGACATTCCGCCTTCGTCGAGGACGGTGGCGGTGTCGATGGAGGTGTTGTTATGAGCCCGGTCGAATATGGTCAATGGTACTATCTGATCTATCTCGTTCCTGGCGGCACCGCGCTGTTAACGCTGATGCTGTCGATGATGGGCGGCGGGGTGCGTCACCATAGGGTGGGGCATTCGCACGGTCATCATGGTGGACACATTCGAATTGGCGGGCACGGCGGCGGCCATCGAGGAGGTGGCGGAGCGCGTCATGCCGGGCCTAAGACGACGGCGAAGGCCGGGGGAAGGATTAAGGCGGCTGCCGGGCAGGTACGGGCCAGTCTTGGGGATCAGGCGCTCGCGCTCATCGGGTTCGGTAGGATACCGTCGCCGTTTGTTTGGGGTAGCCTGCTGCTCGGGTGGAGCGTGTTCGGATTCTGGGCGACCCGGATCCTCGAGGAGGGGATGCGTCATCCAGGGCTTTTCGTCCTTCCCGCGATGGCGATTGCGGCAGGCGGAGCGTTCGGGATGGCAAGGTTGACGAGCGGAATGCTTGGCCGGTTCGTGCCGCAGGATGAGTCACTCGCGGTCAGCACGATCGACCTGGTTGGTTTGACCGGCGAGGTCACCTATCCGGTCGATGGGAGCCGGGGCCGGGTGCACGTGTACGACGACCACGGAACAATGCACGATTGCAGAGCACGGACCGCGTCGGCGGGATATCCGCAGATCGGTCGAGGTCGAACGGTTCTCGTGGTGGATTACGATCCACACGCGGATCAGCTTATTGTTGAGGAGCACGCATGAACGCCGCCGAGTACGGCCAATGGTACTACCTGATCTATCTCGTTCCTGGGGGCGCCGCGCTTCTCACGCTGGCCGTGGCCTTTATGGGCAGCGACCAGAGTGATAGCGGGGACGGAAGTGATGCGGGCGACGCCGGCTCGGGCCATACCGACGGAGGCCATACCGACGGCGGGCATGGGGATGGTGGCAACGTCGACGGGGACGGCAGCTCGGATCGCGCCGGCGTTCGTGGCGGGCTTCGCGCACCAATCCACCAGACGCATATTGTGAAGGCTCACGGTCATGGCGGATCGCGCGTGATGCAGTTCTTCGGATTCGGCAGCATTCCGACCCCATTCGCCTGGGGAAGCCTGCTGCTTGGTTGGAGCGTGTTCGGGTTCTGGGCCACACAGGCTTTGCGGGAACAGACCCACGCATTTGTGGGACCTGCGATGGCAGTGGCCGCGGGCGGCGCGCTGATTATGGCGCGAGTGGCCGCGTTTGGCATTGGCAAGTTGATGCCGGAGGAAAAGTCGACGGCAGTCAGCACGGTGGATCTTGTCGGCCTCACAGGCGAGGCGGCTTATCCTATCGATAGCGAACGAGGCCGTATCATAGTTTACGATCAATACGACGTTATGCACGACAGTCAGGCTCGCGTGTCCGCGGGACAGCCCGTCATCGGGCGCGGCAAGAAGGCGTTGATTGTCGATTACGACCCCAAGCGCGATGTCCTCATCGTCGAGGAGAGTGTTTAGATGTAATTGGTGTGGTCCCGGAGGGGATATCCTCGATCCGGGAGGATGAACATCGATTTAAAGCACGGAACAAAAGTGGCTTCTCGCCACCATGGGCTGAACCCCATGGCTACGATTAACCGCCCCTCTGGGGCTAAGGATAAAGAGTAGCAGTTTCACTGCGAGTAGTATGACCAGGATTTTTGTTGAGACGGCATTGACTGCCGCCGGCCCGGACCACCGGGCAAGGAGTTGGGTATGGGAACAGCATTAATGATCGTAGGCGCGTTGCTTGCGATCGGGCCGATATTTCTGCAAAATATTGTGCATTCGGCGTTCTTTCTGTTGGCAACGGCCATTGTCGGCACCGTTCTGTTCATCACGGGAGGTGTTCTATCCGCGTATTCGACGCTCTTCCGCAAGGCTGCGGCCGATCAGGCCTTCGTGATGACGGGGCGCGGCGGATCGCAGGTCGTCCTTGACGGCGGCGCCATGGTCATCCCGATCTTCCACAAGATCACGGAAGTCAACCTGCGCACGATGAAGCTTGGCGTCAATCCGCGCGGCACGAATGCATTGATCACGAAGGACAACTTGCGGTCGAATATCCTGGCACAGTTTTATATTCGAGTCCAGGCCGACCGTGAGCATATATTGAATGCGGCGCGGTCGCTGGGTGAGAACTCCGTGAATGCGGAGAGTGTCGAGGCCCTGGTCAGCGAGAAGCTGGTGTCGGCGCTGCGCGCTATTGCGTCGCAGATGGAGCTCTTCGAGATCCACACCAAGCGCGACGAGTTTGCGGAGCGTGTTAAGGAGCATGTGAAGTCGGACCTGGAGGCGAACGGCCTGCTACTCGAAAGCGTGACAATCTCCGAGCTCGACCAGACGGACCCGACCGAGCTGTCGGACAACAACGTTTTCGACGCGCAGGGCAAGCGAAAGATCACCGAGATCACCGCGGCCGCGGCTGTCGAGCGCAACAATCTCGAGCGCAACGCGGAGCAGGCGAAGAAGCTGCAGGACGTCGCAACTCGCCAGAAGATCCTCGAACTCGAGCGACAGCAGGCTGAGGCGGAAGCGAACCAGCGCACGGAGATCGCCAAGATCCAGGCAGAGAAGAGCCGCGAGGCCCAGGAGGCGGTGATCGCTCAGGAGAAGTCGGTCGAGATCGCCCGTATCGACAAGGATAAGACGCTGCAACAGGCCGAGATCGGCCGACAGCAGGCGGTCGAGGTGACGCGGGTTGGCCAGGAGAAGGCGGTCCAGGCGGCGACCATCGCGCGGGAGCAGGAACTGCAGAGGGCATCGGTTGAGAAGGACCAGGCCGTGCAGATGGCCGAGCGCACCAAGCAGATCGCCATTGCCATGAAGGAAGCCGAGCGGGCGAAGGCGGAGGAGGCGTCGTTGATCGCACAGGCGGCGCAGGAGAAGGCCAATCAGGACGTTATGTCGGTCACGCAGATTGCGGAGGCCGAGCGCGACGCCAACAAGAAGCTGATCGCCGCGCGTCAGGTGATCGAGCAGGACAAGATCCGCCAGCAGACTGAGGCGCAGGTACAGGCGTTCACCCGCGTTACTGTCGCCCAGGCCGACCAGGACGCCGCTACTAAGCAAGCTGAAGCCAAGCTGCAGTTGGCCAATGCCGACGCGCAGTCTAAAGAGCTCGCCGCCCGTGGTGAAAAGGCGGGGCAGATGGTCGCCGTCGAAGTCAGCCGCGAGAACGTCAACGTCGAACAGGCCCGGGTCGATGTCGAACGCCGCCAGCTTGAGAACCGACAGGAGTTCGCCGAGGCCGGTATCCGGCTGGAGATCGAGCGCCTGCGGATTGAGGCGGATAAGGAAGTGCAGCAAGAGTTCGCGCGAGCACTCGGCAACTTCCTGAGCAAGGGCAATATGACCCTGTACGGCACGCCCGAAACCGCGCAGCGGATGATGGACAACATGGCCAAGGGCTTCGGTATCCGCGCCATGGCCGACGGCTTCCTGAATGGGGCGTCGCCGTCGTTGAACGGACATGGGGTCGAGGGAACGGGCGCGGGCACGGGCGTTGACGCGATCCTCGCGAATCTCGGCAAGCTGGTAGGGCCGGCCATTGAGAAGCTGACGAACGGGGGCGTCGACGGTGAGGCGAAGGCGGATGCCATCGCCAAAGCCCTGGCGGCCAGCCCAGAAGCGCTGAAGGCAATTGCGGCGGCGTTGGCTGGTGATCCGACGGCGGCTGCGTCGACCACGAACGGCACGGATGGCCTCGACATTAAGCCGGGGTTCAAGCCGGCGACTAAGGCGGAGCCGACGGACGTGGTAGTCGCGCCTGTCGCGGGGTCGAACAGCAAGAAGTAAGGCCGGACAAAGAGGCGGTAAACTGTGCTACGATAAGGTGGGCTCGCGAGGGTCCACCTTTCTTTTGGTGATTTGGAGACGCCCAGTGTCAGGTTGTAGACAGGCAAACGCTCTTTGGATAATCAGGGGCTTATTCTTCGTGGCGGTTGCCGCATTGTCCGTTGGACCGAACATGGCAGTGGCTTACACCGACAAAGCCGTTTCCGATCCGCTGTGGACGCGGATTTGGGCCGACGAGTTCAATGGATCCCACGTCGACACGGACAACTGGCTTGTCAATAACCACGCCGAGGACTTCGGCGTCGCCACGTATGCGGTGGCGAGCAGTTCGATTCGGACTTTCAGCGGCGTTACCTTCTATCAGATGCGCGCCACGGATGTACCGGCGCATGATGGGCTGACGGGGCAACTCTACGATTACTCGTCCGGCGCGGCGAATTCCCACTGGTCCGGGGCGCCGTTCAGCTTCACTTATGGTCAGGTGGTTGCTCGCATGAAACTACCTCTGCCGAGCACGGGGCAGGGCTCGTGGCCGGCGCTGTGGATGGTGCGGGCCGACCAGAATTCTCAATCCTTCGACGAGATCGATATCCTCGAGAACATCGGCGACTCTGCAAACCACTACACTCTCCACTACGGATCGTCCAACAATCAGGATGGCAGTGGCGCGGTCAAACCACTTCTCGATCCGCGGGATCGCTGGTGCCGGTACATCATGCAGTGGTATCCCGATCATGTCTCGTGGTACCTCGACGAGGAGGACGGGCGCGGACCAGTCCTTCAGTTCCAAACGCATGCGAGTTCGCAGAGCAGCATTCCGAGCCACTCGATGTTTCTGAAGCTTGATGAGGAACTGGGTGGATGGGCAGGCGATCCCAGCGGCATTTCCAATTGGCCGATGGACTTCGATGTCGACTGGATTCATGTCGACCAGTACGCCGACCCCAATCAACCGCCGCCGTCACCGACAAGCCCGTCGGCGCAGCCCGGCGACACGGTCGCGACGGTCAGTTGGACGGCCGCGCCGGCGTCGACGAGTTATAACGTCTACCGAAGTACGACTGCCGGCAGTGAGGGCGCTTCTCCACGCGCTTCCGGCCTGACGTCGACGGGCTATGTCGATTCGAGCGTGACCATTGGCGTCAAGTATTACTACACCGTCGCGGCGGTGAACGGTAGCGGCGCCAGTCTACAGTCCGTCGAGACAAGCTGTACCGTCGGCCTGCCGCCTACTCCCAAGTCCGTCAACGCGGTTGCGGAGGACGGTGCGGTAACGCTCTCCTGGGCAGCATCCACGGGGGCCAATGTGTACAATATCTACCGTGGGACCGCGAGCGGAGCGGAGAACGGCAACTCATACGCGTCGACATCTGCCACCAGTTTTCACGATACCGGTCTGACCAATGGCGTCACTTACTTTTACACCGTCGGGTCGCAGAATGCGGCGGGGTACAGCCCGTGGTCCGTCGAAGTTGCCGCGACGCCCGGTTTTACTGACTCGCCACCGCCGGCGCCGAGCGGGTTGACGGCGACGGCTAGTAACTCTTGAATAATTGCGCGCGATCATGGGCGGTGTCGATCGATCGACGGATGAGCCAAGGTATTATGGTGTTTGCGAACCAGCATTTAGGCTGTCGCCGGCAATTATTCATGGAGATCATGCACGATGCCCAATTACGACTTGAACGGCGATCCACTTCCCGATAACAACCCCGGCGGGTCTCCTCAGCCGCCGCCTCAACAGCAGCAATACGACCTGGCAGGCAATCCGATACCTCAGCAACCCGCCGGCGGACAGTACGGTCAACCGCCGCCGCCTCAAGGTCAGCCGCAATATGGCCAGCAACCCCCGCCGTACGGTCAGCAGCAGCCCCCACCGTACGGTCAACAGCCGCCTCCCTACGGCCAGCAGCCACCTTACGGACAGCAGCCGGGCGTTTGGCCGCCACCCGGTCAGTATAACCAGGGATATGGGCCGTCTTACTATCCGCTCGACCCGAGCGCGGATAAGATCCTGGGCTATTCGATCCTGGCGTTCTTCTGTTTCGGCTTCATCCTCGGACCCTATTCCGCCATCAAGGCATTTCAAGGGCTATCGGAGATCAATGCCGGACGCTGCGATCCGGCGGACAAGGGCAAGCTTATCGGTGCAGCTGTTTGTGGCATTCTTGCCACCATTGGCGCGATCGTCGTACTGATCGGGAGAGCCGCCTTGATCAGTCAGTCGAGCGGCCGCTGAGTCGGTCGTTGGTGGTCGACGTTCGGTCGGCTACTACCGGCAAATTAGTAGTGGAGATCATGCACGATGCCCAGTTACGATCCGTACGGCAATCCGGTTCCGGACAGTTCGGCTGGCGGCGGAGCGCCGCAACCACCGCCTCAACAGCAGCAATATGACCTGGCGGGTAATCCGATCCCTCCAGGTCAACAAGGGCCGTATGGTCAACCCGCGCCTCCACCACAGTACGGCCAGCAGCCTCCGCCGTATGGGCAGCCTTATGGTCAACAGCCTCCACCATACGGCCAGCAGCCGGGCGTGTGGCCGCCTCCGGCGAGTGGTTATGCGCAGCAGGGATACGGCGGGTGGGTGAACGATAGCGGCACGGGGTCGATGGCACAGTTGCCGGTGGAACTCCGGGGGCTCAACTGGGGCGGTTTTCTGATGACGTGGATCTGGTCGATCGCCAACAAGAGCTACATCGGCCTGCTTTCGCTCGTCCCGTACGTCGGATGGATCATGCATTTCGTGATCCTGATCAAGGGCAACGAATGGGCCTGGCAGAACCGACGATGGGAAAGTATCGAAGACTTCAAGAACTGCCAGCGCCTCTGGGCTTATTGGGGGCTGGGCCTATTTATCGGCTTAATCGTGCTGTGGGGGATTGCCATGCTAGTGATCATGGCAACCAGCGGAACGAACAGTTCATCGTCCTATCACGTCTCGAATTAATCGCATAAATCGGCCTGGTCGTCAGGTCGACATTTGGCGCGGTCGACGATGTCGGCCGCGCCTTTCCGTTTGGCTGGTTCAACCGAAGCAGGTTTCCCGAAGCCTCGCGTTGTACTTCCACGCATGCAAAGCATTACGCACGACCATCCTCTGCGCTCGGCCGAATGGATCTGGCCCGAAGCGTACATGGATCTCCACAACCACTACGCCCAGTTTCGTTGGGATTTCGATCTATCGACCATCGCGGGCACAATTCCGTTCTTTATCACCGCCGATAAATCGTATCGACTGTTTGTCAACGGCGCCTACGTGTGTCGAGGGCCGGCGCGAGGATATCAGTCGCACTGGCCGTTCGACGAAGTCGACCTTGCTACGTATCTGAAGCCGGGCCATAACTGGATCAGTGTCGAGGCCTATCAGACGGGGTGTTCGACCTTTGCTTATCTGCACGAGGCTTATGCGGGCCTACTGGTGGCGACTGGGGATCCGGTGCTGGGTGAGGCGATGGGGGCGTCGAAGCCGTCGATGCGACGGGCGCCGGGACATCGACGTCAGACGGCGCGGCTTTCGGTTCAGCTCGATTACCAGGAGCATCTCGATCTCCGGCTCGACGATCGGTCCTGGATCACGGCCCCCACGCCTCCGGTCGGCTGGTCACCCGCCATCTTTCCACCCAACGGTCACTTCGTTCACAGCCTTCCGTTTGGGCGTCATCCGTACGATTCGGTCGAGCCCCGCGGGATTCCGATGCTTCGGGAGGAGTGGCTGATTCCTCAGCTTCCGACCGCGCAGGCGATTGGCGGGTCAGCCGACGGGTACGAGGCGATCGACAATGTGTCGTGGCACTGGGTTGAAGAAGCGCCGGCTGTCGATCAATGGCGGTCTGCGGATGACCTGGGGGCAATGCGAGCTGACGATGGCCTCTCGCTGACGATCCCCGTCACCGGCGCCGGGAATTTCCACGCGGTGGCAATTCCGCCCGGCGAATACACCTTCGGTGTGGTCGAAGTCATGGTCGACGGTGCGCTGGGCGGCGAGATCCTCGACTTCCATTATGACCAGTTCTATCGCGACGGCCGGCCCCAGTTTTTGAGGCCTGGCGAAGGCTGCAATGTGGCGCTGGGAAACCGGCTCATTTTGCGCGCGGGCCGCAACGAGCACACCTTCTATCATCCGCTCGGGTTCGGCGCGATGGTGCTGATCGCGAGGGACCTGTCGACGCCGCTGACCGTGCGGCTGCGTATTCGAACATCGGGCTATCCGTTCGCATTCCGCGGCGCCTTTGAGTCATCGGATGAGGCGCTGAATACGATCTATGCCGCCTGTCGCCGGACGCAGCAGTTGTGCGCCATCGACGCGTATGTCGACACGCCGTGGCGCGAGCAGGCGCAGTGGTGGGGCGATGCGCGAGTGCAGGCGCGGAACACGTTTTACCTCGACGGGGACGCTCGTTTGCTGAGGCGTGGGATTCGGTCGATCGCGGGGCAGTCGGTCTATGGGCTGACTCCCGGGCACGCGCCGACGTCGGCGTACTGGTGCGTGCTGCCCGACTTCGCGCTTACCTGGATCTTGACGATTTGGGACTACTACTGGCAGACCGGTGAGATCGATCTCTTCCTGGAGCAGCGCGCGCGCATCGACGAAGTGCTCGCCTATTTCGACACGCCGGAGGCGCGTGATCCGTCTGGACTTTTGCGCTACGACAGTAGGGTGTGGCTCTTTGAGGATTGGTCGACACTGCCGACCCATGATATGCCGGCGTTCCTCAATCTCTGGTATGTGCTGGCGCTACGGCGTGTCGCGGCCATGTGTGACATCGCGGGCTTGGGCGAGGATGCGTCAAAGTTCGCCGGACTCGGTACCGAGCATACTGAGCGCATTGTCAGCCGTTTCGTCGATCCGGTCAGCGGTTTCGTTCGCCCAACCGTCAATGCCGCCGGGGTCGTCGAAGGAGAACCGTCGGTGCATGATCAGACGCTGGCGATAATGCTCGATATCGGCAAGTCGGCGCATGATGCGATGTTGGATAAAATGCTGCTCCCGTACTTGCGTCAAGAAACGCTGGCGGGCGCGGTGCCGTCGGCATTCTGGTCGACGTACGTGCTGGAGCTGGCCATCGAGCGGGGGTATGCCGATGTCGCCGTTGACTTCATTCGGTCGCGCTGGACTCCCATGATGGGCACGGGCACCACGTGGGAGGGCTTCGAGTGGAAGGAAACGTCGGGGTGGTCGGCCTGCCATGCGTGGACAGGTCACCCGTCGTTTCATTTTGTCAACGCGCTGGCGGGTATCTCTCAGACGGCGGCCGGTTGGACGGAGGTGCTTATTCGTCCCACGTTCGTCGACGGCATCGACTACGTTTCTGCCTGTGTTCCATCGCCGCAGGGCGATATCGTTTCGGAATGGCGTCGCACGGATGGGAAGGTCACCGGCCGCGTCGACTTGCCGGCCGGCGTTAAGGCGACGCTGGCGCTGCCGGGGAGGGATCTAGTTGCGATCTCGGGGCAGGCGACGTACGAGGTGTGAGGCAAGTACAGTCGAGGGTATCCGATTTGCGAGGGGCGCGGTCGACGATGTCGACGGTGCCCTTTGGCAATCCGCCGTTTCGCGGATGTCGCCATTTTTGTAATTCTGGTATTCTGGTACCAGATATCGAGAAAGAGAGGGTGGATTGTCCAGTTGTCTGAGAATCAGTGAAGCCGGCGCGCTGGCGTTACACACGATGCGGATGTTGGTTGAGGCGGATGGAAGTCTGGTCTCCAACCACGCCATTGCGGACGCGCTTAAGGTTTCTGAACACCATCTCGCCAAGGTCCATCAACGGCTCGTGCATGTGGGAATCGCCCGCGCGGTTCGCGGGCCGAATGGAGGATTTACACTAGCGAGACCGGCGGCCGAGATCAGCCTTCTCGAAATCGTCGAGGCCGTCGAAGGGCCGTTTCGACTCAGTCAATGCCTGCTGGGCCGGCCGAAATGCGCGAAGGTGAACTGTATTCTTGGGGCGCTCTCTGACTCGATCAACAAGCAAGTTACCGAATTTCTCGCTCAGACGATGGCGGTCAGTCTGGCCGGGATGTCCCAAATCAATCAGGAGATATTCTAATGTTCTGTTTCCAATGTGAGCAAACGTCAAATGGGACCGGTTGTACCGCCACCGGTGTCTGCGGCAAAGACCCGGAGGCTGCCGCCCTCCAGGATTTGATCGTCCACGCCCTGAAGGGTGTGGGCATGTACGCGCATCGGGCGAGGAAACTGGGCGCCTCGAGCCGCGATGTTGACGTATTTACCGTCGAGGCCCTCTTCAATACATTGACCAATGTCAACTTCGACGTCGATCGGCTTGCCGCCCTTGCCGTCCAGTGCGCATCGATGCGTGACGTCGCTCGTAACCTCTATGAAGCTGCCAGCAAGTCGAAGGGTGTTACGCCTGATCGACTGGACGGTCCCGCGGCGTGGATACCTGGTGAGAATCTGGCGGAGCTGATTGACGAAGGGTACGCCGTGTCGATCCTCGCGCGTCGAGAGCGTGTCGACGAGGATGTTGCGGCGACCCAGGAACTGCTGACGTACGGGCTGAAAGGACTTGCCGCCTACGTCGACCACGCCCTTGTGCTCGGCGTGGAGGACGCGGCGGTATTCGGCTTCGTTCACGAGGCCCTGGACGCGCTGACGAAGCCCGATCTGCCGCTCGCTAACTTGCTCGGTCTGTGCCTCAAGGTCGGCGAGGTCAATCTCAAGGCGATGGAGATGCTCGACAAGGCCAATACCGACGCGTACGGCAACCCGACGCCGACGCCGGTGCGCATCCATGTCAAGCAGGGCAAGGCGATCCTCGTCTCAGGTCATGACCTGCGGGATCTGGAGGCACTGCTGGAGCAGACAGCCGGTAAGGGAATTAACGTGTACACGCACGGCGAGATGCTGCCGGCGCACGGCTATCCCAAACTCAAGGCGTACCCGCATCTGGTTGGCAACTACGGCGGCGCTTGGATGAACCAGATTACGGAGTTCCACGCATTCCCGGGCGCGATCTTGATGACGACCAACTGCATTCAGAAGCCGCGGCCGAGTTATATCGACCGGATCTTTACGAGTGGACAGGTGGGCTGGCCCGATGTCGTCCATATCGCCGACCGCGACTTCACGCCGGTGATTGAGGCCGCGTTGGCGGCTCCGGGCTTTGCGAAGGACGGCCCGGACAGTACGATTCTGGTGGGCTTTGGACACGATGCGATTCTCGGGGTGGCGGACAAGGTAATCGAGGCAGTCAAGGCGGGGGCAATTCGACACTTCTTCCTGGTCGGCGGATGCGATGGCGCTAAGTCGGGGCGCAACTACTACACGGAGTTTGCGGATTCCGTCCCGGACGATTGCATGATCCTGACGCTGGGCTGCGGCAAGTTCCGCTTCGTCAAGCATGAGTTCGGCACGGTCGCCGGTCTGCCGCGACTGCTCGACCTGGGCCAGTGCAACGATGCGTTCAGCGCTGTCAAAGTGGCGGTGGCCCTTGCCGATGCTTTCGGCTGCGGTGTCAATGATCTGCCGCTGTCGCTGGTGCTGTCGTGGTACGAGCAGAAGGCGGTCTCGATCCTGCTGACGCTTCTTCACCTTGGCATTAAGAACGTCCGGATCGGACCATCCCTGCCGGCATTCATTACGCCGAACGTGCTGCAGATCCTGGTGGACAATTACCAGCTCAAGGCCGTCGGCACCGCGGAAGCCGATCTGGCCGCGATTCTCGGATAGACAGACGTGCGAAGGGCGCGGTCGACGATATCGACCGCGCCCTTTGCTGCGTCAGGACATTTTCTCGTATTCCATGTTGACGTTTACGCGTGCGTGGAGGCGCCGATAGGCGAGGGGAGTCATGCCGGTGTATCGTTTGAAGAGCTTTATGAAGTAGCTGGGGCTCGGGAAGCCGCTCTCCGTGGCGACGAATTCCACGTCGCGGTCCGTGGTGATCATAAGCCTTTGCGCGTGCAGTATGCGTTCGGCATGGATGGCTTCGGTAATCGTGCGGCCGTGCATTGTTCGAAAGACGCGGCTGAGGTATCCGGCGGAACAGTTCATCTCGCGCGCCAGCATCGACGTGGTCAGCGGAAGATGCAGGTGTGACTGTATGTAGGTGTAGGCCCGACCGGCGACGATGTTGGGCGGTGACGTCGGCCGATCGCCGACGGAACTGGCGACGGTGAGCTCCGTCAGCAACAACGTCATGAGAGAACTGGCGGCGAGAGGAGTGAGGATCTGCTCCGGAGCGTCGTGGAGTATTCGCCGGAAGTACATTTCTAGCACCTGCGGCCGGGCAACGCGGCAGTACTTGGGAACGCGCAAACCGGCGACCGGATCGTTTTCCGTTGCGATCGACGAGGTGCAGTGGAAGTGTATCCAGTAGAACTGGAGCTCGACGTCATAGTCGGCGGTTCCTGCGTGGAGTCTCTCGGGCGATAGGACAATGGCTTCGTCGGGACCAACCACAAAGTGTTCGCCGTCCTCACGGATGTGCAGGCTGCCGGATCGGACGAAGATGAGCTCGTGCTCAGTCGGAGGGAACCGGCGCGTGACATGTCGACCGACGCCGTGAGAGACGAAGAGGCCTACGCCGGGCGGGTAGGCGTGTATGCTGATTTCGGCGTTGATGGAGAGAAACTGCATAGGATCCCAAGCAACATTCGTCGGACTTTTTTTCGGCTGGTCAGAATCGTTATATTTTGTTGCTGCTTAGGCTCTTGAGGATTATGCGCAGCAGCAGTATAATTTTGTGTCGGTCGCCTTTATGCGCCCGGTTATGGCAATTTTGCCCTGTTCTACACGGAAAGGTACGCAATCATTATGTCACTAAAATCGCGCAATGCTAATGGTTTTACTCTGATTGAATTACTAGTTGTTATCGCTATTATAGCGATTCTCGCCGCCATTCTGTTTCCGGTATTTGCGAAAGCGCGGGAGAAAGCGCGGCAGACGTCGTGTCTTTCGAACGAGAAGCAGATCGGCCTGGGCCTGATTCAGTATAGTCAGGACTATGATGAGATGTTGGCGAAGGCGTGGTATGGAAATGCGGGATACAATCCCTCTGACCCCAATCCAGCGACCACGAAGTACAAGTGGATGGACGCCGTCTACCCCTACGTCAAGAGCACGAAAGTCTACAGTTGTCCGGACTTCAACGACGACCTGCACCAGGGGATGACCGGCAATTTCGTCAATTTCGATAAGCTCACCGGACCGGACGATACTCACTATGGCAGCTACGCGATCAACGCTGCCTATTGGGACGGCGCCCTGAACGACAACGGTGTGAGCTCGCCGGGAGCGTCGGCGCAAGGGACGACGTCGTTGAAGTTGTCGACACTGGAGCATCCGTCGACGACGGCGTGGGTGGCTGATGGCGAGGGCTCTTACCAGTTCGACTGGCCCCTCGGCAATCCACCCGTCGTCACCAACGGCGGCGTCCGTTCGTGGGGCCCGAGTTTCCGCGGCGACAACACCGCAGCCCGGCATACGGATTATGTGAATATCGTCTGGTGCGATGGCCATGCCAAATCGATGAGGCTTGACACGCTGATGACGACGAAGTCGGTGACGCTGTCGACCGGCACCTTCACGATCTCTCCATATCTTGTGGTTCAGGACTTCGGAATGTAGGTATCGCTTCCAAAACTGACGGGCAATGTGGGGCGCGGTCGACAATGTCGGCCGCGCCCTTCGCATGGCGGTATTCAGGTTTCACTTCGGTACAATAGTCAGAGCGCACTTCGTCATTGATCAGGAAGACCACTTGGCAGCAAGCTTAACCCACACGCCTGTTAACCTCCGGAAGGAACGCGTCGCCGTGTCGATGGCATTTTTCCTGAACGGGATCGTCGTCGGCGGCTGGGTGTCGCGTATTCCGGCGGTCCAACAACATTTGCTGTTGAGTTCGGGCACGCTAGGTATCGTTCTGCTCGTGATCGGGGTGGGGGCGTTGTTGGCGATGGCGCTGTCAGGGTGGTTGTCGGAGCGGGTCGGCGACGTTCGCATTGTGGCGATCACGTTGATCTCTATTGCCGTTGCGCTTCCGGTCCTTGGCGGAGCATCGACGGTGGCCGCATTGATGACCGGCGCGTTTTTGCTGGGCCTGGGAAGCGGGGGCATGGATGTCGCCATGAACGCGGAGGCCGTCCGTGTCGAGCAGGGCTACGGCAAGTCGATCATGTCGTCCTTCCATGGGATTTGGAGCTCGGGAAGCATGGTAGGCGCGGCGCTTGGAAGTTTGGCGACGGCGCGGCACGTCGGACCATTTATCTTCCTGACGGACATCGCGGGTTTTGTGCTCGTGGTGGGGCTGATAGCGACTCGGTTCATGTCGATGTCGACAGCGCCCGCTGGCGCTGGTGTCGACGCTGAGCCTGCGCCGGTTTTCGTCATCCCGCCGCGGGCGTTGCTGGGCGTGGCGGTTGTCGCGGGGTGCGCATATCTGTCGGAGGGGTCGATCGGGGACTGGAATGCGCTGTTCCTGGTTCGGGAAGAGCATATTCGCGCCGATGTCGCCGCGGCGGCCTTTGCGGCATTTTCGATGGCGATGGCGGTGGGGCGGTTTGCCGGCGACTGGGTCATCCGGAAGATCGGTCCGGAGGCGACCGTCCGTTACGGATCGTTGATCGCGGCCTGCGCACTGAGCGCGGAGTTAATCATCGGCAAGCCCTGGATTGTCTTTCCGGCCCTCCTCATCATTGGGCTCAGCTTCGCGGCCATCGTCCCGGTGGCGTTCAGCAGCGCCGGCAACACCCCGGGCATTACTCCGAGTCGAGCGCTCGCGGCTGTCGCGACGGCCGGATACGGCGGCTTTCTCTGCGGCCCGCCAGCCATCGGCTTCCTCGCCGAGGCTGTCCATTTGCGCGGTGCGCTCGTTCTCGTTGTGCTCCTCTGTTTGGCGATGACGGCAGCGTCGAGATCGGTGAGGAGTAGGGATAGGGAGTAGGGGATAGGGAGTGGGGAGTAGGGAACAGGAAGCCCTCTTCCTACACCCTACGCCCCATCACATAGTCATCCATGACGTAGCCGCCGCCGATGTCGACCACCACGGATTCTTTGACGATAAACCCGGCACGCTCGTAGGCGCGGATCGCTAGGGCGTTGCCTTTGTTGACGTTCAGCGTGATCGTTTCGCAACCTTGTTGGGCTGCCTGTTGCATTACGTGACGGAGCATCCTCGAACCTAGCCCCGCCCCCTGGTATTCCTTACGCAGATAGAGTTTGTGCAGCTTGACTTCGCCGGGGGTGGACGTTGGCCCGTAGCCGGCGAAGCCGATCCACTGGCCGTCGATAGTGGCGATGTCGTAGCGGATGCCTTCGTCCATCTCGCGGCGGAGGACGTCGACGTCGTACATCATGGTCAGCATGTACTCGATCTGGTCGTTGGAGATTATGCCGGGGTAGCTGGCGCGCCAGATGTCGGCGGCGAGGGCAGAGAGACGGGGCAGGTCCTCGACCCCGGCTTCTTCGATCCGAATCTCGAACTGTTGACTTGACATCAAACGACTACCTTCCTACTCTACATTCCGCCGTTTCGCGGATGTCTGCCATCTGCCTCTTCACCTATAATTCTTGCACGTACGAAACTCGATTTGCGACTCCCCCAGCTTTGAGTGATGGTTGGCGTTGCGCGGGTTCCGTGCAAACGGAGGTTATATGTCGGACGCGATAGAGGCCGGGCGTGCACAATTCGCCTTTACGGTTATGTTTCATTACCTGTTCCCGGTTCTCACGATGGGATTGGGAACGCTGATAGCGGTTCTGAAGACGCTCCAGATGACGCGGAAGGACGCTCGATACGGAGTTGCCGCCAGGTTCTGGGCCAAGATCTTCGGGATCAACTTCGCAATGGGAGTGGTCACCGGTATTCCGATGGAGTTCCAGTTCGGCACCAACTGGTCGCACTTCTCCAACTATGCCGGCGGTGTTATCGGTCAGACCCTGGCGATGGAGGGCGTCTACGCGTTCTTCCTCGAGTCGGGCTTCCTGGGCATCTTCCTGTTTGCTGAGAACCGAATTTCGCCTTTCTTCCACTGGCTCTCGTCGGTGCTGGTCGCGGTGGGGACGCTGATCTCTGGCTTCTTCATTGTCGCCACCGATGCGTGGATGCAGCACCCGGTCGGCTACTCGATCGGTCCCGACGGCAAGATCGTCCTCAAGGACATCTGGGCCGTTCTCGGCAACCCATACGCCGGATGGCAGTATCTGCACACGATCAACGGCGCGCTGGTGACCGGAGCGATGGTGATGGCCGGAACGGGCGCCTATTACCTGCTGGCCAGGCGCGACGAAGAGTTCGGACGTCTCTGTGTGAAGCTGGGTGTGATCGCCGGGCTGATCTTCTCCTTTACCCAGCTATTCCCTACCGGAGCGCGCCACGGCGAGAATGTCGCGCGGTTCCAGCCAGTCAAGATGGCGGCGATGGAAGGACAGTTCCAGTCGCGGACGGGGGCGCCGCTTGCGATTATCGGTATGCCCGACCGCGCCACCGGCAAGCTCATTGACCCGATCATCGTTCCCAAGGCTCTTAGCTACCTGGCATACGGCGATTCCCGCGAGCGGGTGTTGGGCCTCAACGATGTCCCGGTGTCGCAGCGTCCACCGGTAGAAGTCGTCTACTACGCGTACCACATCATGGTGGGACTCGGGACCATCTTTATCGCCGTGCTCGGAGTTGGGGCACTGCTTATGTGGCGGAAGAAGCTGTACACGTCGCGCTGGTTCCTCTGGATCCTGATGTTCAGCATGCCCATGCCGTACATCGCGAACGAGGCGGGATGGACTGTCGCCGAGGTGGGCCGTCAACCGTGGCTGGCGTACGGATTGATGACGACGCCACAGGGGGTATCGACCACAGTTAGCGGTGGCGAGACGATCTTTACGCTGCTCGGCTTCGCGGGAATGTATGCGCTCCTCGGGCTGGTGTTTCTTTATCTGTTAGTTCGGTTTATTGCAGAAGGACCGAATCCGCCGTCGAAAGACCGCGATGAATTAATGCTGCCGCCGCACTCCGGTGGACCGAATGGCGCAAGCGGAACGACGGATGGCGTGACTTCCAAGGATGACCGCAAGACTGTGGGGGTGTAACTAATGATGCCGACGGTTTGGTTTATCGTACTTTCGCTGATGATGACTGTCTACGCGGTGCTCGACGGCTTCGACTTCGGAGTCGGGGCGCTTATACCGTTTCTGTGCAAAACCGAGGACGAGCGCGAGCAGGCTCGGTTCTCGATCGGGCCGGTGTGGAACGGCAATGAGGTCTGGCTGCTGGCAGGGGGCGGCGCGATGTTCGTGGCGTTTCCCAGGTTGTACGCCGCGAGTTTTAGCGGCTTCTACCTTGCGCTGATGCTTGTGCTCTGGCTTTTCATGCTGCGCGGCATCGG
>Ga0070658_10001849_pt1 | contig 17833 bp, 23 predicted proteins | sample KBSC13metaG_FD_64664 | JGI IMG/M metagenome (GOLD analysis project Ga0070658, IMG submission 64664) | Corn rhizosphere microbial communities from Kellogg Biological Station, Michigan, USA - KBS C1-3 metaG | ecosystem: Host-associated > Plants > Roots > Rhizosphere > Soil ...
CGTAGGGCGCCCATCCCTGCCGCTCAATCTGGCGAAGGTAAGCCGCGCCGATGCGCGCGCGGCTCGCGGCCTCGTCCACGGTGTAACCGGCGATCTCGCGCGCAATGCACGCTGCGCTCACGGCGCCCGTTTCGATTATGTGGCGTCGAGACATACTACCGTTCAAGCCCATTTGCTTTGACCTTCTCATTGGCCTGATAGAATTGAGCCATGACTTCTTCGCGGTAAGCATGGCTTGATGTGCGCTTCGTCGCGTAAAACTGGTATTCGGTTTGCTGACTGAGCGCTGGCGCTCGCCCGTCACGAATATCATCGATAGCGTTCACCATTTCCAGGCGCAAGGTTCCAAAGCGTTCGTTGATGGCAGTGGACAGTTCTCGCGTGAGGCGTTCCATCAGCTTGGCCGTATTGCGCTCATCGTTTACGGATCGTTTTGGCATGCGTGCCTTGTATTCGTCCTGCGATTCAGGCGACATGGTTTTAAGCGACCACGTTGCGCGCAAAAATGCGTCAAACCGTTTGTCGTGATCGAAAACCTCGACCGCATGGACAAGAGCGTTTTTGCTGACATTGATTTCCAAGCGCTGCTGCGTTTCAAGCTTATCAAACCAGGCCGTTTGAAACGTGTCGATTGCACGGTTAACCGCGTCTCGATCACTGCCGCGTTCGCGTGCGCGGCTAACGTCGCCGTGTAAATCGGCAAGTTCACTTCTAAGTTGGTCGTCAATGGGTTGGTCAAGCGCCATGGTGGCTTGAACCTCCTTTCGTTAATGGTTCGAGCAAGCTGACGTGAAGGATGGCGACGAAAGCAGATACCGTTTCGCCGGTGTGTGGATTGGTCCAGGACTCGTCGAAGCCTATTTGGTCATTTTCGAGCCGGAACTCTTTGCCTGGATACTTGGACTCCAGTGCGGCCGTTACGGCCTGGCTGTCGATCCGCACAGGGGCGGCCGTGTTCAGCGCGGCGTCCAGGCTCAGGATGCCGGTGCGCGGCTGTGGTCCCGCTTGTGGCTTTGCGCCTGGCGGCGCGTAGAGCGGATTTGGCGCGATAACGCCCTGTGCTAACATGGTCTTGAACGGCTCGTGCTTCAGAATGTTGATCTTTCCCAGACGGGCAGGCGGCCGATTGCGCATGAACAGAAGCAACTCATCGGGTGGAAGCAAACGGACTTCCTCGGGCGTCATCAGCGGGCGCGAGACATAGCTGATTCCGCCGCCCGATGGCACGGCCGCACTGTGGGTCCCCATGAATTTGGAGGCATAGTCCGCCGTATTCTGATCGGAAATGTTGAATAGCACCTGCGCGGCCGAGTTCGCAATCAGCCCGTGATAGGTCTTGTCTGGGAACATGGCTTCGAGCTGGTCGAGCGATTGCAGGATAAACAGGTACTTGAGGCCCGAGCCTTCCGCCACCGGGATAGACTGTTCGATAATTGACAACTTCCCGATCGCTCTGAACTCATCGAGCGCCATCAGCGTCGGCACGCGCGTCTCTTTACGGCCGCGCATTGCGCCGATAATGAGCGAGGTCAACAACATCCGAATGAACGGCTGGTATTCGGAAAGGCGCTCGTAAGGCACGATAATGAATACGGTCAGCTTCCCGGTCGCCAATTCTTCCGGGTCAAAATCCATTCGGCCCGCATAGTCGCTCCATATCGTCGAGTTCGTCCAGCGCATGCCGCGCCGCGCCATGGAAATGTACGACCCTCGCTCACGGTCGTTCATTTCCGCCCACCAAGCGCCCCGCCGAGCAATCACATCGGCAAGGGCAGGGATGGGATGCGGATTGTTGGTCAGTGCCCCTGCCATTTTTTCAAGCGAGTGCGGTATGCCGTTCACGGCACGCGCCAGCGCAATCAGGTTGCGGTCCGTCTCGGGGCAGAACACGGCAAGAAACGTCAAGCAAAGTGTGATCGTCGCTCGTCCCCCTTCCACCCAATGTTGGTCCTTGTCGGCATTGCCACCCTCCGGGATGATCGCTTCGGCCAAGAGAGGGATGTCATCCAAGACCCGCTTTTCGTCACCGCCGCATAAGATGTGCGTGACGGGATCGAAACCCTGCGCGATGATCTCCGGTTCGATGCCGTAGCGTTTGAGAACTCCGGCCGGGTCGATATTGATGACCTTTTGACCGAGACGCTGCCGGTAGCGCGTCATCATGGCCGCCACTTCGCCGCGCAAATCGACCCCAACGAAACTTCCGTTGCGATAAAGAGCGGCGTTGGGAATTAGGATGCCAATTCCCTTGCCGGATCGGGCTGGTGCTATCACCGTAAGGTGTCCAGCTTGATTGATGCAGGCAATCGTCCCGTCTGCAAACGTGGCGACAGCGATTGAACCGGCCTCGGGCTTGTAATTCGGTAAACACGCGTCGTTCGCTTGCTGCCGCGACATGAAGGTGGACGATCCGTAGGCGTTGCTATTGAGGGAATCGCCGCCAAATCCCGACGACCCCGAACTAACACTCATAAGCTTCCTTTCAAACGTCATCAGGACCGGGAACGGCAAATACCGTTCCCGGCCGGAGTCGATTTACAGCTTCCCGTTGGTTGTTCCCCCACCTCCTTCCCAATAGTGTGTGTGGTTGGCGGCGATCCGGTGCAGAAACGTATGCAAGGCGTCCACGATCAGGCGGCCTTCTTCGTCGGCGTTTGTGAACATCGAACGACCGACGCCCCAGCACATTTGGGCAAAGGGGCCGAGAGCCGACAGCACGGGCGGTACGCCCAGGCGTTTGTGGCGCGCTGTGTTCTGGTAGATCGGTATCTGATCGAACCTGGCATTGTGACACCAGGCGCGATTGACCATGGAGACAAAGGCAATCGGCCATGCCTCGTCGCCGCGTCTGATTAGCAACAGTAGCGTTGGGCCGTTTGCAATCTCGCTGCTTAGCGTCATGTCGCCGCTCATTTGTCCGCCGTCGGCGTAATCAAACAAGAAGTGAACGTACTTGGCGGCGCTTTGCTGCTGTACCGGCTCGGCGCGCGTAACGCAAAACAGGCCCGAACGGATTTCGATGTAGTCGCCTTCTTGCCAAATCAACGCGTCGCGCTCTGACGGGGGTAATTCAGGTATCACTTTTGCTCTCCTACATGGAGCCTTTGACTTTTCCAAGGAACCTCATGATCGGTATTGAGATGAGCGGCATGATGCAGCCCAACACAAAACCGAACAGCGGATTGAGACCAAGGTGCTTTGCTATGGCGGCGTTCAGAAACGCGGTGAAAAGGCTTAGTCCACCCCATACCACGATACCGAAAGCTTGGATTGGGTCCACGTGCGCCGCCATGACGATGATTAAAATAACCGCAATCGCGATGGCGATTTTGACTGCGGTGGTACTCGATGACATTGATACGGTCCTTTCGGTGCGGTTCAGATGAGCACCCGGTTTTCCGGGCGCTCATCTGAAAGTCATGGGCTTACCATCCCTGCATCTTACGCAGGTCGGCAATTCTTCGCTGTTCGGCGGCGTAGCCATTTTCGCGGGCTATGCGGGCTTCGATGCTTTCGCCCGGCATTTGCGGCGTCAGCGGAGCGCCAAGCCCCGCCTGTTGTGCGCCATAGTTCCAAAGCTCCTGATGCGAGAGCGGAGCCATCGGGTCAGGAACCGGATTGAACCAATCGGACATGCTTTTCACCTCCTCTCAATTAAATAGTGTTATCGTGTTAATCGCTGTATTATTCAGGACTGTAAGCCGCTTCATGCACTATAATCGGCGCATCCGCGATGAGCGCTAAAAGCTAAACTCTTCGTTAGAATCTTGCCCACGTGAGGATAGAAATAGTCGCGTTTTCCGATGCCGCAAATTCCTACGAACATTAGCAGAATTTATGAATCGTAATTTCAGGTGTCAGGCGAGGATTGACGGGAGGGATTGGCGGGTTGATATTGCCCCATGACCTGGGATTATCCTCATTGCACGAGAGCAGTCGCACTATTTGTTTTAGCGTCGAGCGAAGAGGGCAATAAGCTTAACAAAGAGGCTTACAAGCGGTGGCATAGGAGAATGACAAGACGAGAGATCGATGATGCGTTCGACGTGCCTGGCTTACAGGCGGTGCTGAAGCATGGCGTATGGGAGGACTTGATTGCTAAGGCTCATCACATAATTGCGGAGCGCAATCTCTAATCCTCCCAGTTTTGGGGCTCGAACAGCTTGTCCGTATGTAAGAGAATAACTTTCTGCATCTCTTTCGACATCTCAATAGTTTGCCCGTCCCACGAAAATGATTTTTTAGCAAGTGAGTATTGTGGTAACTGAAGATTGTACAATTTAACGCAAAACGAATAAACCGTGCCTTGGGGTAGTCGAATCTTGCGCGCAAAGTCAATTCGGCGAATTCCAACATCGTAAATATATTCGCGCCTTTCACGTGGATCAATAAATGGATTAGTTCGCGGTTCTTGGTGTTGGATAATCTGTTTGATGGCATTGGCCATGCGTTCAGACTCGCCCATCAAGGTTTTATTGAAATCAGCGTTTCGGTTAACGACCTTAATTGAAAGTATCCGGCCTAAATTGACAAGCATCGGGATGCAGCCCGATTGCCAGAGCGTTATAGACGGGTTTGGTATCTCCAAGACATAGCAGCCTTTCTTACTAATCCATGTTGCTAATGCATGACCGTCTTTACCAAGGCGCAGCTTTTTATGTCTAACGCCGATAAGCGCTGCTGCCACGTCATTCATTAAATCGCCTGGTCCGTAGACCGCCACTTCCCTAGCTTCATCGGCTACAATAGTTTGAAAGCATCCGCACTCGCCAGACAGTATTACGTAAACTGAAACTTCATTCCGTAATTCGGATTCGGTGGAAACGGGCTTGCCCTTCGCCACCCAACGAACTCGCGCGGAATCCAGAATTTTGCTAAGGTCCGCGCAATCAACGCCGTGGAATATGCCTGAGATCGGGTCTAACAGTACCTCGGTCCAAAGCGGGTCCGCATTGGGATATCCTTGCGCGCTAAAGAAAGCATCGAAATCAAATTCTGTAGTCGCCACTGGCGTAGTGATCCTTTCATCTGCATGGGCGTATGAAAAAATTTACCCCAGATCGGGCGATTTAATGATGAGTGCCGTTTACTCTCACTATGTCAGTTTCCGTGCGGTTGGTCCGATAGCTTAAGCGCGTAAAGATATTGCGATTAGAATGAGCCTCTGCTATATTTGTGGAATGGCTCGCGGCATTACCATCACCATCGAACGGCTTGTCGAGCGGCGAGAGCGCCGTTCGGATGAGGTCGGCGTGTGCATTCGCACCGGAAGAGGTATAGCGCGCGTGGATAGCCTGCCGGAGTCGCCGAGGCTTGCCCATATTTACGGCAACAAGCCGCGCGAAGTCGTTACGCGTATTGAATTCCTACCGCCTGGCGTTATACCTATTGATGGGCTGCGTTATCGGAAAAAGGTGCTGCCCAAAATGCGCGCGATGGGCCTTATCCGTAGTGTTTTGCCATCGTCTAAACCTCGTGATCTCGATCCGTCTGACGCCGCTCGCTTAGTCGCCTGTTAATTCCGGCAACGAGCGCGTTCGCATTGGCACGCCTTGTGTCGATGACATCCTGCGTCTTAGTTGTTTGGTCGGTCATGCGTTGACTGCGCTTTGGCCTCGCCCGACTGTGTTTCATTGGTCCCTCAGCGCGTTCGGCAAACCGTGGCGGCTCATGCTGCATCTTAGCGCGAAACTTGCCTGCCTTGATATTCTCTAGCAACCGGACGGGATTATAGCGTTTGCCGTTATGCCAGACGTTGTAATCGCGTTTTTCCCCCGGTGTCATGTCGATGCCGAATTTCATAAGCTGATCTTGAAAGTCTCGGCCCGTGCGGCTGGCTTCCCAGGCGACGCGAACGATCGCGCAAAGAGCCTGTCGGCTTGTTCCCGCTTCCTTCGCCATCTTGTGCTCCTGAGAACGCTGGCGCTGGCTGCCGCCCCGTCCGCGTTTGGGCGTGCTATCCAATTCCCTCAGCCCGAATTCTCGCTCAATCGCACGTGCAACGGCGTGGTGGGCGCGGGCGTCGTGGCTCATATCGACCAACCGGCCGTGTTCTTCATTAAAGCGTGAATACACGACGTGCAAATGCGCGGGTTCGCCGTTCAGGAAATGCTTTACAATCACGCGGGGCTGATCTTTGAGTTTTAGCTTATCTTCTAGGCGATCCAAGATTTCAAGCCATTGGTCGTCGCTCAAGGCTTCGCCTTTCGGCAATCGCAATTGCACGTGGTAGAGGGGCTTACGTGCGCGTGACATCTCATAGGCTTCTGCCTCCCATGAGTCAAAAATGGTGGATAGATCATCTGCCGCCGCACCCCGCTCATCCATGATGATCACGCGCTGTTGACTGTGTTCGCGCAAAAGATAGCGGGCAAGCTGTCTGCCATCCTTCCGGCTGCGTCCTTTGATAATCATCGGCGCAACTCTCCCAGCGCTGCCATCATTGCCCGGACGGCTTCGGCAAGCTGGGCCCGGTCGGCCTGTGCCTCGCGGAATGAAGACAGGTCGCCGACCAAGTTCGCTTGTTTCGCGATCTGGTTCATCAAGCCGCCGACCTTGTTTAGGCTGCCGATGGCTTTGCCGAGTGCAACTGTATCCAGGGTCTTGCCTCGTGACCTAACAGGATTCGTGTCGCTAAGAACAACGCTTCGGATGTAAACCGCAAGCTCGACGTCAGCGGCTTCTGCTTTCGCAAGCAGAGCTGCATGTTCTGCCTCCGTAACGCGCACGCTCAAGCGATGCGTGCGACGCTGGTTTGTATCTGTCATACGAGCGTTTTTTGAGGGGGATTCCAAACGGGGGAGCTTGCTCTCCCTTTGGCAAGTAATCAGGCACGGAGTGCCAGGATTGGGTGCCATCAACTCGGAACGAGGTGTGGCACCCAATCCTATTACTTGCGGCAACACCGAAGCAAGCGCGCGCGATCGGCTGACACGTGCGTGCCGGTGGTGGAGGCGTGTGAGCGTTGACGCCGCAGCCTCACGGCAGGGCATCTCAAGCGGGTAGATCGACTGCGACAATTGTACCCAAATCCGCAGGTGGATCGAAACGCTTGAATTCGACGCTTGGCTGCATGTTGGCTGTGTCAACAGACATCGAAGCAAGCCACCGTGAACGGCAGTGGTTGGCGGTTGATCAGTTGCGATACGCTCTCCGCTGTCCGCGTGGTGCGACGCGCGTGACGTTTCGAGAGCGTGGATCATTCCCCGTTCGCTGTTGTACGTCTCGACTGAGCCAAGCGAACAGTAAGTCATAGCCGGTTAACAATTGGCTATCGGGTAAATCAATAATGCTTTCGCGGGCGATCCTAACGGCGTTGAAAACTTGCTCGCTAGCATAGGGATCATCAATGTTCATAGCTGACACTCATCGGGAAAGGTTGAGGAAAGGCGGCACGCATACGCTCCTAGAGGCAAAGTAATTGCTGTCCGCGGTGAGCTTCTGGCTGCACCACGAACAACGGTTGCAAGTTGTGCAGATAGTCGGCGGCGGCTTGTGCGTGGCTGGATGCTGCGAATATCGCACGCTTGTCCGATTTAAGAACTTTCAACCAAGTTTGGACGTAAGCGGCATTCTCGGCTTTCGGCTCTAGGGCAAGGCCCAAGTCGGCGGAGATGAACGCCGCGCCCAGTTCCGCGATCAGTTCCTCGGCGGCGTACTTCGCATCGCCAAAGCGATTTTTGAGATCCCGATTAAGGCGGGATTCATGTCCGGTCCAATGCGTCAATTCGTGTGCAAGCGTGGAGTAATAGGCTTCCGGGTTTACGAAGGCTTCGAACGGCGGCATTTGCACGAAGTCATCGGTGGGCCGGTAAAAGGCACGATTGCCACCATGCCGGATGTCTGCACCGAGCGCGGCGGCAAAGGCTTCGGCGTGATCGATGCGTTCATGGCCGAGTTGCGGTGGAAGTGCCGGTGCTTGATAGTTTTCGGTTTGCGCGACGTTAAAGACGCAAAAGGCGCGGGCGATCCAGCGGTGGTTGTTCTCCAAATCCGGGTCGTCGCGTCCCTCGCTTTCATTGTCCTGCAATTCGATCATCTTCCAGAACACGCAGTAGGTCGATCTTTCACCCTTCCGCACTTGATGGCCCAATTCAGCCCATTGCCGGTAAGTGGCCCATTTCGCTTCCGGGTAGCTATGCTTTTGCGCCATGGCCCAAAGCGACACGGTATTCACGCCGCGATAGCGGTTGCCGGTAATGGCGTTAAACGGGAAGACCGAGGCTGCGCCTGTCGTGTGCCACGGCATTTTCCAATCGCCTGCGCCTTCTTCGATGGCTTGAACGATTTGATCAGTGACGCGTGCATATACGTCTGCGCGGTATGAAGTGTCAGATTGCGAACGGCGTGACGTTGGGGCGAATGTTGAGGGCATGTGAAATCCTGCGAGGTGAAGAGGTGGCAAAGAGAAGGTGGGGCGGCTGGCGCCGCCCCGAGTTGGCGATCAGTTTTTCGCTTCTTGGCGGTACATCAGCTCGGTGTGAGCGACTTGCGCGAGCTTGGCGACCGCAAGCAGATCGTCGTAGCGAAAAGTGTCGGTTGAATGCCAATTGCCTTCAGGATCGCGGTAGCGGCGGTGGAGCTTGATGCCGTAATCTGTGCCGCTATCCGTCTGATTGGCCCAGAAACTCAAGTAGTTAAGGCCAATCTTGTATCGACGATCCGGCGCGGCGTTGGTTTCGGTGGTTTGGTTTTCGTGACTCATGTTTGTCTCCTTGGTTGTTGGCTGGCGTCATTGCCCGCCTGTGAAAGCGTCTCGACCGGCGGCATGCGCCGACTTCAACGGGTCAACACGGGAGCGAAGCGAATGGAGCGGGCAGGCCCTTGAAGTCGTGAGGCGCGGGCCAAGGTAGATTTCACAATCAAGGCGAGGATGCTTTGCCAGCCGCCAAGGAAGGAAACGCACGTTACCCAATTCCACCCATCGCTGTGCGCCAATGTGATCGATCAGGGCTGGCCTACTTGATGCGGTCCATCGTGGTGCGGGCGGCGATCCAGGTTTCGACTTCGGCTTCGATCCAGCCGACGGCGCGAACGCTGAGACTTACCGGATGCGGAAAAAGCCGCTTGCCGATCAGTTCATACAGGGTTGTGCGTGAGAGGCCGGTTCGCGCTAGGACTTCCCGCAAACGCAGGATTCGGAGTGGTTTGGTGTCAGCCATGGTGATCTCCCTTCGTTGGTGACGGGGAGATGCGTAGGGGAGGTTTTCAGAGCCGTGGGCGAATGCCGAAATGGCTGTCGGAATTCCGATTAGTTGGCTTGGCTCACTTCATCACCGAAGAGGGCTGCGGCTTCTTTGAGCTTGCGCCGGATGGTTTCTTGGTCGAGGTTCAGGCCGAGACGGTCAAAGTCATCGCAAATCTCTCTCACCGTCGGAGACTTGCTGGCTGTCGGGTTATAGGCGTAGCCGCCCATCGCCATGCCGAGGATAATCTTTAGATGCGTATCTCGCTCGCGCGTGCCAAGTGGTTTGTCGCTGGAGCGTTTAGGCGTGAGCGTCTGCACGCGCGCGACTTCGGCAGCGAGTTCCGTGGGCACGTCAAACTCATTCAGTTTCGCCCATGTCAGATAATCGGCTGGTACGATTCCATATTCGCCGCTGCCGGTGTCGTTGGCGGCGAACGCGCGACTGATGATCTTCCTCAGAATGTGAAACCGATCAATGAGCGGGTGATTCACATCGGGAAGACGCCCGACAGTTTGAGGCGACAGCCCGAGTGTAAGTGCCGCCGCTTCTTCGGCGGTCCAGCTTGGCATCTTTGCCCAGTCCGTCCATTCGGTGACATTTAGGCTTACTTGGAAGGCATCGATCAGACGTCGGTTGGCTAAGGATGATTGAGGTGTTGATGTATGTGATGAGAGTGTTTGCATGGGCTGGGACACAAGCAAATCTGCTCCACCGTTGCAACCCACGATTGTGTTGCAACAATTCCAGCATACAGTCGTATGTCGAGATTAACCTGGATCGTCGGAAGGTAGAGTGTCAGCCAGTTTGTCGAGGTAATCCGCCCACTGCTGCATCATGTCGCGGCGGGCTTTGAGGTGTGAGGTCCGGTTGTAGGCTCTGCCGTTAGGATCACGAACAACGTGGGCGAGTTGATGTTCGATAATGTCGGGGCGCACATGCAGAACTTCGTCAAGGATCGTCCGCGCCATCGCACGAAATCCGTGGCCTGTCATTTCATGCTTCTCAATTCCCATGCGGCGTAGCGCGGCGAGAATCGCGTTGTCGCTCATGGGGCGGTTGCCCGTGCGCACACTTGGGAATACGTAACGGCCCCGGCCAGTCTCTTCATGCAGTTTTTTCAGGATAACAAGGGCTTGCGTCGATAGCGGAACAAGATGATCCCCAATGTCTTTGATCTTCATTCGCTTGGCTGGAATGATCCACTCAGCTTTCTTCAAATTGAACTCTGACCACTCCGCTTGCCGAAGTTCGCCTGGCCGTGTGAATACCAACGGCGCAAGCTGCAACGCGCAACGTGTGACCGGCTGGCCGCTATAACCACGGATAGCGCGCATCAAGCCGCCCACCTGTATTGGATTCGTAATGGCCGCATAATGACCTTTCTGCATCGGCTTCAAGGCACCATGCAAATCCCGCGATACGTCGTATTTCGCTCGGGAGGTGATGATCGCATACCGCATGACTTGGCCGCATATCTCCAAGGCAGTCCGGGCGACTTCGTTGGCACCGCGTTCTTCAATGCGCTGGATCGCTTTGAGCAATTCTTGCGCCTTGATATCAGCGATGGGCCGTCGCCCGAGATAGGGGTAAAGGTCTTTTACAAGCCTTCCGTCCACCTTCGCATAGTGGCGTGGCGACCAACCGGCCTTCTGCTTCGCAAGCCATTCGCGAGCAATCACCTCGAAGGTGTTGCCAAGGTTTTCCGCTTGCGCGGCTTTGGCCGCTTTGCGATTTTCGCTAGGGTCGATTCCATCGGCGACCTGCTTTCGAGCCACAGTGCGCCTGTCTCTTGCGTCCTTTAGGCTGACGTCTGGGTAGACGCCAAATGAGAGGGTTTTTGTTTTACCTACATACCGATAGTTGAAGCGCCACCACTTCCCGCCCTTCGGCGTGATGATCACATAAAGCCCTTCGCTGTCGTACAGCTTGTATGGCTTTGCTCGGGGCTTGGCTTTCTCGATGGCGGTATTCGCTAGGGGCATGGTGGGGTAACTCAAAAATCTTGGGAAGCGTTACCCCAGGAGTTACCACACTATTCTCCCGGCTTGCAAGAATATTCTTCGGACCCCTCCGAGCCTTAAAAGGCCGATTTACTGGGATTTCAGAGGTGCGCCGGATGTCGGCGAATCTCTTCGGGTGGGTTATTGGAGCGGGTGAAGGGAATCGATCAGGACCGGCCATCGCATTGAACTACAACGATAAATTCCTGCGAAGATTTTCAGGTTACCCCAAAAGTTACCCCGGTCTGTTCAAGCCATCTCGGCCCACAACGAGATGCTACCGTGCCGGACTATTTAGGTCAATGTAGGCGACAAAAAGACGAAGCTCCTCGTCCCTGAAACGGACAAAGAGCTTCGATCGCGGTTGCTCACAGTGATTGCGTTAGCTCGACCCTATAAAGGACCAGGTTACGCTCGCATCCGGGAAGGATGTCGTATGTCCCTGGGCTGTCCCACGGCAGGTTGATATAATACCTTGCTTGTGATCGGTTCCCGGAACGCTTATTTGGCCGGTAGTGACTGGAAGACCTGAGTCAAAGTCAATCTGTAAATATCCGAATTGCTGATTGTTCGCGTTCGGCCCGGAAAGGGTGGTCGTCGTGGATGCCTTTCCAATAGTGTAACTATTACTCCCGCCACCTGCGATTGGCTTCCCAAAATGGCAGATTCCCGTTGCGGTCAATGTCACGTCAGGATTACCTAGCTGAAACTGCGTATTGAAAATGGCCTTGATGCCGTTGGGGAAGGAATACTGACCGATTGAATCGACGGGCAGCACAATTCCCGATCTGCCATCGCAGGGTATCAACACGTTGTTGGCTAGGGCGTGAGCCGGGGTGAGGGAAACGCTACTGATAATCGTACCGCTAAAGTTCGCGTACTGTGCCGTGGTGGATGTGTAATTGCCGGTGAAGAGGTTTGATCCGGCCTTAACGACTGTCACACTTTCGCCAGCCGTCAGATTGTCGAGCACCACGACATTGGCAACTGTTTCAGTGGTGCCGTTGATATCTTTAACTTGAATGGTTTTTGGCTTCGGGCTTCCGGTTTCATCGGCGACAAGATTGCCGCCCGTGATGCTGACCTGGCCCGAGAAATCGCTAGGTTCTCCACTTGTTGCTCCGGTTGCGGCTCTCGCCGCTCCCACCGATCCGATCGCTAACGCCGCGCCTATGGCGGCCATAATCAATGAACGCTTCATTCTGAAAATGTCCTTCCTTGAATATCTAAACTCTATGCCGCTAGGCGGCTTGTTGTACGTGGCGATACAGTGTCGCCTTTGATATCTTTAGCTCTCGGCAGATCTGCCGAACGGGTCGCCGAGGTTCCCCATGAAACAGGAGCCAGGCTCGTGCTTTCTGCTGATCGTCCAAGCTCTGCGGTTTCCCGCCGATGTGTCCCTTAGCCCGTGCCGCCGCAAGACCCGCCATTGTGTTTTCGCGGTCATTATCCGACTCAAACTGAGCGACCGCCGCTAACACATGGAAGATGAGCTTGCCTGCCGCTGTCGCGGTATCAATAGACTCGTTCAGGCTTTTAAAGGCGATCCCGCGTTCTTCGAGCATTTGAACGGTGTCGATCAATTGCTTGAGCGAGCGCCCCAACCGCGAAAGCTTCCAGACAATCAGCGTGTCGCCAGGCTGCATGCTGGCGATGGCTTGCAGCAGGCCTGTCCTATCGTGCTTGCGGCCGCTTTCCTTATCCGTGAAAATTTGTTTGCATCCCGCATTTTGCAGGGCATCGATTTGCAATTCCAATAATTGATCTGCGGTGCTGACGCGTGCGTACCCGACAAACATAATCCCTCCACCGATCAGAGATGGACGTTCGTTCAGGGACGCGGGGAGCCGTATCGATAACGACCGTTATTGAGACAAGGAAACACAATCAAGCAAGCATAAAGCACGCGAAGCGCGCAATCTGCGAAAACAACGGGAAACACGGCCATTTCGTGAAGAAGTAATAAGAAAGGAGGAATGTTCGCAGGACTCGAGGGGCGAGTCCGAAGTCAACGCATGCCTGTCTCAAAAAGGGTCGTTTTTGAGACGCGCGGACACCAATATTTTACCGTACGTTGGGTCGTTTATAGTCGATGTCCGATATGCGAGATATCAGGAGTTCCGTTGTCCGACCAACAATCGCCCTATCTCGAATATGGCAGCCATTTCCAGGTCCGAAACAGGGGCGACCACTTTGTTATCATGGACGCGCCGGAACGTCAGACCATCACACCGGACGTGCTTGTAGACATCAGAGATGTCGTATACCAACTCGGGCTTAAGCTTTCCGGTACCGTAAACGACGCCAGCTGTAATCGAGTGATTGCCGCCATGAACCCACGCGATACGCCACGGAAGCCACAATTCGATGTGGTGATTTAGATGGTCTTGCTTCCATTTGCCCCAGCGACCGCCTGGGGATAAATTGACGAGTGATTTGGTCAGCCTTTGCGGTTCCCATGGCCATGGCAAAATGATATCGGTTGTAAGTGATATTCGTTCGTGGATCGCCAACTTGTCCTTTAGATCGTCAAAGCATTTCCCGTCACCGGTTATTGGAAATCGGCTTGAAAAGAGGGTGGCGTCTGGATCGCAGTCGTGCCTTTCGACACGCGACCAATTCATCAGCGAGTGTGCCTGAACTGACCGGCCGAGCAATCGGATAAGGCCATGCAATGCCGATGGATCAGTTTTAGCTATCCGGTCGGCGGCTTCTATGATAGCGTGAAATTGGCGGGCTTGTTCAACCTTGCCCCCGCGAACGCTTTGGCGCAATCTGGTTAGACGGCTGGTTGGTTTTGCAAATCCGCCAGGGCCATCAAGGATGTCGACTTCAATGGACACCGGCATGTCTAAGTCGCTCACCTGTTCCATTTGAAATCCGTCGGCAATTCCGCAATCGTCGCTCCCAACCTTCGCAACGTCTCACCCCAATACTTGCGAGCTTCATCTTTTGTACGCCCATGATTAGTAATGTGCACCATCAACCCCCATGGAAGCTGGGTGCCTGGGACAGACTTGTATCTGACCAGTTCGAGGGTAACGGCTCCCCACCATCCTTCGCATTCCGCTACGCTTGGTATGAGTCTGCCTGCAAGTAGAAGATGATTTTCGGGTCGATCATTGAGGCTGGCTTCTGTGAAGATTACATCAACGTAAGAACCAATGTACGTTGTAGCATCTCCACTACCATGTGAAGCAGGAAAGAAGCACTTCTCGCAGCCAGCGCTTTCAAGAGGTGAGCTTTGTGCATTCGTGGTGATCAGAAACTCGGCTAACTCTGGATAGTCCAGCGTTTCTGGAATGCGGCGAACGGCCTCGGGATCTCCCTTTGCCGAGACATAGCCGTAATTCATTGTGCCGTCGCGGTGGTCGTGAGGTGCATATCCAATGGGCGGACCCCAACTATCGCCGATGGAAACGCGGCACTGGCCACGAGCCCACAACTCTATACTTGAGGGAGGAGGATCTGTTAGGCTGGCAAAAGGTTGCCAACGCGATAACAATTCGGCAAATAGTGTCTCGCTCTCGATAGTGATCATGTTCGCCTGCGATTTCAAGTGATGGATGCCGTCGCCTGGTATGTAAATCGGTCCGACGCCGTTCTGTTGAGCATGTTCAACAGAAAGTTTCGGTCCTCCTCCCGCCGAGTCAGAATGCTTACGTCTCGTTCTTCGTCACCCAGAATTATGAAATGAACCTTGTCCGCATCCATGTCCATGAAGCTGGCGTTTAATCGGGCGGCATCCTGCTTAATTAGTGTGGTAATCCACGCACCTTGCAAGCAGTTGTCAGGTTTCGCAGGGTTGAACTTGGACTCAATACTGCGGAGCAGGATTGCCGGATCGTGAGGCGGCGGATTTGCAACATTGGATTGGTCCATTGAAGCATAAAGATCGCACATCCGGTTCTTCACATCTATGAGAACTAACCGTTGAGCGATTGGCCCTATAACCCAGTCAATTGTCGAATTTCCCGGCCCATATCCCTGAACCTCGAATGCCGCTGGGATATGTCTAGGTGCTTCCAATATGGGGGTCATTTCCAAGAGTGTATCTCTGTGCTTATCGACGTTGGCTACCCGTTGCAAGAATGAAGTCATTTCGACCTGGGATAGTCGATGGAAAGCGCACATAAGATTCAGAACAGCGGAACGTACAGGTATCCAAAGATGGGCACCCAAAAGCCGACGCCCGCTATTGTCGAGATGCGACGGTTTGCCGAATTCATAGCGCCACAGGCTTGTGAGGTTATCGAGGAAGCACGGTGCACTTAAAAGTGACGCAGGGATTAATGAAACGACATGTCCAGACAAGTCGGCATCGTTGCCGAGCCGGACCGATTCTTCGATAAAGCAAGTGCGGAAGTCAGTCTGTCCGCCTATAAAGTTGTCTGGAAGCTCATTAAACAGCATTGTACTGACGGATATATATACGCCAGAGTTTTCGTAAGCGCTACTGGAAACCATACGCTTTGAATCGGCATGGCAATAAAGAGGCTAGATCGTCAAGCGAATAAATGTTGGGTAGTCACGATGGTGCGCCGCATACTGAGCAAGCTGTTGGATGCTTCGTCCCTCAGTATTGTCGATGCGGTACTTTAGCTTTCCTTTTAAATATTCACCGGGCTTGTTTTTATAATTTTTCGGTACCGGCAAGCGCCGTTCAAGATGCATTCTCTCTTTTACGCTTAGCGCAGGGATGTTGATCTCTGTGGGTTCATTCCATTCGAAGTCCGCAGACGGAACGGACTTAAACCGTTCGATTGCTGCTGCTTGCTGATTGCGTGAATAAACTGTCCCCGTTACGCTGATCATCTGCGTTTGGTCGTTATATCGCGTCGAAAGAATAGGTAAGAAATCGCGTGTGCTGCCAGCCGTGTCGAGCGCCTTCGAGGCGGCTCGCCTAACCATTAGCTGGACCATCACTGCAAAGTCTTTAGGCGATGCAAACGCTCCGGCAGGCGGATGCGGGAGAACGCTTTCGAATTCCTCCGTAAACTTAGCTTCTAAATCTGAACGCACCCGCGTTATCGTCTCATCAGGCACTCTACCGCGCAATGGTTCAATGTCGATTTCTGGCTCCGCCCGCAATGTAATCCGAACAACACTGCCGTTCGGAACTAAGGTGAGGACACGTTGAAACTCTTCAAAGCGAACAAATTTTAAGTCAGTATAATCGAGCCAAAAAACGTCAATTTCACCGGGTTCGTAAGTATGGGTCAAATAATCCGCCAGGGTCGTGTTAAGCAATTTGATTTGACTGCTAAACATATGGAAATCTTGGCGGAGGTACGTCTGCTTGTTCGCTTCCAACGAGACCAAGTGCATGCCAGGAAAGAATTGGTCCATTATTCGCAGATCTTCGAGGAATGGACCACCAAGCGTGATGTAGCGACATTTGGCTAGGTTGTGGTCAAGACAGCGAACGACGCTTGCGAAAGTAAGGCGATCAACAGCCTTGTTTGTCCGGAGATGATATGGAGGGTGCTTCATGATTGGCGATTTAGCATCTTGCGTCAGTTACTTGCCATTAACAGCACGCGAAAATGCAAAGTCAAAGCTGGCTTCTCCGACCTTGCGAGGCAAATCCTTTTCGCGAATATCTTCAGCGTTTTCTAACAAGGCTTCGGCTAGCTGACGGACATCCTCTGCTTCGCGATAATATGAAACGCGGACATCGGTTCGATTGTTCGGCGGCTTCGGTAACTCTGGTCGGTACCGCTGACCAACAATGCCGACCCTAACATCACTGAACTGGAGACTGTCGGCTTCCTGTCTAAGAATCGCGTAGTCGATCGCAGGTACCGGGGAGACTTGGGCTTTAGCTTCCTCCTCTCGCGCCTTCCAGTTGTTGGTATAAGTGGTAAATACCCGCAAGCCTTCCCGCATCTGATTAAGCACCTGCTGATACATGCCCGCACTAAAATCGAGTCCACGTTTGGTCGTGGTAGTCGGCAACTTGCTTGGGTTGCCGCGAAACTCTACCACGCCCGAAATTGCGATGAATTGATTGTGATACCGAGGAAGGCCGGCTGTTCCCCAGCCGGTGAGTTCATCTCGGTTGCAGTAAAGGACGACGCGATCATTACAAATCACTGTCCACCCCGCATACTCGCTAGAGAACTTCGAGCCAGTTTGTTCTTCAAGTGCTTCATCGGCATCGAGGATTGGTTCTCTTAAGCCAACTGCTAAGAATATATCGACGCCTTGATAATTGGCGCGGAAGATATACGGACGAACGGCGTCCTTGTTTCCGTCTTTTGCGAAGCGCATGCTGATCGGCTTAGGCACTGCCGGAGTAGTGTTTACCGATACGGTAAAACCCTTGCGAAGGATCACGGCATAGTGGCTCTGGATTTTGTCGAGCAGATCGTCTTTGAAGGCCTCGGATCCAAGCCGTTCCTTGACCCCTTCGTGCAAACTGCTCACGGTAATCTTAGTCCCGTCGCGCTCCCACTGGGTCGTCATTTCTACGACTGGCAGATTCCATTCTGCCTCGCTACCCATCCATTGCGCTGAAATCGGAACTTCGTATCGGTCGTCTCCGCTCTGGGTTGCGATGAGCGCCTCTTGCCCCATCTTAAAGATGGCACGCTTCATACCGATACCATAAACGCCTACACTTAAGGTCGTGTTATCGGCCCC
>Ga0070658_10001850_pt1 | contig 17830 bp, 11 predicted proteins | sample KBSC13metaG_FD_64664 | JGI IMG/M metagenome (GOLD analysis project Ga0070658, IMG submission 64664) | Corn rhizosphere microbial communities from Kellogg Biological Station, Michigan, USA - KBS C1-3 metaG | ecosystem: Host-associated > Plants > Roots > Rhizosphere > Soil ...
CCCCTACTGGCACACCTTACTCCGGAAGACAGGGGTGCAGAATCCCACTTACGGGGAACGGGCAAGATCAAATGACAATGAATCTGCAGCTTAGTGCACGCTAATCCGAGTCCAGGCTTCGGTTACGGAATCGCTTTACGAATCGCGTTTAGCACGAGCTCTTTCGTCAGTAGCTCCGGCAGCACATCGGCAGTGGAAGTTTGCGAGGCAGGATAGATCACGTATGTCGGCACACCCGCCCGGCCGAGCGAGGCGAGCTTGTTCGTGATCGCTTCGTCAGCGTTGGTCCAATCGGCGCGCAGCAGGGTAAAGTTCTTCGCGCGGAACTGCTCCTGCACCTGCGGCGACTTCAACACCAACCGTTCGTTAACCTGACAGCTCAGGCACCAGGAGGCGGTGAAGTCGATGAAGACGGGGCGCCCGGCGGCGCGAGATTGCGCGATCGCTTCTTCCGAGTACGGTTGCCACACCAGAACCGCGGAGCCAGGCTGAACCGAAGTCGTTGCTGCCGCGGCTACTTCAGCCGCCTTGGGCTGGCGGTGGCGGAGCTCATTCAGCGGAACCGCCAGGGCAAGCACCACGAGCGCTGCGGCTGCTGCCCAGGAAAAGCGCTTTCCAGGCCAGCGGCCCAGGATCCAACCAGCAACTGCGAGCACCAGGAATCCGATGAGCAGGAAGGCAATCTGGCTGACCGCATCTCCGGCGGCGAAGTTCTGCCCATAGATCCACGTCAGCCAAATGACGGTTAGGAACAGAGGGATCGCGGTGAGCTGCTTCAGGATCTCCATCCACGCGCCAGGCTTCGGAAGCACGCGCGCCCAGGCCGGTTGCCAGCTCAGCAGAACGTACGGCAGCGCCAGCCCGAGCGCCAGGGATGTGAACACCGCAAATGCGACCAGCGCCGGTTGAGCCACGGCAAACCCGATGGCCGCGCCCATAAAGGGACCGGTGCACGGCGTCGCGACTACGGTCGCCAGCACGCCTGTGAAGAAGCTGCCGGTATAGCCCTGCTCCCGCGTTAGGGAGTCGCCGGCCGACATCAGCGACAAACCGAAATCAAACTGCCCTGCCAGCGAGAGCGCGAAGAGGAACAGCAATGATGCAAGCACCGCCACAAACGCGGGCGACTGCAACTGAAATCCCCATCCGGCATGGTGTCCGCCGGCACGGATTGCGAGCAGAACGCCAACGATCGCCCAGAACGAGACAACGATTCCGAGCCCGTACACCAGCCCATGTGCCAGCAAGCCTGTGCGCGACTTCTCGTCCGCCGTGGCGGTCGTCTGGACCAGGCCCAGCGCCTTGAGGAACAGCACAGGAAAGACGCACGGCATCAGGTTCAGGATGATCCCGCCCAGGAATGCAAGTCCGATGGCAGCGAATGAGGTCATGTGTCCCGCCGAAGCCGAAGCCGGAGCCGCATTAAGATCGCCCATTACAACAGGAATGGTGACGTCATACGCCTCACTGTCGGAGAGCTTCAGCAGACCATGCAGGGAACTCAACGTGGGCACCTGCGGCGACCGCTGTAGGTAAAGTGTCGCACCATCACGATGCGTGTCGACGGCTTGGTCCGCCGCATTCACAATCGGGTTCGTATCGTGCTCGAATGGGAAGAACTGCGGGTCCGTCTCGGGGAAGTTGTCGATCAGGCGGATCGCGATGCGCTTGTCGTCCGCCCGCGCGGAAATGCTGAAGCGCGTTGGCAAAAATTGCGGCAGATTGGTAAGCGCCTCGCCCAACGCGCCTACCTTAGGTTCTGTGGAGGGATCAGGCGCATTTGGCTGCACCTCCAGCTCAAGCCCGAGGTGCGCCTTGCCCGGCACGCACTGATCTTTGCAGACCAGCCACGAGACCTGCGCCTCGATATGTGCGAGTCCGGCCGGTATCGACCGCGGCGCGGCAATCGTCACTGGAAACGCCACGTGGTCTATATATCCAAAGTCCATCAACGGACCTAGCGGCAGTCGCTGTGGAATCGGAAACTGCATCGGGCCGGCCTTGAATCCATCGGGCAGAGCCCATTCGATATGCGGCGGCTCGCCCGAGTCGCCCGCGTTCAGCCAGTAGACATGCCAACCCTCTTCCAGCGTAAGCACGAGGCCGGCGATCTGTTTTCCGCCGGGCGCAATGGAAGGCCCCAGAGAGACGAGTTCCGCCGTCAGGTGCTGCGCCTTCACTGGCCCAGGGCCGCCGTCGCCGACCACCTGTATCTGCCCGTGCAGGCGCTGCCACGCGCATGCGATAAGGAACAGAAGCGCAGTGAGGGAAACGAAAGTGCGACGCAGCCGCTTCAATCGTTTGGGCATTCGTTGCAGGCGGAGGTTAGAGCGGACGTTCACGTTCCTCGATTGTAGTTCGCGTGCGCACAGCAATTGTCAGCGCAGTGTCATCAACCGCAATGGCGACGATGTTCAATCATGATGCAGCGGTCCATCACCACCCTGATGCCGCCCCGCTCTGCGCGCTCGGCAGCTTCCATGTTGATAATGCCCTGCTGCACCCATATGTTCTTCAGTCCAAGCGCGAGCATCTCGTCCACGATTGGCGGAATCGCCTTCGGCAGCCGAAAGACGTTCACCACGTCGGGCTTTATTGGCAGCTCGCTCAGTGAGGCATAGCTCTTCTCGCCCAGCACATTATTCACCGTAGGGTTGACCGGATAGATCTTATAACCGTGGCGCTGCATGTACTCCGAAACGTAGTAGCTGGGTTTTGCCGGATTGTCCGACAAACCTACAACCGCGATCGTGCGGCCTCTCCCCTCGCCAAGCATTGCCTCGATAACGTCCGTTTCATTCATATTGCGTTTCCTACTTCCAGGCTCCAAGCATGCGCCGTAATACGATCAGCTCACCAATGTGATACGCGGCGTGGTCTGCAATCAGCAAGGCCTCCCGCAGGAGGTTTTGACCGGTGCCCCAGCGAAAAGGTTTTGCCACATCAGAGTCCGGCCTCAGGATCAACGCCTTGAACTTCTCAAGATCGGACTTGATTGCCGTAATAGATTGGTCCCATGCACCGGGTAAGGGCGGTGCTGCCTCTTTTGGCCAGTAGTCTTCCGGCCAGCGCATGTGCTGATACCCGCCACTTGGCGGGGCAGAGAAGTCGAGGATGTCCTTTTGTGCGATGCGCAGATGCTCGAGCAGCTGCCATGCGGAGTAGGGCAGACGCTCGGGAACCACTCCGCGCAGCTCCGCTGGAAACTCCTTTACGGCATCGTCCAAAGTCGCGTGCGCCTGCCCGCCATCGAGCAGCGCAACCAGTTGTTTGCGGAGTTCGTCCTGCAACTCGGTGGTTTTATCCATTTTGGGGTACCTCTCGCTCGCACCCATTGGATGCGGTGCGGATTGGAAGGGCGCATCGCGTCTCAGGCAACGTCATCCGCTTCCACTGGCGCGGGAATCCCGCCTTCGCGTTTCATCTTCAGATAGCCGCGGATGAACGGTTCCAGATCGCCATCCAGCACGCGGTCCACATCGCCCACTTCGACCCGTGTGCGCAAATCCTTGGCCATCCGATACGGCTGCAGCACGTAACTTCGTATCTGTGAACCGAAGCCGATATCGAGCTTGGAATCTTCGATCTTCTTCGTCGCGGCCTTCTTCTTATCCAGCTCGTACTCATACAGCTTGGAGCGCATCATCTTCATCGCACGCTCTTTGTTCTTGTGCTGCGACCGCTCGTTCTGGCAGCCGGTAACGAGCCCCGTCGGGATGTGCGTAATGCGCACTGCGGAGTCGGTCGTGTTCACGTGCTGACCGCCTTTGCCGCCCGAGCGGTAGGTGTCGATCCGCAGGTCTTCCGAACGGATCTCGATGTTGATGGTGTCATCAATCTCAGGCGAGACGAACACGCTGGCGAAGCTGGTGTGCCGGCGCTTCGCCGAGTCGAAGGGGGAGATGCGCACCAGCCGGTGCACGCCGGTTTCTCCCGAAAGCAGACCGAAGGCGAAGTCGCCGGAGATCGTGAAAGTCGCAGACTTGATGCCCGCCTCGTCGCCGTCCTGGATTTCGTTGATCTCCGTTTTGAAGCCCTCGCGCTCTGCCCAGCGCAGGTACATGCGCATCAGCATCTCCGCCCAGTCCTGCGATTCGGTGCCGCCCGCGCCGGGGTGGACCGTCACGATAGCGTTCATCGGGTCCATCTCGCCGGAGAGCATCGTCTTTGATTCGAGCTTTTCGGCGAACGTTTCCAGCGCGGGAAGCTCGCGCTGCAGCTCGGGCTCGACGGCCTCGCCTTCACGCGCGAGTTCAAAGTACGCCTCAATGTCATCTGTCCGGCGCGCCAGTTCGCTATCGTCCGCCAGCAGCGTCTCCAGCCGCTTGCGCTCACGCATCAGCGGCTGCGAACGGGATGCATCGGCCCACACCGTTGGGTCGGATATCTTGGTCTCAATGTCGGCTAGTTCGCGCTTCAGTCGCGGCGCGTCAAAGATACTCCCGCAGCTCGCGCACCCTGTCGCGAACCGGGGAGTAGCGAAACTCCAGTTCATCCAGCATCAGTTAAGTCTACGGCAGAAGGGCACTCAACGCACCGCAGGAGCATGTAGTCCGGATCGGACTTGCGTCCAGACCCTGGCTATTGTGCCGCAGTTACGGCCTGCCCGCAGATGTATGTCTGCCGCAGGTGACCCTCAGAGCTGAATACGTTCAGGTTGGCGGGCTGGCCGGCAGTAATCGAGCAAAGCCTGTCGAGTCCCAGCATCTGTGCGGGATTGTGAGTCGCAAGCCGCACCGCGGTGGCAAGCGTCGCGCTAGTGTATCGCCGCAACTTCGCCACAGCGCGCTCCATCGTCAGCACGGAGCCGGCGAGCGTTTCCACACCTCTGGCAAGATCTGCCGCGAGCAGGCAGCGGTTACCCTCCACCCTGACTTCGAGCTCGCCAAGCTTATAGGTGCCATCGGGCATGCCGGTCGCGGAGATGCCGTCGGTAACGAGGATTGCGCGGTGTTCACCTTTTGCAGCCAGCCACATTCGCACGAACTCCGGCGCAACGTGGATCCCGTCACAGATAAGCTCCGCGTACAGCTCTTCCGCATCGAGTGCCACTCCCGCGATGCCGGGCTCGCGATGGTCCAGCCTGCGCATGGCATTGAAGGTATGGGTGGCGCTTACCGCGCCGGCGACGATCGCGGCACGGGTCTGCGTTGCCGTTGCATCGGAGTGTCCAATGCTGACCTGGACACCCTCGGCCGACGCGTATTCGATCAGCTCCAGAGCCTCTGGAAGCTCCGGTGCAATGGTCATCAGCTTGATGTGTCCGCGAGCGGCTTGCTGTAGCTTCTGAAAGATGCTGACTTTGGCCGGCTGCAGATCGGCTGACGCGTGCACGCCTCGCTTCGCGTGGGACAGGAACGGACCTTCCAGGTGGATGCCAACCGGCCGGGCTACGGGACCGTGATAGCCGCCCGATTCGATAACATCGGCGATGCCGTCGAGTGAGCGAAGAGTGGTGTCGAGCGGCGCGGTTACGGTGGTTGCCAGGTAATTCGCGACTCCGCGTGTTGCGAGGAAAGCGCCGATCTTGCCCAGAGCCTCCGGCGTTCCTTCCATGACGTCGTGGCCTGCCGCCCCATGAACGTGGATGTCGAAGAATGCCGGGGTCAGTATTCCGTCTTCAGTGCCATGCTGGTCGGCTTCGATTGCGAAGATCATGCCGGCGCTGTCGATGATGACGCGTGGGCACTCTACCGCGCCATTCGCGGTAAGCAGACGCTGTGCAGTGATGGAGATCATCGGTTGCTCACAGGTATGGGTTGGGTGCTGGGCAGTGATGCGGTAGGTGGAAGCGGAATGCCAAGGTCCGCCGCCGAGGGCAGTGTTTTCGAGTCGGTCCATTGGCGCTGAACACTGTGGAGCTTGTCGGCACGCTCAAGCCAGATCTGCGTTGCGTAATCGTACTGCTCCAGGTTGTTACGCAACCAGTACGGACGGTTGGAACGCAGCCAGGCAGATTCATACAGATCGCGAAGCAGCGTGTATCCGTTGCGAAGGTCCTGCATGCGCCCATTCACCCCGTACATGTCGCCGAGATCGTGCGCCACGCTGGCACGAACCTTGCGGTCCATGCTCATGGAGTCTGCCAGCGCTTTCGCGTAGCTGGTCGCCATCTCGTCAGCGAGCTGGAATTTCAGACCAATGAAATCCATACGGCGCGCCCCGAGCTCCATTGCGTCTACAGCATCAGGCTCGCGAAGGCCACTTGTTGCTGCGCCATACAGCGCTGAGTCATACAGCGTTGTTCCTTCCGGCAGCAGGGTGGGCGACCCTGTGGGATTTGGACCGGCGCTGGCGCGTGCGTGAGCAATCAGCGTAAGCGCCGCCTCCGCGTGCATGCGAAGATCGTGCGTATACGGCCGCACCTGCGTGGCGACCTTCTGGCCATCTTTTGACCATGGGTCTAGCCAGAAGATGTTGTTTGTCGCATCTCCCACTTTCGCTTGCTGACGAAGAATCTCATGGGCAACCATCAGCTCCTTCTGCGCCTGATCGAGCGCGCCCGTTGCATCGCCGTGAAAGACCTGCCCGTAGCTGTTTTGAAAAGCTTCGATGGAAGACTCGCCGGGCTGCCAGGCAGCGGCCGCGCCAAACAGGATTCCATACCAGTCCTGGTTGATGAGACCCTCGCCGTCATCGTTCCAGATGGTGTTGAGCTGGCCGGTCGAGCCCAGCTGCTGGCCGTCTCGTGTGAACTGCTGGATATTCGGCAGGGCGTAGTTGTTGTCGGGATAAACTACGCGAAAATTGTGCACGCTCGGCGAGACCCACGTCTCGAAGCCGGCATTGCTGAAGGGGGTGAGGAAGCGTGCAAACCCTCGCGGGTCCGGATTGTAGACCCACGCAACTGCAATGGTGGACTTTTTGAAGCTGTCGGGCATCGCCTTCAGCAGGTCGGGCGCATCCTGCGCAATGTCCCCCCAGAAGAGCAGTCGTCGATTGAGAGGCTGCAATGCTTGCACTAACTGCTGCATGAAACCGAGGTACACGGCGGCAAGTCCACGGGCGTCCACATCAGACTTGGTCTGGCCAAGCCCAAGATCCACGGTTTCATCTGCGCCGATGTGCAGGAAGGGCCCTGGGTATTGGGCGGCGAGTTCCGCAAACTGCTGCTTGATGAGCGCAATTGAACCAGCCTGTCCCGGTGCAAGCACTGCACCATGTGGGGTTTCCGCCAGGGCCTGGTACTGCTCCCACAGCAGCGCATTGTGCAGGTGTCCGAATGCCTCCTGTTCCGGAACAATTGTGATGTGGTACTGGCGCGCGTAAGCGACTAGTTCCGCCGCATCCGTAGCAGTGATTGCGCCGCCAGGCGGCGCAATCAAGGGATTGGAGGCGTACGCAGCCGTGTGCTCGAAGTAGGGAGAGTACAGATTGATCTTGTAAGCCGCCAACGTCCGGATGAACTTCTTCTGGAAGGCAAGTGTCGGCACCGGGCCGCGGGAGAGGTCGTCGTCCAACCCACGGTACTTCATCGCCGGCCAGTCGCGAATCTTCGCCTGGTGAAGTACTGCTACGCTGCCATATCCGGTGATCAGCTGCTTTACGGTCTGCAGCGCATAAAAAATGCCCGCCTCGCTTGCCGCGGTGAGCGCCACCCCTTTGCCGTCGGGGATGATTGAGTAGCCCTCGGCCTTCATCTCATCGGGCATCTGTTTGGCGGCAGGTGTGCCGTTGGCGCCAGCCGGAACAGAGTCGGCATAGATAGAGTTCGCCAGTGCTGATCCGTACCGCGCAACCAATATGTTGACGGAAGAAGTCGCGTTGACCGCGATACCGGCTGAATTGAGCCATGCCTTGAAGTCGCCTACCGCAAATGTGTCTTCCGGCGAGCACGGGTTTGTGCAGGTGACCTGTACGCCCGAGCTGAGCGGTTGGATGGCACCAGCCGTCACCTCCCGCGGAATCGGGATGAGCTTGAGGCCGGCAGGTTGTGCCTGGGCTTGCGGCGAGACATTGGTAGAAAAGATGCTCATGAAACAAACGACAAGGCAGGACCGCAAGATCGACATGGCAATACGGTAAACCAGTGGCGCAATGCGGCCAAACTTGCAGGCGGTTTGCCGTTAGCGCTTCCGAATATGAATCGTCGGTGAATTTCCCCGGTAACAACACCGCTTGGGTTGGAATTTTGCCGGGTATTCACAAACGGTTGCAATCATGAAGCCCAAACGGACGAGCAGAGGAACTTCTTCCCAGGAAGACTGGCAGGAGTTTTGTGTGTGCGTAGCCTCTGCAACTCCGAATTGAAGATTCTCTCAGAAGAGGTGCCATGACGAAGCAACTTAAAGCGGCGATTGCAGCGATGCTGGTGTTCAGCACGGTGTCTTTGCATGCGCAGGCTGGTAATTCGGCTTCCGCGCAGACAAAAACTAGGAAGACGCGAGCCGCAAAGCCGAAGAAAGAGACTCAGGAGCAGAAGGAAATCCGGGAGCTTCAGGAGAAGCTTGCAGCCCAGCAGGCCCAAATCGATGCTCTCACACAGCAGAATTCGGCAAAGGGCTCTGCGGTTTCAGAGGCGCAGTCCGCTGCCTCAGCGGCGCAGACTCAGGCGACCCAGGCCCAGTCCGAAGCGCAGGCAGCTACTACGACAGCCCAGTCGCAAGCGGACCAGGTGAACACGCTCAAAAGCACTGTGACTGACCTGCAAACTACGAACGCCGGCCTGGCGCAGACGATCAGCACGACCAAGACTGAGCTGAACCAGGCAATTGAGTCACCGTCGGCAATCCACTACAAAGGCGTGACAATTTCACCGGTTGCGTTCTTCGCGTTTGAAAACGTGTGGCGTCAGCGCTCGGTGAACTCAGATGTCAATACCCCGTTCAATTCGATTCCGCTGCCCAGCGCGAACCAGGGGCACGTCAGCGAGTTGAACTTTTCCGGCCGTCAAAGCCGCCTGGGTTTGCTGGTTCAGGGCGATGGCGGTCCGATCAAGCTGGCGGGCTACTTCGAAGGCGACTTCCTGAGTTCCGGCACCACCTCCAACGGCAACCAGAGCAACAGCTATACCTTCCGGCAGCGGCAGTTCTGGGCTCAGGCCTCGGTCCACAATTTCACCGTGACCGGCGGTCAGATGTGGTCCCTGGTGACCGAGACTGGTCTCAGCACCAACAATCGCAGTGAGAAGCTGCCGAACTCGGTGGATGCGCAGTATACGGTCGGCTTCTCGTGGGCACGGCAGCCTGCCATCCGTTTCCAGCAGACGTTTGGCTCGGTAAAAAGCGGCGGCATGCTTACCGCGGCCATGTCGCTCGAGAATGCGCAGATCACGAACTTCACTGCGACCTCATCGGTTGCCGCTGCGGTACCGACGAACTTCTTCTTCTCGGGCGCGGGCCAGAATGGTGGTCTCTACAACGCATTCAATGGAACGTATGCGAACAACGTCGCTCCTGACGTGGTGGTAAAGGGCACTCTGGACCTGCCGAAGGCCCACTTCGAACTGGGCGGAATTGCGCGGTTCATGCGTGCTTACTACTTCCCGATTACGGCAACGGGCGGAACGGCTGCGGCCCCCACGTATAGCTATGGAACGCGTTACACCAGCAACACCAAGTCTGCGGGCGGCGTGTTTGCGAGCGCGCGTGTTTCGGCGAGCAAGTACGCGGAATTCGCATTGGCTGGGATGGCTGGACAGGGTGTTGGCCGTTATGGCTCGGCGCAGCTTGCTGACGCGACCCTCCGTCCGGACGGCACGCTCGAGCCGATCCGTAATTATCACGGTCTGTTTAGCCTTGAGACGCACCCGGCCCCCAAGCTGGATGTGTACGCCTATTATGGCGGCGAGTACGCGCAGCGTACGCAGTACACAACGCCGCAGGGCGACCTGATCGGGTACGGCGCTCGCAACCTGAACAACGCGGGCTGCTATAACCTGCCAAGCAATCCGGGCTCCGCAACCGGAGGCTCACCTTCCTCCAGCGGCTGCGCTTCGCCGACCCGATACATCCAGGAGGTGCTGGCCGGCTTCACGTACCGCTTCGTCAACAGCCCGAAGATCGGCCGTCTGCAGTATGCAGTCAACTGGCAGATGATTCAGCGCAACCTCTGGTCCGGTCTCGGCAGCGCAACGACTCCAACCGGCCCGCGCGGTGTAGACAACATGATCTTCACCGGTTTCCGTTATTACATTCCGTAAACGAAACCCTGTAAGTAAGAAGTCGCCCATCCGGATGGCCTCACCACTCCGGATGGGCTTTTCATTTGCGGGTTCATGAAAACGGTACGATCCCGCGGCTGTAGTGCAAGGCCGCCCTCCGTGTGCGATTGGGAAGATCTCGCTGGCTTAGAATTATTTCGTCTTCTGAAGGGGGTCGGAATGAGGAGCGGTTGTTGGCCTCTGCTGATGCTGATGGCGTTCAGCGGGGCGGGATGGGGTGCCCAGCCCTGGGTGGCGACGGACGCTTCAGGGCATCTTGAGTACAGGACAACCGATCGTGGCGACCGCATTGTGGACTTCTCCTATGCGGGGTACATGGGCGGCGGGGTGCCGCTGCGGAAGGTGCCTGTGGTTGAGACGGTAGCTCCCTCGGGCAGCGACGATACAGCAACAATCCAGGCCGCGATCGACAGGGCAGCAGCACACTCGCTGAAGAACGGTATTCGCGGAGCCGTGAAGCTGGCTCCGGGTACCTTCCTTTGCAGCGGATCCCTGACCATCAACTCTTCCGGGGTGGTGCTGCGCGGCAGCGGCTCGGGAGAGGGCGGCACCACTATTCGGTTGACCGGAGAGCCGCACGTCGCGATCGTCCTCACAGGCAAGGAATCGATTGAGGAGAAGGGACCGGCGGCACACATAGTACAGGACTATGTGCCGTCGGGAACGCGCACGATCCACCTGGATGATGCCTCGTCGATTGTGGTTGGGGACACAATTCGCATCCGCCGGGTGGCCACGCCAGAGTGGGTGCACTTCATGGGCATGGATAGCATGGTGCGTAACGGCAAACCGGAAGTATGGATCGGCAACGGTTTAGTGACGTACCGGAAGGTCGCCGCAAAGAAGGCCAATGAACTGACGCTGCAGGTACCGTTGACGGACTCGTATGACCGAAAGTATCTACCGCCAGAGGGGGCGGAGGTGATGAAGGTGGAAGTGCAGGGCGACATCGAACAGGTGGGAGTGGAGAGCCTGCACGTCGTCGCTCCAGCACGCGAGGTGGGCTTGAGCGAGAAATTGTATCGGACGATGCGGATGAGCGGCCTGCGTGACGGGTGGGTGCGCGACCTGGTGGCGGACGATACGACGGAGGGGATCAGTCTGGGCGGTGATGTCGCGCGGGTGACGCTGGATGGCGTCGTACATCGGCATAGGAAGACCATCACGACTGCGGCGAAGCCAGCAGACATCTCAATGGGCGGGACGCAACTGTTGGCCGTGAACTGCCGGTCTACCGGTGATAACGAGTTCTATGTCGTGACTGGTCCGCGCAACGCCGGACCCAACGTGGTGCTCGACTCCGTGTTTGAGGGCAATGGGCACATTCAGCCACACCAGCGTTGGTCGACAGGGTTCCTGGTGGACAACACGCAGGTACCGCAGGGCGGGATCGACCTGATGAACCGAGGCGGCATGGGCAGCGGACATGGATGGACGGTGGGCTGGGGCGTGGTGTGGAACTCAAAGGCCGCGAGCTTCGTTATCCAGAACCCGCCGGGCGCGGCGAACTGGTCAATCGGAAATGTCGGTGAGGAATTGACGCAGCCGATGAAGCGATACGACATCCAGGAGCAGGGGCCAAACCTGCCCATGGGATATGTGGAGTCGCCGGGGAAGCCGGTACTTCCAAAGAGCCTGTACCGGCAACAATTGCAGGAGCGGCTAGGGGCGGGTGCATCAAAGGCGCTTGAGCAGTAGAGGCTTCGGCCAGCTTATTCACAGTTACTCAGGGCGTAGGCAATCAGTACTTCGCCGGTAAGGTGGTGCGCGGCGTTAAAAGCGTCATCGCTCGCGGCGATGACTGTGGGGAGAGTTGGGTCGAGTTCGCTGCCGGCGATCTCTTCGGTGCTGGCGCCGGTGTAGCAGAGCTCGCAAGTGGCAAGATTGCCATCCTCAGTTCGGGCGGGTGGGCCGAAGGTGCGACAGAGAATGGGACGGTGCTGGTAGAGGTCGCAGGTGCCGGTCGCGGGGTCAAGCACGGGGCAAGGCTCTTCGTTGGCGAAGTCCTCAAAGGCTTCGCTGGCCTCTTCCTCTTCGGCGACAATTCCCGTGGTGGGATCGCCGGGGAATCCAAGCGAGAGGCGCGAGAGGGATTCGGCGACGCGGATGCGGAGGCCGTTCGCGCGGGCAGGATCGGATACGGTGAGGAGTTCCAGACCGCGCCGAAGACGGTCGGCATCCTGATGCGAGATGGGGAAAACGCCGTGGCAGCACTGGGTGCATCCGGCTCGGCAGACAAGATGCCGGCCGCTGCGCAGGGTGGCGGAGGCGAGTGCGGTATCAACGATCTGGACGAGGCTGGACATGAAGAGGAGGTCGACGGAACTCATTGCCCGAAGCGGCCGGATTGCATTCAGAAATTCCGTGAATTGGGCAGACGTCCATCAGCGGCGACGAATTCAGTGACTCACGGACCGTTTAGAAGGCTGCGCTGTCCGCTCTTTTCTGGCAGGAATGCCGGTGCTTCTCAAGATCCAGCTCGGCCTTCCTGGCTTTTTCCTGCTTCTGAAGAATGCGATTGCGAATTCCTGCCTCATTCAGACCCGATAGTATGTCGGGCGAATCCGGTTGCTGCGATTTCGCAAGGGCCTCTTCCAACTGGGCACAAATCCGACACAACATGGTTGATCCTCTAGAGGAAGAATACGCTGCTTCCCCCAACTATTTCCCTATTTGATGCCGCCCACCCCAATGGTCAGCAGGGCTGGATGCAGCACTATCACGCGTCCGCGCCTGTCCTCAAAGGTATTCAGTTGGCGAACCGGCTTTCAGAGAGGTCGAGTTCCCGCTCGAGCCGACGCTGGACGTCATCCCCAATCGTCCCCTGGTTGCGGAGGCGGAGCAGGATGCCACGTTCTCGTTGGATAGTCTTGAGGTACATATGCTGCCGTTTGCGGAATAGCTCGGGATCGGTTTGTGGGGCTTCTCCGTCGGTGCCGGAAAGAGCCTCCAGCCGATCTCGGTAGCGGTCAAGAAGGTCCTCGTAGCCGTGGCGGTCGCTGGCAGTCTTGGCGCGGACCTCTTCGCTCTGCAGGTGCTGGATGATCTCCTCGAGGACGGTGCGTCGCGCCATGATTTCTTCGTCGCATCCGGGTGCGTGGTCCTCGAGACGCAGGGAGCGGATAAGCGGGGCCAGGGTGAGCCCCTGCAGAACGACGGTGACAAAGATTGTGGAAAAGGTTAGGAAGAGAATGAGATCGCGCTGCATGAAGGGGCGGCCATCGCCCAGCGTGACAGGGAGGCTGAAAGCGGCGGCGAGGGCGACGACACCACGCATTCCGGTCCAGCCCACAAGAAAGACCTCGCGGTAATTGAGCAGCGGCCTGGGCTGGTGCATGACGTACTTGCGAACGAGGCGCGCGAATAGCGCACTGGGAAACATCCAGATCAGGCGCAGGACGATCAGCACGACGGCGAAGACGAAGCCGTACTTAACCAGCGTCCAGCGGTTGTACAGCGAGATCCCACCTAGGACGTAAGGGAGCTGTAGACCGATGAGGACAAAGATGAGGCCATTCAGGATAAAGTTCAGCGCCTCCCATGCGCCAGTGACCTGGAGGCGCGCGCCGGGAGAAAAGAAAGTAGCGCTGTAACGGCTGAGGTACAAGCCGCAGGCGACGACTGCGAGGACTCCAGAAGCGTGGGCCTCTTCAGCGGCAAGGTAGGCGGCGTAGGGGACGATCAGGGAGACGGCCATCTCGATGGCGCCGTCCTCGATGAAGCGCTCGAGCCAGCGAGTGATGACGGCGATAAGAAGGCCGACGGCGATGCCTCCGCCCAGCAGCCAGAGGAAGCGTACTGTGCCGGCGCCCGCGCCAGGCGCGTGGTCGCGAAGCAGGAGGTCGAGGCCGAACTCAAGCGCGAGCAGGCCAGTGGCGTCGTTGACGAGAGATTCACCTTCGAGCACGTCGACGATGTGCTGCGGAAGCCCGATCCGCCTAGCTAGAGCCGAGGCGGCGATGGCATCGGTGGTGGAGACGACGGCGCCGAGAACGAGCCCTGACTTCCAGTCCAGCGCTGTGACGAAGTGATCGCAAAATGCAGCAATGCCGATGACAGTGAAGGCTACAAGACCCAACGCGAGCATTCCGATGTACACGAAATTGCGTCGGAACTCGCGCCAATTAGTTTGCCAGGCGGCGGCGTAGAGAAGCGGCGGAAGGAAGATGAGAAAGACGAGGTCCGGCTGGAGCGGAATGCGCGGGACATGAGGGACGAAGGCGATCGCAAGACCGGCGAGCGTCAGGAGAATGGGGTAGGGAATCTGAATGCGCTGCGCGACCGCCGCGAACACCGCGACAAGGAACAGGAGAAAGAGAACGATGACCTGAACCGTGTGGAGGTGGGTTGCCATAGAGAGGTTAGTTTAGCTTTACTACGCACTCAATATCATCTGGTACAGCCTCCGATTGCACCCACATCCCTCCGATCAGGAAAGCGTCTTCAACTCGATGATGTTCTGGACCAGGTTGACCCACCTGCCGGCAGGAAAACGGCCTGTGGCGAGTCGTATTGGGTGACTCAGCACAGGCCGTCTTGTTACGAAAGATGCAGTTAGCGGCAGCGACTCAGAAGATCAGTTTGAGTGCGAGCTGGCCGATACGTGGGTCCTGCGCGCTGAGAATCCTGCCGAAGTTACCGTTGTTGGCTGCTGCGGTGGGGTTATTAAAGTTCGTGTGATTGAGCACGTTGAAGAACTCAGCGTGGAATTGCAGCCGCAGTCGGTCTTCTGGCATGAGCGCGAAGTTCTTGAGCGCGCCCACATCCCAGCCGATGTACGAAGGTCCGTTGAACGCGTTCTTACCAGTGTTGCCGGCGCTGCCCAGAGGATACAGCGACGCCGTAGCCGCCGTGTAGGCCGTGACGAATGCCGCAGGATTGAGATAGCTGCGACAGACGACGGTTGCGCCGGAGCACGCGTTGCTCCCGTATGCGTTAGGCAGGATCTGCATACCGCGGTCAGTGTTGAGACCCGTCTGTGAGCGGTCCGCACCGGCCGTGACGGTGAAGCCCTGGCCGGACTGGCGGCGAACGATCCCGGTGAGCTGCCAGCCGCCGACGGTCTCACGGGTAAGGAGATTACTGCCGGTGAACGTGGGCAGGTTCCAGACGTATGAAACAGTCACAATGTGGCGGCGGTCAAAGTCCGAGCGGCCGTAATCGAACTGATGCCGCAAGGGGTTGGTGACGGGCAAAGCAGAGAGACTCTGCGCGGCGACTCCGGCGTTGCCTTGGCCGTTCGGCACATCATCGAGCGCCTTGGAAAAGGTGTAGTTTGCGAGCAGCGTCAGCGTTCGCATACGGCGCTGAGCAGTGAACTGCAGGGAGTTGTAGTTGGCGACAAGGTCCTGCGTCCCCTGACCGATGCTGCCGTAGAGCGTGCGAGCGTTGGCAGTTGTGGGGACGGTGCCGAGCGGGAGGCCATTGAAGGCACGGCGCTGATCGGTGGACAAGGTGTTGCCCGGATAGTAGACGGCAGGATTCAGCTCGACCGTCTCCGTCTGGTGACGCGATTGCGAACCCACGTACGCCACGCGGCCGAGAATGCCGTGTGCGAACTGGTGCTCCACCGTGAGATTGAAGTTATAGGTAACCGGAGCCTTCATCCGGGAGTTGTCGTGCGGATCGTAGGTAACAACCAGCACAGGCTTGGGGAAGACAAAGCTGGGCGATGGACGGAGCGGCGGCGGGAACGGGTTGGTCATGCCCAGATAGGGGTTCGAGAGCGTACCGGCCGGCGTGGTGACGTCAACCTGCAAGCTGAAAGGCGAGACATCGACAAAACGGTTGTTCTCGATGCCGACCTGCATGGAATCGAAGAAGATGCCTGCTCCGCCGCGGACGCTGGTGCGGCCATCGCCGAAGACGTCATAGGCGAAGCCAACGCGCGGCGAGAAGTTCAGGTACGAGGCGGTCACGCCGTACTTGGGCATGCCAGGATCACCAGGAAACAGCAATCCTGCGGGGGCGTTCGGGAACTGCTTCGAGACGATGTTGGCAGCATAGTTTTCAGCGCGGAACTGCTCAACACGGCCCATAACCTCATACCACGGAATGAACGGTTCGTAGCGGAGGCCCAGGTTGAGAGTGAGGTTGTGGGTTACGTGGAAATCATCCTGTACGTAGGCGTGGTAATAGTAATCCCGGTTGTCCTTGAACTCGCCGGCCCCTTGCTGGAAGCGGCGCATACTCCCGAGCAGGAAGCTGGAGAGCGCGTTGCCGGTATTGTCTGCAGTGAAGGAGAACACGCCACCGTATAGGAATGCGTCGCGGAGCAGCACCTGCCCCCGCATAATGGAGCCGCCGAAGGAGAAGGTATGGCGCCCCCTAGTCCAGCTCATGTCATCCGACAGCGTGTAGGCTGTGCGGTTCATGATGGACGGCGGGAAGGAGCTGATATTGAAGTAGCCGCTGACATTCATGCCGTCCAATGCCTTAGCAAATTCGGTAGGCTGGTAGACGGGAATTCCGAGATCAGCCGCTGAGATGGAGTTCGTTGGCGGTCCGGAGTTGGTGGTGACACGCGTGAACGAGAGGCGGAAATCGTTCAGCAGGTTCGGGGAGAAAACGTGGGTCTCCCCGATGATCGCGTTGTGAGAATAAATCTGCGCCGCGCTGACCGTGGTGAGATAGTTGGAAGGCGTGAGGAAGGGCTTGTTGTTGTACCGGTCCTGGTAATAGCGCAGGAAAAGTCGGTCGTCGTTGCTTAGATTTTGGTCGCCCCGCGCGATGTACTCCTTGAATGTCTGCGAGAGCGGAAGCCCATAGGTAACCGTACCGGAGGCCGAGACCGGCAGATACTGGTTCACGAACTTTACCGCCGCGGGATCGTACGTTTTCGGATCGATTTTGTTAAACGGATATGGGTTTGAGGTCTGATTGGGGTGATAGAGCTGTGTGCCCTTTGTGCAGATACCGGCCGTGTTAAAGGTGGTGCACAGCGATGAAAAGTCGCCATTCAGCATCGCGGGCGTAGCGACGTTTGCGTTGTTCGCATTGGCAATATTGCGTATCTCCGTTTGCTGATATCCAAAGAAGAAAAACGTGCGGTCGCGCCAGACGGGGCCGCCGATGACTCCTCCGAACTGGTTGCGTTTGAGCTGATCGCGTGTCTTTACGCCATTGGAATAGCCGAAGTAATTGGCGGCGTTGAACACGGCGTTGCGGTTGAACTCGAACACCGAACCGTGAAAGGTGTTGGTGCCGGACTTGCTGATCGCATTGACGATCGCGCCTGAGTTGCCGCCGTAACGGGCGCTATAGTTCGATGTCTGCACGCTGAATTCCTGCAGCGCGTCAGGGAACGGGAACGGCTGGTTGACGTTCGTGTAGATGTCATTATTGGTGGAGCCATCAAGGTTGAAGCCAGTCTGGTTAGCGCGCGAGCCGTTGGCCGAAACAGTGATAGCCGACGGGAGAGTCTTGTATTGACCTTGATCAGCGTTGTTGGCCGGCGCCTGCACCGTTCCAGGAACGAGTAGCGCGAGCGAGACGGCGTTACGGCCGTTGAGAGGGAGATCGACGATCCGGCGCTCCTCGACAACCTGAGAGAGCGTAGAGGTGGAAGTGTCGACCTGAAGCTGGTTGGTCTGCACGCTGACGGTCTCGGTGACCTGGCCAACGTTCATGTGTGCGTCGACGGTGAGGCTCTGGTCAGCAAGCAGCGTG
>Ga0070658_10001851_pt1 | contig 17821 bp, 17 predicted proteins | sample KBSC13metaG_FD_64664 | JGI IMG/M metagenome (GOLD analysis project Ga0070658, IMG submission 64664) | Corn rhizosphere microbial communities from Kellogg Biological Station, Michigan, USA - KBS C1-3 metaG | ecosystem: Host-associated > Plants > Roots > Rhizosphere > Soil ...
ATCTCCGCCGGCGTGCGCTTCTCGGTGACCGCCACGAGCAGGACATCATCAATCCCCTCGTAGTCGCGCCCGAGCGCGTAGCCGGGATGGACGCCGCGCTCGCGCGCGGCCTTGACGACCTCGCGTGCGTTCCGTCCGACGCGCACTGCAAACTCCTTGAACGTTGTCCGATCTGCAAACAGCTGTTCGAAGCCGCGCTCTGCGAGCTGTTGCTTCGCGTAGGCCGAGAGCGAGAGGCAGGCCTCCCCCACCTCGCGCAATCCCTGCGGCCCGAGCCACGTCAGGTAGACGAGGCCTCCGAGCGCCAGGAGCGTCTGGTTCGTCGTGATGTTCGACGTCGCCTTCTCGCGCCTGATGTGCTGCTCGCGTGTCTGCAGGGTGAGGACATAGCCGCGCTTGCCCGCGGCGTCTACCGTCTCGCCGACGATCCGGCCCGGCATGCGGCGGATGTAGTCCGAGCGGGCGGCGAGGAAGCCGTAGTGCGGCCCGCCGAACGCCGGGAAGTTGCCGGCGGCCTGACCCTCGCCGAGCGCGATCGCGCAGCCGTAGCGGCCCGGCGCTTCGAGCACGCCGAGTGACAACGGGTCGACGTGTGCGATCGAGAGCGCACCCGCGTCGTTCGCGGCGGCGGCGAGCTCGGGCGCCGGCTCGAGGCAGCCGAAGACGTTCGGCTGCTGGAAGATCACGGCGGCGGCGTCCTCCGCCGCGGAGCGCAGCTCGTCCGGGTCGGTCGTGCCGCCACGGTGCGGTACCTCGACGACCTCGAGCCCGAAGCCGGGTGCATACGTCTTCACCACCTGGCGTACCTGCGGGTTCGTCGCCTCCGTGACCACGATCGTGGCGCGGTTCGTCGCGTGCTTCGCGATGAAGCACGCGTCGGCCGTGACCGTCGTCCCGTCGTAGCCGGATGCGTTGGAGACGTCCATGCCCGTGAGCTCGCAGACCGCGGTCTGGTACTCGAAGATCGCCTGGAGCACGCCCTGGCTCATCTCCGGCTGGTACGGCGTATACGCGGTCAGGAACTCGCCGCGCTGCATGACGGCGTCGACGACGCCCGGCACGTAGTGGTCGTAGATCCCCGCGCCGAGGAACGACAGCTCGCGCGTCGTGTCGACGTTGCGCGCCGCGAGCTCCGTCAGGTGCGCGGACAGCTCGTGCTCCGAGAGCGCCGGCTCGAGATCGAGCGCGCCGTCGAAGCGGACACCGTTGGGGATGTCCCGGAAGAGCTCGTCGACCGACGAGACGCCGATCGCTCGGAGCATCTCCTCCCGGTCGTCGTCGGTGAGAGCGAGGTACGGGTGCTGCGTCACTGCTCGGCCAGAACCTGCTTGTACGCGTCGGCGTCGAGCAGCGAATCGACCTCGCCCGGATCGGACATCCGGATGCGGACGAGCCAGCCGGCGCCGTATGGGTCCTCGTTCACCGTCTCGGGCGCGTCGACGACCTCCTGGTTCACCTCGAGCACTTCGCCGGAAAGCGGAGCGATGACGTCGGAGACGGCCTTCACGGACTCGACCTCGCCGTACGCCCGGCCGCTCGCGAGGTTCGCGCCGGTCGACGGCGCCTCGAAGTGCACGAGCTCCCCGAGCGCGTCCTGCGCGAACCACGTGACGCCGAGGACCGCCTCGTCGCCTTCGATCCGCGCCCAGTCGTGTTCGCGGTGGTACTTCAGGTCGTCCGGGTAGGACTCGGCAGCCGCCATTCAGCTCTCCCTCTTGTAGAACGGTTTCTTGACGATGCGTGCGCGTCGAGGCTTCCCGCGCACGTCGATCTCCAGCTCCGTGTCGACGGCGCTCTGTTCACTCGGGACGTAGCCCATGCCGATGCCGACGTCGAGCGTCGGCGAATGCGTGCCCGACGTGACCTCGCCGCCGCCGGCGATTCCCATGCCCTGGCGCGGAATCGCACGCTCCTCCATCGTGAACGCGACGAGCTTCCGCGCCGGGCCTTCGGACTTGATCCGTCGCAACTCCTCGACGCCGTTGAACTCCTTGTCCAGCGCGCACGTCCAACCGAGGCCGGCCGAGATCGCGTCGGTGTCGGGCGTGATGTCGTTGCCGTGCAACGCGAGGCATGCCTCGAGCCGCAGCGTGTCGCGAGCGCCGAGCCCGCACGGTGTGACGCCTCGCGCGAGCACGGCGTCCCACAGCTGCGCCGCATCTTCTGCCATGCAGAGGATCTCGCAGCCGTCCTCGCCGGTGTAGCCGGTGCGATTGACCATCGTCTGCACGCCGTCGAGCAGCTCTTCCTGGAAGGTGTTCCACGGGGCAGGCGCCAAACCGAGCTTCTCGATCGCACGCGGCCCCTGGACGGCGAGCAGCGCGTACTCGTCGGAGACGTCGCGGACGTCGGAGCCCGAGATCTCCCGCTCCTTGATCCATGCGACGTCTGCCTCGCGGTTCGAGGCGTTGACGACCAGGAGCCACCGGAACTCGTCGAGCCGGTAGGCGATCAGGTCGTCGACGACGCCCCCGCGCTCGTTCGTGAGCAGCGTGTAGCGGGCGCGACCCGGCTCGATCTTCGCCATGTCGCTCGAAAGCAGCGACTGCAGGAGCTCGAGCGCACGCGGGCCTTCGACCTCGATCTCGCCCATGTGCGAGACGTCGAAGACGCCGGCATCGGCTCGGACGGCACGGTGCTCCTGGATGACGCCCTCGTACTGGACGGGCATCTCCCACCCTGCGAACGGGACGAGACGCGCACCGAGCGCGACGTGCCGGCCGTACAGCGGTGTCCGCAGCAGCGTCGTCGACATCCGCGACGATCCTAGTTATCGGTCTCCAGGCAGACCGCCGAAGGCGGGCTGCGGTCTCCCGGCCGGGACGTCGTTTCCAGCCCAGAAACGGGGCCGCCCCGACGTCATCCGAAAATGGGCCGGGGCGGCGGACCGGGTCGTGGGGTTGACTCGTAGCGGTCAACCCGTTGAGGGCACCACTCAATTACCGCGGGCGGCGGAGAGCGAAACCTCCCTATGGGGAAACCCTGAGCCGGCCGGCCGCGGTTATTCGTCGCGCAGGAACGAGGGGACGTCGAGCGCCTCGTCCGAGGGCTCGAACACCGTCCCGCCCGCGGCCGTGCCCGCCGGCATCGGCGCGTCGTAGGCCGCCCGCCGCCCGCGGCGGCGCGCATTGGCGCCGAAACCGGTGGCGATCACGGTGACGCGGATGTCGTCGCCCATGGCGTCGTCGATCACAGCGCCGAAGATGACGTTCGCGTTCTGGTCGGCGGCGCTCGTCACGACCTCGGCCGCCTCGTTGACCTCGAACAGGCCGATGTCGGGGCCGCCCGTGATGTTGAGCAGGATCCCGGTCGCACCGTCGATCGCCGTCTCGAGCAGCGGCGACGACACGGCGGCGCGGGCCGCCTCGGCTGCGCGGTTCTCACCGGACGCGGCGCCGATGCCCATCAGCGCAGAGCCTGCCTCGCGCATGATCGTCCGGACATCGGCGAAGTCGAGGTTGACGAGCCCGGGCACCGTGATCAGGTCGGTGATCCCCTGGACGCCCTGGCGAAGGATGTCGTCCGCCATCCGGAACGCCTCGACGACCGACGTCTTCTTCTCGACCACCTGCAGCAGGCGGTCGTTCTCGATGACGATCAGCGTGTCGACGCGGTTGCGCAGGTTCTCGATCCCCTGCTCCGACTGCTGTGAGCGGCGGCGACCCTCGAAGCCGAACGGCTTGGTGACGACGCCGACCGTGAGCGCGCCGACCTCGCCCGACAGCTCCGCGACGACCGGCGCGCCGCCGGTGCCGGTGCCGCCGCCCTCGCCGGCGGTGACGAAGACCATGTCGGCGCCCTTCAGCGCCTCTTTCAGCTCGTCGCGGCTCTCCTGCGCCGCCGCGAGGCCGACCGCCGGATCCGCGCCCGCCCCCAGCCCGCGCGTCGCCTGCGAGCCGATGTGGATCTTCACGTCGGCGTCGCACATCATCAGCGCCTGGGCGTCCGTGTTGACGGCGATGAACTCGACGCCGGTGACGCCGGCGTCGACCATGCGGTTGACGGCGTTCGTGCCGCCGCCGCCGACGCCTACGACCTTGATGACGGCGAGGTAATTCCCGGATTGCTCGCGGAAGCTCATGGGGCCGATACCTGAACCTTCGGTAGAGAATTGCGTCGCAAATTGCGAACGTCCGGCAGCAGGGTAGATGCGGCGAATCTCGCTGTCAATCGAAGGTGGAGTGTTTCCACTCTCAATCTCTACCTGAGAGTTGAGGGTTATTTCCGGCGACGGGGCGCCCGGGCACGCTGACGTCGAGATAGGCCGTCCCGCTCGGCAGACGGTGAATCGCGAGCCGGGCGATCGCGAGCTTGAGCCGGATGTCGGTCGGCTCGCCGAGCCGCAGCTCGAGCCCGTCGCGCAACCGGAACCGCAGGCCGTCGCGGCGGAGCTGCGCGAGCGCGATGTGCGCCGGGAATCGCGACGCGAGCGCGAGCGCCCGTGCGATTGCGGCGGCGTGGTCGGCCGGCAGGAAGCCGCCGATCGTCACCGGCGTCGTGCGCGGGATCCAGATGCGCGGCAGGGACCGTGCGGCGTGCGACGGCACCGCGGTCATCACCCTCCCCCGCGCCGAAACGAGCCAGGCCTTTGCGCCCTGCCGGACGACCGCGACCCGGCGCTCCGGGACGATCTCGATCCGAAGGGTGTGCGGGAACGCGCGGTCGTAGCTCGCCGTCAGGACGGTGGGCAGGGCGCCGACACGCCGGACGAGCGCGGAGCCGTCGAGGGCGAGCAGGCTCGTGCCGCGGAGCGGAGCGACGGCGCGACGCACCTCTGCCCGCACCCGTGCCGACCCCCCGCTGACCTCCACGTGGCCGATCGCAAAGGCCGAGGTCTCGCGTGCCGCCCCATAGACGCCGCCCGCGATCGCGAGCAAGCCGAAGCCGACGGCGAGCGAGCGACGCGACGGAAGGAAGCGAGGCGCCGCCGCGCGCTTGCGGACGCGCGGAGCGCGCGCGACGGCTTCACGTGCACGCGGACGGGCCACGCGACGAATTTCGACGAGAAACGGCTGGAGCCTGCTTCAAAGCAGGCTCCAGCCGTCGGGAAAACCGAGGAGCTCGACTTCGTGCTGCAGCTCGACGCCGAATTGCTCCCGCGCCCTGCGGATCGCCTCGCGCATGAGCGCGAGCGCGTCCTCCGTTCGCGCGTCCCCCGCGTTCTCGATGAAGTTCGCATGCTTCGGCGAGATCTGCGCGCCGCCGATCCGGTGGCCCTTGAGGCCGCAGGCCTCGAGCATCCGCCCCGCCGTCAGCTCGTGCTCTGGATTCTTGAAGACGCTGCCGAACGTCCGACGGTTCGTCGGCTGCGCCGCCTTCCGCTTCGCGTTCAGGTCGCGCACGTCCGCCTTGATCTCGTCCGACGGCCGAGCGTGCAGGAGCAGCTCGGCCTCGACGACGACCTGCCCGTGCCGCAGGTCGGAACGTCGGTACGACAGCCCGAGCTCGTGACGATTGAGCCAGCCGGTGCCGTCCGCGGTCGCAACGAGCGCACGCTGGAGGACGGCGGAGAAGTCGCTGCCGTACGCGCCGGCGTTCATCCAGACGCCGCCGCCGATCGTCCCGGGAATCGCGCACGCGAACTCGAAGCCGCCGAGCCCGGCCGCGCGGGCCTTGTGGAGCGCGACGGCATTCGCGGCGCCGCCTCCGGCTCGCAGCGAGAGCTCCAAGGTCCGGACCGCGGCAAGCTCGCCCTCGAGGTGGAGAACGAGCGCGTCGACGCCGTCGTCGGAGACGAGGAGATTGGAACCGAGGCCGACCACCGCGACGTTCTCGCCGCGGCGCAGCAGAGCCTCGAGCTCGCCGACCGAGGTCGGCTGCGCGAACTCGCGCGCCGGGCCTCCGGTGCCGAGCGTCGTGTAGCGCGCAAGCTCCACCGTCACGCCAGGAGCTCCAGCAAGAGCGGCGCGACGCGGTCCACGTCTCCGGCGCCGAGGGTGACGACGACGTCTCCCGGGCGCGCCCAGGACGCGACGATTCGGGCTGCCGCCTCCGGCTCCGGCGTCCAGCCGATGCGCATGCCGGGCCGCACGGCAGCGAGCTCCTCGACGATCAGCCTGCCGTCGACACCGTCGATCGGCTGCTCGCGCGCGGGGTAGACGTCGGTGATGCATGCCGCGTGCGCGCGCGCGAGCGCGGTCGCGAAGCCGTGCGCGAGGTGCAGCGTCCTCGAGTACAGGTGCGGCTGGAAGAGCGCGATCACACGATCGCCGAGAGCGGAGATGTCCGCCGCGATCTCGGCCGGATGATGCGCGTAGCTGTCGAGCACGCGCACGCCGCCCGCTTCTCCCTTCTCTTCGAGCCGGCGGCCGGCGCCGGTGAACTCGACGAGCACGCGCTCGGCATCCCTCCGTGCGACGCCTGCAAGCTCGAGTGCGGCGAGCGCCGCAGCCGCATTCCGGCGGTTGTGCTCGCCCGGGACGCCGAGCTCCAGGTCGACCGGATCGAGCTGCTCGGCGCGCACGACCTGCGGCGCGTGCGACAGCCACTCCTCGAACAGCCGCTCGAGCGACGAGCGTGTGCCGACGTCGGGATGGTGGACGTCGAGATCGACGTTCAACAAGACCGCGATCTCGGGCCGAAGGTGGGCGACCGTACCGTCGGACTCGTCGCCCTCGACGACGAGCCACCCGCGGCCGGCGCCGGCGTTGCCGCCGAGCTGCGGCACCTCCCCTCCGATGAGGAACGCCGGATCCTGTCCCAGCCGCTGCAGGCAGAACGCGATCATCGCGCTCGTCGTCGTCTTCCCGTGCGCGCCGGCGACGACGATCGAGCGGCGGAGCGAGACGAGCTCGGCCAGCAAGTCCGAGCGCGGCCGGCCGCCGACGCGCCCGGCGAACGCGGTCGACACGTACACCTCCCAACCGTCGGGCGGTTGGGGCGGCTCCGGGCCGATCGCGATGTCGAGCCCGTCGAGGTGACGGAGATACGGCGTCTCGACGCGATCCCAGCCCGCGACCTCGGCTCCCCAGGCATCCGCGAGCAGCGCGTACGAGCTCATGCCTGCGCCGCCGATGCCGGCGATCCAGATGCGCCTACCGGCGAGCGGTTGCGAGCTCGACGAGCTCATCCGCGATCCTTTCCGCCGCGTCGGGCTTCGCCGCTGCGCGCATCGCGTCCGCCATCGCGCGCAACCGGTCCTGGTCGGCGAGCAATTCTGTGACGAGCGACGGGACGTGCGCGACTTCGGACTCGCGCACGATCATCGCGCCGCCGGCGTTCGCGAAGTACTCCGCGTTCTTCGTCTGATGGTCTGCGGTCGCGAAGTCGCCGGGCACGAGGATCGTCGGCACACCCGCGGCCGCGAGCTCCCACACCGAGCCGCCGGCGCGCGCGACCGCCAGGTCCGCGATGCCGTACGCGTCGCCGATGTTCTCGACGAACGGCAGCATCACGTAGTCGGGGCGCGAGACGCGGTCGTGCAGCGTGGGAAAGTCGCGCTCGCCCGTCAGGTGCAGCACTGCCGGCCCGGAGCCGCCCCACGCATCCACCGCGAGCTCGTTCAAGAGGCGCGCGCCGAGCGAACCGCCGAAGACCAGGACGACCGGCGCGTGGAGCGTGCCGAACGAGTCGCCACGCGACGCGCGCGAGGTGCTGGGGATCGGCCGGCCGACGACCCGCGACTTGCCGTTCACGCCGGGGATGTCGTAGGCGAGGAAAAGACGCTTCGCGAACGGGAGCGCGAGCCGATTGGCGAGACCGAGGTGCGCGTCCGCCTCCGTCAGCGCGGCGGGAATCCCGCGCAGCCACGCCGCGAGCACCATCGGGCCGGCGACGTAGCCGCCGCCGCCGAGCACGACGTCGGGGCGGCGTCGCGCGAGGATCCGCGCGCATACGACCGGCGCCGCCGCCGCAAGCCCGAGTGCGCGCGCCAGCCCGAGCCCGGGCCTGCGCGGCAGCCCGGTTACGCGGAAGGCGTCGAAGGCGTACCCGCGCTCAGGAACGAGCCGAGCCTCGACGCGATCCGGCGACCCGGCGAAGGTCACCTCCACCCCGCGCGCGCGCAGCGCTTCCGCCACCGCGAGCGACGGGGCGACGTGCCCCACCGTTCCCCCGGCCGCGATCAGAGCCCGCAGCTGTCTTTGCGCCGCCACCACGGGCGATGTTAAGGAGCACGCCGACGGACAGGAGCGCGACCACGAGGCTGGAGCCGCCGTACGAGACGAACGGCAGCGGAATTCCGGTCAGCGGGGCGAGGCCGAGCACTGCGGCGAGGTTGATCGCGGCCTGCCCGGTGATCAGGGCGGTGATCCCGGCGGCGAGCCGTTTCCCGAACGGGTCCTTGCACGCGAGCGCGAGCCTGAGGCCCGCGTACGCGAACGCGCAGTACCCGGCGACGAGCACCGCGGCGCCGACGAGACCGAGCTCCTCGCCGATGACGGCGAAGATCATGTCCGTGTGCGCCTCGGGCAGGAAGTGGATCTTCTCGATCCCCTGACCCAGCCCGCGGCCGAAGATCCCGCCGGAGCCGAGGCTGATCTGCGCCTGCACGTTCTGCAGGCCGGCGCCGAGCGGATCCTTCCACGGGTCGAGGAACGTGAACAGCCGCGCACGCCGGTACGGCGATGCCCACGCGGCGATCGCACCCAGACCGAAGACGATCGAGTACGCGGTCGCGAGCATCGGCAGCGGAGTGCCGGAGACCAGCAGCACCGCGCCGACCATGACGACGATGGTGATCACCGTGCCGAGATCCGGCTCGAGGAGGATCAACAGGCAGAACGCGCCGACGAGCGCGCCGATCGGTCGGGCAAGGCCCTTGAGGGTGCGCGGCGGCGGCTTCCGCGCGAGATACGCCGCACACCAGACGACGAGCGCGAGCTTCGCGATCTCCGACGGCTGGAAGGCGGCAGGGCCGGCGCCGATCCAGCGGCGCGCGCCGTTGATGCGCTCGCCGACGACGAGCACCGCCGCGCACAGGGTCAGTGCGATGACGACGAGTGACGGTGCAAGGTGCTTCAGGGCGCGATAGTCGGAGCGGGCCGCGACGAAGAGCAACACGAGCCCGATCACCGCATACGTCCCCTGCCGCTCGAGATAGCCGACGGGATTGCCGTTGCCGAGCGCGGCCGACGCAGACGTTGCGCTGTACACCATGACGAGCCCGAACGCCGTCAGGGCGAGCGGAACGAGCACGAGCAGCTGCGACTCGAGCGAGCGGTGCTTCTTCACGACAGGTGCTCCACGAAGCGCCGAAACGCATCGCCGCGCTGTTCGAAGTTGTCGAACTGGTCGTAGCTCGCGCACGCCGGGGAGAGCAGGACGACGTCGCCGTCCTGCGCAAGCGACGAGGCGTGGGCGACGGCCGTCGCGAGATCGCCGTCGCGGTCGTACACCCAGCCCGCGCTGTCGAGCGCGCCCGCGAGCTCGCCGGTCGCCTCACCGATGAGGTGGATCGTCCGGATGTTCGCCGGCAGGCCACGCGCGAACGGGCCGAAGTCCTCGCCCTTGAGCGAGCCGCCGAGGATCACGTGCAGCGGCGCAGCGTATGCCGCCATCCCGCGACGGGCTGCGGCGGTATTGGTCGCCTTCGAGTCGTTCACGTAGCGGACGCCGTGCAGCTCGCGCACGAGCTCGAGCCGGTGCGGCACGCCGGGGAAGGTGCGGAGCGCTTCCGCGATCGCCTCGTCGGCGACGCCGGCCGCACGTGCGGCGGCCGTCGCAGCCGCGGCGTTCTCGCGGTTGTGCGCGCCGGGGATGCGCGGCTCCGCCGGCAGCGGGTCGTCGCCGGCGAACTCGATCGCGTCCTCGATCCCGAAGCCGCGGGGCGCGACCTTCGTGCGGGCGCGCTCGAAGATCCGGAGCTTGGCGTCACGGTATGCCTCGAGCGAGCCGTGGCGGTCGAGATGATCGGGCTCGATGTTCAGCAGGATGGCGACGTCGCAGGCGAGCGTCTGCACGTCCTCGAGCTGGAAGCTCGAGAGCTCGCAGACGACGGATGCGCCGGGCTCGATCCGTTCCGCAACCTCGGTCAGCGCGGTGCCGACGTTGCCGGCCACTTCGACCCGCCGGCCGGCCGCGCGCAGGATCGCGCCGAGCAGCTCGGTCGTCGTCGTCTTGCCGTTCGTGCCCGTGACGCCGTAGAACGGGGCGCCGCCGAGCAGCCGGTAGCCGAGCTCGACCTCGCTCCATACGGGCACGCCTCGCCGGCGGGCCGCCGCGACGACCGGCGCCTCACCGGGGACGCCCGGGCTCTTGACGAGCAGGTCGACGTCCTCCGCCGCCGCCGGGTCGTCGTTGCCGAGGTCGCGGTCGACGGCCACGACCTCCACCCCACGTTGCTCGAGCGCCGCGACGGCCGCGCGCCCGGAGCGCGCGAGCCCGACGACGAGGGCACGCCGAGGCAGCCAATCTTCCGACATGCGGCTCTATTCGCCCTATGCGCGCGTGACCCTGGCGACCTCCGGATCGTCCGCCGGACCGCCGATCAGGCGGTCGACGCTCGCGTCCGGCAGCGGCAGGACCGGCAGTTCGCCGAGCAGGTAGTCGAGCCGCGGGTCGGCGAGCTCGGCGACGAGACGCTCGAGCTCGTCGACGGACGGCTCGAAGATGACGATCTCGTCGAAGTCGCCGAGCTCCGCGAGTGCCCTGCGCGCGACGTCCGCGCCGAGGATCGCGGCGGTCATCGTCACCGCTGCCCGAAGTAGTACCGGTAGAAGAGCGCGAACCCCGCCGCGCCGACGATGCCGGCGACGATCCAGAAGCGCACCATGATCTTCGTCTCGGACCACGCCTTCATCTCGAAGTGGTGGTGGATCGGGGCCATCAGGAAGACGCGCCGGCCGAAGTACTTGAAGGCGACGACCTGGATCATCACCGACAGCGCTTCGATCACGAAGATGCCGCCGATGAAGATGAGCAGCACCTCGGTCTTGGTCATGATCGCGAACGCCGCGATCGCGCCCCCGAACGCCATCGAGCCGGTGTCGCCCATGATCACCTCGGCGGGGTGCGCGTTGTACCAGAGGAAGCCGATCGCGGCCCCGATCAGCGCCGCGCCGATGACGGCGAGGTCGAGCTTCGTCAGGTTGCGGTGCGCGGGATTCGTCGACGAGCGGACGAACGACACGATCATCATCGCCGTGAAGGTGAAGATGGCGATGATCCCGGTGCCGGCTGCGAGCCCGTCGACGCCGTCGGCGAGGTTCGTCCCGTTCGAGGCGCCGGCGATGATCAGGAAGAGGAACGGGTACCACGCGTACGAGAGCGGGATCGAGACGTCCGCGACCGGGATGTAGACGTTCGTGCTCAGCTTCAGGTGGTGCGCCACGATCGCGACGACGGCCGTGACGCACGCGAGCAACAGCATCTTCCAGCGTCCGTTCAGCCCCAGCGAGCGGCGATGGGTGAGCTTGATGAAGTCGTCGAGGAAGCCGATGGCGCCGCACGCGAGCGTGACGAAGAACACGGTCAGCGCCTGCAGCCGGAAGTGCGTCACCGGCAGGAAGCCGATCGTTGCGGCAAAGAGGATCATGAGGCCGCCCATCGTCGGCGTCCCCTGCTTGCTCAGGTGATGTTCGGGCCCGTCCTCGCGGATGTGCTGCCCGAACTCGTTCGCGCGCAGGAACTCGATGAACCGCGGACCGACGACGATCGACACGATCAGCGCGATCAGTCCGGCGATCAGAACGCGGGTCATGCGAGCGCCTCCGCGACGACCTCGAGACCGACCGACCGCGACCCCTTGACGAGGACGGCGTCTCCCGGCTGCACGAGCTCCTGCGCGAGAGCCACCGCCTCGGCGGCGGTCGCGGCCCACACCGCAGGCGCATAACCGCGCGCAAGCTCGCCGACGCCGATCACGAGGTCAACACTTCCCAGCTCGCGCGCGATCTCCTCGTGGAAGCGTGCCGCCTCCGCTCCCAGCTCCGCCATGTCGCCAAGGATCGCAACTGTGCGCCTGCCGGCGGCGCAGTCCCGCAGATGCGCAAGCGCGGCCCGCATCGCGACCGGGTTCGCGTTCCACGCGTCGTTGATCAGCAGTCCGCCGCCGGGAAGCGGCGTCTCCTGCGAGCGCCAGCGCGAGAACGTCACCTCGACGACGCCTTGCGGCCGGTCGTAGCCGAGCGTGTCGAGGACGGCGATGGCGGCGGCCGCGTTCTGCGCCTGGTGGCGGGCGGCGAAGTCGAACTCGACGCCGTCGACGATTGCGTGCCCAGCACGGATCTCCGGCACGACCCGGTCGAAGGTGCGCGCGCCGTACGACGCGAGTAGCGGCTCGTCCGCGGGCACGATGCCGATCTCGGCGATCTCGAGCAGCTCCGCCTTCGCGCGGGCGATGTTCTCGATGCTGCCGAGCAGCTCGAGGTGCACCGGTGCGATCGACGTGATCAGGCCGACGTGCGGACGTGCGATCTCCGCGAGCGCGCGGATCTGGCCGAGCCCGCGCATCCCCATCTCGGTGACGACGACGTCGGTGTGCTCCTCGACGCGACACAACGTGAGCGGCAGGCCGAGCTCGTTGTTGTAGCCGTCTTCCGCCGCGACGACGTCGGCGCCGCTCGCGCGCAGGAGCGCGGTCAGGATGTCCTTCGTCGAGGTCTTGCCGACCGAGCCGGTGATCGCGACGACGCGCGCGTCGATACGCGAACGGGCGGCACGGCCGATCGCTGCGAGCGCCGCGAAGTCGTCCACCGGCACGAGTGTCGCGGCAGCGCCGCGCGCACGCGCGTCGTCGAGGTACGCCACGCCGCCGCGAACCGCGACGAAGAGGTCACCGGGGTGCACGCGGCGCGAGTCGATCTGGACGCCGCTCACGGTCTCCGCGTCGGCGTCGAGCCGCCCGAGCCCGCGCAGCTCGCCCAACGGCAGCGGGATCACTTCGCGACCAGCACGTCGCGTGCCGCCTGCCGGTCGTCGAACGGGATCACACGGTCGGCAAATTCCTGTCCCTGCTCGGCGCCCTTGCCGGCGATCAGCACCACGTCCCCTTCCCGTGCGAGCTCGATCGCACGCGCAATTGCGGTCGCGCGATCTGTCTCGACCTCCACGTGCCCGACGGTGCCGACGACGATCTCGGTGATGATCTGCTGCGGATCTTCGCTGCGCGGATTGTCGGAGGTGACGATCGTGACGTCGGCGAGCTCGGTCGCGATCCGTCCCATCACCGGTCGCTTGCCGCGGTCGCGGTCGCCGCCCGCACCGAGCACGCAGATGACGCGGTGACCGGCGGCGAGCTCGCGCGCCGCCCGCAGGACGTTCTCGAGCGCACCGGGCTTGTGTGCGTAGTCGACGATCACATGGAACGACTGTCCCTCGTCGACCGCTTCGAAGCGTCCCGGCACGCCGCGCACGTTCTCGATACCGAGCCTGATCGCGTCGTCGTCGATCCCCAGCGCGCGCGCGGAGAGGAGCGCGCCGAGCGCGTTCTCCACGTTGAAGCGGCCGCGCAGCTTCAGGTCGATGCCGTCGAGCAGTCCGGCGTCGCGCTCGTAGCTGAACGTGGTCGCGTCGGGGAGCTCGTCGGCCAGCCGGCGTCCGTACTCGTCCCCGACGTTGACGACGGCAACCGGTCGCGGCTCGGCGTGAAAGAGCCGGCGCTTGGCCTGGAAGTACGACTCCATGTCGCCGTGCAGGTCGAGGTGGTCCTGGCTGAGGTTCGTGAACACGAGCGTGCGGAAGCGCGTGCGATCGAGACGATGGAGCTCGGACGCGTGCGACGACGCCTCCATCGCGCACGAGCGGTCGCCGACGTCGAGCATCTCGCGAAACAGCCGCTGCAGGTCGATCGCCTCCGGCGTCGTGCGCGCGACCGCGCGGCGCTCGCCGCCGATGCGGGCCTCGACCGTCCCGATCAACCCGGGCCGTCGCCCGGCGGCGGCGAGGATCGCGAACAGGAGGAACGACGTGGTCGTCTTGCCGCTCGTTCCGGTGACGCCCGCCACCTCGAGCTCCTGCGTGGGGTGCTCGAAGAACTCGTCGGCGGCGACGGCCATCGCGGCACGCGAGTCGCGCACGACGACCTGTGGCAGGTCGTGGTCGAGCGCGCGTTCGACGACGAGCGCCGCTGCGCCGTGCTCGACCGCCTGCATCGCGAAATCGTGCCCGTCGGCGCGCAGTCCGGGGACGGCGAAGAAGAGCGAGCCCCGCGTCGCGGCGCGGGCGTCGTATGCGAGGTCGGCGATCTCGACCGCAGCGTTTCCTTTGACCTCAACAGGGTCGAGCGCAGCGACCAGACGCTCGAGGTTCATCGGCGGCGAGCCTAGCGAACAGCCCGATCCGGAGGCACCTCGAGGTACTGCAGGTCGAACGCGGCGATCTGCGCGAATGCGGGCGCCGCGACGACCCCGCCGAAGATCGCGAGGTGCGGCTCGTCGACGGTGACGAGCACGACGAGGCGCGGATTCGCCGCCGGCACCATGCCGACGAACGTCGCCTCGTACTTGCCGGCTTCGTAGCCGTGCGGGCCCGGCTTCTGCGCGGTGCCGGTCTTGCCGGCGACCGTGTAACCCGGGATCGACGCCGCCTCGGCCGTGCCGGTGTCGGAGACGACGCCCTTCAGCATCTGCACGAGCGTGTGGTCGACTTGCCGGGAAAGGATGCGCCGCGTCTTCGGCGTCGGCGGCTGCTCGCCCTGCACGTGGTCGACGAGGTGCGGCTGCACCCACATGCCCTTGTTGGCGATCGCCCCGTAGACCGACGCGAGCTGCAGCGGCGTCACCGACACGCCCTGCCCGATCGGCACGTTCCCGATCGTCGAGCCGGACCAGTACGAGGGCAGCAGACCCGCGCTCTCACCGGGATAGTCCACGCCCGTCTTCTGGCCGAAGCCGAACTGCTTGATCCATTTCTTCAGGCGCGACTCGCCGAGGTACTTGATCGCGATCGTGTCCACGCCCACGTTGGACGACTTCTGGAGGATCTGCGCGACCGTCATCGTCTCCGTCCCGCGATCCTCCGCGTCGTGGATCGTGCGGTCGGCGACGCGGATCGTCGGCGGCAGCGTGAACGTCGTCCGCGGCGTCACGAGATGCTCCGAAAGCGCGCCCGCGATCGTCACCACCTTGAACACCGAGCCCGGCTCGTACACGTCGCTGACCGCACGGTTCGCCGTCAGGTGGTGCGAATACGCCTTCGAGAACGAGTTGGCGTCGTAATTCGGCGCCTCCGCCATTGCGAGAATCGCGCCGGTGCGCGGATCGAGGACGATTGCGGTCGCATCCTTCGCGTGCCACTTGGCGACGGTCGCGCGCAGCACCTGCTCGGCGTTGCTCTGGATCCGGGAGTCGATCGTCAGGAACGCCGAGCGCCCGTGGCGCGGCGGAACGTAGTTCTGGATCGAGATCGCATGGCCGAACGGATCGCGGACGAGGGTCTGGCTGCCGTTCTTTCCGGTGAGCGCGCCGTTCAGCTCGAGCTCGAGCCCGGCGAGGCCGTTGTTGTCGAGCCCCGCGTACCCGAGCACTTGCGCGGCAACCGATTTCTGCGGATACGTCCGACGCTCCTCGCCGTAGAAGTGGAGGCCGGCGAGCTTCAGCTTCGCGAGCTTCGTCGCCGCCGCCGGGTCCGCCTTCCGCGCGATATAGGCGAAGTGCGTGTGCTTCGTCCGCAGGGCGTGGTAGACGGCGTTCGGCTTCAGTCCGAGCACCTGCGCGATGCGAATCGACTCGCGCAGCGGATTCGTCACTTCGCCGGGGTCGGCATAGACGGTCGTCGCCTGCTCGCCGAGTGCGAGCGGGACGCCCATGCTGTCGAAGATGGTGCCGCGCCCCGCGGGCAGGACGACCGGTGCCGTCGCCTGGCCCACGGCCAGGCGCGAGAGTGACGAGGCGCGCACCGTCGCGATCCACGACGCGCGCGCGAGCAGGGTTCCAAAGGCGAGGAGCACGCAGAGGAGCAGCAGCCGGATGCGCGAGTTCACAACTCGCGCGATGCCGCTATTTCTGCGGGAGCTCGAGGTAGCTGGTGTCGGTCGCCGGCGCTGGGACATAGCCGAGTCGGTGTGCTGCTTGCTCGATCCGTTGGGCGGAGGCGGCGCTCGAGACCTGGGACGCGAGCGCCTGGTTCTGCGCTTGTAGTTCGATCTGCGCCTTGTCGAGCCTGCTCACCTGCATGTTCACGCGCAGGACGGCGACGTTCAGCGCGACGACGCCCGCGAGCACGACGCCGAATGTGGCGATCCACGCGATGCCGCCGCGGAGGCGGCGCTGCGGGCGCACGCGGGCACGCGGGCGCGCAGTCCGAACGGGCCGCTGGGCCGGCGCCGCGACGTCCGGACCGAACCAGTCGAGTGCGGCCATCAGGCCTTCACCGCGGCACGCAGTCGCGCCGAGGCTGCGCGCGGGTTCGCCGCGACCTCGGCGCCGCTCGGACGAATCGGCCGGCGCTGGATCGCGCGCAGCTCCGGCTCGTGGCCGCACACGCACACCGGGAAGTCCGGCGGGCACGTGCAGCCGCGCTCACGCTCACGCAGGAAGTGCTTGACGATGCGGTCCTCGAGCGAGTGGAACGCGATGACGGCGAGCCGTCCGCCGGGGCGAAGCAGCTCGAATGCGGCGGGCAGCGCCTCCTCGAGCGAACCGAGCTCGTCGTTGACGGCGATGCGCAGCGCCTGGAACACGCGCTTGGCGGGATGCCCTTCGCCGAAGCGCGCCGGCGCGGGGATTGCGCCCTTGATCACGTCGACGAGCTCGCCGCTCCGCTCGAACGGCTCCTCCTTGCGACGGCGCACGATCGCGCGCGCAATCTGCTTCGCGTAGCGCTCCTCGCCGTACCGGCGGAAGATCTCCATCAGCTCCCGTTCGGGCCAGGTGTTGACGATCGACGCGGCGTCGAGCTGCTGCGACGGGTCCATGCGCATGTCGAGCGGCGCGTCGACGGAATACGAGAAGCCGCGGTCGGGAAGGTCGAGCTGCATGGAGGAGACACCGAGGTCGAGCAGCACCGCATCGACGCGCACGCCGTTCGCCGCGAGCTGCGGCAGGACGACGGCGAAGTCGCCGCGCAGCAGGCGCGTCTGCACGCCGCCGGCGCGCTTCGCGAAACGGTCGAAGTACGCCTGAGCGCTCGGGTCGCGGTCGACGGCGATCAGCTTGCCGCTCCCCTGCAGGTCGGCGGCCAGGAGCGACGAGTGGCCGCCGGCGCCGAACGTTGCGTCGAGAACCGTCTCTCCCGGCTGGACGGCGAGGCTCTCGCGAACCTCGGCTGCGAGGACCGGGACGTGATCAGTCGCGCTGGTCTGCAAGACGTTCGGCAACATGCTCTGCACTCCCTTCGACCTCTGCCAGCTCGCGGCGCCACGCGTCGCGATCCCAGATCTCGAGGTGGTCGTGGACTCCCGCGACGACGACGTCGCGGTCGAGCTTCGCGTGCTGGAGAAGCGCCGCCGGAAGGCCGACGCGTCCCTGCTTGTCGAGCTCCGTCTCCGCCGCGCCGGCGAAGAAGAACCGTTGCATCCGGCGACCTTCCTTGCGCAGCGGGTCGAGCGTGGCGAGGCGGCTCTGGACGAGGCGATCCCAGTCGTCGCGCGTATAGGCGAAGAGGCACCCGTCCATGCCGCGGGTCACGACGATCCCGTCCGCGAACGCCTGCCGGAAGCGGGCCGGCAGCGTGAGCCGGTTCTTGTCGTCGATCGTGTGGTCGTATTCGCCGAGGAGCATCGTCTTGGGGCCATCGGTGTTGCTTCACCACGCTCTCCCACTTTGCCCCACGATAAACCACGATTCCCCACTTGTCCACCCCCTTTCGGGGTGATGGGCCCCCGAGGCAGGAACGGCGGCCGGGCGGCCTCAGCCGGCGCGCCGAAGCTCTCGCGCGCGGGCGACGAGATCGGCGAGCGCTTCGTCGCCCTCCGCGCGGTCGCGGTCGCGCAACGTCGCATGGA
>Ga0070658_10001852_pt1 | contig 17814 bp, 8 predicted proteins | sample KBSC13metaG_FD_64664 | JGI IMG/M metagenome (GOLD analysis project Ga0070658, IMG submission 64664) | Corn rhizosphere microbial communities from Kellogg Biological Station, Michigan, USA - KBS C1-3 metaG | ecosystem: Host-associated > Plants > Roots > Rhizosphere > Soil ...
CCGCACTCGGGCAAATCGGCCCTGAAATTTCAGCCGGGGGCGGACGGTTCGGGCTTTGTCTTCACCGGCATTTCGTTGCCGGAAGGGCACGGCGAGAAGATCCGCGTCCGCCTCTACGCCCGCGGCGAGGGCCTCGATGCCGGCGATGCCGAGATCGATCTGCTCGAGCGCAGCGGTCAAAAGGTCATCGGCTGGTGCGGCGGCAAGCAGGCGATGGTTTCGATCGACGCCGGCACCGACTGGCGCGAATACACGGCCGAAGTGCCCGTGGCGGCCGAGGCGCGGGTGCTGACGCTGATGATCCGGATCAACCACCCGGCGCCGGCGAAAACGGTGTGGGTGGATGACGTTTCATTCGAATTCGCAAACGCCGCGACGAAGTGATCGATCCTTCTGTCGGTCAGAGGAAAAGCCAATGACGTCCAAAGCCGTACGAGCGTCCGCTCGCGTTCTCATTTCCCTGTGTGCTTCGACCGCGCTGGCGGCCAACGAATCGACAACTGGCCCGACCACCGGGCCGACGACCAAGCCGGCCTTGGCGTTCGCGTCGAGCGCGTTCGCCAACAACTTCGCCGCCGACGAGGGGGAAGTGACGCTGCAACTGCCGCAGGGCGCGCACGCGACGGGCGGCTCGATCCGCGTCACCGACGAGCTCGGCCGCTCGATCGGCGAAGTGCCGGTGGCGGCCGGCAGCGCGTCGACCGTTGTGCCGCTGAAGGGCAAAGGATTTTACGCACTTTCGGCGAACGTCACCCTCGATGGCGGCGCTGCGCTGACGGCCAGCACCACGGCGAGCGTGGTCGGGCCGCTGTTGCCGAACGACGTTCGGCTGAACGCGCCGTTCGGCTTCTTCAGCGTCCGCGGCACCACGCCGCTGCCGGCGATCTCGGGCGGCACGTGGGAACGGCTGTTTGTGCCGATCCACAGTATCAAGCGCGATGTGAATGGCGAGCTGAAATGGTCGAGCGCGCAGCCGCCGGGGCCGAAAAATCCGCAGACCGTCGACGGCCAGCCGACGCCGCTGAAGTGGGTTGGCGTGTGCATGTACCCGCCGCCCTGGACGGTCGCAGAAGATCTGCGGAAAAAGGTGTCGGTCTTCGCCGTCTATCCGCCGAGCGATTGGGAAGGCTTCGCCAAGGCCATCACGTTCGCGGCCAAGCATTACGCGCAGTGGGTGACGTATTTCGAGCCGATCAACGAGCCCGACGCCAACTGGCGCGGCACCGACGAAGAGCTGGTGAAGTACCACACCGCCGTCGCCGACGCTGTGCACGCGGCCGGCGTGCCGTCGAAGGTGGTGGGGCCGTGTTTGTCGTCGATCGACATGCCGCGGCTGCGCAAGCTGGCGAAGCTGGGGCTGTTTGATCATCTCGATGGCGTCTCGATTCACGCGTATTCGAACGACGCCCCGCCGGAAGGAAAATGGCTGGATAACCTGCTCGAGCTGAAGTCGTTCATGCGTTCGCTCGGCAAAGAAAACATGCCGCTGGTCATCAGCGAATACGGCTGGCAGACCGCCCCCGGCGACTGGGCCCGGCCGGTGGATCAGCTGACCCAGGCCCGCTACGCCGCCCGCTCGCTCACGCTGCTGGCGGCCGAGCAGGTGGATGCGATCAACTATTTCTGCTTGCGCTACGAAGACCCGCGCATCCCGCACGTGCAGGGGTGGTCGGTGGTCGAACACGACAACACACCCCGGCCGGCGTACGCGGCGATCGCGAACGTCTCGCACTGGCTGGCCGGCGTGCAGGGGGCGGGCACGGTGCTCCACCCGGTGCCGGATTCGTTCCTGGTGCTGTTCAAGAAGGGCAACGGCAGCGTCGCGGTCGTATGGACGACGCGGGGCGAATCAACCTTCCAGATCCCCGGCCAGTGGCGGCGCGTGAACGACATGACCGGGCGAACGGTGACGCCGAACGAGAAGGGCGTCATCCCCGTCAGCGAAAGCCCGACGTTCATCGAGCTCGAAGACGCCGCACTGCCGGCCGTGCAATTGCAGTCGCCGGCGAGCGTGATCCGCGGCAGCGAAGTGCAGTTGAACGGCGACTGGTCAGGGGCGGCCGTTTCGTCAGCCCTGTCGCTCGACGGCAACCGACTCAAAGCCACCGATGCCGCGGCGGCGGGGGAGTATCTGGTGCTCGCCCGCAACGGCGACGGCTCGTGGAAGGCCGCGCCGGTGAACGTGCTGCCGCGGTTCGCGGTGGAATCGGCTTCGCCATCCTGGCCGGCGGGTGCGGCGCAGCCGGTGGTGCGGATGACGGTGCGGGCACATGGCGACCCGGTCAGCGTGTTGCCGACCGTGAAGCTCAATGGCGCTGCGCCGCGCTTCGGCGAGCGCGTCGATGTCGCGGCGGACGGATCGGCAACGGTCGACGTGCCCTTGAACGATCTGCCGCTCGATCGGCGCTGGACGGGCAAGGCGGTTGTCGAAGCGCGGGTGAACGGGCAGGTCGAGACGTCCGAAGCGCCGCTGGATCTGGCCGTCGTCCCCGGCGGGCATTTCGGGAACGACGAATCCCCAGATTGGTCGACCGTCCCGAAAGTCGCCTCCGCCGGCTGGCCGAGCTTTGGGCCGGGCACGGATGTGAAGCCGGTCGCGCCTGAGGATTGCTCGGCGACGCTGCAGTGGGCGTACGCTCCGAAGGGGTTGCACCTGCGGATCGACGTGCGGGATGACGCGCACCAGCAGAGCCGCGATCCGCAGCAGATGTGGCAGCAGGATTCGCTGCAGATCGGGCTGGATGTCGACGCCGACAAGCCGTGGCAGGCGAACCTGAATAACGACCTTGTCGGCCTGAATGGTCACCGGGTGTTCGAATACGGCGTTGCCCTCCGCGACGGCCAGGCCGTCACCGCCCGCTGGCGCGAGGACATCGTCAAACTCGCCGCTGACGCACCGCCGGTCGCCGCGAAAGTGACGCGGCAGGGTGATCACACGATCTACGACATCACCTTCCCCTGGCCCAGCCTCGGCCTTTCGGGAGCACCGGCGGCAGGGACGTCGATCGGGTTTGACCTTGTCGTGAACGATACCGACGCCCCGACCGGCAAGCGCCACGGGCTCGAGATGTTCAGTGGGATTAACGCCAGCAAGGACCCCGAGCAATTCGGGCGGTTGCTGCTGCGATAGTTTCCGCACAGATCCTGCATCACCATTTAGCCGCGAGCCTGCTCGCGCGGTTCCACCGCGAGCAAGGCTCGCGGCTAAACGTCTTTAGTGACATCTCCGAAGGCGCTCATTTTCCAGGGTAGGAAATTTACACCTTAAACATTTTGCACGCTTTGCGGTAATTGTGATACAAGGTGTGGTAATTCATCGGTTCTGGGGCCGCGCGGAGGCAGTTGATGGATAATCGGTTCGATAACGCTGCCGCCGCTGCGGCGGCGGAGTTGGAGGCGGAAGAGGCGATGCTGGCCCGGCCGCTGGACCGCGCCCTCGAGGCAGCGCCGCCCGTGGCGCAACCACTCGCTCACGCAAGTCCATCCCGCATATGGAAGATCGGCACGCTGACCTACACGCTGGCCGGCCTGGTTCTGCTGTTCGTCTGGCTGCTGTTCGGCGACTTCGCCATTTCACTCCGCGATCGCTCCGTCGGTCCGGTCGTGCAGCTGATGCTCAATGGCTTTCATTCGAGCAACTTCACCATGGCGGTGTTGCTCTCGGTGATCCCGACCGCGTTGTCGATGGTCCTGAGCCCGATGGTCAGCTACAAGTCTGACCGGCTCCGCAGCCGGTGGGGCCGACGCATTCCGTTCCTGCTGATCCCGACGCCGATCGCCGCGCTCTCGATGATCGGGTTGGCGTTCACGCCGCACATCGCGACGTTCGTGCAGCGGTTCACCGGCTACACCGACGCCGGCCGACACATCGCGCTGTTGGCGACGTTCGCCGTGTTCTGGACGTGCTTCGAAATCGCGGCCGTGGTCGCCGGCGCGGTGATGGGCGGGCTGATCGCCGACGTCGTACCCCGGCCGGTGGTGGGGCGGTTCTACGGCCTGTTTCGGGCCGTCAGCCTGATCGACGGGATGATCTTCAACTGGTACCTGATGGGGCACGCCGAACAGCACTTCACCGGCATCTTCGTCGGCGTCGCGCTCGTCTTCGGCATCGGCTTCACCCTGATGTGCCTCAACGTGAAGGAAGGCCACTACCCGCCCCCTGATACGAATTCCGACGACCCGCGTGCTGGCGGATTTGCGGGGGCGGTGCGTGTGTATTTCCGCGAATGTTTCAGCTCGCCGCACTACCTCTGGATCTTCGCGGCCACCGCAGCCATGGGCGCCGCGGCGGTTCCGATCAACGCCTGGTCGATCCTGTACGCCAAGCAGCTGAATGTCGGGCTCGGCAACTGGGACGCCGCCGGTCTGGGCATCGGCCAGTACCGCCTCGGGTACGGCGGCATCATGACGCTGACGTATCTGTGCTCGCTCTGCCTGGCGTACGTGATCGGGTCGCTCGTGGATCGCCTGCACGCCTTGCGCGTGACCATCGCCGCGGTCGCACTGTACGGAACGGCCTGCCTGTTGAGCTATCTATTCATCCGAGATCAGGTCTCGTTCAGCGCCGGCTTGCTGGCGCATGGCGTGCTCTCAGGAACGATTTTCACCGCGGCGGCCGCCTTGCCGCAGTTCCTGCTGCCGCGTGAGAAGTTCGCCCAGTTCGCCTCAGCGGGTGTGTTGGCGTCGCAGATCGTGATGCTGCCGTTCAACCTGGTCCTGGGCAAAGTGCTCGACTGGACCAACAGCGATTATCGCATCACCTTCGCGATCAGCGCCGGCATCGCATTTCTTGCGGTGGCGCTGCTGATCAACGTTTACATCCGTATCAGCCGCATGGGCGGCGTCGATGGCCATGCGCCCCCGTTGCCCGCACAAGCCGGACGCGGCTTTCCCGTCGTGGTGGCGGGGAGCGACGACACCGGTGCGCCGCCGCCCCGATCGCACTAATTCGGCTCAGGCAAGAGGAGTTTTTTATGTACCGCTCAAAACTGCTCGCGGCCGCTGCGATGGCAACGGTTCTGGCGTTCAACCTTCCGCACCCTGGCGCCGCCGACACGCAGGCCGCCACGTCGAACCATGCCGGCGGTAGCTTCGGGCTGAAGGAAGCGAAGGACAATTACGTCGTCGACACCGGGGCAGGGCTGATTTTCAGCGTCTCACGCGTCAATGGCGACATCACCTCGATGAAGTACACGGGCCGCGAGTGCGAAGCGCCGGCCGAGAAGACCCATCGCAACAGCCACTACGCCAGCGGGCTCAGCAAGTCATCGAAATTCGCCGCCGAGCAGGACCCGCACGGCGATTGGGTGAAAATCAGCGTCGAAGACGAGGGCCTGGGCGTCACGCAGTACTACATCGCCAAAAAGGGCGAGGCCAACATCTACATGGCGACCTACGCCGAGAACCTGCCGTCGCCGGGCGAGATGCGGTACATCGTTTATCTCGATCGCACCGTGCTGACGAACGTGCCGAAGCCGTCGGACAACAGCCTTTCCGACGACGGCGTCGAAGGCAAAGACGTTTTCAAGAACAGCAAGGACGGGCACACCACGTCGAAGTTCTACGGCTCGGGCAACATCATCGATCGCCCCGTGCACGGCGTGAGCGGCGACGGCATCGCGGTGTTCTTCGACATGGGCAACCGCGAGCATTCCTCCGGCGGCCCGTTCTTCCGCGACATCGAAAACCAATCGGGCAGCGATGCCACCGAGTTCTACAACTACATGTTCTCCGGCCACACGCAGACCGAGCCATACCGCCCGGGGCTCAAAGGGCCGTACGCGTTGCAGTTCACGAACGGCCAGCAGCCGACGCCGCCGGATTATGCGTTCATTGGGAAACTGAACCTTAAGGGGTACGTCCCGGCGTCGGGCCGCGGCGCGGTGACGGGCACGGTGAGCGGAATGCGCGAAGGCGGCAAGGCGACGGTCGCGCTCTCGAGCCCGACCGCCCAATACTGGGCTCGCCCCGACGCGAACGGCCGCTACACGATCAAAGGCGTGCTCCCCGGCACGTATTCGGAGACGCTGTACGACGTGGAACTGGCGGCCGCCCGGAAGAAGGTCACCGTCAGTGCCGGCCAAACGTCGAATTCGGACATCAAGCCGACGCTGTTCATTCCGCCGGCGATCTTCCGCATCGGCACGTGGGACGGCACGCCGAACGAGTTCCTCAACGCAGATAAAATCCACGACCACCATCCCAGCGATTCCGTGATGACGCCGTTCACGGACGGCAACTTCGTCGTCGGCGAATCGAAAGACGGCCAGTGGCCGCTGGGGCAGTGGAAGGACGTGAACAACAATCAGCGGATCACATTCAACCTGACGCCCGAGCAGGCGAAGACTCCCTTGACGCTGCGCGTCGGCATCACGATCGCCTATAAGGACGGCCGGCCTCAGATCGACGTGAACGACGGAGCTTGGAAGAGCCCGCTGCCCGAAGCCTCGGATCAGCCCAAGGACAGCCGCTGCATTACCCGCGGCACGTTCCGGGGGAATAACGACATTTTCGCCTTCGAAATCCCGCAGGGCGTGTTGCACCCGGGTACGAACACCATCGACATCCACGTTGACGGCAAAAAGTCGTTCCCGGGCTTCCTGATGGCGGACATCGTTTACGACGCGGTCGACTTGGTGACGACCGCCGACGCGAAGAAGGCGGCGGAGTCGGTGGCGAAGTAAAACCTGCCGCCATCCAGATATAACCCATTCTTCCGGCTCGCTTTGCAGAGAATTTAACCCGACGCCGAAGCGATCGAGCGGGGCGATTCTACAGAAATTCCGCAACATGCGATTGAAAATTGCAGTTGAATTACCAGCTTCAATCGTGTAGGGTTTTCACTAGTTTCGGCAGGTCTGCCAGGCATGGCAATTCGGATTTTTTGCAACGGTGACGTATGACGATTCAACAGGTGGCAGAGGCGGCAGGGGTATCGGCGTCGACGGTGTCGCGGGTGTTGAATCAAGCCCCCGGCATCGCGGCCTCGACGGCCGAAGCGGTCCACCGGGCCGTGGAAGCGATGGCGTACAAGCCGACGCGCCGCCGCCGGGCCTCGGCGCGTTCGATCGGGCTTACCGCCTCTGGCCAGCGGGTCGGTTTTTTCATCGTTCAGCACCAGCCGGGCTCGTCCGTGCCGGCTTATGACCACCTGCTCCGCGGCGTTTCCAACGCCTGCAACGATCTGCACCTGGATCTGCAGGTCGGCTTTATCGATAGCCCCAGCGAGTTGATCCAACGCCTCGGCCGGCAGAAGCTCGACGGGCTGATCCTGCACGGTATCGTTCCCAGCGGCGACATGGCGGCCCCGCTGACCGGCATTCCAACGGTCTGGCTGATGGGCAACCGCAAGCGCGCCAGCTGGGGCGACCAGGTGATGCCCGACAACGGCCTGATCGGCCAGATGGCGGCCCAATACCTGCTGCGGAGTGGCCACCGCAACGTCGTTTATCACGGCGTGAACAGCGGCTGGTCGATGAGCGTCCGCAGCCTCGCCTTCCAGCAGGCCATCGAAGACGCCGGTGGCGAAGTGACGGTGCTGAACCACGCGCCGCCCGTCGGCCGTGAGCCTGACGTGGAAGACCGGGCTCGGCAGTTGGTCGAGACGTTTAAATCGTCGTCGCCGCGCCCGACGGGCCTGTTCGTTGCCGAGGATTGGCTGCTGCGCTCGGTGTATGCGGCCTTCGCGGCGTCGGGCCTGCAACTGGGGACGGACGTCGGCATCATCTCGTGCAACAACGACCGCCCCTTCCTGCTCGGCCTGTCGCCGGCCCCGGCGACGATCGACATCCGCTTCGAGCGCATCGCCTACCGTGGCGTCGAGCAACTCGTCAACCGCTTCGCCCGCGTCGGCAACCTGGCTGACCGCGTGCGGATCATGATCGAGCCGACGCTGGTCCTGCCGGCAGGCGTCTCGACGGCGGCCTGATCGCGCCGCTCGTCAGTTCCCATTCAAGCACGTTTCGCCGCGGCGGGGTCTACGGACGCCGCCGCGACTGCTTTTGCGCGCCCGGAACTGCATCGCTGGCAGCGCCTTTGAAATTAGCCACTCAGTAACGTGGGCAATAATTTCAGCATCAAGTTCTGTAACAAATCTGCAGCTCGCCTCGGCGAATCGAATCTTCTGAGGAAATTGCAGAAGTTAAATCGAGGGAAATATCTTGTCTTCCGCAAAATTGAGAGGTAATTTAGTGCTATTCCCTAAAAAAGACTTCATTTTTCAGCCCATGGGCTTGATGAGGTCTGGGCGAGGCGGAATTTCAAGTCACTACGGAGGATCGGAAAAATGGGAAATGCGATTTTCACGCTGCGGCATCGTCTGGCTCCGCGAGCCGTCTTAACGGCAGCCGTTGCTATGACCGCCGCCGGCATGGTCGGGCCGCAGGCGGACGCGGCGCCGCTCTACAAGCTCAACAACACGTCCGCGCTGAACACCGCCGGCTCGTGGGCGACCGACTCCGGCGGTACCACCGTGTCAGGCGCCGCACCAGCCTCGACCGACGTGCTGACGTTCACCAGCCTCGGCGTGCCAACGTCGGCCGGCCTCTCCGTCGCCGCCGGCGCCAGCGCGACGATCGGCGGCTCGATCCAAGTCACCGACATCCAAGGCGACTTGACGCTCAACCAAAACAACGGCCAGACCTGGACGCTCGGCACCAATGGCATCGACATGTCGAATGCCAATGCGAACGTCACCATCGGCGCCAGCGGCACCACGGCGTACCTGCGATTCGCCAGCGGAAACTACGGCGGCTTCACCGTCGCCTCCGGCAAGACGCTGACGATCAATTCCAACTTCAGCAACCAAGGCAATACCAAGACGGTGACCCTGTCGGGCGGCGGCAATATCAACTTCAACGGCGCCTCGAGCGGTGGCGGCGGGGCGATGAGCTTCAACGTCAATAATGCCACCGTAACCCTGAGCGGCGCTGGCAGCTGGGGCGTCAGCAACACGCTGACCGCCGGCACGCTCAACCTGGGCAACGACAACGCCCTTGGCGGCAACACCCTCACGCTCGCCGGCGGCACCCTTGCCGCGACGGCGACCCGCACGATTGCCAACAACTTGGCCATGAGCGCCTCTTCCACGATTGGGGGAAGCAACGCGCTGACCGTCAACGGCGCGCTCAGCGAAAGCGCCGCCGCCACCCTGACGGTCAACAACTCCGCTGCCACCACCTTTGCCGGCGGGATCAACATTTCCAGCAGTGCCACGTCCCGCGTCCTGACGCTCGGCGGCACGGGCAACGTTTCGGTGACCGGCGTGGTCGCCAACGGCAGCACCTCCACGGCCAGTGGCCTGACCTACGCGGGCTCGGGCACGCTTTCGCTTTCGAACGCGAACACCTTTGCCGGCACGCTGACTGCCAGCAGCGGGACGACGCGCATCGACAACGCCAACGCCGCCCAGAACGCGACGGTGAGCATCGGCGCCGCCAATGCCCTGGCATTCGGAGCCGGCGTCACCTCGGCCACGTTCGCCGGCCTGGGCGGTTCGGGCGATCTGGCGCTGACCAACGCCGATAACAACCCGGTCGCACTGTCGGTCGGCAACGGCGGCGTATCCTCGAGCTACAGCGGCGTGCTCAGCGGCTCTGGCGTGCTGACCAAGACCGGCGGCGGGACTTTGACGCTCAGTGGGGCCAACAGTGGCTTCGCCGGCGTGACCGTTTCCGGCGGCACCCTCGGGTTGGGTAGTACCACCGGCGGCGGGGCGACCATCACTGCCGGCGACGGCACGACGATTTCCGCCACCTCGGGCGTCGGCGGAAGCTCGACGGCCAGCGCCATTGTGCTGTCCGGCACGAACGCGAACGTGACGTTGATCAACAACAACGGCAGCGGCGGCTTCGGCGGCAACATCTCGGGCACGGCCGACCAGACGCTGACGATCTCGAACGCTGGCGGCCAGAACGTCAATGTGAACGGGACATCGAAGCAGCAGCTGAATGGCTTCTACGGAACGGTCGCCGTTCCGCTCGGTTCGACCCTCGCCTTCCGCGCGACCTCGCTGAGCAACGGCAGCGACAATGCGACGTTCAACGTCAACGGTAACATCATCACTCGTAACGGCGGTGCGGTTGTCCTGGGTGCCTTGACCGGCAGCGGTACGCTGGGCTCGGGCACCAGCGGCAGCAGCAACACGACGCTGACTTACACGATCGGTGCGAAAAACATCGATTCGACCTTCAGCGGCATCATCAGGGACGGCGACGCTTCGACCGGCAAGCTGGTCGCCTTCACCAAGGCCGGCACGGGCACACTCACGCTCTCCGGCCTGAACACCTACACCGGCAACACGACCGTTAACGCCGGGAAGCTCGTCCTGGATCCCGCCGGGCAGCTTTCGTTCCTGATCGGTGCGTCGGGCGTGAACAACAAGATCAGCGGCACGGGCGCGCTGGCGCTAAACGGCACGCTGAATCTGGACCTGGCCAACGCCGCCACCGCAGTGGACAGCACGTGGACCCTCGTCGCCGTGAGCGGGACAACCTACGGCGCCAACTTCGGCCTCAGCGGCTTCACGGGTGGTACCGGCGGGCTGTTCACCAAGGCGATCGACGCGAACACGCAGTACCAGTTCGCCGAATCGACCGGCGTGTTGAGCGTGACGGCCGTCCCCGAGCCGGCGACGCTGGCCGGACTGATCCTCGGCGGGGCGGGGCTGCTGGTTCGCCGTCGCCGCACGATGGGTGCCCGCTAAGCCGATGCGTTCTTTTACTGAAATCCTCAAACCGACGCGGGCCGCACTTTTGCGAGTGCGGCTCGCGGCGTTTGTTGACTCGCGTCACGTCGCATCCGCCCGGCGATACCGGCGGCGATAATCGCCCGGCGCTATCCCCAGCACCCGCTGAAAAACACGGCTCATCCGCTTCGCCCCGGCGAACCCGCACATCGAGGCGACCGTGCTGATTTTGTAATCCGTCTCGGACAGCATCTGTGTCCCGAGTTGCACGCGCTGGCGGGTGATTTCATCGTTAATGCCGTGCCCCATGGCGGCCAGGAAGCGGTCCTGCAGGCGGCGGCGGGAGAGCGACGAGTTGGCCGTCACGTCCGAAACGTTGATCCGCTCGCGGCAATGCTCGCGGATGTAGCGGGCGGCGCTGGCGACCTCGGCATCGGGCACGGCGATGAAATCGGTCGATCGTCGCACGACGATGCCAGCCGGCGGCACGCGCACGGGCTCGGCCGGCGACTTCTGGCCGCGCATCAGGCGGTCGAGCAGGGCGGCGGCCTCGTAGCCGACGCGCTCGCGGGCGATGTCGATGCTGGAGATGGGCGTCGGGCCAAGCTCGCAGACGATCGGGTCGTTGTCGATCCCCAGCACCGCCAGCTGATCCGGCACCGCGAGGCCCGCCGCTCGGCCGGCGTCGATGATCTCCGACGCGACGACGTCGTTGATCGCCAGCACGCCCAGCGGCCCCGGCAACGCCTTCAATTTCTCCGCCAGCCACCTGATGCGCCCGCCGGGGTGCTTAGCCGACACCTTCGGTTCCCACCACAACTCGTGAACCGCGACGCCGAACGTCGCGGCATGCGCGCGAAACCCTTCCAGCCGCAACAGTGCCACGCGCCGATCCACCGTGTGGGAATAAAACAGCAGCGACTTGGCCCCGATCCCCAGCAGATGATCCGCCGCCATCCGCCCGGCCGCGTGGTGATCGAGCAGTACGCGCGGCACCTTCCACTCCGGATCGTTGTGCCACAGCTCGACGATGGGCACGTCAAGCGATCGCACGATCGGCAGCAGGTCGGCCGGGAGCGCGCTCGTCATCGAGATCACGCCATCGATCTGTGCCGACTGCAGATATTCGCGGTGCTGCCCGTGCACTTGGAACGCGATCAGGCGGCTGTCGAGGATCCAGCCCGCTTCTCGCGCGTACTGGGCGATCCCGGTGCGGCGATTCCCCGTGCTGGTCAGATCCATCGCCAGCAGCACGTGCCGCTGACGGAACGATTTCAGCGGACGGGGCGAGGGCTTCTTTTTGTCAGCAGCTTTCTTGGCCACGAATGCTCCTGCCGGAAAGGGTACCCGAATTGCTCAAAATGACCTACATGGTGCCCAATTTTCACTGGATAATTCGTGAAACGTTGTGCGTCGGATCGACGCCGATTTGCAGGCGCGAGGATTAAGAGATTCATCCATGAAAAAGACCGCCACGCTTGCCGCTCTGGCCCTCGCGCTGGCCGCTTCCGCCATTGTTCGCGCGGAAACGGGGAAGGAGTTCAACTTCAACGCCGACTGGAAAATGCACGTCGGCGACACGTCCGGGGCCGAGGCAGCCACCTTCAGTGACAGCGGCTGGGAGCGGGTGGCACTGCCGCACGCCTTCAATGAGGACGACGCCTTCCACGTCAGCATCGACAAGCTGCCGACCGGCATCGCCTGGTACCGCAAGACCTTCCGCCTGCCGGCCGGGTCGGAGGGGAAGAAGGTGTTCCTGGAGTTCCAGGGCGTTCGCCAGGCGGCCGAGGTGTGGGTCAACGGCAAGAGCGTCGGCCTGAGCGAGAACGGCGTGATGGCCTTCGGCTGCGACGCGACCGCCGCCGTGAAGAGCGGCGACAACGTCGTCGCCGTTCGCTGCGACAACTCGTACGGCTACCGCGAGCGGGCGACCAACTCGCCGATCCAGTGGAACGACAAGAACTTCTACGCCAACTACGGCGGGATCAACAAGAACGTGATTCTGCACGTCACGGATAAGCTGCACCAGACGCTGCCGCTGTTCTCCAGCCTCGGCACGACCGGCGTCTACATCTACCCGCAGGAGATCGACATCCCGGCCAAGTCGGCGGTCATCCACGTCGAATCGCAGGTGCGGAACGAGCATGATCAGCCGAAGCATGTGACGCTGCAGGTGACGATCAACGACCTCGACGGCAAACAGGTCGCCAGGTTCGAAGCCCCCGCGGTCGACATCAAGGCCGGCGAGACGACCACGCTGAGCGCGTCGCAGAAAGTCGGCAACCTCAACTTCTGGAGCTGGGGCTACGGCTACCTCTACACCGTCAACACGACACTGCTGGTCGACGGCAAGCCCGTCGATACTGTCGCCACCAAAACCGGCTTCCGTAAAACGGAATTCGCCAACGGCTACGTGAAGCTTAACGACCGTGCGATCCAGATGCACGGCTACGCCCAGCGCACCACCAACGAATGGCCGGCCCTCGGTACCGATGTGCCGGCGTGGGTCAGCGATTTTTCCAACGGGCTGATGGTCGCCGGCAACGCCAACCTTGTCCGCTGGATGCACGTGACGCCGAGCAAACAGGACGTCGAAAGCTGCGACCGCGTCGGCCTGCCGCAGGCTATGCCCGCCGGCGACGCCGAAGGCGATCCGTCCGGCCGACGGTGGGATCTGCGCGTGGAATTGATGCGCGATGCCATCATCTACAACCGCAACAATCCCAGCATCGTCTTCTACGAAAGCGGTAACAAGGGGATCCGCGAAGAGCACATGGGGCAGATGCTCGCCGTGAAGCAGCAGTACGACCCGCACGGCGGCCGGGCCATCGGCAGCCGCGAGATGATGGGCAGCAAGACGGCCGAGTACGGCGGCGAAATGCTCTACATCAACAAGAGCGCCGGCAAACCGATGTGGGCCACCGAGTACATGCGCGACGAAGGCCTTCGCATGTGGCCCGACGCGCTCACGCCCCCGTTCCACAAGGACGGCGACGGCCCCAGCTATAAGGGCGACAGCGGCGCCGCCTGGAGCCGTAACCAGGACAGCATGATCGCCGAGAGCGTGGCCCGCTGGTTCGATTACTGGCTCGAACGTCCCGGCACCGGCAAGCGCGTGAACGGCGGCGGCGTAAAGATCATCTTCTCCGACAGCAACACGCACCACCGCGGCACACAGAACTACCGCACCAGCGGCGTGGTCGATGCGATGCGCCTGTCGAAGGACACGTTCTACGCCCAGCAGGTGATGTGGAACGGCTGGGTGGACGTCGAAAAACCCGGCCTCTACATCGCCGGCCACTGGAACTACCGGGCCGGTACCAAGAAGAACGTCCAAGTCGTCAGCTCGGCCGACAAAGTCGAGTTGTCGCTCAACGGCAAGAGCCTCGGATTCGGCCAACAGTCGTCGAAGTTCCTGTTCACCTTCCCCGACGTCGCCTACGAGCCCGGCACACTGTCGGCTGTCGGCTACGACGCAGCGGGAAAGAAAATTTGCGAAGGGGAGATCCACACCGTCGGCGAACCGGCGGCAATCAAGCTCACGCCGCACATCGATCCGACCGGCTTCAAGGCCGACGGCAGCGACCTCGCCCTGGTCGATGTCGAAGTCATCGACGCCAAGGGTGACCGCTGTCCGACGGCGTTCAACACGATCAACTTCACCATCGATGGCCCGGCCGAGTGGCGGGGCGGCATCGGCGTGGGCGAGGACAACTTCATCCTGAAGAAGTCGCTGCCGGTGGAACTGGGGATCAACCGCGTCGCCATCCGCTCGACCCCGCAGGCCGGCACGATCCGCGTCACGGCCAACTCCGACAAGCTGCCGCCAGCGACGCTGACGCTGCAGACGCAGTCGGTGGCCGAGACGGGAGGCCTCAGCGCCGCACCACCCGGGGCCGATCTGAAGCCTTCGCTCGAGCGCGGCCCAACGCCCGCCGGCGACGGCCTGCGTCCGACGCGCGTCCCGCTCGACATCGTCAAAGCGACCGCCGGCAGCGCCACCGACGAAGCGGGCGAATCGATCGACGACAACGAAACCACCGCCTGGACGAGCACCGGCGATAAGAAAAACGCCTGGATCAAGTACGAACTGGCTAAGCCCGCGACGCTGAGCGAAGTGACGATGAAGGTCTCCGGCTGGCGGTCGAAGCAATACCCCATCGAGATCCTGGTCGACGACACGATCGTCTACACCGGCACCACCGACCGCAGCCTCGGCTACGTCACGATCCCCGTGAAGCCGACGAGCGGCAAGACAATCACGATCCGGCTCACCGGCGCGATCAGCGACGAGGACAAGTTCGGCATCAAGGAAATCACCGGCAAAACCCAGGAAGAAGGCACGACCGCGCCCGGCAAGGGCAAGGGCGGCCTGAGCCTGGTGGAAGTCGAACTTTATGGCCCAATTGCCGGGAAGTAGCCGCAATATGGGGATCGCGGCGGACCAGAAGTAGCGAGTGACGAGCAGGTATTTATGTCGATAAAACCCCACGGCCATTCGACGATAGAAGTCGGACCGACGCATCGCTGTATCGACAGCGCCCAGATCCGCGGATCGACGGGCCCAGATGTTTCTCAAACCCTTCTCCACACTCCGCCGTTCGGCGTGCGCGAGGTCCTTCGGGAGGCTGTCATGCAAAAACGTAAAGCTTTCACCCTGGTCGAGCTGCTTGTTGTCATTGGGATTATTGCAGTATTGATTGCGATCCTCCTACCGGCGCTAAGCCGGGTGCGGCAGATGGCGGCGCTGACGAAGTGCGCCGCCCAACTGCGCGATACGGCGTTGGCCGTCCGCATGTACGCGAACGACAACAAGGACTCGCTGCCGCCGTTCCGATACAACGACGGGAAGCCGAATCACACTCCCTACAACGCCTGGAACAGCACCTCGGCAGGCAGCATCGTTGTCGCGGGCAGCGGTAGCGGGGCCGCAACGCTGTACACGTTCTTCAACGAAAGCAGCAGTGCCGCCACCTTCATGACCACGACGAATGATGAAGGCAACGGCTTGGGCAGGCTGCTCAAGACCGGCTACATCAAGATCGCCGACGGCACCACGGCCCAGCGCCGCCTCTCGTGCCCTAGTTCGAATTTCGATGACCCGATGGCGATCGACCATACCCTGTACGTCTTGAACCCGCATGTGTGCGTTCGCACCGTGGCCGGCGGGTATGTCGGGGACCAATGGTTCAAGAAGCTGACCAAGATGGCCAAGTGGAAGGGTGGGACCTTGGCGGCCAACTCCTGGTGGGATTGCGGGTCGGATGGTCCCGGAAGTTCGTCGGTCTCTCTCCCTTCGTACCGCAAGCTCCTGATGTGCGATCCGATGTACAGTTTCGCCACCTCAGCGCACGTCAATGGAACACGTAGGGTCTGGAACCTGTGCTATCCCGACGGGAGTGTGACCACGGTCACATCAAGCATCACGAACATGCGTGGTTCGAGCACTGATCCGACGGCCACTATCGGGAACTGGCAGAAGTATACCGACCAGGTCAACTTCTTCTCCGACTTGGTCGATGGCGGCGGCCTGTACAACTCCACCGGTAAATTCCCGCGGTGGAACGGCCCGTACAATGCGATTCCGATCGATCCGCGGTAAACGCTCAGGAACGTTAATTCACCAAGAAAGCTCCGGTGACCGACGGTCGCCGGAGCTTTTTTGATCCAAGGTGCTTTCTATCGCAGGGGCCGGAGGGCGGCGGCCTCTGCCGCCTCTTCTGGCAACTCCGGTGCCAGAGGCGTCACGGGGTTATGCCGGGCGAGAAAAGCTCGCTGTGTCGAAGGTGGCATAACTCTAAGTCGCCGTCGACGGCGCGATTCCCGCTCCTGGCAGTTTTCGATTGCATTTCGCGTCCGAGCGCGAATTAACTCTTGATCCGGACAATAGTTAGGACGGAAATTGGGTTTGTTTTGTCAGGGCAGGTGTTGCTCTGCCGCTCGTTCTTCCACGCCGGCCCGGCGGTCCGGATCCGGGACGCTGCCCCGGCGTGAAAATACTTCAGATTGTCAAAGAGCCTTTTTGCCCCTCTGCTTGGAAGGGGGGGTGAGGGGAAATCGAGTCGTCCGACGCCTGAGCGCAATGTGACGCTGCGGAGTCGCTAGACCCCGCATCCCCTCACCTGCACTCTCCCAGGGAGAGGGATCAGAGGTGCGTTCGCATGTCTGCCGACGCTCAGAAGATGTTACCGCCGCCGCTCGGCGCTGTCGGCGGAAAAACAGCGATTTTTTGAGGGCGTCACCCATGACGCGGGTGGCACGGAAGGTGCAAGAAAGAAGACGGCAGGGACTGCCGCCCTCCATACGAACGGGCTATGACAGGATCAGACCGGCGGCCTAGCTCACTCCGCCAGCGTCGCTCCTTCGAAGCTTGAATCGGCGTCGAAGCTCGGCGCCAGCAGGTGGTGGATGATGAAGGCCACGACGTACGCTGCGGCACACACGCCAAAGAGGATGGTGTAGCCGTTGGGGTAGCGATCCAGCACCCAGCCCGTAGCGATGGGGAAGATGATCCCGCCGATCGACCCTGCAGAGGTTCCCAGCCCGATCAGCTTTGCGATGGCGGGCTTGGGGAACATGTCAGAAACGGTTGTAAACAGCGTCGCCGACCACGCCTGGTGCGCCGCCCCCGCCAAACCGATCAACAGCACTGCGGCCCAGTTGTTCACGCTCGTCGCGAACGCGATCGGCACCACGCACAGGGCGAAGATCGCCATGCTGATCTTGCGGGCCCGTGTCACGCTGTGGCCACGGTGGACGAGGTGGCCACTGAGCCAGCCGCCGAAGATGCTCAGTACGGTGATGATCAGGTAAATCGAGGCCAGCAGCGTCCAACTGCTCTGGATGTCGAGGTTCCGCGTCTTCTTGAAGAAATCCGGCAGCCAGATCAGAAAGAACCACCAGATCGGATCGGTCATGAACTTGGCGACGATGAACGACCAGGCCCGACGCCGGCTGAGGATCTGGCCCCAGGCGATGGCGCTACCGTTGTCGGCATTGGCGGCGTCGGCATTGATGTGCAGCAACTCGGCCGGCGAGACGCGTTTGCTCTTTTCCGGCAGATCGAACAGCGGCAGCCACAGCACCAGCCACAGCAGACCGGCCAAACCCGCAAAGACGAACGTCCAGTG
>Ga0070658_10001853_pt1 | contig 17810 bp, 16 predicted proteins | sample KBSC13metaG_FD_64664 | JGI IMG/M metagenome (GOLD analysis project Ga0070658, IMG submission 64664) | Corn rhizosphere microbial communities from Kellogg Biological Station, Michigan, USA - KBS C1-3 metaG | ecosystem: Host-associated > Plants > Roots > Rhizosphere > Soil ...
CGCACGTCAGCGAGTAGCCGGTACGGTACCCACGCGCCGAGCGCTGACGTCCTCGCGCACGCGCCAGCTGCGGCCGTCGTCCTCCGACACGATGTTGCGCCAGTGGAACCCGTTCGGCGTGATGGCGGAGAAGATCCACCGCTGCGGCATCCCGCGCGCCGTCCGCGCCTCGAGGAAGATCTCGTCGCCGTCGGTGCGGACACGGAACTCGCGCACGACGTGATTGACGGGACTGATCCAGATCGAGCGCCAGTTGCCCGCCGAGCGATCGAAGAAGCGGATCGTCGTCCCGTACTCCTGTCCGTCCGTCGCCGGCGTTCCGCGGCGGGGAAAGATCCACACGTCCTGCGTGGCACGTCCCTCGAGCACCCAGCCGGCGTGGATCTCGCCCGTTCCATTGCCAAGCGATCCGTCGGCGTTCGTGTACGTGACCGCGCTGTCCCAGCTCCCGACGAACTGGCCGAACAGGGCGAGCGCACCGGCGTTCTCGGCCCTCGGCCCGCGCGCGATCAGCGCGGTCATGAGACCAGCGGCAGCGCGGGAGCTGGTGTTCGACGACAGGCGGCGCGCCGTCATCTCCTGCACCGTGCGCCACGTGCGTCCACTGTCCACTGAAGTCTCGCCGCGCCACACGAATCCGTCGTGCGTGATGTCGGAGAAGGTCCACCGCAACGTGCTGCCGTCGTCGCCGGTGCCCTCCTGCACGATGTCGCGGCCGCGTGCCCGGGCGACGAGCGTGGCGACGAAGTTCTGCGCCGGGTCGATCCAGACGACACGCCACGCCGCGATCGTCGGGTCGAAGTAGCGCACGGTGGTGCCGTAGCGGTCGAGCGTTGGCGACATGGCGACCGACGATCGCACCGCGCGTGGCGGCGAGATCCAGACGTCCTGCATCGCGCGCCCCTCGAGCACCCAGTCGAAGTGCCATTCGCCGGTTCCCGTGTGGCGCGTGCCGTCGGCGAGGTGATCGACGACGGTGACTGCCCAGTCGCCGCGGAGCGGGGCGAAGAGGCGATGGGCCGAGTCCGCGACGGCGGGGCCGGCGGCGGGGAGCGTGCCGAGAAGCGCCGACGATGACTGCGCGGCGACAGGCACGGCGAGGCCGGCAACGAAGAGAGCGACGAGCGCGAGGCGCGACATGAGACTCCGTCGACGGGTGACGGGGAGCGAACGAGCACGCTCAGCCTATCGCTGCGTGACGGAGTGCGCTGTCAAAATCTTGCGGAGTCGCGCGACGTCGCGCGACGTCGCCTCGCGTCGCAACGTCGAGGGCGTGATGCCGAACGCGCGCCGGAAGGCGGCGCTGAAGTGGCTGTGATGCGTGAAGCCGGCGTCGACGGCGATCGCGCCGAGCCCGCGGTCGGAGTCCAACAGCGCGTCGAGCGCCGCGCCGAGTCGCACGAGAAGCTGGTACTGGTGGATCGACACGCCGACGGTGTCGCGGAAGACGTGCGCGAGGTGGAAGGGCGAGCAGCCGATGCGGTGCGCGAGCGTGCGGAGCGTCCAGCGAGCCGTCGCCTCGGCGGCGATGATCAGCTGCGCCGCCTCGGCGATGCCGGATCGCCGTGTCGCGCGAGGATGGGAGCGCGGCGGGTCTTCCACCGTCGCCCGCACGCTCGCGCGCAGGAGCGCGACCGCTCCTTCCTCGACTTCGAGCGGGCTCGCGACGCCGCGCACGATCCGGTGGTGGAGGAGCCGCCGCCGAGCGACGACATGCGGAGACAGCGGCACCGACGGGCGGCGGAAGGGCGCCTCGCTCCGATCGGCGGACGCCGGGTCGATGGTGCGGAGGGCGTCGGCGAGGGCGGAGGAAGCCAGCTCGAGCACCAGGCAGTCGTCGCCGCCGGGCATCGGATGGCTCACGCGGTAGGGGCGATTGGCGGTGAAGAAGACCGCGTGACCGCGATCGGCGATGACCGCGCGGTGCCGGCCCAGGTGCTTCATGAACACACCCGATTCGGCGAAGACGATGCCGTGCGTGTCCGGCCATTCGACCGGCGCGCACCCTCCCGCCGGCGCGCAGCAGTGGACGGCGCGCACGCGGACGATGTCGCTGTCGAACAGGATGGTGTTGGCGCGCACGCGAGTCGAAGGTGGTTGGCAGCGGTACGGCGTTCGGCGCTACAATATCGCCGCGCCGGCGGCCGTCAACTCGAGTGGGACGTCACGGGTGACACCGCCGCGCGGGAAGCGCCGTAGGCCATCGGACCCTACCATCCAAGGAGGCCGGTGATGTCGATGTCGCACGAGCTGGAGGCGAAGCGAATCACGCTCCCGGGCCTGACGATGAAGACGATCGTCGTGCACACGGTGACGTACTTCATCGCGGGGATCCTCGCCTACACGATCAACGACTACAAGACGATGTACGCGCAGCCACCGCTCTCGTACCTCATGCGGCCGACGACCGATCCGATCGTCATGGCGGGCTCGCTCTTCCAGCCGATCCGCGGCGTGCTCTTCGCGCTGGCGTTCTATCCCCTGCGCAGCATCCTCTTCGAGCGGCCGCGCGGCTGGCTCACGCTCTGGTGGCTCCTCCTCGCACTGGGCGTGCTCTCGACGTTCGGGCCGGCGTTCGGCTCGGTGGAAGGGCTGATCTACACCACGCTCCCGATCCGCGCGCAGCTCCTCGGGCTGTGGGAGGTGGTGCTCCAGTCGTTCCTCTTCTCGTTCCTTCTCTTCCAGTGGGTGAACCAGCCGCAGAAGCGCTGGCTCCCATGGGCGATGAGCACCGCGTTTGGTCTCGCGATCCTGCTCCCGGTGCTCGGGTTGTTGGCGACGAAGAGCTGACCCACGCCGTTCCGTCATCCCGAGCGAGCGGAGCGAGTCGAGGGATCTGCACGTGCCGAGGCCTTTTCAACGACGGAGCGCGGATCTGAACGACGATCTTCGCGGAAAGGGCCGGATTTCCGGTTGGCCTTCTGAACGGCACGGACCCGGATCAACAGCCGGATCCGGCCGTGTCCGGCGCATCCGGGAAAATCCGCGTGGCTGCCGTTGGGCGAGAGAATGGGGTCAGAGTACAGACTCTGACCCCACTTACTCTGACCCCCTGGGGTCAGAGTACACGGTGCCAGAGTTGGGCCTACTCTGACCCCACTGACTCTGACCCCACCGACTCTGACCCCGGCGTGCGCCTAGGAGCGAGCCCCTCGACCGGTGGGCCGCGTCGCGGCGCCGACCACGGTGCCGAGCACTCCACCCGCCGCCGCTCCGATCACGGTGCTCTTCACGCTGCGTCCCGTTGCCGCGCCGAGGATCGCGCCGGTGGCCACGCCGATGATCGTGCTCTGCGCGCCGATCGAGCCGCGTCGCTGCGTGCGTGATGGAGCGGGTGACGGATCGGGCGTCGGCACCGGTGCTGGTGTCGCGGCGACGACGTCGCCGTTCGTCGTCACGGGCGCCGGCTCCGTGTTGCGCTCGGGCGCACTCGGCGCCGGTCGCTGAATGGGTGCGCTCGCGACGACGCGCGGCCGTGCAGCGGCGCGCGTGCGCATGGGACGCGGCGTCGCGGCCGCAACGGCGGTGCTGCGTGCCGGGGTGCCGTGCGCCACGGTGCTGTGCCCCGTAGTGGTGTCGCGCACACTGCCCGTCGCGCGAGGCATCGACCGCGACAGTCCGGCCACACGCTGGCGCGCCTCGACCGATTCGGCGGCCGTCGGCGCCAGAGCGAGATAGCGGCAGTAGGCCGTCATCGCCGTGCTGCGGTCGCCGAGCGCTTCGCTGGTGCGGCCGAGATGATATGCGGCCGACTTGTTCGTTCCGTCGAGCGTGGTGGCGCGCTGCAGGAGCAACCGCGCGTCCTGGATGTCACCGTGCATCTCGGCGACACCGGCCTGCTGCGTCAGCGCTTCCGCCCGCTGCTGCTCGCCGGCGGGCGGGGCCGCGGCGATCCTGACCACACCGCACGCGTCCGGGACGGACGGGTGCCGCGCGTCCTTGCTCGTCTCGAGTCGCGCGACGAGGGTGCGGTCGTTCGCGAGAAGGTCGCGCCCCTCGGCAGCGGGGTCGCGCTTCGAGCAGGCCGCGGCCGCGGCGACGATCACGAGCACGTACGGTCGAGAGCGGTGCATTGACGCCTCCGTTCCTCGAGAGAAGTGCCGATCGTGAATGGACGGTGTGCTGGATGTCGGGCTCGGCGGAGCGCCGCGGGTCCGTGGGTGCCAGCGTGCGCGTGTAAGGGCAGGGCACGTGCCGAGTCTGGAGTGCCCGTAGAGGCACTCAACGCGATGCGTTGTCCATATCGCTGACGGTCGGCGTCCCTGTCATGAGATGGGGCCGCCAGCGAGCGTGCGCCGCGTGTTTCTGTCGGGTCCGCATCAGCGCACCGTCGCCACGCGCCGCTTTGCTGCGAGTGAGAGGTCGTGCCTAACTTGTCGTCGCTCCCGCGGGCGTTGCGGCATCCGCCAACCCGTTCATCGTGTGTGTCCTGCCACAATGCGGCGTCGACTCCTGCCGGTATCCGCACGCATGCGACTCACTCTTCTCGTCGCGGTGATCGCCACGCTCGGCTGCAGCCGGAACCGGATGTCTGCGCATCAGGTCGAGCTGAACGACGTCGCGGCGCGGTATGCGGCGGCGTGGAGCAGCAGGAACCCGGAGAGCGTCGCCGCGTTCTACTCCGACCGCGGCTCCCTCACGGTGAACGACGGGATGCCCGCCGTGGGACGTCCGGCGATCGCGGCGACGGCGCGCCGCTTCATGACGGCGTTCCCGGACATGGTCGTGCGGGTCGAGCGCGTCGAGGACGAGAACGGGCTCGTCGTCTTCCACTGGATCCTCACGGGGACGAACAGCGGCCCGGGCGGCACGGACCGGCCCATCCGACTCCGCGGTTACGAGGAGTGGATGATGGACGGCGACGGTCGCATCGAGGAGTCGAAGGGGCACTACGACGAAGCGGAGTATCAGCGGCAGCTGCGAGGCGGATCGCCACGCACGCCATGAGTGGCGCGCGACGGGCGCGGCATCACGAGTCGACAGGAGGGACCGTATGGCTCAAGTTGTGAGCATGGAGACGCCTCCGAAGCGGAGGCCGCGCGGCCGAGTGGTGGTCGCCGTGGTCTTCGGTCTGCTCGCGCTCAACGCGTGGTGGCAGGTGATCGCCGACGTCAGCGGCATGTCGCAGGAGCCACGGCTGCTCACGGCATGGCAGGCACTCTGCGGTGTGCTCGCCGTGGCCGCGGCGTGGGGCAGCTGGACCGGTGCGTCGTGGGTGCCCGTGGTCGCGCTGCTCTACGGCGTCGTCACCGGCGCGATGATCGCCGCGCTCGGCCCACTCCTCGATCTCCCGCCCGAGTCGCGCAACGGTCTGTGGACGGGCGGGGCGATCGTGCTCGTCTTCGGGTTGTGGAGTGCGTGGTGGCTGCGGCGGTCGCTCCGGAGGGAGCGCGCGAGGGAGACGTCGCACATCGTGGGGTTCGATTGACGCAGGATGGTGCTCGTGGCGTTGCAACGACGGAACGCGGATCCCTCGACTCGCTTCGCTCGCTCGGGATGACCTGGATCGACAACGCTCACCAGTGTGACCGACACGATGACAACGGAGCTCGCTCGCGAAGCATCGATTCCGAATCCAGCGCTCGCTGCATTCACGCCGTTCATCGGGGCATGGGCCACGGAAGGACGTCATCCGATGATCGCGGCGACGCTGCACGGCCGCACGACCATCGAATGGCACGACGGCGGCGCGTTCCTCTCCATCCGCACCGAGATCGACGCGCCCGAAGTGCCGAGCGGGATCTCCTATGTCGGCAGCGACGATCAGGAAGGGACGTTCACGATGCTCTACTTCGACCAGCGTGGCGTGTCTCGGCGGTACGAGGTCGCGATGGATGGCGGGGTGATGCACTGGTGGCGCGATGCACCCGGTTTCCGGCAACGCTATTCCCTCACCGTCTCCGCCGACGGCGACACGCTGCACGGACGGGGCGAGCTCGCGCGCGACGAGGACGCGTGGGGGCCGGACTTGGAGCTCACGTATACTCGAGCGAAGTAGATACAGGGTCAGCCCCCTTGGCATTCCAACTCTGACCCGTTGGGGTCAGAGTACACGGTGCCAGAGTTGGGCTTACTCTGACCCCACTTACTCTGACCCTACTTACTCTGACCCCACCTACTCTGACCCCGCCTACTCTGACCCTGTTGACTCTGTTGACTCTGACCCCGATTGGAGTGCGGGGGCAGCAGTCGGCGACGTGGCAGCCGTCGGCGGGACATGTGCAGGTGCCGGTCTGGCCCGGTACGCCGCCCAACGCGCGCCCCGCGGCGGGCGCCGAGTCGGTAGTGGTCACCGGGAGCGATCACCTCGTCGCGGGGAAGCCGTGGACCTACATCCAGAACGTCACGCGGCCGACGTACACGGTCTACGCGCCGAAAGGAAGGAACACCGGCGCCGCAGTCGTCGTGTTTCCCGGTGGCGGCTATCAGATCCTCGCGATCGATCTCGAGGGTACCGAGGTCTGCGACTGGATCACGTCGAACGGGATCACCTGCGTCCTGCTCAAGTACCGTGTGCCGCGCGGGGGACCGTCGTGGCAGCGCGAATGCAAGTGTCGCATCAACCCGAAGCCGCAACCGGCGTTGCAGGACGCGCAACGCACGATGGGACTGCTGCGGCTCCATGCCGCCGAGTATCACATCGATCCGCACAAGCTCGGCGTGCTCGGATTCTCGGCCGGGGGACATCTCGTCGCGGCGATCAGCAATGAGTATCGACGGCGCGCCTACGCGCCCATCGACAGCGCGGACAAGCTGAGCGCGCGCCCCGACTTCGCCGTGGCGGTCTACCCGGGACATCTCTGGGTCGAGGGCAACGCGTCGCCGATCGCGTTCAACCCGGATCTTCATCCCACGCGCGACACGCCGCCGACGTTCCTCGTCCAGGCTCAGACCGACAGCGTCGACAACGTCAACCAGTCGCTGGCGTACTACGTCGCGCTGAAGAACGCCGGCGTGCCGACGGAGTTGCATCTGTACTACGACGGCGGACATGCGTTCGGCCTGCGCCGCACGAAGGATCCGATCACCGAGTGGCCCCGCCTGGTCGAGCGCTGGCTCGGCGCGATCGGTGTGATCTCACGGTAGTTCAGGCGTGCACACCACGAGTCACTGAGCCTTCGGTCCACTATCGACAGTGAGTTGCAGCCGGCGAGCGTGCGGCTGTCGCAACCACACCTGTCATGTGGACAACTCTTTCGCTCGCCCTGCTCATGCAGGCCGCTACTCCTCGTTCGGAGCCGCAGGCCACTCCTGCCGTTGAGCCATCGATCACGCCGACGCGGACCGTCAGCACGACGACGAAGTCCGCCGCGGCCACACCGACGGACGGCACGGTCATCGAGGCCGCCAACAACGCGGTCATCGGCTTCCTCGCCGTCTGGCGCACCGCCTGGCACAACAGCGGGCAGGTGAGCGGCTATGGCAGCGACGCCGTGCGTCTGCGCGACGTGCACTGTCACTGGGACGGCAGCTTCAAGGGCGGCACCAATCACGCCTATCCGCCGAGCGTGATCCATCACGGCAGTCGCCGCTCGATGTGCCCGAACTGGTATCCCACCGAAGAGGGGGAGAAGCCGGACGAGCGCATCGATCGCGACGGCGGGATCGACGCGTCGATGCGCGAGCGCGTGAAGCAGGCGCGCGCCTTCCTCCTCGATTCGCTCGCGTCGCTCAACGAGCGCGCGCCGAGCGACCCGTGGATCATCGGGCAGCGCGTGCGCTTCACGGTGGATCAGGGCGAGTACAAGCAGGCGGTGGAGCTTGCACGCCACTGCTCCGCCGGCACGGCCTGGTGTGCGCAGCTCCTCGGCTTCGCCCTGAACGCGGCGAGCGACTATCGCGGCGCCGACTCGGCGTTCGACGCAGCGACCGCGGCGATGTCGCCGAAGGACAAGTGCGAGTGGACGAGCGCCGAGCTCCTGCTCGACGAGGATGGACGCAAGGCGTACGGCCGCATGGGCTGTGACGAGCGCCTCGCCGCGAACCGCAAGATCTGGTGGCTGGCGACGCCGATGTTCTCCGACTCGGCCGACGACCGCCGCAGCGAGGACTACGCGCGCAAGGTGCTCATCCAGCTCCACGCGGCGCTCAACTGGGACGAGCGGTTCGACTGGCGCCGGCGCTACGGCGGCGACGCGGTGGCCGAGATGCTCGTGCGGTACGGCTGGCCCGCCTTCTCCGTGTACGGCGGCGACTACGAGGAGCGCAGCCACGCGAGCTGGATGTACTTCTACGACAGCACGCGCACGGCGACGACCGAGTATCCGCAGGACCGCATCCACACCGTGCCCGTGTGGACGGCGATCGCCGATCCGTTCAAGGCACCGGCGAGCGCGTGGCAGCTCAACATGCCGCCGATCAAGGAGAGCGAGGAAGCTGTCGTGCAGTGGTGGCCCGAAGAGCACTACGCGCCGGCGCGCGGCCCCATCGCGCAGCTCCCCGACCAGACCGTGATGCTGCGGCGCGACGACCACGTGGTGCTCGCCACCGCGTCCGAGCTCCGATTCAACAACAAGGCCGTGAAGGCAGACCCCGAGGCGGCGGTGCTGATCCGTACGACGTCGCCCGACTCGATCGAGCGGTTGAAGCGGCACGTCGTGCGCAACGCGAATGCGCTCGTGCTGACGGCGACACTCCCGGCCGGGCCGGCCGTCGTGGGCACCGAAGTGCTCGCGCCGAAGGGGCAGCTGTCGGTGCGGACGCGATTCGGGGTGACACCGCCGGCGACGCTGGCCGTGCTCAAGCCCGGCGAAGCGGCGATCTCGGATCCCGTGCTCATCGGCTCCGCCGAGAACACGAACGGCGCTCAGAGCGCACTGGACCAGATGCTCGGCTCGACCGTCGTGCGGGGGAAGAAGGTGGGGCTCTACTGGGAGACGTACGGATACGGGCCGGGCGATTCCGTCGATGTCGCCTTCATCATCACGCGCACCGAGAAGCTGAGCGTGTTCCGCAAGCTCGGCATGAAGCTGCGGCTTGCGCACGACATCAACGGGTCGGTGGCGGTGCGGTGGAGCGAGCCCCAGGCCGGCCACGATTCGTGGACGATCCCGTCGAAGATACCGATCCAGGCGCGCGTCGTGACGCTGGATCTCTCACAGCTCGAGCCGGGTCACTACTCCGTGCAGGTGCAGGCGGGGAAGAAGGGACAGCCCCTGCCTGCGACAGTGAAAGTCAAGGACGGTGAAGTCCCGCCACTGGCGCTGACCGCGAGCCGCGCGTTCATCCTGGAGCGGTGATGTGAATCTGCGGTGTCGCTCGTCCACGAAGGCTTCCTGGAGAAGCTCGTGGACGAGCCACCCGCTTCCGTCGCCAGCCGCGGCGTTGCGGTCGTCTCAGCGCCTCGCGAGCCGGTAGCCGCGACCGCGTAGTGTCTCCACGACGGTCGCGCGGCTCGCCGTGAGCTTGCGGCGCAGGTAGCGGACGTAGACGGCGAGCGCGTTCGACGCGCCGGTCGTATCCGGCGTGTCGTGCCACACGTAGTCGTAGAGTGTGTCGACCGACACGGGAGAGCCGGCGCGTCGGAAGAGAATGTCGAACAGTCGCAGCTCGCAGGGAGTGAGCTGGACCTCGCGACCAGCGCACCAGACGCGTCGCATGTCGCGCTCGTACACGACATCGCCGAAGCGGACGCGCTGCTCCGTACTCGTCAGCGTGGCGCGCCGGATGGCCGCGTCGACGTATGCTGCGGCGATGACGGCGGCAGTATCGTCGAGGAGCGCCACGTCCGCGCCAGCGGCGAGAAGCGCAGGAATCTCGCGGTCACCGGCCACGTTGAGGCATACCGTGGTCGCGGATGGATGTCGCCGCTTGATCGACACGAGCGTGGCGGCGAGGGCATCGGGCTCGCCACGTCCGTCGACGATCGCCAGATCGAGCGGACCGTCGGCGAAACCCTCGCGCCATGCCGACGCCGACGTGCGGATCACCCACGCCTCGCGGCCCTCGGGAAAAGAAATCGCCGCGAGCGGAGAGAACGATTCCTCGCTCGAGACGATCGCACACGCGAGCGGTGGGAGAGCATCCTCCATCGAGTTCACGCGCGAAGTGCTTGGAGAGCCGAGCCTTGCCACCAGTCATGGCGGCCGAGAAACATGGCGGGCCAGAAACCGACCCGCAACCGCCGCCATTTCAGACGCCACGATTATGAGCGTTTGCTCATAGGGGAGCGGCGAGCCTATCATGGCGTCGCAGCCCGTGCAATGGAACTGACGCACCACATCGAATGTCGCCGCCGACTGGTTGCGGGCATGCGCGAAGGACATTCGAAGCAATCGACGTGATGTCGGAGGCTCGTTGCGCCATGCACGCCCAACGGAGAACAACTCTCGGCACAGATCAGTCTGCCGTCATTCGTCATCCGGATTGGACGCGCTCGTCAGCAACCGCATGATTGCGGGCACGGTATCGACGTGGAAACGCTTGGGCATGAGCCGGCACTCGCGTCCGGCGCTGAAGTAGGTCACCGTCGCCGCCCCGCGGCGACGAGCGGTAGGAGCGGCGAATCCGGCGAGTGTCTCGCGTGCGACTGACACTCGACTCGCTCCTCGTCCTCGATGCGATCAACCGCGCGGGAAGCTTCGCGGCGGCGGCCGAGCAGTTGTTCCGAGTGCCGTCCGCCGTGTCGTACACCATTCACAAGCTCGAGCAAGACCTCGGCGTCGCCATCTTCGACCGATCGGGCCATCGCGCGAAACTGACCGATGCCGGCCTTCGCTTGCTCGAGGATGGCCGCGAGCTGCTGCGAATGGCCGAAGCCATCGAATGCCGTGTCAAGGAGACGGGCGCCGGAGTCGAGTCGCGTCTCTCGATCGTGGTGGCCGACGTCCTGCCACGCGCGACGATCTACTCCCTGCTACGAGCATTTCACGAAGTGCCGAGCCACTCCCCGACCCAGCTTCAGGTCACGATGTCGTCACAGGCCAGTTGCTGGGACGCGCTCAAAGGTGGCCGCGCGGATCTCGCGATCGGAGCCCCTGAGCCCAACCCGCGCGATGCGGCGCTCGGGACGCAAGAGCTGGGTGAGGTCGAGTTGTCGCTCGCCATGCCGTGCGCCCATCCGCTCGCGCGCTCGCATGAGCCGCTACCGTCACCAATCTCACCGGCGTATCGCCTCATCCGGCAGGCGCAGTGGCCGTATGCGGACCGGACGGCCGGAATGATCGAGAACGACGTGATCGTCGACGGATATGACTCGCAGCTCGAAGCCATCCGACAGGGACTCGGCGTCGGCTTTGTGCCGGCATGCCTCGTCGCGGACGATGTCGGCGCCGGCGTTCTCGTGACGAAGGAAGTCACCGGAGCGCCGAGGTTACACCTCACCGTCGCGTGGCGCTCGGCGCGCGTGGGCCACGGTCTCAGTTGGCTGCTGGAACGACTGCGCGACCGCTCGTTGCGTGCTCAGCTGGTATCGCGCGTGGAATAGCACTCACGGGCGATGATGCCAGGTCGATGACGGGAGCGCGAGCGTGGCTGCCGTCGTCGCCCGATAGGGCATCAGCGGCGGCCAGCGGACGAGCTCGAGTGCCAGGCCCCAGGGCAACAGCGCGAAGACGAACTCCGTGCCCTCGTGGAGATCGCCCGTCGCGACCGTAGGGCTCCCGAGCACGCGCAATCCAGGTTCCGCGGCGAGGTGCGCGGCGGCGCGCTCCAGGTCCTCGACGAAGATCGCGAGGTGAGCGCTTCCCAGCCCACCCGTCGGTCCGCGAAGCAACGCACCCGGGATCTTCCACTCCAGCAATTCCAGGTTCGCGGTCGGCCCGCATCGCAGCATCGCGGTGCGCAGCCGTGCGTTCGCCGGCGCGTCGAAGTGGCGAATCATCCAGTCGCCGCCGCTGGAGTCGAACACGGTACGCGTCCGGTAGAGCAGGTCGCAACCGATGACGCGGACGAAGAACGCGACGGCTTCGTCGAGCTGGGGCACGACGATACCGACATGATCCAGGCTTCGCGCCGTGGGGATCCCGCGCCCCGCCGCGTGTGGGCCACTCGGTTCGATAACGCGTCCTCGAGAGGGAGGTGGCAGGTGGAGATCGCGGTCACCGACTCACTGGTCGACGAGCGTATCACGACGCATCGGCGAGCGACAGCGAGAACTTTCGGCCAGGACGTTCAATGAATTCGACGATGATGCGACGCGTCGTCGTATTCTCTGATCGACTTGGTCGAATTCTTTCGCTATGTGCACTGGCCGACCGGTGCTATTTCTGGGCGCATCCGTCAGCCCAGGTGAATTCATGGCCGCGCAGATCCGCCCTACTCGGCTCGAAGTGAGCGATCGCTTCCCCGTGCTTGGATTCAGCATTCATGCCGATGGACCACCGCGGCAAGCGGAGATCGCCATCGGCACGGACCCCGGCCTGTTCGCGATGGAAGGGAAGGCTCGCCGCACCACGTCGAACTTCTACTCGACGCGTGGCACCGGCCCGGTGCCGATCCCCAATGGCGACGCCGTGTTCGTCGTGCCGCCCGATGTTCTCGCCCGCTTCGTCGGCACCGAGAAGCTCTACTTCGGCCTCGCGACGCAGAACGACGATGGCACGCCGGGGATGCAGATCGCCGTCACGCCGACCAGCGCCAGTCCCTACGTGTCCCTCAAGGGGCTCACCGGTCGCAGCATGCAGCGCGTGCGGGTGCTGCCGCGACGTGACCAGCGCACCGGCTACGGTGACGGTGCGCAGCGCGTGCTCGAGTGGGCAGGTGACGTCGCGACGCCTGGCATGGAAGCGGTTCACACCAACGGAAAGGCGAGCGCGTCAGTCGCCAGCAACGGCGCGGCGAAGACGAACGGCAGCAATGGCGCCAGGACGAATGGCTCCTCGGCCGCGCCGCCCGCGCAGGTGCCCTACGACGACGGCTTTGGCCCGATGCCGACTCGTGCTGCTGCACCGGCACCGGCTCCCGCGCCGGCACCAGCGCCGGCGACTCCTGCACAGGCGCAGGCGCTGCAAGGCGGATTCGCGCGATCCCGGGCGAGCGCTGCGCCGGCGCTGTCCCCCCAGGCGCGCGCGCTGATCATCGACACCGACGACGTGCAGAACGGTCAGCTCGCGGCGGCGTGGCTCGACCTCGTTCGGCACGACGTGCAGCCGGCGATCGTCGCCGCGCTCTCGGCTCGCAACATCAAGGTGCAGAAGCTGGCCGATGCGGTGGGGCGCTTCAGCATCGACCGCTACGAGGTCGCGATCGACACGCTGCCGACGATCGACGGCGAACAGCTGAGCGCCGAAGGGTTCCTCGAGTACTTCCGCCTGCATCTCAACGACTTCATCGATTCGAGCAATACGATCTTCTCCCCGTACGATGCCGGCGTCGACGACGTGAAGTGGGCATCGGCGTCCCCCACCGGCGCAGTGTTGAGCATCGACTTCGGCGCGATACCGACGGTCGACAACGCGGCCGTCGTGGCCAGCTATGTCGCGTCGAACCGCTGGCTGTTCACGACGGTGCACACGCCGCGCTCCGGAGATCACCCCGTCTCGGGGACGCGCGAGTTCGGCGTCAAGCAGACGAACGGCGCGACGGTGCTCTACACGCGTGGCGTCGACCGGACGACGGGCATCGCCGAGGACATCGGCGAGAGTGTCGTCTTCGCCGGCCAGACCGCGCTCTGGCAGAGCATGCAGCAGAAGGTGGCGGAGTTCGTCAACAATCACGACGGCTCGGCGAGCGTCGTGCCCGAAGTCGTGAAGCACATGAACTGGAACGTGATTCCCACGATGTACTCGGTCAGTGGGGAGACACTCGGCACCCGCGCGAGCCGAGCGGTGCGTGCCCTCGGTGCCAACGAAGCGTTCACGTTGAATTGGGACGACGTCGAGCTCGTGGCCCAGCCGACCAATTTCACCTGTTGGGCAGCCGCCGCGGCCATGGTCGTCGGCTGGCGCGACCAGGTGTGCCTCGACCCGGCAACGCTCGCGGGCATCTGTGGGCGCGCCACGGATCACGGGCTGAAGACGGACGACAACGCGGCGTTCGCCAGGGAGATGGGTCTCGTCGCCGAGCCGCCGCAGTCCTACTCGTTCGAGGGTTTCCGCGATCTGATCGCGCGGGTGGGGCCCCTGTGGGTGAGCGAGGGAACCAAGCCGAGCCTGCACGCGATCGTCGTCACCGGGTTGTACTCGGACGGCAAGGACAACTACGTGCGCGTGAGCGATCCGTGGGATCGCGTCGTCGGCGCGCCGGGATCGCCCGGCGCCTATCAGGCGACGCACCTCACGGGAAGCCGCTACATCCTGAAGTGGGACGACTTCGCCGCCGAGTACGAGTCGGCGATCTCGGGCTCGCCGAACGTCAACGTGCAGATCCTCCACGCGGCCGGGCCGACGACGAGGACGCCGAACACGGGCCAGTCGACGCCGGCCGGCTACGCGCAGAGCAGGGGATTGTCGAACGAGAGCTTCACGATCAACTGGGATGACGTCGAGCTGATCGCCCAGCCCACCGACGTGAGCTGCTGGGCGGCGGCGGGTGCGATGGTCGTGGGCTGGAAGGAGCGCGTGAGCCTGTCGGTCGACGCGGTGAGCACGATCTGCCATCGCACCACGGCGACCGGGCTCGATCCGAAGGCGGTCGAATCGTTCGCCGGCGAGATGGGACTGACGTTCGAGTATCCCGCCTCGTATTCGGTCGACGCGTTCCGAACGCTGCTGACGAATCACGGGCCGCTCTGGGTCGGCGCGGCGGTGCCCGGGCTGCACGCGATCGTCGTCACGGGACTCTACAGCGACGGCACGGACACCTTCGTCCGCATCGCCGATCCGTGGGATCGCACCGTCGGTACGCCCGGTTCGCCGGGCGCGTATCTCGACAGCCATTCCACGGGCAGCCGCTACATAATGAAGTGGGACGACTTCGTGGCCGAGTACGAGCGCGCGGCGACGGACTTCGCGACGGTCGATCTGCAGATCCTTCATTCGGGGTCGGTCGACGAGAGGACGCCGAACACCGGCGGCTCGACGCCGGTCGGCTACGCGATGTCGCAGCGCGGCAAGCCGTCGCGCGCACCCGCGACTCGTGCGCCTTCCCGTGCGGCGCGCGCCCTGGCCGACGACCAGCCACGCGTCGTCGGCGCCGACGGCGGCATCTCGTGGGACCTGACGCAGTATCCGGGCATGTTGAACCCGTCGACGGCGCTCGCGGCGAGCGGCGCGATCGATGGCGAGGTCATCACGCTGAGCGACTGGCCCTACATCGACGATGCGGACGGCAGCCGTACGCAGGCCGCCGTCACCATTGCCTGGAAGTACAACGCCGCCGGGGGCGTGGGCGACGTGCGCGTCGGGCCGGGCCACGGCAGTACGTCGCCGGCGCGAACGCTCAAGGTCACCTCGACCGTCACGGAGGGAAGCGCTTCCCCGACGCGGTCGGCGCTGACCGTCACGCTCCGGTACCTCTTCAAGCATCCGACCGACGGCGAGCAGACGGCGGTGACGACGGTCGTCCTGAACGGTGACGGAACGCACACGCGCGCCGGCGACTGGACTTCGCCCGCGCGCGCGGCGGCCTGACCGACATGAGGAACGCGTCATGACCGCGCGCAGCATGCGGCCACTGCCGCCGCCGCCGCCGAGCTTCACGCTCGCGCGCGATGCGTTCGGGCGCGAGATCGCCGACCCGACGCCGCCGGCGCCCGCCGTCGAGAGCGATCCGTCGCCGCCCGTGCCCGCCGCGAAGAAGGAGATGGCGACCGACGCGCTCGGCCGCCGCGCCGGCGCGTTGAGCGATGAGCTGGACTTCCCCGCCTTCGTGGCATCGCTCGTTCACGGGACGTTCGACGCGATGGTCGACGCGTCGATCCGGCAGATGCATGCCTTCGCCGATCTCGTCGCCGCCGTCGCCAAGCCGCTCGAGCAATTCACCGAAGAGAATGTCTCGGCCAACCAGGCCCGCGACTATCTCGTCGAGCAGCATCCGCGCGACGTCATGCTGGAGGGGAAGGACGGCGAGCTCACGCTCGCGCCAGTCGCGCGGCCAGGAGCGGACAAGGACGAATCGTTCGGCGCCGACGACGGGGTGGACTCGGGCGTGTCACCGCGGTGGCTCGCCGACTACGGCCACGAGGGTGCGGAGCTGACGCGCGAGCTGCTCGAGGAGCAGCTGCTGCCCGCGGCGCGCGTGCGCGTGGCGAAGGCGCGCCTGCAAACGCTGTCGACGATGGTGCTGCTCGGTATGAACCGCGTCGTGATCAAGGACGGCACGATCGGGGCACGGTTGCGCTTCCGCGCCTCGGCCGCCGATCACGCCGCGGTGCAGTACGCCACGTCGAGCGATCCATCCACCGGAGGCGAGACGTGGGGGAGCCGCGCCGGCTCGGCCGATCCGGTCGCGACGACGAAAGTGTCGACCGTCGGCGTCAACGTGCAGTCCGACACCGAGCTCAAAGCGGAGCTGTTCGGCGAAGTGAAGATCAACTTCGCGAGCGAGACCCTGCCGCTCGATCGGTTCGTCGACGACGCCAAGCGCACCTTGCTGGAGCGACACGCACGCAACCTGTCGTCACCGCGCGCGCAGGCGCCGCAAGTGCCACCACCGGCGATCGCGGCCGCGCCGGTCGCCGTCGTTCCGGCACCGGCCGCCGCGCCCGTCACGCCCGTCACGCCCGTCACGCCCGTACCTGTGGCACCGCCCTCGGCGGTGGCCGGCTGATGCACCGCCGCGAGCTCTCGGACATGCTCACCGACGTCGCCCAGGCGGTGCTGGCCGGAGCGGGCACTCCCGCCGTGCGAACGACGTCGATGGAGCTGGCGCTGCCCGTCGACGTCGCCATGGAGTCGCGGCACGGTGAGCTCGTGCTGCTGGCCGAGCTGCCGCGGTTCGTCTACCGCACGTCGTTCGATCTGCCGCCGAGCCGTCTCCGGGTCATGTGGGTCGAGCGTGATGCGCCATGACCGATCAAGGGACGCTTCCCCTGGAATTCTTCATCCAGGCCGTGCAGAGCCAGCTCGACAAGGCGCAATCGGCGATGGCGATGAAGGCGCGCAACCTGAATCTGCCGCTGACCTTCGCCATCAAGGACATCACGCTCGACTTGCGCGCGCACGTGGAGTTCCTGCGCAACGAGATCCGCATTCGCCCCGCCAGCGCAACGGACGCGCAGGCCAGTCTCTTTCATCTCGTGTTCGCGGCCATCACGCGACCGATGATCGAGGAGAATGCGACCGCCATGGCCGATGATCCGAACGACCGTCCCATCGAGGAGCTGAAAGACGACAGTCTCACCGAAGACAATCGCCGGCAGCTCGAATGGATCGGCGTCCGCACCGTGGACAAGTTGAAGGAGCTGAACGCGAGCGGTGGCGTCTCCGCGATTGGCCGTGTGACCGGACTGCCAGTCGACCGGCTGCGGCGTGCGCTCGAGCACGCGTCGTCGCCCGTGGTCGATCACGTGCTCCCCTTCGGGCCGCAGCCGGGAGTGCTGGCGGATGCGAGCCAACCTCCGCTCATGCGCGTGCAGGGGCACAACCTGTTGAGCGAGGGACCCGGCGGCCGCGTCGCGCCCTCCGTCACGCTCGGCGGGCAGCCGATGGCCGTCGTGCGCGCGAGCGAGCGCGAGCTGGTGCTGGCGCCGCAGGCGCACCAGTGGGCGGGCGAGCTCTCGGTGAAAGCCGCGGGCGCGCCGGCCGCGTCGATGAGCTTCGATCTCACGCCATTCGCCCCGCCGGCCCCGCCGGCGCCGCTCGCGGGAGAGCTCGCATGACCATGCGCGCGTTGGCCATGCCGTGGGCCGCGCCAGGCGAGCGCACGTACTGTCTCCCCACGAGCGTGCTCGTGACGCTCGCCCTCGGCGAGGCGCCGGAGGCCGTCCCGTC
>Ga0070658_10001854_pt1 | contig 17807 bp, 14 predicted proteins | sample KBSC13metaG_FD_64664 | JGI IMG/M metagenome (GOLD analysis project Ga0070658, IMG submission 64664) | Corn rhizosphere microbial communities from Kellogg Biological Station, Michigan, USA - KBS C1-3 metaG | ecosystem: Host-associated > Plants > Roots > Rhizosphere > Soil ...
GCGATCGCGATCACCGAAAACGAGGGCAACGCCCGGCTGACCTGCGGCGTGCCGAAGATCCACATCGTGGTCGTCGGCATCGAGAAAATTGCCCCGAAGCTGGAAGACCTGGCACTGCTGCAAACGATGCTCGGCACGGCCGGCGCGGGGCAACTGCTGACGGGGTACAACACGGTTTATTTCGGGCCGAAGCGGGACGGTGAAGTCGACGGACCGGAGCAGATGCACGTCATCCTGCTCGATAACGGCCGGACGAAATTGCTCGCCGATCCGGCGCTGCGCGACGCGTTGCGGTGCATCCGCTGCGGCGCGTGCCTGAACGTCTGCCCGATCTTCAGCAACGTCGGCGGGCATACGTACGGAACGACGTACCAGGGGCCGATCGGTTCGGTCATCAGCCCGCCGATGCGCGGTACGGCGCAGTACGGCCACCTCGCCTATGCCAGCAGCCTGTGCGGCGCGTGCACCGAGACGTGCCCGGTGAAGATCGATCTGCACCACCACCTGCTGCGGATTCGTCAGCAATACACCGAAGCCAAACCGCAGCCGGCCGAGCGGTCGGCGATGAACTGGTTCGCCCGGACGATGCGGCACCCGGTGCTATACCGGGCCGGCGCTCGTGTCGCCCTTACGTTCGACGGCCTGCTCAGCCCCCTGCACGGCACGCGGCTGGATGCGATGGCGGCATGGCGGAAGCGCCGCACGCTGCCGGGCAAGCCGACGCAATCCTTTACTTCGTGGTGGCAGTCGGGGGGCAACAAGTGATTCAGCCCGGAAAACTCACCGGCGACCGTGACACCGTCCTCGGCCGCATCCGCTCAGCGATGGCCACGCCGACCGACCCGCACGTCATCCACGGCGGCATGTCGCCTGATCGCTCGCACATCGTCAACGTCCTTCCGCCCGTGGCCGACACGTGGGAGGCGAAGCTGGCGGCGCTGACCGAGCGGTCGGCGAATTTGAAGACCAATTTCATCGTCGTCCCCGACCGCGGCGCCATGGCGTCGGCCGTGCGCGATCTGGTCGATGCCGAGGTGGCCACCAAGGTCGCTTACCAGCGCCACCCGCTGGTGACGCCGAACGCCGAAACGGTGTGCGACTTCTGCTATTGCGTGGACGACGGCTTCGACAAGGCCGTGCTGGAGCAGTGCGAGATCGGCATCAGCACGTGCTTCGCGGTGGTGGCCCAGACCGGCAGCATCGCCGTCACCAGCCACTCGACGGCCGGCCGGGCGCTTACCGTCCTGCCGCCGCACCACATCGTCCTGGCGACGGCCGACCTGGTGGTGCCGCACCTGCCGGCCATGTGGGCCAAGTTCGCCGCCAGCCCTGATCGGCAAGGCAGCATGCTGTCGCTGATCAGCGGCCCGTCGCGGACCGGGGATATCGAACGCATCCTCGTCCTCGGCGCACACGGGCCGAAGAAGCTGACGCTGATCCTGGAGCAGCCGTCGTAGGGACCGCTCCTGTTCCCTCTCCCGGTACTCCGGGAGAGAGTTAACCCTTCCCCGGAATACCGGGAAAGGGGACAAGAGGCGCATCGCGTTTTCAGCCGAACCGCAGCCCATACAACGCCGCGCCCTCCAACGCCGTGTCGTCGTTCAGGATCACCCGCACCGGGATTTTCGCCAGGAATTTCGACATGGTGACGTGCGCGAGGAACGCCTTGTTGAACCCGTCGTTCTGGATCAGCGGCAGGATCTTCGGCGGGATGCCGCCGCCGACGTAGACGCCGCCGATGGCGAAGGTTTTGACGGCCATGTTCGCGCATTCGACGGCCAGGGCGTGGACGAACAGTTTCATCACGTCCACGCACAGCGGGCACGCCGAGTGGATCGCGGCGGCGGCAACGACGGCCGCACTCCTGCCGGGCCCGGCGGCGGCGACGTCGGCGGCCACCTTGTCGGCGGGCTTGCGGCCCGTGCTGAGAAAGTAGTTGAAAATGTTCTCGATCCCCTGGCCGCTGATCACGTGCTCGACGATCGAATCACCCTTGATCTTCTGCAGGTACTGGGCCACGCCGAACTCGTCGGGCGTGGTCGGCGCGAAGCGGCAGTGCCCGCCTTCGCTGGGCATGGCGCGGTGGACGTGGCCGTCGTGGAACAGGATCGCCTCGCCAAGCCCCGTGCCCGGGGAAACGATGGCCCGTGTGCCGTTATGCTTTTCGCCTTCGATCAGGGTGATCTGTTCGTTCTCTTCCAGCAGCTCGACGCCGCTGGCATTGGCGACCAGGTCGTTGATCAGCGTGAGCTTCTTCAGGCCGACGGACTTGGCGATGTCGACCTCGGTGAACAGCTCGCGCTTGATGTTGGTGCTGCGGCAAACGCCCTCGATCACCGGCCCGGCGATCGCCAGGCAGCCGCGCTCCACCGGCCCGGGGGCCTGGGCCAGCACCTTGGCGATGTTGCCTTCCAGGGCCGTGCCGTCGCCGGTCGGGAACTTCTGCAGGGCCACGATCGGCTTGAGGTTGTCGTCAAAAATCGCCAGCCGGGTATTGGTCCCGCCGATGTCGCCTGCCAGAATCATCTACGTCCTTGTTCTTTCTTTTGCGGAAAAATTCGAGACGGAAGCATACAGTCGCGGCGGCCGCATGCCAGTGAAAGGGCGAAAATGCCGGAAAAACGGCGGCGGAGCAGCTTGCCCTCGTCCGATAATCCGCGCATGATGGCCGGCGCGATGAACCTTTGTTCATGCGCCTCTTTCTCTCGAAGCTAACTGATTGATGCCGCACACGGAGGTGCCGATGTCTCGCCGCTCGCCCATTTCGAAGGCCGTTTCGCCCCTTGCCTTGGCCACGCTCGCGCTGGCGGCCCCGCTGTACGCCGAATCGCCCGCGCCGGCCGATGCCGGCATGGCCCAGTTCCAGTTCTCGGGCATGGTCAACGCCGACAACGTCTATGTCCGCTCCGGCGGCAGCGAGAGCGATTACCCGGTCGTCAAGCTCAACAAGGGCGACAGCGTTGTGGTCGTCGGCGCCAGCGGCGACTGGCTGAAAATCCTGCCGCCGGAAGGCGTGTTCTGCCTGGTCGGGCAGATGTGGGTGGACGCCCGTGGCGACGGCACGGTGGGGCGGGTACGCGACGGCTCGCACGACGTGAACGTGCGCGTTGGGTCGAACCTCAACAACATGATCGCCCGCATCGTCGTAACGGTCGACGGCGGCACCGACGTGAAAATCCTCGGCAAGCAGGACGAGTATTACAAAATCGCCCCGCCGGCCGGCGCGTACGTGTACGTGAACAAGCGCTTCGTCGACGTGGTGAAGCGCGTGACGGTAACCTTCAACAACGGCCAGGCCGAAGTGAAGCCGGCCGAGGAAAACGCGCCGCCGTCGCCGGCGCCCACGCCGGCCCCGCAGCCGAAGGGTGAAGAGGTCGCCAGCAATACTAACACGAACAACGCCACGCCGACGCCCGCCCCGGCGCCCGCGCCCAGCGGCGGCACCGAAAACGCGGCCCCGGCTCCCACGCCGAACCCGGCAACCGAACCCGTCGCCGCCAAGCCGACGACAATGCCCGCCGCCGAGGCGCAGGCGGCGTTCGATGCCCTCGAACAGCGTTTCGTCGCCGCTTCCGCCAAGCCGATCGATCAGCAGCCGTTGGCTGAGCTGATGGCGGGGTACAAAATGCTGGCCGACGACAAAACGCTGCCGGAATCGATCTCCAAGACGGCCGACAGCCGCGTGAAATCGCTGAAGGTTCGCCAGGAACTGTACGCCGACTTCCAGAAGCACCAGGCCGACCAGCAGGCTGCCGCCGCCAAGGAAATGCCGGCCGTCGCCGAGGCCAAGGAAATCGAGCAGCGGATCAAAGACACCGAATCAAAGCGCTACAACGCCGTCGGCACCCTGCACACCAGCGCCCTGTCCTACAACGGCCAAACGCTGTACCGCTTGACCGACCCGTCGACGGGACGAACGGTGATCTACATCGTGACGACCGACCCGACAGTAAAGGCCCTCGAAGGCCAGTTCATCGGCGTGAAGGGCGACGCGACCGATGACACCGTCCGCCGCATCAAGTACATCGCCCCGACGGCGGCCGAGGTGGTCGACCCTGCCGACCTGGCCCGCGGCACGGTGACCAGCGGACTGGTCCCGCCGAGCCTGACGGCGACGGCGAGCGGGGTGGGGCAGTGATCGTCTGACCGGCCGCTGTCAGTTCAGAGCGTCGCCAGCGCCTTTTCCGCAACAAATATCGTCCGGTCGATCGCCGCGTCATCGTGGGCCAGGGAGATAAACCAAGCTTCGAACTGGCTCGGCGGCAGGTAGATGCCGCCGTCGAGCATCGCGTTGAAGAACTTGGCGAAGCGGTCAGTGTCGCAAGCGACCGCCTGGGCGTAGTTGGTGACGGCGTCGCCGGGGTTGCGGACGAAGAACGGGCAGATCATCGAGCCGACGCGGTTGATCGCGAGTGGGATGTTTCCACGCGTGGCGGCGTCGCGCAGGCCGGCTTCGAGTCTGGCGGTGGCTCTTTCGAGTTGTTCGTACGCGGCGGGCTCTTTCAGCAGGTCGAGGGTTTCGATGCCGGCGGCCATCGCCAGCGGGTTGCCGCTGAGGGTGCCGGCCTGGTAGACCGGGCCGGCGGGGGCGACTTTTTCCATCAGGTGCTTGGATCCGCCGTACGCGCCGACGGGCAGCCCACCGCCGATGATTTTGCCGAGGCAGGTGAGGTCGGGACGGACGTTGTACCGCACCTGGGCCCCACCCCAGGCGACGCGGAAGCCGGTCATCACTTCGTCGAACAGCAGCAGCGCGCCGTGTTGATCGCACAAATCCCGCAGTCCCTGCAGATACCCCTCGGCCGGCACGACCAGGCCCATGTTGCCGGCGACGGGCTCGACACAGAACGCCGCGATCTGGCCGGGATATTTTTCGAACGCTTCCTTCGCGGCGGCCAGGTCGTTGTAGTGGACGCTGAGGGTGGCCGAGGTGATTTGAGCGGGTACGCCCGGGCTGGAGGGCGTTCCGAGGGTAAGCGCGCCCGAACCCGCTTCCACGAGCAGGCCGTCGCTGTGCCCGTGGTAGCAGCCGATGCATTTGACGATCAGGCTGCGGCCGGTCGCGGCGCGGGCGAGGCGGATGGCGCTCATCGTCGCCTCTGTGCCGCTGTTGACGAACCGCACCATCTCCACGCTCGGCAGGGCGCCGGTGATCCGCTCGGCCAGCTTGATTTCGCCTTCGCTGGGCGCCCCGTAACTCGTCCCACGGCCGGCCGCCTTGGTGATGCCGCTGATAACGCAGTCGTGGGCGTGGCCGACGATCATCGGGCCGTAGCTGCCGACGTAATCGGTGTAAATGTTGCCGTCGATATCGGTGATCTCGCAGCCGCGGGCGCTCTTGATGAACGGCGGGGTGCCGCCGACGGCTTTAAAGGCGCGGACGGGCGAGCTGACGCCCCCGGGCATAAGGGCAGAGGCTTTGGCGAAGGCGGCTTCGGAGTGGGATCGGGACGGCATTGATTAAGCAATACTGGATTGCCGCGTCGCCGCAAGCGGAAGGCATCGCAAACAGGACCAAGGCGGCCCCCCTGGGAACCGCCTCGGGCCGTCACCACTGGCCTATTCCGGGCCAGTTTTGTGGTAACGATTAGACCAACCGCCTTCGGCGATTCCTATCCCTAAGTTGAGGGTAAGGATTTGACCTGAGGCAGACATTGCCGCAAGATCACCCCGCTACCGCGGCCGAGCTATGAATCCTCTTCAGGGCCTGGTTTCCGAGGACGTGCGCGATTTGATGCGCCTTCTGGGCGACGTCCGCGCCGGTTCCACCTCGGTCGAACAAGGCAAAACACTCGCCGACGGGTTGGCCAAGCTCATCGGTGCCGACGTCGCGTGGTACGTCGAGCTGGTGAAGAACGGCCGGGCCTGGACGCCGATCAACTTCGGCGCCGGCGGCAACGTCGACGGGCCGCTGCTGAATTACATGCAGCAGTGGGGCAGCGAATACCCGATCGATTTCGACATGCTGGCGGCGTCGATCCTTGCCGACGAGCGGCCGGCGTTCGCCAAGCACTGGCAGGACATCAGCCGGCAGTTTGCCCTTCATGAATACAGCGAATGCCGCGATTTCGTGCGGACCCTGCGCGTGGCGGACATGGTGAACCCGATCTTCCGTCTACGGCCGGACCATGTCTTCTCGATCAACATCCAGCGCATCGGCAAGCAGCGCTTGTTGGGCGAGCGCGAGATCTCGCTGATCGCCTTGGCGGCCAGTGAAATGCGCTGGATGGCCGAGACGGGGCGGCTGAAGGCGTCAATCTTTAAAAACGGCACCGCTCGGCCCGATTTGCCGCCGCGCTTGCAGCACGTGCTCACGCACCTGCTCGACGGCGTATCGCCGAAGAAGATCGCCGACGTGCTCGGCATCTCCGTTTGGACCGTGCGCGACCACATCGCCCGCCTGTACGATCACTTCGGCGTCCACACGCGCGAGGAACTGTCGGCGAAGTTCATCCGCTGACATCACGGTTGGGCTTCACTGGCTGCCCCAGCTGAGCTGGGGCAGCCGCAGGCATTGCGTGCTCCCGCGCCACGTCGCCCCGCCCCCCTATCCACCGCCCGCGAAAAGTGCACACTATCGCGCAGTTATGTTCGACAAGAATTTCACCAAGTGGTGGCTGAACCGGGTCGTGCCGTTCACCGACGTTCCGCCCGAAAAGCTCGCCGCCGAGCGCGAGGCCGTCGAACGGCAGCAGCAGTTCAACGACAACTACCACAAGTTCATCACCGCCAGCGTGCTCCCGCAGGTCGACGCGATCGTCAAAATCCTGGCGACGAACAACGTCGTGCACCGCGTCACCAGCTGGGGCAACCAGCTGGCCATCCGCATTCACCTGGCCTGGCGGTGGGGCGAGCTGGTGATCGCCCAAAGCCACGAAGATGCCGTCACCTTCGAGCACCACATCATCACCGAAGGCGAAAAACGCGGCGACGACAGCACCGAAGACCACACGCACCAGTACGACCTGCGCGACCCGCTGCCGGGCAACATCGCCGAGCAGGAGCTGAGCTTCTTCATGACGCGACTGGCGCAGGACCTGTACGAGCTGGACCCGGGTCCGGAGATTCCGCCGGGGGAGAAGGCTTAGGACCGGCGGAGGATCTCTTGCCCCTCCCCCTCGGGGGGAGGCTGGGTGGGGGCGGGGAGCGCGGTAAGACTCCATTAGCCACAGAGATCACAGAGGACACAGAGAATGAATTTAAAATCTCCTCTCTGTGTCCTCTGTGATCTCTGTGGCTTAATTCTGAATTCGAATGAGATTTGACGCTCCCCGCCCCCACCTAACCTCCCCCGGAGGGGGAGGGATAAGAGGCGCATCGACGAAGTGAGGATTCATGACCGAAATCCGCTGGGGCATTATCGGCTGCGGCGACGTCACCGAGAAAAAGTCCGGCCCCGCGCTGCAACTGGCGACCGGCTCCTCCCTCGTCGCCGTCATGCGGCGCGACGCTGCCAAGGCCGCCGATTACGCGAATCGGCATAACGTCCCGCGCTGGTACGACGATGCGGCTAAGCTGGTCGCCGATGCGGACGTGAACGCCGTCTACGTCGCCACGCCGCCGGATACGCATGCCGAATACGCGCTGCGCGTCGCTGCGGCCGGCAAGCCGTGCTACGTCGAAAAGCCGATGGCCCGCAGCGCCGCCGAGTGCCGGCAAATGGTCGACGCGTTCGCCGCCGCGGAATTGCCGCTGTTCGTCGCCTACTACCGCCGTGGCCTGCCGGTGTTCCGCAAGGCGAAAGAACTGCTCGACGGCGGCGCCATCGGCACGCTCACGTCGATCAACTACCGCTACAGCGGCCCGCGTCACCGCAAGACCAACGGCTGGCGGACCGACGTCGCATCGGCCGGCGGGGGATTGTTCCTCGACCTCGCCTCGCACGCGCTCGACGCCCTTGATTTCATCGCCGGCCCGATGCACAACGTCCGCGGCATCGCGAGCAACGTCGCCAGCGACATCGGCGTCGAAGACAACGTCGCCATGTACTGGCGAACGGCCGGCAGCGCGCTCGGCAGCGCGAGCTGGAATTTCGCCACCGACGCGATCGCCGACGATATCGAACTGCACGGCACCGACGGCACCCTCCGCTGGGCCTGCTTCGGCGACGGCGCACTCACCCTCACCCGGGGCGGCGACGCGCAGACCTTCGCCTGCCCCAATCCGCCGCACATTCAGCAGCCTCTGATTCAGATGATCGTCGACCAACTGCTCGGCCGAGGCACGTCGCCCAGCACGGGCGAAACGGCGCTGCGCACGAGTGCCGTGATGGACGCGGTTCTAAACGATTACTACGGCGGCCGCGACGATGCCTTCTGGACCCGGCCCGATACTTGGCCCGGCCGACGCACGCCGTAGCTGCGACGCCTGCGTCGCCCCGCGTGCAATGTTCAGCCGCGCAGAGGGCGACGCAGGAGTTGCAGCTACAATGCATCCCATGCCCACCGACAGCACCACCCGCTTTTCCAACCGCGTCGCGGACTACGTGAAATCCCGTCCGAGCTACCCGCCAGCCGTGATCGACGTACTGCGCGAGCGGATCGGCTTCGACGCAACGAAAATCGTCGCCGACATTGGCGCCGGCACCGGCATTTCGTCGGCCTTGTTTCTGGCCGCCGGCAATCGCGTTCTGGCGGTCGAGCCGAACGCGCCGATGCGCGCCGCCGCCGTCGCCGCGCTCGGGGGCGATCCGAACTTCGCCGCCATCGACGGCACCGCCGAGGCCACGACGTTGCCGGCCGCTTCGGTGGATCTGATCATCGCCGCCCAGGCCTTCCACTGGTTCAACCGCCCCAAGTTCGCCGCCGAGTGCCGTCGCATCGGCCGGCCGGGCGCGCACCTGCTGCTGCTGTGGAACGAACGGCTCGCCGTCGGCAGCCCGTTCTTGGTCGAATACGAGCAACTGCTGAAAGACATCTCGGCCGATTACTCGCGTGTCGATCACCGCAACCTGACCGATGCGCAGATCGCCGAGGTGTTCGCCGCGCCGCCGCAGTTGATCGACCTGCCGAATGAGCAGACGTTTGATTTTGAGGGCCTCTCCGCGCGGGCCCTGTCGTCGAGCTATTTTCCACCTGCCGACGATCCGCGGCACACGTCGGCGATGGCAAAACTGCGCGAGGTCTTCGATCGAACAAACACGCACGGCACCGTCACGATGCGTTACACTACGCAACTGCACCTGGGGCCGGTGCACAGGCGGGGCTGATCGATGGTGCTGATTTTCGTTTGGGTGCTGATGACGCTGGTCGCGCTGCGCATGCTGGCGGCGAGCCTGCGTGTCCGCGAAGTCGGCATTGGGCAACTGCCGACGATCGAAGAACGGGGCGAAACAACCTTCAAGTTTGACGTCACCGTCGGGTACACGTGCGCCAATCCGAAGGTCGCGCCCGGCAGTTCGCTGGTGACCGGGCAAATGCAGTTCATCCTCCAGGGGAGTTGCAAAACTGCACCGGAAGAATCCATTCCGCCGGCCGCCCTCGCAACGGCGCGACCGGAGATGTCCAGATCGATCGAGGCGCGGGTCGAATCGTTTAAGGGGCGACTGGATCTGTCGGTCGAGGCCAACAACCCGCAGTATCGAATTTTCGCCCGAGTTGAACTCGTCGCGCCCGATGGAAAGATCTTTCATCCTCGATATGGCGACACAGTAGAGTTCCGGGCCGGCTCGAAAAACTTTGGCTGGGGCCTGGTCCTGCCACTCGACTGCCCCGCGCGCTTCGACGTGATGGTGAAGCCGGCACCGGATCTAGCGCTCGGGAGTAGCGACACAACTCCAATCTGGCCCGAGACGATCGTCGTGCGAAATCTGTCCCTGCCAACGACGCGGCCGGCCTCTAAGTGATGCCAGGCGCTTCGGTAACACGCAACAGGCCGGGCGTCTGCTCTGTTTTGGTATCCGTCCATGTAACGGCGAGACTGCCCTCACATACCTGAGGCTGCCACGGCACCCCAAGCCGGAGTGGGTATTTGTACCTATCGGTAAGAATATGCTTGACTGCCGGCCGACGCGGGATAAAGTGTACCGATCGGTATTTAAACCGACAGAAAGAAAAGGAACGCGTCATGTCGAACCAACTCTCAGGCAAGGTCGCCGTCGTCACCGGGGCATCCAAGGGCATCGGGGCCGAGATCGCCCGGAACCTCGCCGCGGCGGGGGCGAAGGTCGTCGTCAACTACGCCTCCAGCAAGGCCGGGGCGGACAAGGTCGTCGCCGACATCACCGCCGCCGGTGGAAAAGCCGTCGCCGTGCAGGGCGACGTGTCGAAGGAAGCCGACGTCGTGCGGCTGTTCGACGAAACCATAAAAGCCCTCGGCCCCGCCGACGTGCTGGTCAACAACGCTGGCGTCTACGCCTTCGGCCCGATCACCGAGGTAACGGCCGAGGATTACCACAAGCAGTTCGGCCTGAACGTGCTCGGCCTGCTGCTGGCGACGCGCGAAGCCGTCAAACACTTTGGCGATCGCGGCGGCAGCGTGATCAACATCAGCTCGGTCGTCGCAGAACTCGCCCCGCCGCAGTCGGCCGTCTACTCCGGAACGAAAGGCGCGGTCGACACGATCACCCGCGCCCTGGCCAATGAGCTGGGCGCGAAAAAGATCCGCGTGAACGCCGTAAACCCCGGCCTGGTGGTCACCGAAGGCACGTCGGCCTTCGCGGGGGAAGAGGCCGAGTTCCGCAAGGACTTCGAGCGCCAGGCCCCCCTCGGCCGGGTGGGACGGCCGCAAGACATCGCCCCGATCGTCACCTTCCTCGCGTCGGATGATGCCTCGTGGATCACCGGCGAGGCCCACACCGTCGCCGGCGGCGTGCGGTAATCCGCTCTCGCAGTCGTTCCTTTCGCCGTGCGGGGTGTTTCTCCTCCTCCGCCGCACCCCGCACGGTTTGGAACACGCGATCGAATGCTCAGCAAGCGGATCGGCGATATGATCCGCCGCCTATGAGCCAATCGAACCCGATCAACATCACCGTCGAAACCCGCGCCGGCCGCCAGACCGCCAGCAGTGGCAGCAAGTGGGAACCGAAAATGGGCTACAGCCGCGCCGTCCGCAGCGGCCAGACGATCGCCGTCACCGGCACCGTCGGCGTGAACAGCGACGGCACGTATCCCAAGTCGGTCGGCGAACAGGCGCAGCGCTCGCTCGACATCATCCTCGAAGCGATTAAGGCGCTGGGCGGGCGGCCCGAGCACGTGATCCGCACGCGGATGTACGTGGTCGACATCAGCCAGTGGGAGGCCGTCGCGGCCGTCCATGGCAAGGTCTTCGGCGAAATCCGTCCGGCCACCAGCATCCTGGAAGTGCCGCGGCTGATCGATCGGGACGCACTGATCGAAATCGAAGCCGACGCGATCGTCGCCGAGACGGTCAAATCGTTCGGAGAGTAAATCCGTAGGGCCGTTGCAATACAGGTGAAACGGCCTGTATTGCAACGGTTATTGCTTGCCAATGCTCGGCGCGGTGGCGACCGAATTGCGGGCTGCATCGATCAACGCGTCGGTGTTCCAGGTCAGCAGCTGTTTTGATTTTGAATCCAGTAAAACTACGTGACGTCCGTCTGGCGAGATCGCTGCGCATCGAGCGACCGGTCCGCCGAAGGTGCTAGATAGCGTCGCGAAACGAATCGCCAACGTCTTGTTCTGCTTCGAGTTGCCGGTGCCGGCAGGTAGAACCAGTACCGGCGAGCCGTTAATCAGTATCAAAGCCCGCCTTCCGTCGTCGCTCCAACTCGCGGCGTCCACACGCCGGTCTACCAGGTCGGCAGGCCCGCGGAACACACAAAGGGCTGTGGCAGCATTGAAGATGGACGCTGCTCTCCCGCCGACCGCGGCCAACCATTGGCCGTCGGGCGAAAGTGACAAACCTTCCCCGTCCCAATCGCTGGCGCGCCGACTAGCGGACCAGCCGGTGGACGTGCGGTCAAACAGGAAAATCCCAGTATTCAGAGCCCTACGCGATCCGTTCGCCAGGGCGGAATACCCGATCGCCATCCGCTGGGGCGACACCGCGAATTCGCTGCACCCATTCAAGGCGTCGTAGTCGCTCCGCGTCGGATTGGGCACGATTCGCAAAGTGTCTGTAAAGCGGACAGCCAAGATCGTTCGATGGCCGTCGGCATCAAAATGCGAGATCACGGCCCGTCCGAAGCCATACACGCCGTGTCCCTCGTCGAACCCGAACGGGCCGGGGAAGCCGGCGAACGTTTCTTGCTGCGGCCAGGAAGAGACGATCGCACCCGAAAGCACATCGATCCGGACAGACTTGCCGTGATGCCATGGGTAAAAGTATTCGGCCCCATCGCGGGAAAAGCAGTAACGGGCGACATAATCACTCGGGTTGCGGCCGAGCGAGACGACGTGGTGTGTGGAATCGCTTAGATCAAGGATGTCCAGCGCGTGGGGCGTCGCGAAAATCAGCCGCCGGTTGTCGGACATGAAATGAATCGCATCGGCCGGCTCGTGTGGGGTTGCTGTCGCCGGCGGAACCGAAACCTCCACGTTGCGGCAGCCGAACCGGCCGGGCGTGAAGATGAGACTGCCAGGCACATGCCAGCCGTCCGTGTCGCCCGTGACGATCCCACCCGCCTTGAGGCTGATCCGGCCGCGCGCGGGCTGCCCATCGACCAACAGGTCGATTGGAAGGGTTCGCAAATCGGGCAGCGGCGCGAGTGCCGGGCCGGCAGTGACGGCGTTGCTCGGCGAAACCTGCAGCAAGTAGGCGGTCGCTTGCGTGATCGCCGACGCATCGGCCAAGCCCACAGGCCAAACAGTCGCGACGACGCTGTCAACGTAATGCGTGACCAGCACATTGTAAGTCGCGCCAGCCGGATCCTTCATCTGGGCGGCGGCAATGATGGGGGCGATGCCGATGGGCAGTGTCCGCCGGCCGGGCGTCCGCTGACCGGCGGCCAATGCGTTGGCGTCGGCGGCGAGGTACGCGAAGTCACTGCCAATCGCGTTAAGACTCGCCGCACTGGCGGCTTGGCCGGATTGGGCCTGCAGCTTCGCCTCGATGCTGCTCATGTGCTGCCTGACACTTCTGCGCATCATCAACTTGTTCATCCAGGGCAACGCGGCGCGCACACTCAGCATCAGCGCGACGATCAGCACAATCGCACCGCCGATGCGGATCAAAATTCGGCGGTTCCACCGCGACGCCCTTTTGGGGGCGTACGAAAGCACCGGCGGCGAGGAGGGAGGCGTACTCATGGTGCTGGCAGCAGCGAATGCTAACGCGGAACTACGCCCGCGCCGCCTGCCGCTTCGCGGCGGCGCTTTTCAGCACCGACGGGCACAGCAGCAGCACCAGCGGGTTATCGATCTGTTCCTGGGCGGCGAGCATTTTCAGCTGCTTCATCTCGCGTGATTTCAAGCCGGCCGCCTTGGCCAGCTGGCGATTCAGCCTGGTGATGTTTCCGCTCGGCTTCGCGACCTTGCGGTGCTGGCCGCGCCGGCTGAGGAGAGCCACCACGACCACCAGTAACATCATCGCCCCGATGATGCCGGCCAGGTGCCACGGGTTGATGTCGCTGTCGAGCGAATCGCCCATGCTTTTAAAGACGTCGTCGGCGGTGGTGGCGGCTAGTAGGGCTTGGGGCTTGGGGCTTGGGGCTTGGGGGGGAGACGCGAAGACCGCGAATTGATCCCCGTGAAGCGGGCCGCTGGGTTGTTTAACGTTGTACGCCATTTCTTCCACCAAGCCCTAAGCCCCAAGCCCCATCAAGCCACTTTCGCCCGCTGCGCCGCGGCCACCTGTTCCATCACGCTCTTGAGCATTGTCACCGCGTAACGACGCACCCGCAGGTTGTCGTCGCGCTGGGCGATCGCACCGACGTGGCTTAGCAGCGACCACAAGCCCGTCTGCCGCAAGGCCCACAGGGCGCTGATGCGGTGCTCGGCCCGCGGGTCGGCAAGCATCAGTTGCAGCTGATTCGTTGCGCCGTCGATCTTCATGCCGTGCAGCGCCTTGATCGCGTTGGCCCGCTCGCGGTTCTGGCCCATGCGGGCGCGGTCGGCGAGCAGGGGGACGAACTGTGGAGATTTCTGGGCGTCGATGACTTCGATGGCATTCGCCCGCACGCGCGGGTCGGCGTCGGCCAAGGCACGTTCGAGCACATTGTCGCCCGGTTCGCTCGGCAGAGACACCAGCAGGCTGACGGCCTTGGAGCGCACCTTCGAATTCGCGTGTACGCACGCGTTCACCAGCGCGTCACGGAACCGCTCGGCCAACTGCAGATCCTGGATCACCGCCATCGCCCGCACGCGCTGGTCGTTCGTGCCGCTGGTGAGATACCGCCCGAGCCGGTCGGCGGCGTCGGGGAGCAGTTTCATCATCGCCCGGCCCGCGGCGATGCGGGCCTGGCGGTCGAGGCGGTCGAAGCGGTTCCAGTATTGATCGAATCCCACCTGCCCGATCGCCCGGCCGACGACGCGGCGAACGCTGGGAGCGCCGCCGGTCATCTGCTGCAGCAGGGCCGATTCGAATTCTGGCGGGCGACGGCGGATCAGCTCGCGGGCCGCGATCCGCTGCAAACGCTCATCCGTATCGCTCAGCATCGCTTTGAATGCCCCGGCCGGCGAACCCTTCGGCTGCCGGGCCGCGGCGACGGCGACGCGCAGGCGGGCGGCAGTGTCGTCCTTGGCATGATCGAGAACGGCGACGAGTTGCTTGTCCTGCTCCGCCACGTCCAAGCCGCTGGCCACGATCCAGTCGGCGATCGCTGCCGCGTCGGCCGGCGTGCGGCGGGCCAGGTCGTACCGCAGCGGCTCGGCCTCCCACCAGACGCCGCGCGTCACCGTGCCCAGGCACAGCCGCAGCTGGTTGTCGGCGATCCAGTACGTCCGCCGCAGCAGCGAATCGAGCACGGCCCGGTCGCTGATTTGCGCGAAGGCCGACGCGAAATTGGTCCGCAGTTGCCCGTGCGAGGCGCCCAGCAGAAACGCCTCCACGCTGTCGGCGGCCGGCGGCTGCTGTAGCTTGCGGACCATCGACGCCTGCCCGCCGTGGCGGGTGGTTTTCAGGATCGCCAGGGTGCGGCTTTGCGGGTGGTCGCAAAGCAGCAGGGCGGCCCGCATCAGGTCGCCGAGGTGCTTGGTGCGCGCCCAATCGAGCGCCCGGGCGACGGCCGATTCGATCTCCGGCCGTTCCTGCATGACGGTCTGGTAGGCGGTCTCCAGATCGTCCGGCCCCGTGGGGGCGGCGCTGACGGTGGAGCCTTCCTTCTTCGCCGTGGCCTCGCCGACCATCGCCAGGGATTCGGTCTGTGGCTCACCGAAGCGGTGCATCAGCCGGCTTTCTCGGTTCACCCAGCGGGCCATCTCCAGCAGGGCTTCGGCGGCGGCCTTGGAAAGTTTTTCGTCCGGCTCGCGCAAATTTTCGCTCAGCACATAGCCGAGCTTGCCCTGGCGGGTCTGGGCGATGATTGCCATCGCCGCCAGCCGCGTGCCGTGATCCCGGCTCCGGCCGGCCTGGCTGAGGGCGTGGTAGAAGAGCTTAACGTTCCGCGTGATGACGGCCCGGCACTGCGGGGGGAGATTTTCGTACTGGGCGAGGATGCCGCTGAGCCCGCCGGGCGTTTTGCGCTGCATCAGGGCGTCGAGCAGCATCAATTGCTCGCTGACGTCGCCGACGCGCAGCGCCTCCAGCAGCAAATCGTCGGCGGCGGTGTTGTCGACCGCGATCAGTGCGGTCAGCAGCTTCTGGAGCCTCACGAAACAGTTATCGGACGAACAGGGGGCGGAGCGTGAGCCCTTCTTATCCCTCCCCTTCGCGGGAGGTGGGGCGGGGAGCGGGGAATTTGCGCTCAATCAAAAGGTTTAGCCACAGAGATCACGGAGGACACAGAGAAGAAATCTCATTTCTCTGTGTTCTCCGTGTTCTCTGTGGCTCTTTCCAATCGAACATCGTCGAACGCTCCGCCGCCCCCACCCAGCCTCCCCCGGAGGGGGAGGGGTAAGAAGCGGCCAGAAATCTCGAAAGTTGCATCTGTACCCGCGGTTGGCGCAGCGCGGCGGTGCTTATAGAGGGCGCGTCGACCGGCGACGCGCCAGGGAAAGACGGAGGCCGCAAAAAGTGCTTTTGAAAAAACAAACCCAATTTCCGGCCCTGCCCTTGGCCGGCCCTACACTTGCGCGGGTTGTTGCCGTCCCCGGCGTGGATATACTCGCGCCGTTAGCCCAGCTTGGTACGAAAGAGAAGGAACCCATGGCGGATCACGGCACAGTTGTTCGCGGCATCGATTACAAGGCGACCTTCCCCTTCATTCACCTGTTCCGGGGCTTCCGCCTCGCGATCGACCCGACCAAGATCGCCATGGCGATGGCGGCGCTGATCCTGCTCTACCTGGGCGGCCGCGTGCTCGACGCCGTCTGGCCGCAGAACCACCGGGCCGTGACCGGCGAGCTGGCGATGTACAGCTACGATTCGAATCACTTCCGCGCACAGCGCGACCGTTTGGCCGCCCGACGCACCGAAGTGCTGCAGTCGGATCTGAAGGACCTGGGCCATGCCGACTGGAAGCCGACGCTGCACAATGTGAAGACCGCCCTGGAAGAGCGTCGCAACCGCCAGACCAAGGCCGCCCACGATATTTTCGACGCCCTGCCGGCCGGCATGAAATCCCCGGCCGCCCAGAACGTGCTCGATGGGGCCGTCCGCAGTGCCAACGCCGAATACGCCGCCGACCTCAGCTCCGCCCGCCAGACCGCCGGCCAGGGGCTTTTTATCCACTTCCTGGTTTACGAAATCGACCAGGTCGACAACCTCGTCCTCGGCGCGGTGAACCTGCAGCCGGCCGTCGTCGTCACCTCCATCCGCAACTTCTTCATCACCGCCCCCGCCTGGGCGTTCATCGTTCATCCGATCTTCTTCATCCTGTTTTTCCTCTGGCTGCTGCTGATCGGCAGCATTTTCGGCGGTGGCATCACCCGCGTCGCGGCCGTGCAGGTGGCGCGGGATGAGAAGATCTCCATCCGCCAGGCCCTGCGGTTCAGCAGCGGCAAGGTGCTGAGCTTTATCTTCGCCCCGCTGATCCCGCTGATCATCATCGGCGTGCTCGGCCTGATCCTGGCGGCCGTCACCTGCCTGATCTCGCTCCCGGGTATCGGCGGCATCTGGTCGGTCGTCGTGGGCGTGCTGTTCTTCTTGGCGATCCTGGCGGGCCTGGTGATGATGCTCACCGCGTTCGGCCTGATCGGCGGCGGGAACCTGATGTACCCGACCATCGCCGCCGAGGGCAGCGACAGCTTCGATGCGGTGAGCCGCAGCTTCAGCTACATCTACGCCCGCCCGTGGCAGGTCGCGTTCTACTCGGCCATCGCCATCATCTACGGCGCGGTCACCTACCTGTTCGTCCGCCTGGCGATCTACGTGTTGCTGCGGATGGTTCACGGCAGCATCGATTTGTTCCAATGGGGCACCGCCGCCGACGGCACGCCGATTTTCGACGCGATGTGGCCGATGCCGAACAACTTCATGAAGCTCAGCTTCGCCAGCAACACCGCCGTCCTCGGCCCGGTGCAGAGCGTCGGGGCGTTCTTCATCAGCCTGTGGGTGTGGCTGACGATCGCGCTGCTCGGCGCGTACGCCATCAGCCTCTATTTCAGCGAAAGCACGATCATCTACTACCTGCTCCGCAAGGATGTCGACGCGACCGAGATGGACGACGTCTATCTCGAGCCGAGCGACGAAGAACTGAGCGAAGTCGCCCCGGCGGAGACGGCGGAAGCCACCGCGACGGTGACGACCGCCACCGTCACCACGGTCACCGCGACCGAACCGGCCGGCCAACCGATCGACGTCCCCGCCCC
>Ga0070658_10001856_pt1 | contig 17802 bp, 19 predicted proteins | sample KBSC13metaG_FD_64664 | JGI IMG/M metagenome (GOLD analysis project Ga0070658, IMG submission 64664) | Corn rhizosphere microbial communities from Kellogg Biological Station, Michigan, USA - KBS C1-3 metaG | ecosystem: Host-associated > Plants > Roots > Rhizosphere > Soil ...
GAGCCCGTTACGGTGATTGCGACAGCGACCGCGTACAACACAATGGTCGCGCGAGAACCCCCCGCGAGGGCCGAGATTCCTGCAGCTCCAGCGGCTATCAAGAACAAACCTCCCCGCCGCCTAAGGCCCAGCGCCAAGAGCAGAGGCAGGCAAAGGTTGGTCGCCATTCCTGTTAGATTCTGGTGACCCAAAAGCCCCGGGGCTTGCGACGCTCCTCCTAGAGCCTGACTGACTGCGACCAAGGCGTTGAGGATGATCGCGGCGCCGATGCCGCGAGCCAGGTTCGGCAGATGCCCGTCCAGCACGACGAGATAGCAGGCCAAGAACAACAGAGCTACGCGAAGCGTTTGGAAGAAGAAGAAGAATGCTGGTTGAAAGAGGCTGCCCGCAAATAGACCGGGGACCAGACAAATAAGATACATCGTGAATGGCCAAAGGAGTACGGGAGCTTTCTTGCCTCGTCTGAAATGGACGCAAATGGCCAGAGCAAGTCCATCGAGGGGAGTTAAAATGAGACCCTTGGTATGTCCTGGCCATGCAGCCCAACTCACTAAAGCGGCGTTCAAGTTAAGTGGCTCTTGCAAGATGGGCAGCGCGCCAAGAGCGAGGATGATCCACCGCTGCGCCTGCCGCGATCGCAACAGCCAAAGGAATGCTGGCAGAGACGCAAGGACAAGGAATATGCCGACGAACCGCATCTCTTCGCCTTCGACTTAATCGCTTGCCCGCGCAATGCCGTTCTCTAAACCGCACCATGGCGGGAATTTTTCGGGCAAGTCGCCGGATTAGGAATGCCGGCGCAGCGCCCAGCGGGCTTCGTCGGGCGCAAAATGTTCTCGGTCTTTTCCGCCCGGAGCACGATGCGGCGCTAGCCGAGGAGCCAACGGTAAAGAGACACTGCCGGGGCTGCGTGGTATCCAGTCGCGACGCAGTTGCCAGGCCAATTCGAACAACGGGGACGGATTTTGACAGGTGTCAGGGAGAGGCTGCCGGCCCTCGATGGCGTGAGAGCGCTGAGCATTCTCTTGGTGCTTGGCGCACACCTGCTTCCGCTCGGGCCGAAAGCTCTGCAGCTTAACGCCACAGCGGGTTTGATGGGAATGGCGCTGTTCTTCGCACTGTCGGGTTTCCTCATCGTGCGATTTCTGGCGGAAGGCATGCCGGTCTCAACGTTCGCGGTGCGCCGATTGGCTCGAATCGTTCCGCTCGCGTGGACTGGTGTTGCCTGTCTTTGGCTGTGGCACGGCACGAATGCCGAATTGCTGGCCAATTTGCTGTTTGTGTCAAATCTGCCGCCCGCCCATCTGTTTATCGGTGGCGAACATCTCTGGTCGCTGTGCGTCGAAGTTCAATTCTACGCGGCGGTTGCGCTCCTGTGTCTCGTTCCCTCGCGCAAGGGTCTGTATGCCATCCCCGCGCTCTGCGTCGGCATCACCCTGTTGCGAATTTCCGACGATCAGCCGGTGAGCATCGTTACTTGGCACCGCGTCGATGAAATTCTGGCCGGAGGATTGGTTGCGCTTGCCTACTGTGGCTGGTTCGGCTCAAACCCAAAAACCTGGCTGGGACGCGTTCCGATACCCGTTGCCCTCTGCATCCTGATTCTATGCAGCCATCCCGCGGGCGGTTCCTTGTTGTATTTGCGGCCATACGCGGGAGCTCTGGTGGTTGCGTCGGCGATTTTCCGGCTCGACAAGCTCTCGGAGCGACTCCTGACCAATCCCGCGGCGCGCTACATCGCCGAGGTCTCGTACGCGCTCTACGTCGTGCACGGCATACTGGCGGCCACATGGCTCGGGAGCGGGGACACCATTCACAAATACCTGAAACGCCCACTTCTCTTTAGCGCCACGTTCGCGCTCGCACACCTCTCGACTTTTTACCTCGAAAAGCCGATCACCCGGCTCGCCAAGCGTTTCACTGACCGCAAGCGCGGCCCGCCGCTGGTGTCGGGGCGCGCGTGATCAAAGCTCCGTGTGGTGCGAATAGACCTAGTAGGCGTTCTTGTGCATGATCACGCGCAACGTGCGTAAGACAATCAAGATGTCATCGGCCAGCGACCAGTTCGACAGGTACTCGAGGTCGGCGCGAACTCGATCTGTCAGGTGTTCGGGGGTTTCCGTAGCTCCTCTGAGTCCCCTGACTTGTGCCAAACCGGTGATACCAGGTTTCAAGGCATGGCGAGTCCAGTAATGGCTGGTTACCTCCCAAAACAGGCTCTCACCAGCGAGAGAACCAAGCGCGTGGGGTCTCGGGCCGACAATGCTCATGTCGCCCTTCAGAACATTGAAAATCTGCGGTAGCTCATCGATGCTCGTCCGGCGGATAAAGCGGCCGATGCGGGTCACCCGTTGATCATCTCGCAGCGTGGACCGTTTACCTTCCTTGTCGACGGAATCGGCCCGCATGGAGCGGAATTTGTAGATCGGGAACTGACGGTTACCCTGGCCGACGCGGATCTGGCGGAACAGCACGGGACCGGGGCTATCGAGTTTGATGGCCAACGCAACGGCCAACATCAGTGGGGCCAGCAAGATTAGCGCGGCACCGCCGATCAGAAGGTCAAAGCCTCGCTTTTGTATGCGACTCGCCAGGTCCAGTGGTCCGCGTGAGAGGACGAGGGTGTCCTGCTTCCCATGTGCCCCAATGGCGACCGCACCTTGCAGGATGTCTCGATCGAGAAGTATCTCTCCGCCGACGTCGTGCCCCTTCAGGAAGGTCGCCCAGGCTGCCCGGTCTTCGAATCGGCAAGCCACAACCACGCGGTCGTACCGAGCGATGATGCGCGATAGCGCATCCATCATATCGGGTTTGGAGAGGTCAGGGCGCAGGCCCAACGCAGCTACGTCAACTACCTCCATGCACGGTTCCGTGGTGACGGCGGCGCCATCCTGGAGTAGGATGGCCGCGGTCGCGTGGCCCTTCATCCACCTCTTCACGATGGCGTCGATCACTATCTTGCCTATCACAATCAAAACGGCGCCGATTGTGAAGGCCACTGCAAAACCCAATCGGGACACTTCTTCTGCTTGGAAGAAAAATGTCAGGCCGATAAGGGCAAGTGCCGTGGCCGCCAGCGCGCCCAGCGCACGACGGACGGCGACAGTTCGGCTTTCCAGCGCTTCTATCGATTGAACTTCGCGACCGATCGCCAACATCAGGAATATCGGGATACCTATCGTGAGCAAGGAATGGCCATCAGCACCGAGCCACTGACTGTCTCTGACGAATGTCGCGACAATGTAGCCTGCGGCTAAGCTGCCGCAGTCAAGGGTGAGGGAAAGCAGATAGACAAGCGCTCGCTTCTCGCGCGCCGCTAACCCCGGCGGCCCCCAACCTGGGCTCGTCCTGCGCAAGCCAACACTCAGATCCGACTCGGCGTTCACCCGGTCCTCCATGGCGCTGAAATTCGCCAGAGAGGGGATAGCCCGTTCGCCGCTCGAGAATAAGCTACAAAAGGCTGGCGGTCCTGAAGTGGGACGGCTGCAGGCCGCTTGCAGCAGCGTCAATCTTGGGATTCAACTTTGCCCGTAAGCACGTTTGCCTTCTGCCTATCCGATGACCGAACACACAGCTCGAGGTCAGCGTCCTTTGATGACAGGCTTCAAAACGGTGATGACATACGCGCCGACCGCGATCAAAAGCAGCCCGGCAAACCAAACCATCTCGTGATTGCCCAGATAATTGGCCACCGCCAAACCCAGAGCCGGAGGCACATACTGCCACAAATGATCCCGCGGAGTGTCATCCGATGATCGCTGCAACAGCAATGTGACGAGCCCGGCGAAACAGAACACTGTGACCCAATCCCATGGCGTATCCATCGGAAACCCTCCCGCAGTATCCCCAGGTTCAAGCAGCTAACTGTGTCAGTTGCAAGTCCGGTAGGCGTCTCCGGGAAGTGTTGTCGGCAGGCCGAGTTTGCTAATCATGCCGACGAAAATTGAATCCAGAAATGGGACAACGTGCCGGTTAAATTTCGGTTTACCACTCCCTCGTTCATTCGCTAGAAAGCCTCATCGATTCGCATTTGTGCCCGGTGGGGCGACCGTCACGAGCGGTTCGGTTTCGAGGTCGGGGGGGCATCTCCTTGGATCTGGTTCGAACTTGAGGAGCATCATAATGAGAAAGTTACTCATACTAGGCGTCGCAGTGGCCGCCCTTTCGGTGAGCGCTACCGCGAACGCCGCCAGTTGCACGGTGAGCAGCGGCACGCAGACTTGCTTCATCCCGGCCGGCGATCCGCTTTTCAATCCGGTAACGTCGGCCGACGGCTCGATCAGTGCCGATATCGGGCGCACAGTTTCCTTTACCGGCAACTTCGTTGACGTGTACTGGTTTTACGTGCCGGGTCAGAACGGCGCCGGCAGCGGGGGTGTGCAAACCAGCACAACTCGTTTGGGCCTGAACGGACCGACCGACTTGGACCTCAGTAAGGTCGATGTCTTTACGGGCGGTAGCCTTCCCAGCTTTGATGGGGGCGGTAACTTCACTGGCTTCACCGGCGGAACGGACTACAGTGTTCCGATTGTGGCCCTTGGAACAACCGGGCAGACGGCCAGCACGGACCTTCTTCCCACCGACATCCCGATCACCGCGGATGAGAGCAACTACATCGTCATCAAGGGGCTTTCACGGGGAGCCGGCCCTTACGGAGGCACGGTGACCTTTACTCCGACTCCCGGCGTACCTGAGCCGGCTACCTGGGCAATGATGCTGTTCGGCTTCGGCGCCGTCGGCTTCGGGCTGCGTCGCCGTAAGAAGCAGGAAACGCGGGTTAGATTCGCTTTCTAATCGGAATGTGAGAGCGACGAGGAAGTGGCGGCCTCTGCGGGCCGCCGCTTTTTTTGGCCCCCCATATAAAAAAAGGCCTTATGCGGCTGCCGTTTGCAGGGAAGCACGTGCGGCCATCATGGCCTTGTCAGCCTGAAAAGCCGTTTCCTCACCGGTTTTGCGGCTGACGGCCGCTATCCTGGCCCAAATTCCTTGCTCTTCCCGATGAGAGAAGAAATGTGGATAAAGCGAGCGAGTGTTGGAGGTCTTGTCGCCCGCATGCGCGTCGATCAGTCGACGGATTTCCGAGACTTTGAGCCACATGAGCTGGACCGGCACGTCAGCCGGCCACCAGGTGACCGCGGGATTGAGCCTGGGAGCTCCTATCCTTTGAAAACCTAGCATCGCTTCGTAAAAGCGCACGTGTCTGGGATGAACTTCGATAAAGAGATCCGTGCAATCGTAGCGTTGCGTTCCATAGATGAAGATGACGTGGAATAGCGCCGCGAGAGCCGGTTGTGATTTGGTCGAGGGATCACAGGCGAACTTCGTGAGCTCGCACAGGCTCGATCCAGGGACTTCCCTGAAACGATCGAGCTCGTCCTTGAAGGTCTCGTCGGCGGCTAGTCCTTGGGCCCCATCCACACCGAGCGAGAGAGTGCCGATCAAGACGTCGTCCGCGCACGCCGTGAAGGTGACCCGGTTGTCGGTGGACGATAACTTGTGTTCGGCCCCGTAGCCCCGCCACGCGTACATCCGGTTGACCAAAATGCTCGCCAGACTGCGATGGCCATCTGAATCCGCGAGACGGACCGCAATGGTCTTGTCCCCCTGAGCGTGATCCGCTGGCAAGCGACGTTGACATAGCAGGGCTCCCGGTATTGGTGCGCGACCACCACCTAGCTCAGCTGCTGCAGACACGAAAAGACCTCCTGACACTGCGCAACACCGGAGCGTCGCGCGTTCCCGACGATTGGCAAATCTGGCGGCTGGAAATTAACCCCTCCTGCCGTTCGATAGGTGTATGGCGGAGAAGGTTAATCTGGAATTCTCATGCGCAGTTAACCGGACGTTACGTGGCTGAAATGCGGTGGACGATGGGAACCTGTGGATGATTGACGTCCATAATCGAGGTCGAGGAATCTGTTCCCACGCACCGGTTGTGTGATAGGCTGCGGCATGGCCGCTCAAGACGTCCCGCAATCCTCCGATCCGGCCGACTTGTTCGACAGAACCTGGACCGTGCCGTGGCACGCCTACCTTTTGCCCCTGCTGCTGGCGGCTTTGCTGCTTGTTTTGTGGTGGCAAACTCCTGAGCAGCAAGCCGAGGCCATGGCGCTGTCGCGGGCCGGTTTGCGACTTGGCCGGACATCGACGATTTGGCTGCACATGTTCGCCCACGGAAGTTTGTTGCACGTCGGCTTGAATTGTGCCGCCTTATTGGCACTCAGTCCTCCGCTGATCGCCAGGCTGGGCAGCCCGCCACTCTCTTGGGGACGGTTTCTCTATCTTTACTTCGGAAGCGGTTTGGCAGGAGCCGCCCTTTTTCTCGCGCTAAACGACTCCGCCGCAATGTTGGGAGCGTCCGGCGCAATCTTTGGAATTTTTGGCGCTCTAGCGCGGGTCCATCCTCACTCCGGCACGCTGGTCCCGGTAAAGTCTCGACGGACGTGGCTGATCGCAAAAGCCTTCATCAAAGAGCACGTGATGGTGTTCGCGCTGCTCGTGATAGTCACAGTTCTCTGGGGCAAGTCGGCGAGCATCGCTTGGCAGGCACACCTCGGTGGACTGCTGTTCGGTGTCTTCGCCGGTTCTTTCTTTCTAGAGCGCGATCTGCGTACGTCGGGGGCGGGCGAGAACGAGCGCTCCTAGGCTTAGCGCAGATTCCTGCGGCTAAGCTGAAGCGTCGGCCATGCGTCTGCTATGCTTCCCGTGTCGCCAATGACCTTCCTGGTGAGGATACTTGACCGTGCCGGCCATTTGTACGACCGGCCGCGGCACTGAGTCTCGAGAACTTGCCGGCGGGAGTTGATTCGTTCGGCAGACGCGGCAAAATCCGCGACCTATGGGAGTTTGCTGAATGTTTACGGAGCAGCAAATCGTCTCAATCGCGGCGCTCGCCGCGCTGATGGGCATGGCGCTGTGGTTTTCCTTGGCGGCCCGCATCCACTTCAGCGCGAACAGTCCGCGGCGACCTATTCTGTTCGCGCTGGAAGCTTTGTCTCTTGCGATCTGCCTCGGTACGGTCTGGATCGTAGCGTTTACGCCCGTTCAGAGCCTTTGGCGCGCCGCCGTCGCGTTGCTCGCCGCATGCGGGGCCGGCTGGCTGTTCTCGTCCGCGCTGAGAGCGACTTCCAAGCGCAGTTTTGGCGTCGTGTTCGGCGGCACTGTTCCAGCAACCATTGTCGATCATGGACCCTACCGCTGGATTCGCCACCCTCTCTACGTCGCCTACCTGTTAAACTGGTTCGGCTGCTCCCTGCTGTCGGCCTCGCCGCTGGTCTGGCTGGGTACCGCGGCTGTCGCCGCTCTATACGTCTTGGCAGCACGCCGCGAAGAGCGCGACTTACTCAATTCGTCGCAAGGACCGAAGTACGCCGAATATCGGCGCTCCACCGGCCTCTTTCTACCGAGACTAAGGTCGGTTTCAAAGGCGTGAGAAGCAGGCCTGATCTCCACCTCCGAAGGTTTGGACGAGACGGCTTCTCCACCGGCGCAAGGTCGGCGTACTGATGCCTTGGGCCGCTCTCGTCCTTGCGGGCGTTTTCGAAGTGGGTTGGCCTGTCGGTCTGAAGCTGGCAGAGGATCCGCCGACGCGCATGGTAGGTATCGCGGTCGCATTGGCGTTCATGTTGTTCAGCGGAACTCTTCTTTGGATCGCGCAGCGAGACATACCGATCGGCACGGCTTATGCTGTCTGGACTGGGATCGGAGCAACCGGAACTTTTTTCGTCGGCGTTCTGCATTATCACGAGCCGATCTCGCTGCTCCGGCTGCTTGGGGTCAGTGCTATCGTTGGAGGAGTAATTCTTCTCAAGGTATCCCATTGAGATCTCTTGTTGCGGCACCACCCGGGCGCCTTCGGAGTTCCCTTCTACCTCCGCCCTTAGGGATTTGGCCCACATCGGTCAGGTCCTGTTGGCACTGTCAAGATGAGCGAAGATCGCGCCTTTGCCGCCCGTGCTGATCAGCCATTTGCCATGCCCGTCGCGCGATAAATCGCCCGCTATAGTCGGCGTGCCCGAACACCAATAATTGTTCGGGAACAGGTCGCTGATGAACTGAACGGTCCGAAACCAATCCAACGTCAGCCAAAATGCCTCACGGCCATCATATTTGCCGCGGAACAGCACCGCGGGGTAGTCGCCCGCGTTGGCTCCAAAGCCGAACGCCAGGACATCGCTTACGCCGGCGATAGCGGTCTCTTTGCTCCCGTCTGCTTGCAGGTGAACCAGCGGACAGTGCGCCTGGCCGATGTAGCCGCTGTAAAGCAGTTCACCGGAGCGACCGGGGACGTAATTCAAGTGACACTGCCAGAATTGGGCAACCTCGCCTTTGCCGCCAATGACACCTTTGCGCGACTGCACCCACGGCGCTCCGACGGCCTCGCGGACCCAAAGTCCGCCCAGAGGGTTGTTCGTCGAATTCCGTACCTGCGGATCCACCGTCGAAACGACCATCGCAAATACCCCTGGCCGCATCTTGTCGGCCGAAACGGACTGCCGAGTGACATAGTAGGCGTTGATCGTGTGATAGTTCGTGCTGCCGTCCAGCTCGATGACCGACCAGTCCTCGGGCCGGTCGGGGACTCCTGTAGACGGGTTGAAGCGTCCTCGGGTCTCAACGGCGGGCCAGTTATTGCCTTGCACGATCACAATGTCGTTCCGCTTGCTTATGGCGACCGCGCCCGTGCAACCGCCGCGGCGTTGATTTGGGTCGGTCGGCCGAGCAGGGAACACCCGATCATGCCCGGGCGAGGGATCGAAAAGGGTAAAAACATCCCCCCCCTGGGACCACGAGTGTAATGCGGTGCCCGCACCGCCCGCGACGACGTAGAAATCCTCATCGAGCGCCACATCCATGCTTAGCGCGGGGGAGAGCGCTGCGCCGACCGGCAACTGAGGCTTGTTGATATATTCGCTTAGGCTGACGACGTGGACGATTTGCCGATCCCAGCAATTCAGCCAAGCTGCGCCGGTTCGCGGATTTATAACGGCATGGTTGACGATGAACTCCTCAATGCCCTTCGAGAAATCGGTCGCTGTAAGCCGCCATCCGAACAGCCCGATTTCGCTGGTGTAATTCTGCGTCAGCAGACACCCGAAGCCTTCGCCAAAGAATAGCTCTCCCCGCTTGGGAGTGAAGCTGACAGCACCGACGAACATGTTGCCCACGCGCCAAGCGGCCTCACCGCCCGAGACCATCTTACAGCTGCTAGTCGTTGTCCAAGTTCGCCCTCTGTCCTGCGATACAGCGCCGATTTGATCCTTGAACGCAACCACGTTGTTGCGCTCATGCGGGTCAACCGCGACGTGCCACGGTCCGTAACCGTCCCACTTGCTCAGCGGATTGCCTAAGAAGATCGGCGCGGACGCTCCGAATTCCAGCCTGTAAACGCCGGCGTCGAGGCTGGTCTGTATCGGTTGGGCCAGTCTGTCTCCGGTGTCGTTCGCCACGCGCGGATCTCCGGTCATCCACAACGTCCCATCGGCCTCCCCCCAAAGGCTCGTGGCGTGCTTCGGGCCACCTTCCACGAAGAGAAAAACGCCGGTGGGACCGCTGAGAGAGCGATGAAGCCCTACGCCTTGAACGAAGACGAATGACTGCGTTGCGGTTTGCCAAACCAAAATCCGCTCGCGGCCTTTCGCCGGACCGATTCCTCCAGAACAAGAGGGAAGGGCTATTCGCGTTACGCTTTTGCCGGCATCGAGTGTGTAATAGGCTCCGTCGTTCTCGGTGCCCAGAAGGCAGACATCTTTGTGCGTCGGATGGCCAGACAGGCCGGGCCCCCACCACCGATCCCAACCCTGATTGGTCCGCATCCATTTGACCGGGAGGTTCCAGCGCGTCGCCGTGATCCCCCCTGGCTCGCTCAGCGGCTTGCTCGGATCGAGGTCAAGGGTATATACCCAGCCGTTGATCTGCGAGTAGGCGCGCTTGCCATCCGCGCCGGCAAAAGTGCCCATGTTTGAGCCAAGACCGTCGGTGATACGCTTGCCGCTAATTGTCTCCACGTTGCGGACCAAGTCCTCGGACGGCAGCGTATCCTTGCGGAATACGGTTGCCCATTTCAGATCGCCCGGACGTCGCAAGTAACAATTCTGGACGTCGGTGCCGCACCACATCACCCCGGTATGAAAGTCCACCGCGTTCTGGGTGATATATCCGCCGCCCCCTATCGGAACGTCGCCCCACTTGGCTTGCGGCCAAACGGGAGGGACCCCCTTTGCGGAGTCCGGCCGCGATTTGCGAGCGTCGGAAGGCGAACAGGCCGCAAGGCCCGGACAGCTCCCGAGCGCTGCGCCGATACCTGCACCGAGCCCGGCGCGAAGAAAGTGCCGGCGTTCAATCAAACCATTTTCTCCAGGTTGCCAATCGTCTTGGCCTTGCGCTTCGATGCTGACAATACAGTCGTCGAATCGCAAGGAGCATGCCGTATCTTGCGGCAAACCGCTGTGCTTTGGCGCGGCGGCAGCGCCCCGGTGGGGAACGCTCGCGGGACGGATCTCTACCCGGCCGGCAAGCGTCGAAAGAAGCCACATCTCGTGTCCTTGTCATGCACCCGCCGTCAATTCGTCGGAGCGATACGCAGCGGTATCGATGTCAGTGCGGTTTTCGTCTGATCTCCACTTCGCAAAATTGGCTGTGGCGGTGAATCAGGATGACCCACGTTTCGCTTTTGGAGATTGCGAACAGCTGAAGCACTTTACGCGGACTATGACTCGCGATCGATCAGGTCGCACCCAGAAGATGAGGTGCGTCGGCACGCGACCCCGCTCCTTCATGTCGCGATCGATCCGGCAAACCGGTCACCAGAGCAAGCCCGCGGTCGCGTGCACCGCCGATCGCATAGATTTTCGCGCCCAGGGAAGGTCGACGTGGTATCTTGGCGAAAAGTAGCCGCAGCGTCACCCTCTGCTTCGGAGCGTAGTTCAATGGTCCGACGCGTCAACTAAGACCCACCCCAGTCATGTCGGCGTGGGCACACCCGCCACCAGTCGCCCCTGAATGCTCTGTAACATGCGGGAAGACCTTTTACCCAGCCGTGCCGGGTGCTTAGCTTCGCGCGGCAAGGGAGCCACGTTCTTCGTTCAGTAAGCCGTCGGGCGAACTGCCCTCGCCTCATTGGCAATAATCAGAAACTCGAGCTGCAGAGCGATCCGCTCTCCGGCGAGCAGGAGTTGCAAGGTCGTATCATCGAACGATACCTAGGTCGGCATAATCGGCAGAATGTGGCTATCGACCTCTGGAGTACTCTGAACTGTTCACTGCACCTCGAGCAAAGGAATTAGACCGCCCAGGACGAATCCAGAATGGGCATTTGCTTGTTCGGCATCGGCGAGCGCGAACATAGCGACCGCACTCGAGCTTGTGCCGAAGTGCGAGGTCTGACCGTTCGACGATCATCCGCAAGATGTGAGATCCGCGCTCCTGATCAATTAGCCAAGAAGGACACAGAGGGGCTCTGCGCCGGTCTCTTGAGCTTGCTCGGGCAACTGCGGTGAATTTCGTCACAAGGTGACGCCGAATCTGGCGTGATATTGGCCAGGTCTATGGGGGGTGAGCGAGCCGCGTTGCCGCTGGGGGAGGGGGCGTTGTTTGGCGCCTTACGTTGTAAGCACGAGTCCTGCTTGTCGACTAAGACGAATTTAACCGTTTGTAGGGATGAGGTTACCAAAGGAGTGCGCTTGATGCCCATACACGCGCGAATAGTTCCAATTGGCGACTCTACGCAAAAGAGTCGAGCGAATCGCCGGATTATCCGCCTTGAGCTGCCAGGTACCCACGCGTCAGGCGAGTCTCACAATGTCCTGATCCGCAACATGTCGACTACAGGCCTACTTTTGGAAACGAGTGAAGAACTAAAGATCGGCCAAGAACTTTCCATTGAGTTACCGCACTCTGGTGGCGCAACCGTCAGGATCGTGTGGGCCAGCAACAATCTCTACGGCGGACAGTTTCAACAGGAGATTTCGCCAGCCACGCTCAGCGCGGCGCAGCTCTTGAGTCCGACGAGAACGTCTTCGCTTCCATCCCCCGAACCTCAGGAGACCGAGAGTCTTGGGACGCGCTTGAGGCACCTGCGCGAGGGAAAGGGCTTAAGTGTCGCCCAACTTGCGCAGATCGTTAAAGTGAGCAAGCCGACGATCTATGGATGGGAACGGGATAAGACATTGCCGCGGCAAGAGAACGTTCGTAGCTTGGTGAAGGCGCTGGGGGTCTCTTCTTTAAGTCCGAAAGAGACTAGCCCGAGGCAGGAGTCTTTGGTTGAGCAACATCCGGAGTTCGTGTCCTCCTCACCCGATCGTCCAGAGCAATCGCTACTTGGCAGCAAGCGCTTTAGCCAACCCGTGAGCTCCGAAGCTCGGCTAGCCCAATTAATTGCCGCAAGCAAAGAGCAGATTGCCGCTTTAGCGGGAACGACCGCTCAAAAGGTAAAAATCATCCTGGAATTTTGACGTGACGCTGATTGAATGGTCATTCGCCGATTTATTTTAGCGGGGCCATCCAGGTATCCGATGCCCTCACCGATCCCCTCTGCCTGACAGCCCCCTCGCGAGCCTCGTAACCAGTGTGCCCTCCTTGATTTGGGCGGCCGCCGTGAGCGCTAGATCAATGGCCGTAAAGACAAGCCCGCGCCGCTGTGAGGAGGTGAAAACGGAGCGCAGCATCGACCGGAGGTGCTGATGCTCAACCTCGATCCCCAGGCACTAAAGCGCCGTGCCACCTACACTCGCAACGGCGCAAATCGCCTACTCGAGCGTGAAATGAGTTCCCTCGTTACGCGAATGGAGATGTGCGCGGCTTACATCGCCAGCTAGCGATGCCCGCGTTCGAGCGCGAGTTGGCCGCTGAGCGCGTGGGCGATTCCATCCGCACCCCAAAGGCCACGGCCGCGTTCACGCACGGTGGCGCCATTCGGTTACGACTAGCCGCCCACTGGAGGTTTGAAGATCGTCGAAGAAGAAGCGGTGAGGGTCCGCTTCGTGTTCAGCGAATTTCTCCGCATCGAGCGCTTAACAGCGATCATGACTGCCGTTCGCGAAGCTTCCGAAGCCCTGACAAGCTCACGAAGCAACAAACGAAGCGGGGTGGACGGCAGTTGTGTGCAGGGCCTCGTCTACAACGCAACGATCGGCGAGACGGAATCGGAAGAACCAGGGCTTTCCACCCTGCCTCAGCAGCACGCTAGGAGTGATGTATTTCCGATCCGCGAACTCCCATACGGGCTCGCAGCTCTCATAGCTGCACCAGGCAGATGGCAGCATGCCACTAGGCGCTGACACCTCAAATATCGCTTGCCTCCCTACCGGCGTCCACAGATGGAACGCGGACTCCCCTTGGCGCTCCCTAGGAGCGCTCGGGATCGTCCTTGATGGGCATTTCCTCGCCGACAATTGCTCGTCGATGGTTCCATTCTGCGAGAAGAAATACAGAAGACTGGCGCTCATCGAGCGTTGACTGTCGCACAAGGCCTGACAGATCTTCGCCGTATCGAGCTTTTAGGCGCAGCAGGCAACTGGTCCAGGCGTTTAAGACCGCCTTTGCGACTGTATCGCCTATTCCATGCACTTTTGCGTTTAGCGCTGAGCATTGAATAGTGGCTCGGATCAGATCGGCTCCAGCTTCACCCTCGATACTCAAGGTCTCAGCGCGGCCGACGAGATGGCGAGCTGCGGTATCGAAATCGCCGCGCTCCAAGAACTCTTCGAAGGACTCGGAATCGACCTCGAGACCAACGAGAGGCCGCAGTTGCCGCGGCGTGATCTCCAGTAGATGGGAGGCGTGACGCAGCGAGTTTTCGACCGACCCGAGCATGCCGTTCGCGATGAGTTCAATCCTCTTGAACCACAGGACCGCGTCGAGCGGCTCTTGATAGACTGGCATATTAACCCCCGACTTGGCCGAGTTGAGCCAAGATCCACCGTCGCGCTACCATTGGCGTCCTTACAGATTTAACCCAAAATGCTAAATAAGTTTTATCACCAGTAACGAGAAATCATTCGCTTTCGAGGACGCTGTCAGACGCAACCCCGCGCGATGCAGCCAGCGAGCGGGAGGGGCCAGGTTCATTCCCTCCCTCCGGACGATCTCTCCCACGTGTGTATAGGGGATCATCCTTACGTAGTTGTAACCCAAACTAGGGGGGTTTACGACATAAGGCGGAAACTCACGGAAGACGAATCCATGCTTGGTTGGGGAACGTAAATCATGGCCTACCGCATTCATGTTATCGACCAAGACGTCCGGCGCAGAGCTAAAGTTGCGCATGAACTGTGCTGCTACGGCCGACACGTAGAAATATACGAAGACTTTCTGGAATTTCTTGCGGTTGCGCCGACCGATGGCCTCGTCCTGGCGGCCGATGATCCCGTTGGCCACGGAAGCCCTCTGGAAGACATGCGATCGGTCCCCTGTGCCCTGCCGACCATCGCTTATGGCGAGAACCCGCCAACCGAGCGCGTTGTTCAGGTGATGCTGACCGGTGTATCAGGCTACTTGAGCTGGCCCTTCAACAGCAACGAGCTGTTGAACACCCTCGATCAAATGTTGGAAGCAAACGCGGGACGCCAGCTGCGAGAGCGCGCGATGGCGAGGGCGCGCGGCCAGGTTGAAGAATTAACTCCGCGCGAACGACAGGTGCTGACGGCCCTTGTCGCCGGAATGTCGAACAAGGAAATAGCAAAGGCCCTGAGCATCAGCCCTCGCACGATCGAGATCCATCGTGCGCACATGATGACGAGGCTCGAGGCTAATTCCATCGCCGAGGCGGTGAAAATCGCGCTCTATGCGGGCCTAGATGAAGCAAGTCTCTCCGAAACCAGAGCTGCGTAAGGCCATTCGTCTTTTCGTGTCCCAACGTTGCTAGCGCAACAGCGCTCGCAACGCTTCTGAGTTCGGAGTTTGTTTCCCGGCATGCCGAGTGTCGTTGGCGACCCAGCTTAAGCAGTATCTCGGGAGCCAAATCGCATCTAAACGTCCGCCATGGGTCATCAGCTGCCGGTCGGCTTACGGCTATAACCGGGCATCCGCCCGGACGCCGTTCCAATTGAAGGAACCTAACTGGCGACGCCAAAGCAATCCACGCCCGAGCGCGCCATCCAGCGGCAGATCGCGGCAGCGCCCGGTCCGTAAGCGCGGAGGCGGTACACCTGGCGCGAATTGACCTGCGCGGGGGTTATTTGGTGCGCAAGCTCCGTCAACCGCGGTTGACGCTGGACCAGTTCCGTCCACAGCTTCTCGGCATTCTCTGGACTAGAGGTCGCGGCTAACTGAATTGTTCTCGTGCGGTCATTCAGTAGATCATCCAACCGAGCCGCATCTGAACTGGCTAGTTGCACATGCGGAACGGCGCTTGGCACAGGTTGCCCGTCGACCAGCGCGATCGCTGTTGCCGCCGATGTGACGCGCCGGCGAGTTATCAGCACTGCCGTGGAGTGGTAATCGGTGATGCTGTAAAGCGACCGCGCGAATGCGCGAGGTAGCCGAATACAGCCGTGTGAGGCACGATACCGTGAAACGTTGCCGCCGTGCAGCGCCACGCCGCCCCATGTGAGCCGCTGCATGTAAGGCATTGGCGCATCGTTGTAGAGCGTGGAGCGATGCGCGACGCTCTTCTGCAAAATCGGGAACACTCCCACCGGCGTATCATGACCGCGCCTCCCGGTGGATACGGGCGCTTGACCCCACAACTTACCCTTCTTGAAGACAAACACGTGCTGGTTGGGGATGCTGACGACAAGCAGTACGCCGTTGTTAAGTGCCTCTCGGACATCGGTGGGCTTTGGAGAGGCTTCGCCCGCCGCGGGAGCCAAAACGACCGGCGAGGCTACTGGCACCGTTTCGGAAGGTTCTGTCAATGTTGGACGATAGTCGAGTCTGATCGGGAGCGTGCTGCCCATGAGCAGGATCGAAACTCCAAAAACCATCGCTGCGCCAACAAGCCGGAGCATGCCAGTCTCCCGGAATTATGGTTAACCCCATACTTCATCAGGCAACTTGCTGCCAATCCAATCGCCCGGTCGAGCGTTGGCCGTTACCTGGTACCAGGCAAGTGAAAAGGCAAAAGTAGACTCGCCGCTCTCCGCCAAATGTCACCGGCGGAATCTCGACGCCCGGCATCGCGTTGCTCAAATCCTTTTGAAATTGCGCATCTTTTTACCCTTGGGCGAGGGCGACTGCTAACCCATCGCGCGGCGAGCACAGTCCCCTGGGAGCGGGAACGGACCGATGAAACCAATGTGCTTCGAGTTTACTTGGCGATTCGCATCGTCCTGCTATGCGACAATGGCCTAACAGGAGTGGATTACATGGCAATTAGCAGGTCGATTGTGAGTGCGGCTGTTGCCGCCGGACTCGTTCTAGCTTCGACGGCCGCCGCTGCCGCGCCGGTTGCGCGTGACGCTTCGCCGAGCGCGAAGTCGGACGATCTCGCCGGCATCGGCACGTTCGGCATCCTGCTGGGTCTGCTGATCGTCGCGGGCGTGGTCGCGATTGTCGCTACCGACAACAACCACAAGCCGGCCAGCCCGTAGTATCGAGTTAGTCAGGATTGTCGGAGAAAGCGGCGGGGCGTTCCCGCCGTTTTGTCGCGACACTGGCTGTGAAGCCGGAACTGGATTGGTTTTGCCTTGGCCGACTCTTGAATTTTCCTTACGGCGCGACGGCCGACGCGACCTTCGTGAACCGGTTTCTGGTTAGTTTGACGCTTCCCTGGCGGTCATGGCTCGCGTTAGAACCCATTAACATTTGCAGGAATAACTCTTCATCCGAGGGTGTCGGTACCACGACTGTCGAAGCTCGGCACTCCTACGGCCGCATCTGCGCGTCCTGCTCGTTAGCCCTTCAAGGGGCTTGGCACGCCAAAGGAATGCTCTAGTCTGCCGGCATGGGAGAGACACAACCCGCCAGGGTCAAGCCTGATCTAGCAGGCACGCCTTCGCTGTGGCGGCATGCGGAAGAGAAGGTGGCCGCTCTTACGTCGCGTGAGTTGGAGGTCTTGACGCTCATGGCCGAAGGCTTGTCAGGCCCCGCGATCGGTGTGGCTCTTGGAATTAGCCACCGCACCGTTGATATCTTCCGCGGCAAGCTGCTGCGGAAATTGGAGGTGAAATCAGGAACGCTTGCTGTACGCTTTGCGGTGTATGCGGCACTGGCGCAGCGGTGTCATGGGCATAACTAAAGCCTGGCTCCTTGGAATGTTAGCACCAGTCGGACGACTGCATAGCCGAACGGCACTCCGATCAATACCATTAACAACAAGAGCTCCAGCTGGCATTGTGAGAGCAAACTCGCGCACCAGCTTAGGCCGCCGCTAGCGGACCCGATGAGCCGTACTTCGCCGGCAAGGCAAGGGAGGAGCAAGTTAGGTTTCCTCGCGAGGCAATGAAGTAACCGCGTGCGTACGCGTGGGCTCGTTCCGGTTGACCGACGTTTCGCTTATCCACTGGACGTGAAAGGGCCCGCGCTGACCGCTTTGGAAGGCGCGGCCGGAACCGGGGCAAACTTCGCTGGACGACGAAGATCGGCGCTCAAAGGAACGGAAGAGAATGGCCGTGTGTGGACGGCCTTCCGTTGGCAGTTCAGCCAGGACGCGGACGTTCCAATCCTCTCAGTGTTTGCAAATCCTTAGCCCTTTGCATTCACAAATGGACAACTTCGACCCAGGGGGATCGTCTGAATGCGCGTGCTGCTGATCGAGGACGAGCCGACCACCGCCAAGGCGATCGAGCTCATGCTCACCACGGAAGGCTTCAATGTCTACTCGACCGACCTGGGCGAGGAGGGCTTGGACCTCGGCAAGCTGTA
>Ga0070658_10001857_pt1 | contig 17792 bp, 17 predicted proteins | sample KBSC13metaG_FD_64664 | JGI IMG/M metagenome (GOLD analysis project Ga0070658, IMG submission 64664) | Corn rhizosphere microbial communities from Kellogg Biological Station, Michigan, USA - KBS C1-3 metaG | ecosystem: Host-associated > Plants > Roots > Rhizosphere > Soil ...
CGGATTAGCTGCCACCGGGCAAAGCACTCAGGTGAGCCTGTCGTGGTCGGGCGTAAGCGGTGCGACCGCCTATAACGTCTACCGCGGGACCACTCCGGGCGGTGAAATGTCGACACCGGTTGCCGTTCAACTTACCGGAACGACCTATTCCGATCCCGCCCTGGGCAACGGCTCGACGTTCTACTACAAAGTGACAGCTGTCAACGGAGCCGGTGAAAGCGCAAAATCGACCGAAGCAAGCGCGTCGACGGCCGCTGGAATCACGACCGTATTCGCAGACGGCCTGAGCAATTGGATCGGCGTCAGCTCTGAAACCACCGGGATGTCGATCAATTTCAGTAGCCCCGATCTCTACTTCAGCAACGATTCCGGTCGCGCAAACCGGGCCAGCGACACGGCTCAGTCGATCACCTACGCCTATTCGGGGATCAGTAACTTCAGTGCTAAGCTCTACTGCTGGAGCACATCTGTACCAACCACACCGAGCTTCCTGACCTGGCAAGTGTCGACAAATGGCGGCAGTTCATACACGACAATTGCCACCACGTGGGGAAGCAAGACGATGACAGGTCCCGGCGGCAGCGGCGGACAGTGGGGCTACTACACTATCACGCCAAGCAGTGCCTTGCCCGCGAATGTCGACCATCTTAAGGTCAACTTCAACGCCGGAACAGGCAATGGATGGGATCCTGAACTCGGCGAGCTCGACATAACCCATCAGTAACTCGCCGCCCTAACGCCCCAATGTCCCGACCAGGTTATGCCTGGGCGGGACACTTGCGTCCGGGGCCAGCCATGGGCCTGGCAGGAAAACTAAACGCGTTCACGATTGTGCTATCTAAGGTTACAACAAGATTACAATTTCCGCGCATGTGTGATTGTTTCTCGCGATGGCTTCCGCTGGGTTATAATAACGTCATGAGCACCCCCACGCAGTTGCTGCCAGCATCCGCGTCGGCAACCGAGAACGCCATGGAGACGATCACAATTCGTCCCGCGTCGTTCAACGACATCGCCGACATCGCACGCATCTACAACGAGGCGGTGTTGACCACCACGGCGACCTACGACCTGGAGCCCCAGCCCATTGAGGCCCGGGTCAAGTGGTTTCACGACCACGAGGCCACCGGCATGCCGATGTTCGTGGCCGAAGAAGACGGCGTCATCGTCGGTTGGAGTTCGCTCAGCATCTTTCGCGGCAAGGAAGGCTATCGCTTCACGGTCGAGAACTCGATCTACATCAGCGAAAGCCACCGTGGCCGTGGCCTGGGCCGGCGCATGCTCGCCGGACTGATCGACTCCGCACGCGACCTCGGCCTCCACAGCATCGTCGCCGGCATCGACGCCGACACCGAGGCCAGCATCCGTCTCCACGCTTCCTTCGGCTTCGAGAAAGTCGCCCACCTCAAGCAAGTCGGCTATAAGTTCAACCGCTGGCTCGACGTCGTCTTCATGCAGCTCATCCTCAAGTGATTCTTTTGATTTACTAACACACACGTGATCGATCGTCTATCGTAGGACGGACGTGATGGGTAGAGAGCAGGCGTTGTCGACCTCCCACGGTGCCGTGCTCGGAACGTCGGCGGTTCCCGCTCTCTCACTCCAACGATCTAACCTCTCCCGCCTTCACACCTCCTAGCTCTGGCCGGTGTTCTCGCATTGGCTCAGGCTATAGCTATAGATTACGCCGAACCCAAGTCCGCCAGAGAGCGTCGTGCCAACGAGGCTGCCATTTTCGGTCTGGATCGGTCGCGAGAAGGGCACAAGCCCATCGCTGCCCGTGAACGAATGGAGAGTGGTAAGGGTTCCTCCTGGCGTGATCTGGAAGATCGTCCCTGTAAGGTTCCAGGGATTGCTCGGATCTGACGTGCCGCCTCCCTCCGTAACGCCGTAGAGATTGCCGTCTGATCCGCTAATCATGCCGGAGAACGGGCCGGCTCCATCGGGACCGGAAAAGAAATGCATTGAATCGAGAACTCCATCGGGATGGATTCGGAAAATCGTGCCCGGTGTTGCATATGGATTGCTCGGGTCAAAACCACTGCCGCCAACAGGAGTGACGCCGTAGATTGCTCCGTCCGATCCGCGAACAAGCGGAGAATACGGAAACCAGCCGTCCGTTCCGACGAAAGAATGCAACGACTGGAAGCTGCCGTCATTTGACACCCGAAAGATCGTGCCCGCTGTTAGCCAGGGGGTGTTCGGGGCGAAGCTGACACCACCGCTAGGGGTCGTTCCGTAAATGTACCCATCGCCTCCGTCGATCAGGCTTGCAAATGGATAGGCACCGTCGTCGCCCGTAAAAGAATGCAAGGACGTAAAGACGCCACCCGGGGTAACCCGAAAAATGGTTCCACTCGAAACATTGCTGGGATCGAAGCCCGCGCCGCCGTTGGTTGTGGTTCCATAGAAGTTACCGTCGCTGCCGCGAACGAGGCCGCCGGCGGGGCTCAACCCATCGGTTCCCGTGAAAGAATGTAGGGTCGTAAATGTTCCGTTGGCGGCAATACGAAAGATCGTCCCGCCAGATCCCCAGGGATTGTCGGGGTCGAAGCTACTGCCGCCGTGGTAGGTCACACCGTACAGAGTCCCGTCATCTGTCGCGATCATGTTAGCAAATGGATACCAGCCGTCCGGCCCCGTAAACCTGTGGATGATTGAGAACGCCCCGTTGGCAGCGATCCTGAAAATAACTCCTCTGCCGGTGATGCCAGGGTTGGCGGGGTCGAAGCCGCTGCCGCCGAAGGATGTAACGCCGTAGAGATTACCTCCCCGACCCCGAACGAGCGTAGTATCGGGATACCATCCGTCCGGCCCCGTGAAGGAATGGAGCGAGTGGAACGTGCCGCCGGGCGTGATCTCGAACACGGTCCCTCCGCTTAAGAACCACGGACCCATTGGATCATAACTCGTTCCGCCGAAGGCGGTAGTGCCGTAGACATGTCCGGGAGCGCCCTCGACAACGGTAAATGGTTGCACTCCATCGCTCCCGTTAAAGACGTGGAGCACATGGAAAGGATCGGTATCCTGATGCTTGATTTCGAGCGGCTTGAAAGCTCGACCCTGGGCAAAAGCGAAATTTTGGGAAGTAGCGATTCCTATTGTAACAATCGCTATACAATAACAAAATGATACTCGCTTAAACAACGACATAGCCATTATCTCCTTTAACGATGCTTTGTACAGGCAGTGCGGTCGCTCGATGACTCCCCCGTTGGTTATGGAACACGAGCAAGGCACCGGTAAAATTAGTATAGCACAATCTTGACGAAATTTGTCGTCAACAAAATTTGATTAGTCAGCTTTTATCGTAATGTGACTGCGGAGCAAGTGCAACTGAACCGAACCACGTCCGCTCCATGCCTCGTTCGACTTCGAAAAGGTAGCTATCACTAACTGGTTGGCTACAAATTCGATCAGCTGTCGTCCCGCTGCAGTTCATTTGTTGATAACCTCGTATATATTTATATGAAATTTTACAACCTCATATGGACTCCCCCTGATCGTAGTGGGGCGAGGTGACAGTCATGGGGTTGCGCGTCATCGACTTCTGAACTGCCCCGCCGCGCCGGGAACGTCGACCGTTCCTGTGGACGCTCCATCTAACCAACCACCTCTTCGAAGGCAAGTGCCTCCTTCAATTTACCCCAAATTAGTTCTATGAAAAATAACTGACAGTCGACCTCAATCCCGTGCTACAATAAGACGGAATCCACGGAGGTTGAACATTGTTGCTCAGGTCATTTCTCCGCAAGTCCTCGCTGACCGCAGCGCTCGGAATTATAATGTGTTCGGCATCGACCGCACCGGCGTCCGCCGCGAGCCGTAAACAGGCCGCCGCCCCCACGTTCACTGCCATCCAGTTCTTATCCGGATACGACAACGGCCCCGGCGTGGTAGTGTGCGAGCCGGTTCCCTCGGCCACAAGCAGTCAGGCGCTTGCCGAGTTCGGTCGAGGCTGTGGGGCATGGCTCGAATTGTCGATGGCGGGTCGACCTGAGTTCGGCCGAACACCGCCGTTCAGCGAGTTGCCCCGCGCTATTCGGGAAATGGGACGCCCCAACCTTGCGGTGGGCGCGATGGAAGCGACAAGCCTCTCTCACATCGTGGGCGCAACGGACGTCGCCATCGGCACCATCGAGGGCGACACCAATCGCTGTGCCCTCACCTACCAGATCTACTCCGCCGACAATGCACAGGCCCGCGGGGCAATCGCGACAGCGTCGGGCACGGAGACCGAGGTCGTCGCCCAACTTCCCCGAATCGCCACCGAACTCGCGCGGGTGCTCGACGGTCCGCTGTCGCTCAAGTCTCGACCTCCCGCAATTCCGCCGCAAGACCTGACCAGCGGGGAGATCAGCCTCATCGGCCAGCTCTGGGGCATCTACGATCCCCAATACGTGTCCGCGGGCCAGATGACCGCAATCGGTCAACTCGCCCAGAGGTCGACCCTCGGCGCTCTTCTGTACCTGCGCTTCCTCGCGAATACGTCGCAAACGCAGGCCAGGCTCGCCGTCGACACCATCTACAAGCACGGTGCCGACAACCTGATGGCGCTTGCTGAAGCGTCGGCGCTCGCCCCTGTCGAGATGAAGGCCCGGCTCGCGAAGGTGAAGGCGAACCGCGCGAAGTATCCTCGCAACTACCTCGCCGCGCTGACATCGACATGGGTCGCCCGTTCCCGCCACGATGAAGCAGAAACTCGAAAATCGGCGGAAGCCGCCGTCCGTGCCGCGCAGTACGATCCATATTCCTGGGAGACGCTCTCGGAAACCATCTCCGACGCGGCCGTCTCCTATCGACATGGCCGGGCCATACGGACGCTGAAGAAGCCCGAGCGCAACCACCTTGACTCGCTCTACCGACTCGGGGTCGCCGCACTTCAGCAAGCCGTTCGACAAGACCCGCTTAACGGGTCTGCGTGGTTGCACCTCTCCATCGCCGCCGCCTTCGCGGCCGATCCACGGCTCGCCGAAACAGCGTACACAAACGCGGTGCGCGGCAAGGTCGACCGCTACGCCGCCTATTCCTGGGCGCTGCAGATGTTCGGCAAACACTGGTACGACGAGCCTGCCCGTCTTGCAGAAATCGTTCACGACGCCAAGGGGAGCACCTTCGACAACGACTCCGAAACGATCGCCATGGCGTCCGACCTGCGGGCGGCCGGCTTCAGCGACGAAGCCAACTCGCTCCTTGCCGGCGCAATCGCGACGACCCAGTACACGCTCAGCGCCAACACCTACGATGGCTATGCGCACTGGCGGCTCGCCGCATATTTCCGAGCCGTGGGCAACTTGGGACAGGCGATCACGGAATACCACAACGCCGAATCGTACATCAGCAACCGCGCCGATCTCTACTTCACCGCCGGCCTCGCCCTCGACGCTGCCGCAAAGTACGCCGACGCCGTCGCCGAATACCGCAAGGCAGTCCGCGTCGACCCGGACTACGCCGCCGCCCACGCCTGCCTGGGCCAGGACCTACTCGGCCTCGGCGCAATGAAGGAAGCCGCCACCGAAATCGAACGCACCGTCGCCCTCGACCCCAACTCCTCCGCCGCCCACTACGGTCGAGGCCGGCTGCTCTATGCCCGTGGAAATCCAAAGGCCGGCGACGCCGAATTCCGCAAGGCCATTAATCTATCGGCGGGATCGGAGCAGATGTACTACCAGATCTGCTGGACCCTGGATGCCGCCGGTCACTACAAACCCTGTATCGCCTTCGGCGAAGAAGCGCTTCGTCTGCATCCCCGCGCGATCCAGATCATGGAACAGGTCGCCGATGCCTACCTCAACACCAAACAGATGCGCCCCGCCGTCAAGCTTCTCGAAGCAGCTATCGCCGTGAACTCAAACGATGCCTGGGCACACGAGAAACTCGGTGAAGCCTACGTCCAAACCGGGGACCGCGGCTCCGCCCGCAACCAGTGGCAGGGGGTGCTGACCCTCGGCGACGAAGCCGTCACCAAACGCGCCCAAGAAATGCTCGCCAAATATCCACCATAGACAACTGACCCCAGACATGCGGGCGGCGGCGTTACAATCGGACCGATCAGTCAGATCCGACCGATCGGTCCGATCTGACCGCCGCCGCTCTCCTTCCGGAATCACTGTAATCTGTGGATAATACTCTTCATTCCTAATCCTTCTCTTCTCATCCTATGACATGGTCCGCCATCATCGCAGCTTTCCTCGCTTCCTTCGTCGAACTCGTCGAGGCGCTGACAATCGTCCTCGCGGCTGCGACCGTCAGCGGCTGGCGGGCGGCACTCGGCGGGGCAACTGCCGCAGCGGGTGTTCTGGCCGTTCTCATCGCCATATTCGGGCCGCACCTGGCACGCATTGACACCCCAGTCTTCCACTTAATCGTTGGCACCCTGTTGCTTCTATTCGGCCTGCGCTGGCTAAAGAAGGCGATTCTTCGCTCCGCCGGTGTCCTCAAAATGCACGACGAGGCCGCCGAGTTTACGGAGTCGACCGATCGGCTGCGCTCTGAGAATGCCGGCGCTAGCGCCGCGGCGCTGATGGCGTTCAACGGAGTGCTGATCGAGGGGATCGAGGTCGTGTTTATCGTCCTGGCCGTGGGGGCGTCGACACGAAGTTTGTGGCCGCCCGTAATCGGGGCAGCGGCTGCCGCGGTCTCCGTCATCCTGCTCGGACTGATCGCCCGGCATCCCCTCACGCGCATTCCGGAGAACGCGCTCAAGTTCGCGGTGGGCGTGCTCATCAGTTCATTCGGGACATTCTGGGTAGGTGAAGGAATTGGGATCGCTTGGCCCTGGGGAGATTATTCGCTCATCGTCCTGTCGATCTCGTACGCCGTCGTCGCCGCAATTGGCGTCGCGAGTGCGCGGTCGACTGTGAGGCAATCGTGAACGTCATCAAGAACGCGCTGGCCGAACTCTACTCGATGTTCGTCGACGATCCATTCCTGGTCAGCCTGGTGCTCATCTGGACCGCCATCTGCTACCTCGGCCGCCATGCCGTCCCGTCGAACATCGCCGGCCCTGCTCTCTTCCTCGGATTTGCCGTCGTCCTGGCGGCATCGACCCTCCGAAAGGCCCGTAGCGTTCGACGAAAGTGAACGCCCGACCGGCAAAAGGCCAACAAGCGCAGCGCTCGCTCCATCAAGCGGCGTCCGGACGGTTGCGCTGGACGCCCCAACGCTAGTTGGTTGCACTGGAAGGCCCAACGCTAGTTGGTTGCGCTGAACGCAGCAATGCTAATTGCCTTCATGACCAAAACCTGTGGTAGAATGTAAAATCATGATTCTGTCAGTCACAAAGCGAGGATTCACCCTGATCGAGCTTTTGGTAGTAATTGCCATTATCTCAATCATCGCGGCAATTCTCTTCCCCGTCTTCGCGCAAGCGCGCGAAAAGGCGCGGCAGATCACGTGCACGTCGAATGAAAAGCAGTTGTCCCTCGGCGTGTTGATGTACGCCCAGGACAACGACGAGACGCTGCCGCCGGTCGCCACGCCGGGCAACATGATGCTTTGGAACGACATCATCAATCCGTATGTCAAGAACACTCGCGTCCGCGTGTGCCCGTCGGACACGGCCTCGAATGCCGTGAACTCCTACGGCTTGAACGAACTGGCCTTCGTCGACCTGGCCGACAACGCCAACGCCGCACCGAAGTCACTGGCGATGTTCAGCACACCGGCTGATACGGTTATGTTGGGGGAAGTCGGAACGGGGAATGATCTGAAATCGGAATTGGACAACGCCTTCAAACTGGTGGCTCCCGACGGCGGCATCAATGACGCTCCCGACGACGCGCGGCCCTCGGCTCGCCACTTCAACCGGGCGAATCTCGGCTTTATGGACGGCCACGTCAAGGCAAAGCGACTGGAAGATTTCTACACGGGACAGACCCCCGCGGACAAGTGGTTCTGCCCTATCCCCGAAGACGTTGCCGACTGCCACAGCTAGCCATGAACTCAGATACCGTGTCTACGGCTCTGGGTAGTCATGTTGCCCCGGCTACTGCACTTTCGCGAGCACGGTCTCGACTCCCATCGCATGCAGGTTCTCGACGACGATTGGGTCGACGCTGTCGTTGGTGATAATCGTCCGCACATCCCCAAGCTTCCCGAAGCGCTTGAGCGACTTGACGCCGAACTTGCTCTTGTCGATGAGCAGGTAGGCATGTTCCGCCACCGCCATCATACGCTGCTTGAGAACCGCCTGCGACTCGTTGATGTCCGAGAGGCCATGCTCGAAGTCGATCCCCGAACACGAAAAGAACAGCCGGTTGACGTGGTACTCGCCGAGCATCTGCTCCGCGCGGAAGCCGACGAACGACAGCGACGGCGGCGACAGCGTCCCCCCCGTGCATACCACGCGCATACGCGGTCGATTGGTGAGTTCGACACAGACTTGCATCGAGTTCGTCAATACCGTCAGGGGCATGTCAGGTAGGAGCCGGGCCATCTGTAGCGCGGTAGTGCTGGCGTCGATGAGGATCGTGTCGTCCTCCTGCACCAGCTTTACCGCCTCGCGCGCGATGGCTGACTTCTCACCGGCGAAGCTAATCTCTCGCTCCGCAAACGGAGTCTCCAGCGCGCCGATCCTCGACACGGCACCGCCATGACTGCGCACAAGCTTTCCATCGGCCTCAAGCTTTTCGAGATCGCGTCGGATCGTCTCCTCAGTAACCCGGAACAAGCGCGCAAGGCTCGTGACCCGGACACTCCGCTCCCGATCCACCAACGAGACAATCTCCCGCTGTCTTTCCGCCACTAACATCGTGTTTGCACCTCTGCTGCAGGCCGTAGACTGTGACTATCAAAATCTAATAGTAAATGATACCATTTGATCTACCAGGTTGCTTGTAGGCAAGGCGACGTTGTGTACAATTGTCATATGAGTATAATGGGACAGCATCCGTGGAGGAGTCAATGAACGACGGGGCCATAACCGCGCCGTCGTCCGCGATCCCGACGGTCACCGCATCGAGTCAACGAACTGACAGCAGGTAAATCTCGAACATGTATCCTCAGTTCCTCGTCTTCCTACCGCTTCTGCTTCTGCTGCTTTGGCGCTTCGTCATAATCTATGTCATGGTTCCCGCGAACATCAAGAGTCAGCCGCTTTGGAAGGCCACCTCGAAATACCTCCCGTTCGATCCGGCGACCCTTGGCCCTGAGGTCGTCAACTTTTTTCACTCTCATGTCGTAGCGCTAACCGCGCAGGGATTCGTCGTCATCCAGTACCTGACCAAGCCTGAGGCACAGAAGAACCTGACCACCGTCATGATCTACCTGGTCAATCGCGAGCGAGGCGAGAGATGCACGGTAGCATGCTTCTACGTTACAACACAGGCATATACCAAGGTCAAGGGGCACAACGTGATCCTTACGACGCGGTTCGATGACGACACCGCCATAACGACATCGAACGTGACAAGCGTCGGCTCGTTCCGCAAGCGCCCAACCATCGACAGCGTGTCGATTGCCGACCTGACCGACCCCACTGCGCTCGTCAACGTACACCGCTTTCGAGTTGCCAAACTGGCTGACGGAAAACGGCCGATCATACCGCCGTCTGGAGTAGAGGTAGAGGACTTCGAGGCCTACGAAAGAACCGCCGTCGACTATCAGGTGACCGCGGGGCTAGCGTATTTCGACGAGCGCGAGCAGGCGTACATCCGCACCTGGTACGGCGCGTTCTATATGACATGGCAGCTTCTCTGGCCATTCAAGCAGATCAATCTCGCCAGGAAGCGATCGAAGGCTGACACGGTAATGAAGGAGTTCCTGCGTACAAGATGAAAGCCGGCCGCGGATGACTTCCGCGGCCGGCTTCGTTTATTGACGTGTGAGCCTAAGCGTTGACGAGTTCCTTTTCCGCCTGCGCATCTTGCTCAATGTAAAAGTCGAATGCAGTCTGCTCAAAGGCGGGTAGCTGAGTCGGCGTGTACTCGAGGCGGCGAGGCGCAGGGGCGCGCGGAGCAAGTCGTAAAATCATCTTAATCGCGAACAACAGCAGCAAAATATAGAGTATCAAAGACCACAACATCGCATCCTCCTTCGTAACAATGAAAAAACCGGCCACGGATCTACCGTGCCGGCTGCGCTTCGAAAGAGTGTGCGACCGATCGAGTCTACACAATCTCCTCCAGCAGCCGGACGTCTCCCTTGGTAGCGACACCGCAATACCAGGAGCCGTTCATCGAATGATTTGTTACCGAGCCCATTGCTCTCTCCTATCGCCGGACTTCTCGGCGAATGTTTCGTCGTTCTGCTTACCCTATCGACGGACCCAGCGTCTTTGCTAAGTAAGTCTGCAAATGCCGATCTTATCCTGGTATGGGCGTCTCTGCCCGTCCTCGGCGGTCGACGACCGCCACAAATCCAAAACGCCCCGCGCGTTGACGCGGGGCGTTCGGCATACCGACATATCGACGATTGACGACCACTTAGTGCGTGATCGACAATGCGTAGTACTTAACCATTGTGCTCACGCTCGTGGTTGGAGTACCGGACACGGCGGATTGATCGTAGTCGCCCGCCTTGAAGTAGAACTGTTCGCCGTTGAAGCTCGAGTTCATAGTGAACGTCTTCGTGACACCGTTCGCGATCACGGTGATTGTCGACCCGGCCAGCTTGAGCTGGTAGTTGAACTTTGTGCCGACGCCCACCGTGGTGATCGACGTGGTCGTTCCGCCACCGCCCTGGTTGGTGTTCTCGAGGAACAGGTTGACCGTGCCGCCGGCGTTGAACTGCAGCTCACAGAGCGGCTTGCTCGGACCGGTACCCTGGAAAATCTGGGCAATCGTGGTGTTGCTGGGCACTTTGGTAATGGCGACAGTTCCGTTCAAGATGTTGGTTCCGCTCGTCGGCCAGATCGCGTTCTCACGGAACTCGACGCGCGGATGCAGAGACCCCGACGTTGTCCAGCCGGTGTGCGGGTCCATCATGTCCATGGCGCCGTCGCCCGGATCGGTGTAGAAGTACGGCGACTTCGTGTATCCGGCCGCCAGGGTCGACCCGCTGACCATATCGACATTGCCCGACGATCCAGTCGGCAGCTGCAGCGTATATCCCGAGAGGTTGAAGTTCTTGCCTGGCGGATTGTTGGGATTGAGTCCCCCGCCGCCCTGAAGCGACCAGGTCTGGGCGTTTGTACCGTTGCAACTGTAAGTGTCGACTTTGGTGCCATTGGCCGAAGCGGCCGCGGCAACGTCGAGGCAGAGGCCCGAATTGCCGGCCTTGAACGTGTACCCGCCACTCACCGCAGTGCCGGTCCAGCTCTGGTTCGGGTTCCCGTTGCACGCCCAGATGGTGACCGCGCTGCCGTTGGTCGTGGTGCCACCGCTGTCCAGGCAATATGGTCCGTTCACCGACATGTTATAGACGTTGGTCCCAACGCTCGCGAAGGCCCAATTCTGGTTCGCCCCTCCCGACGCGGCCCAGATCTGCAGCTTGTTTCCGTTGGTCGTGCTGCCGCCGGTATCGTCGAGGCGCGAACCGGTCGCACACGCCGGCGTCATCGTGTAGGTTCCATTGGCGATGCCCGCGCGGGCGACATCGGCGCACGACAGTAGCGCGGCCGGGACGAGCAGCCATAGACAATCGGATTGCTTCATGACAATACCTCTTAAGGGATGGTTAAAGACGGGCATGTCGACGATCGCCGAAATGCCCGCACTCGGTTAGTGGGTGATGCCGAGGGAATAGAACTTGACGACTGTCTGTCCGTTGGCAGTGCTCGGCGTGCCGTTCACCGCGGACTGGTCGTAGTCGCCGGCTTTGAAGAAGAACTGCTCGCCGTTAAAGCTGGATGGCACCGGGGCAGTTATCGTTGTACCGTTCACCGTCGCCGTGATCGTCGACCCATGCAGGCCAAGCTGGTAGCTGAACTTGTTACCCACACCGACGAATGCGACTTGGTACGTTGGGCCACCTTGACCGCCCGTGTTCACGTTCTCGACGAACAGGGTGACGTTTCCGTTGGCGTTGAACTGCAGCTCGCACAGCGGCTTGAGCGGCCCCGTGCCCTGAAAGATCTGTGCGATACAGGTGTTGCTCGGCACCTGCGTTACGTTGAGCGTTGCGTTGAGCAGGTTGGTGCCGCTTGCCGACCAGTTCCCGTTTTCGTGGAGTTCTGTACGGGGATGGAGAGAACCGTTGGTGGCCCATCCCTGGTGCGGGTCCATCATGACCATGGAGCCGTCGCCGGGATCGGTGTAGAAGTATGGGGAGGCCGTGTACCCGCTGGTAAGCTGACTGGTGAAGATCTCGGTGGGGCCTCCGTTGGAACCGATCGGGAGCTGAAGGGAGAACCAGATCGATAGGTTGAAGTTCGAAGAGGGCGGGACATTCGGGTTGAGACCGCCGCTAAGTCCGGGCAGCGCCCACTTCTGGGCATTGGTGCCATTGCAGGTCCAGGTGTCGACCTTTGTGCCGTTGGCCGACGCCGCACCGGCGACGTCGAGGCAGAGGCCGGAGTTGCCGGCCTTAAAGGTGTAGCCGCCGCCGACCGGGGTGGCGGTCCACGACTGGTTTGGATTTCCGTTACAGGCCCAGATGGTGGCGGCCGTGCCGTTGGCGGTGGCGCCGGCACTGTCGAGACAGTATGCTCCGTTGACCGACATGTTGTAATTGCTGCCACCGACGTTGGCGAAGGCCCAGCTCTGGTTCGGCCCGCCGCTTGCGGCCCAGATTTGGAGTTTGTTGCCGTTGGTGGTGCTGCCGCCGGTATCGTCGAGGCGAGAGCCGGTGGCGCAGGCCGGGGTCATTGTGTACTTCCCATTTGGGATCTGCGCGTAGACGATGCCGGCACTGAATAGCAATATTGGCATTAACAACAGACAAGCCCTTCGTTTCATGGGTTAACTCTTTCCTATAGTTTGATTGGTATCTGTATAGTGTTTGTATCTAAAATCACATAACAAGGCACGCAAATGAGGCGCCTTGCATTAAACATCGGATAGGAACAGGAAGGACGCGCGGATACCTGGAGCCACCTAAGTATCGCGCATATATCTAACCGGTTTTCTTACGGATTATAACATGCAGAACCGTTTCAGTCAAGTAATGCATCTGGTGTAAGCGTTCAATATTTTCCACATAGTACAAACTATGCGCCCTGGAAGACGCTGTCTCCCAGAGCGCTACGTCGACGATCCCTATGTAGGGCGCAAAAGACGCCTTTGACGCATCTGTCGCCTTCGCGCCGAAATAAAGTCCGCGTCCTGCTACCGCACATCAGACGGCGGTCATCGGCGGTGATGGTCGTTCTTAGATTGCAGGAACGATTGCACCGCCGGATCCTCACTCAAACCGATCGCTCGCTGATACGCTAACCTTGCCTCATCACTTCGCGCGACCTCCGACAGCAGGTGCGCCCGCAGCGCCCAGTACGGTTGGTAAGCCGAGACGGTCGCCTCGTCGACGGCATCCAGCAGTCGCAGCCCCTCCGTCGCCGACATCGCCTCGGCGACCGCCGCCGCCTGCCCCACCCTGGCCCCGATCGTCGGGTCGACAATCACCAGTCCCGCGTACAATCCGGCGACCGCCATCCAGTCGACCTCTTCGCCATATGCTCTGCGGGAATGCGCCGACTGGATCGCGGCCTCCAGTTGATACCGGCCGATCCTACGCGCCCTCGCCGCCGTCGACAGCAGCGCCTCCGCTTCCTCGATCATCGACCTGGACCACCGCGACGCGTCCTGTTCGCTCAGCGGGACATACTCCCCGTCGACGCCCCGCCGCACATTCGTCCGCGCCTCGCAGTACAGCATTAGCGCCAGCAGGCCCTTGGCCTCCGGTTCATCGGGAAGCAGTGAGATGGTCAGTCGACCGAGCCAGATCGCCTCGTCGCTAAGGCCCCGCCAACGGGGATCAGCGCCGTCGACTACCGCACGGTCCCAGCCAAGACCGTACGCCGCATAGATAGCGTCGAGAACCGAGTCGATCCTCGGCGACAGCTCAGCCTCCGCGGGCGCCTCCAGACGGATCGCCGTCGCCCGGATCTTCGTCTTGGCCCTCGACAACCGCTGCCCCATCGTCGACGGCGACGTCAGAAAGGCATTGGCAATCGTCGCCGCGTCGATGCCCAGCACCGTCTGTAGCATCAGCGGCGTGCGGACGGCCGCGTCGATCGCCGGATGGGTGCATAGGAAGAGGAGCTTGAGGCGCTCGTCGGGAAATTGAGTTTCCAGCGAGAGCTCCTTTCCAGGTCCAAAAGACTCGCGTTCCGCATCGGCAATCAGCGTATCAACCAGCCTCGCTGCCGTCCGCCCCTGCCGGTACTCGTCGATGTGCCGACGACGAGCCGCCGTCAGCAGCCACGCCTCCGGTCGATCCGGCACGCCCGTGCGCGGCCACGACTCAAGCGCCCGCAGAAACGCCTCCGCAAGCGCATCCTCGGCCGCATCGACATCGCCCGTCCGCGCCACCAAGTAGGCGAGCAGCCGCCCGTAGCTCTCACGGGCGGCCATCTCTATCGCGCGATTGATGTTTGTGTTCGGCGTATCGCTCACGATGATTAGTGGTCCATTGGCATGACAGGGCGAACCTCCAGCGTGCCGAATGCGGCCCCCGGACAGCGCGCGGTCCATTCCAACGCCTGGTCAAAGTCGGCAACGTCGATCAGGATGAACCCCGCAAGTTGCTCCTTGAGTTCCGCATACGGCCCATCCTGAACCGTCCGCCGGCCGTCGCGGACCTGCACGGTCGCGCCCGTCGATGTCGCCTCCAGCGGTTCGCCGCCGAGATAGGCTCCCACCTCACGAAGCGCCTGAACGTACGACACGTAGGCCCCCCTCATCTCCTGAACCTCAGCCGGCGTCAGAGCTGCAAACTTCGCCTCGTCACGATAGATCAAAATCGCGTATTTCACAATGACTTCCCCCCGAGAAAGCGACCGCTCATCTTCTACCCTTGCTGCTGCCAACACATCACCGGTCGAACCTCGACCGCGCCGTACTCAGCACCCGGGCACTTCTTCGCCCATCCGAGCGCGGTGTCCAGGTCCGGGCAGTCGATCGTAAAGAAGCTCGCAAACTGCTCCTTCGTCTCCGCCACCGGCCCGTCTTGCACCGAGGCTTCCCCATGGCGCACGCGGATCGTGGTCGCCGTCGACGAAGGCTGCACCGGCGTCCCCGGCATGAAATCGAGCCCCGCCTCCTGCAGCGCCGTCGTGTACTGCTTCCAAGCCGCCGCAACCTTCGCGAAGTCTTCCTTCGGCCTCGCCGCCTCCGCCGACTCATTGAGAAAAACCATCACCATGTACTTCATTCGCACTCTCCAATCAAAAACTAAGGAATCGCTAGGAAGTAAGTGCTTCGCACTTTCTTTAGCCCGTAGGGCGTTTACTCGTAGCCATGGGGTTCAGCCCATGGAAAGTAGAGCACTTGTCGTTGGACTAGTCCTCATCCTCTACGCCGTCGGAGTCGACATCACCGGCCGCACCTCGACAACCCCGCGATGCGCCCCCGGACAGCGAGCGGCCCACTCCAGGGCAGCGTCCGCGTCGGCGCACTCGATCATGAAGAAGCCGCCGAACTGTTCCTTGGTATCGGCATAGGGTCCGTCCTGCACCGATCGCTGGCCATCGCGGATGCTGAGCGTCGTCGCCATGCTAGTCGGTTCCAGCGGAGCCCCGGTGACAAAAGCGCCCGCGTCCACAAGCGCCTGCCGATAGGCGCCGTACGCCGCCATGATCGACCCCATTTCTTCAGGTGACACTTCGCGCTTCTCATCCGAATAGATCATGATCATAAACTTCACAGTGATTTCCTCCGTTTATAGTGAACGCCAGCGGCGTCTTCAATTCAATGACGGAATACGCCTGCCCATTTCGACAAACTTGGGGAAAATTCTTTCGTTTAGCAAATCGACTCTAGCCGTCGACACAATCAAGACATGAGTAATTCACTAAAATCCAACTGCATTCGCACCGGCGATGGCTACTACTTGTTGACCGAGGGCGTCGACGTACCCGTTCGCTTCTTCATGAGCGACACTCTCTTCGACGACTGCGAGGACGGTGTCTTCAAGCAAGCGGCAGCGGCCACCAGGTTCCCGGGCGTCACCGACGTCGTCGTCACTCCCGACGCCCACGTGGGCTATGTCGTCCCGGTCGGCTGCGTGATGGCCACCACCGGCACGCTCTGTCAGGCGCCGGTCGGCTACGACATCGGCTGCGGCATGATGGCCTTCCGCTCGACGGTGCCGTACACGCGGGGCCTCGACGAGACGCTTCGTCGACGCTTTTCCGAAGAAGTGATGGCGCGGATTGGCCTCGGGGTTGGCAAAGGTGGAAACCATACGTTCACGAAAAGCGAGTTCCAGGAGATCATCCGCCACGGCGCGGCCGCTGTCGGATATGAACGCGACAATGTCGAGCGCGACTACTTCGACGTCGACGATACCTGGGACCCGCCGCACGATGCAGTCTTTCGCGGCAGCAATCAGCTCGGAAGCCTGGGCGGCGGCAACCATTTCTGCGAGTTGCAGTACGACCAACATGGCCACCTCTGGGTGATGGTGCACACCGGATCGCGCGGTTTCGGCCATGCCCTGGCGACTCACTTTATTAACGCCGGCAAGGCGGCTTTCAAGAAGGCGAACAAGAGCGTCAAAGGCGGCTTCGAGGCCATCTACTTCGAACCGGACTCGCCGCTGTACAACGGCTACAAAAATGCCGTGGCGGCCGGCGGAAACTTCGCCATCGTCAACCGGCTGTTGATTTGGGAGGGCGTCGGCACGGCGTTCAAGAAGGTGTTCGGCGAGGAGCCGGAGTTGGTCTACGAGATCAGCCACAACCTCGTTCAGGAGGAAGAGACGCCGACGGGCGAACGAAAATGGATCCACCGCAAAGGGGCAACCCGCGCCTTTCCGGCGGGTCATCCCGAGCTCAAAGGCACGAAGTGGGAATCGACCGGTCACCCGATCCTGATCCCCGGGTCGATGGGCGACAAGTCCTACATCCTGTACGCCGCCGAGGGAGCCGCCAGGAGCCTCTACTCCGTCAACCACGGATGCGGCCGCAAGCACTCGCGTTCGGAATGTAAAAACCTGTTTACCCAGTCCGGCGTGCGTGCCCAAATGAAGGCATTGAACGTCATGGTGAACGCCGGAGGCGAGATTCCGATTGACGAAAGCCCCGGCGCATATAAGCCCGCGGCCGACGTAATCCAGGCCGTCGTTGACGCAAATCTAGCAAAAATAGCCTTCGAATTGACGCCCATCGCGTCGATCAAAGGAGTAGACTAGTCATATTCCAACGCAGCACATCCGTATGTGCATCTTGGGTGACTGGTGAGGATAAAATCTCGCTTTTCGGGAACACTCTGTCAATCCCAATCGACCGATCACTAAGATAGAATATGAAAATAAATTACAATTTTGGCTCGGATTGATGCGGCGTTTAGACTATAAATTTGTATAGTCAATTAACCTCTTGCTTGTTTGATAGATCCATGTTATTATGGGGCAGGATCGTACAATTATCAATTATTGATAGATAATTGTATGAAAGTAAATATGGATCAGCCTCCTTCGTGTGGACCTTAGGTAGCGGTGTGCCGGCTCTGGGATGCCCCCAGAGCACTCGTCGCGTCGATATAGACGCAACCGCTCCTATCGCGAACATTCACCGAAAAAGGTGGTTGTTGGGGAGCAAAGGACAGAGGTAATTGCAATGTTTTCTCGCCCATCACACGCGGTTTCGTTCAGGAGTACGCAGTGTTCTACAGTTCTCATGATACTGACGGCTCTCTTCGTGACAGTCGGAATTGCGGCAGCTGAAGAAGTTGGCGGCCTGCCGTCGACTCAGG
>Ga0070658_10001858_pt1 | contig 17790 bp, 22 predicted proteins | sample KBSC13metaG_FD_64664 | JGI IMG/M metagenome (GOLD analysis project Ga0070658, IMG submission 64664) | Corn rhizosphere microbial communities from Kellogg Biological Station, Michigan, USA - KBS C1-3 metaG | ecosystem: Host-associated > Plants > Roots > Rhizosphere > Soil ...
GAGCCGCGGGACGCTGCTGAGGGCGTTCTACTACACCGCCATCATCGAGGATCAGGAGTACTCCTCGATCCGGCCGCTGATCGACTGGCTCGACTACAACGGCTACACCGTCGTCACAAAGGCGACCAAGGAGTTCATCGACGCCTCCGGCCGCCGCAAGGTCAAGGGCAACATGGACATCGAGCTCGCGGTGAACGCCATGGAGCTCGCCGAGCACATCGACCAGATGGTGCTGTTCTCGGGTGACGGCGACTTCCGCTCCCTGGTCGAGGCCGTTCAGCGCCGCGGCGTGCGGGTCACCGTGATCTCCACGATCGCGAGCCAGCCGCCGATGATCGCCGACGAGTTGCGCCGCCAAGCCGACGTCTTCACCGACCTCGTCGAGCTGCAGTCCAAGGTTGGCCGCGACCCGTCTGAACGCCCCGCCGCGCGTGACCGTGAACCGCGCGGACACACAATGAAGTTCTTGCAGCAACCGAAGGGAAACGACCCCCTCGATTGAAGCGCTCCGCAACCGCTCCTCATGAAAGCGACATCTACGAATTGCATTGCCTGACGCAAGAGCTTAGCGCTCACTTCCTTGTCCGCGCCTGCGTCGATCAGCTGCGGGCGACGGCGGTCATACGAGTCCAACGGAGATGGAAGAGACCAACGTCAGGCTTGCATTACATAGACGCGCGCAACGACAAGGGTGAGACGACGAAGGCCGCGCTACAAATCAAGTTCAAGCGGATCGCAGTCTTGCCTCCCATCGGGAAGCAGAAACGTTTGCGCTTGCAGGGAGTGCGACACAGAGCCCCGAGTGGCTCTCGAGGCAGAAGGTTTGCAAGAAGGATGCTTCGGCGCAGGTGCTCCATCTGTCGAAGAAGCGGGCGTGTGTCAAAGAATGCATGGCTAAAGGCTAGACTTGCATCGCATCAACAACCCCGCTTCGGCGGGTTTTTTTGTTCGCTTTTGCTGCCACTATTCCAGCCCGCCTTCATGACCTTCTTTCGCGGCTCGCTCGAAGCTTTGTGCAAACTGCAACGTATTACGTGGTCCACAGCGACTTTGGATGGTCAGGAGGCAAACTGAGAAATCCGCAGTGACCTGCAAACAGGACTGATGACGTCCAACAGTTGTGGCCGGTGACAGGAAGGGCGCCAAGTCCGCTAAACGGATACGCAACCAAGCCTTGGAGAGCCGGGCGGGTCTCGGCTAAGATCAACATCCAGCAGAGCCATCTCAGTCGGCTTTAAACACGACGCCGATGCGAGTATCGCTAGACCAAACGAGGCGACAATGTCTGATTGTACGGTCTTTTTCTAACATCATCTTGAATGTCTCTCGCACGTGCAGCTTCGTCGGTAGCTCGACGCCCGCCCCGTCCTCCGACATGTTGAACACGCGGCAACGCTGGGTACCGCCTCTCCAAAAATGTATGCGACGACCAAGTCGACGTCCGAACGATCGATTTTCCGGCGGTTGGGCATCGGTCATGCCGGAGTCAAGGAGGCCGGGTCGCGTCGTTCAGTGGCCGATGCGATCTCAAGCAGCTTGAATTGCCTCGCGATCCGTGTAGCCAAATGCGAGCGCTCTTTGGCTAGCTCTCTCTTATAGTCAGCCACGTCGTGTCCATCATGCTCGAGAACCTCGATCAGAACTGTTTGATCCTGAACATACGTCGCCTTGTAGGCGATCTCTCGCGTCAAAACAGCCAATTCATCATGGTCGGAAGTCACGGCAAATCTCGTTTGTACGATGGGTAGCACGCGGAAAGGCGCCACTATGCATGCTCAACACTTACAGATCGTTACGCTAACGTGGCCTGCCCTACCTTCGGCCTGCCATTCGCGTGCCGCTTTCGACTTCGTCGACCCAGCCGAGGTACCAGTCGACCGCTCGTAAGGGTAAATGCGCCGCGTTTTCGACCTCCCAAGCACGTGGGCGTCTGGCGATCTGCGGGCGCTCGCTCGATCTAGCCAGCCCAGGTGGCAATGTGAGGACATCGGCCTTGCGCGGTTACAGCGGAACAAAAATCGCCGCCTAGATTTCCTCATCGGGCCGACCGATGATCTGCAACTTCCATCTCATCTGCGGTTGGCTCTGCTTAATGCAGAACCGCCCGTCGATCACCGGAAGTTTGAGCACCGACCTCGACTGGTTGCGGCAGCAACTTTGCGAGCTGTCGGGAAAACCAGGCTGGTAGAGATATAACCGGGCGTAAAATGGTTCCACAGAAATCAAGACATCGATGGTCTTGATGGCGCGTGGCAACTTGGCAGAGAGATCCAGCAACCGATCTCCCGGATTACATGCCAACGCAATCAATGTGAGTGCTAAAAACATGCAATTAGCTTAACTCAACGAAACCGTTCGGTCAGCGGAAATCCGAAAGGCCGAACTCTGCGCCCAAGCAGTTGGCAGAGCCGCAACATCTCACCGTCCCGCGAGAGCGGTCGGATGATTTCGCTCAAGCCATTCAGCACAGGCTAGACAAACGGTCTCACCAATCCCAAGTGTTCTGAACTCATTTATCGTGGATGGCAGCGATCGATAATGGGCGGCTTGTCATGAGGATCAACCTAATGGGACATTGATCGGTAAATTCGGGAACGATTGTGCGTCGTATACCAATGGCTATTCTCAACCCTTGCAACATCGTCACGGATCACCTCAGGCGTCCAGAGCGCCGCCGCACCGGTGGAGGTTGTCCGGCAGCTCCCGGCTTACGGCGCGGACCCGTTCAGCGCGATCTACAACGACAATACTCTAGGACAAAGCCTCTGCGCGAAGCAGCCGAATTCCCGCCTCTCGGGTGGGGGAAAGGCGCTATAGGTTGCTCGTGCCGAAGCATTTGCCGTGGTGGCACCTGAAATGGCTTTCAGTTGCAACGGCCTTTTGATCCGCAGAATGTAGCATCAGTTTTCCCACTTTCCGTGTCCATTCCCGCGTTTGAGGTTCAGTCGATGCTTCGACTGCGATCTGCCGCTGCGTTCGTTCGAATGGAGCGAGACAGGAGGAACGCAAAACGATTTTGCCATAGGTTGAATCGGGGTTGTCCGCCAGTGTATCAGTAGCTCATGAGGCCTCGTCGCTTGATTGGAATGACAGCACCAGAAGTTTGAGCTCTCCGTTCTCTCGCTGGATCTCGCTTCGCGATCTTGTCGACTGCATCGGACAAATAATCAGGATGGTGATGACCATAGGTGTTGAGCAGCACATCGAGAGACATTCCGAGATAGCCTGCTGCTTGCCAAGGATTCGCGCCCTTTTGCATGAGCCAGGTCGCTGCTGTATGTCGGAGTGTTTGAGGTGAGATACCCTGACCGAGCCCGGCAAGCCTCACCGCACTCTTGAAAGCCGTTTTGACCGACTTGACCGCCTTCCCGTTGTATTCGACGAAATGCTGCGCCTCCGGATCAATCTGATGCCAGCGTCGCAGGTGAGCCAGCAGGCGCATGGGTATGGGGACGGTGGGTTGCCGCTTGTTAGTTTTAGAACTTCCCCGCTTTAGCCGGTAGTAGCGCCCACGCTCCAAGTCGACATAGGAGCGACCGGTCCCTGGAAAGGGGGATGCGGCCGCAATGGCTCCCGCACGAGTCCCGCTATAGACGCCGAGCAAAATGAACCGAGCGAGGTGGCGCAGCGGACGTCTGCTTGTCGGGACTCTCACGTCGTCCGCCGACCGCCGTGACCTTTTCTGCATCTCGCGATGGCGCCAGCAAGTCCAGATTAATCTGGCCGTATCGCTACGCGTCAACCACTTATCTCGCGGTTGGCCCTTCTCGGGCAGCGAGACTCTGACGATTTCCCGATGATATCCTTCGGCCGCATGGTAGCCAATCGCAGCGCGGAGATCTTCAAGGTCTCGGCGCGCGCCTCCCCTTGTGCAACGCTGTTTGGCATAGGAACGACATGCCTCTCCATTGAGTTCACCCAACATTTTTGCTCCCCACCAATCGTTTAGCCGTCCGATTCGCTTCTTGAACTTGCGAATGTCGGGGATGGAATCTTCGCCCTCGGCATCCACCTTGAAGCGTTCCCGAAGCTTGTCCAGCTGCGCCCCCAAGTAAATCGAGAGGAGATCCGCGATTGCGATGTCGTCTACGTGACGAACCCGACGCTTCGAGGTGTGTTTGGAGATAATATACTTCCTCAGCTTTTCTTCCGTGGCCGCAATCTCATCTGCAGGGCAGGCCTGCGCTAACATCCCGGCCGTTGTCTCCGAAGATCCGGGCTGCCTTGTGAGCAATCTTTCCGCCCTTGTCTTGTCGAGCGGCGTTGAGCTGATGTCTTGCTCCCTGGCGCCTTCGCGGCATAAATCTCGCATCCTTTCGACATGAGCCAGCGTTGTGAATTCCTTGCCGGCAATCTTTGTAATTACGAGCCGATTGCAATCGCGCTCGCGCCGTAACCCTGCGACCGTCATCCCACCCAAAGGAAATGCGATCTTCACCACATCAGCAAGACGAAGAAGCGTATCGGGTGTGATTTTCGACTGCGTTCGAACTGTCATCGACGCTCATGGATCGATTAGTAAGGTCAAAGCGATAATTTCGGCAATCAAAGGAATGTAAAGCTGCATTTTCATGCTATCGCGGAATCGGTGGCCTCCTCGCGAAATCGAGTGAATCGGATAGATTTTTGGATCAATCGAGCAACCTGCTGCTCTCAGCTCGTGCTTGGCATCGCCCTCCTCGGTACGATGGCAACGATCGTACCGAGGGGGCAACACCGTATTTGCTGTTAGACCGAGAAAGCCCCGCATCGTCCTCCCCCTGGGGCCATTGCGCTTTGACCAGACTTTGCGCAAGCATCCATGGTCGCGTATGAGCCGAGGCTATCCAAGCTGGCATTTTGGAATGCATAAGGCTCGCAAAATGCGAAAGACGGCGTCGATCCACGAAACAAACTGAACGCGACAATTGCCAAACCTAAACCGGAAAGCATGTGCGCAGTTGCAGGTCCCTTCTTGTTGGCTATCCATATAGCAACAGAGCAACCCTAGCAGCGAACAGCAACTCAGAGCAGGCCTGCCACCGTTCGGCAACGCCGCGTTGTCCCGGTGGCCCTCTATAGAAGCGTTTTTTTCAGCTTTGCTTCCCGTGCATGCAGGCGAACCGCCGCTTCGCTTGCCCTTCCCTTTGCGCTGCCGCCCGCGCTCGAAAACTCACATTCGCTAGCGAGCTGCCGACACCTTTTCAATTTCTGAGGGTTGCGCGGCGCGCCCTGCAGAGCCTGGACAGCGCCGCCGACCACCAACGCAACGGAAGCCAATGAAATCGGCCTAATCGTTCTGCGCACTCCCCACCTGCAGGTGATCAATCGCTACGAACTAGTGGCACGCCCCGGCATCGCGCCACTCAATGCGGGGCAGAGACTCTCGACGACCTTGGATAGTAGCATGGCGACCCGCCATCCTTGCGAGCCCACGGGAGTTCAAGATAATACGGTGGCGGGCACCTGTCGCTTTGCAGCACGCCTGGCATGACCACCCGTCGGTACGAACCGGCGGCTTCGCAACGCTACACGAACCGAAGCTTTACCGCCGGTACCTTGCCGCGATCCATGGAGACCTACTAAGCGCCCTCGTTGGTGTTGCTTAAGCCCGCCTTCTCTACGGCCGAGATATCGACAAATACATCTTTGCCGCCGTTGTCAGGTTGAATAAACCCATACTCTTTTGCGCTTCAAACCACTTTATAATACCAGTCGCGGCGTTCGCCTCCTGCAATAGCGGCAGCCGGATGGAGCGCGCAGGGCCGGCAACAAGCACTCGCCGGCTTGGACCGGCGGATTGGTTGCCGTGAAGCCATTTCGTACTGCCAGCAAATCCCGGGACGCGACAGTGACGGCATCGAAACGACTTGCCAACATGCTAGTCCTTGATGAACCTGATATGGCGGCGCGTTGCTTACATGATGCTGGCCGGTATGCGGGCCAAATTAGTTAGGCAGTGAGGGCAAGGACCCCGTTGGCGCATTTGGAGCGCCTATCGGCTCCGACGCTTACTCCCGCGTCGAATATTTGGCTGCTGCGAGCCTGAGGCCGCTTGGAGGCCGCCGCTCGAATGGATCAACGTCAACGCCTGAGCCACGTGGTCCCTGGCTACTTCGACCCTATCCTGGGATTTACAGGATGGCGAGCTTGCTGGAGAGGCGGTGCCCGAACCGGTCGTTGTGGATAGGTTGTCGAGCTAGCTTTGGTTGCGTGCGCGCTGGTCTGGTTCCACGCGGTCTGGTGGTTACCAGTGCTGCAGAAGGCTGCCGCGATAGCAGCGATCACAACAATTGCGACGACCATGGGGTCGTCCGATAATTCCGATCTCGATTGGTCATTGGGGAATCCGCTTGGGCGAGACAAGCCACTAAAATCCTAGATGACCCCAGCGTTCCTGCCGTCGGTTAGCGCTCACTATGCTCCGCCCCACGAGCAGACCCGGCGCGAATGGTAACTTCGAACAACACCTCAACAGTTGCTGCAAACGCGCGGTTGACTTGCGGGCTGGAGACAAGCTTCCGCAGGATCCGTGCATATTCCCCAACTGGCACGACAATCGCGGCCAAGTCAGGCCAACGATGGGGCCGAGGTTTGATCCCAGCAATGAAACTCATCGCCGAACCTCCTTTTGCCATTCCGGAAGTCGCCGCCCCGCCAAGTTCAGCTGGTCTCGGACATTGAGGCGGTACAGGAAGGCAGAATCTATAGATCAACTACCCTTTGCTCTACACGCTCCGAAGGAAGCGGCGCGGAGTTCGGCGCTGGCATCAGGTGCGCTGTCTAGGAGCTACATGAGAGCGGCACCCTGTGCGGTCGCTTACGCCCGGCCAAGATCTGCTGGCGACTGCGGTAGGAACCTAGGGTCGTTGCGGGCTTGCTGTTTCGCTGGCTGCCCAAGCTACCGGCGCGGCCCCGCCCCTATCCTGCCAAGGCCCTCCAAGCCGAGGCCGTCTCTCCTTCGATAGAGGAGCCTTAGCTTTGCTCAATGGTTCGCGCGGCCAATTCCCGGTCCAGCTCCTTCAAGCGCCCGAGGAGGTTTCCAACGATCTCCATGCAATCGGAATGCCCCAATGATTGCACGCCTCGCGCCGCCAGCTCGCGCTCCAACATACTCGCCACGATCGCTTGGATGCTCACAGACCCTCCGGCCAAAACATTGCTTCGCAAGGTACGGCTCAACAAAGAACGAGGTTCGCTCAAGCGAAAGGCCGCAGCGTGGTTCCAGCCCCACTGCGGCCATCCCGGGAAAATCAACAAATTGGTACTTAAATCTCGCCGGTGTTCCTACAGTAGAACACCCCGTTCCGCAAATGGACTCCGGAAAACTACCGGACTCCGATCTTCTACGTATTGTCGTCTGAACGCGAAAATGGCACGGCTCGCTTTCCAGCCCCAAATGCTCCCGGCCGCCGATCCAATTGCGGATTAGAGCGCCGGGAGTGGCGGCCGCCCCATAGGCGCTGAGCATCTGGAACGCCATTTCATCGGAAGTGCTGATGTCGCAACTTCCGGTCGCGCCGATGAGGCGAATGATGGCGTCCATTGGGGAAGATGCCGACCAGTCGGTGCGCCTCTTGATCTCGCAATTGAGGCGCTCGATGCAGCTTGGTCCAGTACTGGCGGGAACGCCGTCCAGAACGTCTCGGCCTCGGACAGCCCCATGTCCATGCTGAGAACGTCGCGCCGGCCGTCGCTGTTGACGCCGACCGGGACAATCACCGCGACTTCTGCGGCCATTCTGGCGTACCTTCACGTAGGTGGTGTCGATCCACAGATACGGCCACGCACCCTCGATCGGACGGGCGAGGAAGGCCTCCCACCTTATCGTCGATCTCGCCGCACAGTCGGCGAACCTGGCTGTTGGAGATGCCGGTCATGCCCATGGCCTGCACCAGATCGTCGACCGAGCGGGTCGAAACGAAACCCCCTGGACATAGGCCTCCTGCCACCACGTCGGTGGGCGCCTTCCCGGCCAGGAGGCGCGGCTCCAGAAAGCTTGGAAGTAGGAGCCCTTGCGCAGCTTGGGGATACGCAGCTCGACCGCGCCGGGACAGAGCTCCAGATCCGGTCGGGGTAACAGTTGTGCTGGGCCAGGCGTTGGGGGTTCTTCTCGCCATAGGCCGCCCCGGTCTGCCCCCACTTCCAGCTCCATCAGACGCTGGGCGGCAAAGCCGATCGGGATGGGGGGTTCTCTACCAGCGTGCGCAGATTCTGTCGTCGGTCGCCGGTGGTTCCGCGGTTGCGTTGGCGTGTCGCAACCCAATCCTACCTGAGAACTGCCGGTGGTCACCGCAGGGCCGCCCGCCCGCTACGGCGCTATTGGAGGCGCGCGTCCGGGCGGCTTTGCTCTTCCGAGCTGCACCACCACCGGGGACACGACCTAGGAAGTCCCGGTCGCGAATAGTCGCGCCGGCCGGTCTGAAGGCGCAAAAAGTGCCCACAGTGCCGAAGATGCCTTTGAACGCATTGTTCAAACGGCAAAGCGCGGCACGCGCCCCAACTGAACGGCACGCCGAAACTGAAGCCGTGCCAATGGCTTGTGGTTCGACCGGCGAGCCCCTTTTATCTCGCTTTCCTAATCGGGCGGGCAAAGTCAACGTAAGCGTCCGGTCCCTGCACACTTCCGAGGAGTACAATGTCGTTCCATATCGGGTTCTCTGCTGCATTGGAGATTCTCCGGTGGGTCTGAAACACTTCGAGAACAAAGCCAGGCGTGAGTGGTGGTCGATTCACGTTGAGGCGTGGCGCAAAAGCGGTCTCGGGATCCGAAAATATTGCCGCCAACATCGTCTCAGCGAGAACACGTTCCGGCGTTGGTTGAATGTGCTCGCCGATGCAAAAGCCTTGCAAGCACAGGCGGAATTGGAGCGCGAGGAACGACGACAGCGTCACCGCAAGCGACGCATTCGGCTGTCGACCGGCATCCGCTCGAAGGCGGTTCAGGCGTACTGGGCGATGCATGTCGAAGCGATGAATTGGAGCGGCATGGGCTTGCAAGCCTATGCCTGGGCGCACGGCATCTCGCGGTACAGCTTGCGTCGATGGCGCGATCTTATCGACGCAAATGAGGTTGAAATCGACTGGCGGACGCACGTTCATCCGAGCGCCCTCCCACAAATAAGCAGCGGTTTAAGCAGCGCTGCTAAGGGCGCAGCGAGCAAGCAGCGCTTGACACCATATCCGATCGGTGATCCGCCGAATGAACCGCGCGCTAGCCGGCGTCGCCTCAGTGAGGAGGAAAAGCTCGCAATTGTGGCCGAGTCCGAACTCCCCGGCGCGACCGCTGCCGAGATCTGTCGCCGCCATGGCATCGTCACCAGCATGTTGTTCCGATGGCGGGTACAACACGGCTTCAGCAAGCGCCTACCGGCGAAGCTAGCGGCCGTGAGGGTCATCGGAACGCAATCCGCAACGCTCGTCCTGAACGATCTGTTGCAGCCCCCCGACGGCATGACGGCTGTCCAATTGGACGACGGGCGACGTGTCTTTGCACCGATGGGCAGCGATCCGGATGCAGTCCGTCGACACGTCAACGAGCAGGAGATAGCACGATGATGATCGTGCCGGCCGGGGTGAAGGTGCATCTGGCCTTGGGATATACCGACATGCGCAAGGGCCTCGACGGGCTCGCTACGCTGGTTCAGGAACACCTCAAGAAGGATCCGTTCTCCGGCCATCTGTTTGCCTTCCGCGGCAGGAATGCGAGCAGATTGAAGATCCTGTTTTGGGACGGCAACGGACTCTGCCTGTTCACCAAGCGCATCGATCAAGGTGGCTTCATCTGGCCCAGGATGAGCGATCCAGGTGGCACCGTGACACTGTCTCCAGCGCAACTTGCGATGCTGATCGAAGGCATCGATTGGCGCACACCCGAGCGTCGGTGGCGCCCCGCCGTCGCGGGCTGAATCGCAGAAACCCGCATAGAATAAAGCGAACTTACTTCTTCGAATCAGCGCGTTCGAGTAGAATCGGACATGCAGCTTGATCTCAGCAATCTGCCGTCCGATACGACACTTCTGCATCGCTTGGTGCGCGACATCGCCGCGACAATTGAGCATCGAGACAGCGAGATCGAGCGTCTTCAGGCAATCATCAAGCAGCTTCAGCGCGCGCAGTTCGGGCGTCGCTCCGAACGCCTTGATCCCGACCAGCTCGCGCTCACTCTGGAAGATATCGACAGCGATATCGGCCGCATTGAGGAAAGCCAGCCGGCCATTGTAACGGAGCCACCCGAGGCACCATCGCGGCGCAAGGGGCTGCCCGACCACCTGCCGCGCGAGGACATTCTGCTTGACGTCGACGGTGAGGCTTGCAGCTGCTGCGGTGGCGCGCTGCATGCGATCGGCGAGAGTGTCAGCGAGATGCTGGACTGGGTGCCGGCGCAGCTTCGCGTGGTACGCATCACGCGCCCTAAATACGGCTGCCGAGCCTGCGGTAAGGTTGCCCAGGTACCTGCGCCGGAGCGGCCGATCGCCGGTGGATTGGCAACTCCGACCCTGCTCGCCCACGTGCTGGTCAGCAAGTATTGCGATCACACGCCGCTTTATCGGCAGTCGCAAATCTTCGCCCGGCACGGCGTCGATCTCGGCCGTTCGACGCTGGCCGGATGGGTCGGCGGCGCATGCTGGTGGCTCGAGGCGCTGCACGAGCGATTGTGCAAGAACGTGTTTGCCTCCGACCACCTGTTCGCCGACGATACGCCGATCCCGGTGCTCGATCCCGGAAGAGGACGCACCAAGACCGGACGCCTGTGGGTCTACGTCCGCGAGCAGCGGCCGTGGAGCGGACCAGAACCGCCGGCAGCGGTCTATTTGTTCGCACCCGACCGAAAGGCCGAACGTCCGGTATCGCACCTGGCGGGCTTCAAAGGTGTCCTGCATGTCGATGGTTATGCGGGCTTCGAGCAGCTGACCGGCAACGGCGAAGTCATGCTCGCGGCATGTTGGGCCCATACAAGACGCAAGTTCTACGAAGTTGCCGAGGCCACCGGTTCGCCCATTGCGACGGAAGCCTTGCGCCGGATAAGTGAACTCTATGCAATTGAAGCCCGCGTCCGTGGGCAGTCGTCTGCCCATCGGCTCGCTGAGCGGCGGTCCTTCTCGAAACCCGTCGTGCAGGCCCTGCAAACCTGGTTTGAGGCGCAGCTTGCACGCGTGCCCGGCAGCAGCACGATTGCGGAAGCGATCCGGTACGCGCTCTCCCGTTGGGAAGGCCTGACGCGCTTCTTGCTGGATGGCCGCGTTGAACTGGACACCAATCCAGTCGAACGGGCAATCCGCCCGGTGGCGCTCGGCCGGAAGAACCATCTCTTCGCCGGCAGCGAGGGCGGAGGGACTCGTTGGGCAGTCGTCTGCTCGCTGATCACGACGTGCAAGCTCAATGACGTCGAACCCTACGCCTACCTGCGTGACGTGCTGCAGCGGATGGTCGATGGACACCCCGTCAACCGCCTCGACGAACTGCTGCCCTGGAGCTGGAAACCAGTCGATCATGTCAAGACCTGACCTCGCGTGCATCGGCCGGACGCTAACAAGTCAACTCATTCCTACGCTTTTCTTCGACTCTCTGCACTTCAGTCATCACACACTCCTTGCAACAACAACGCGCACACTTCACCAAAGCCGCGACCGCGGTTTGCATTCTCCAGGCGGGGTCCATGCGTTCCTTCGCGTTCAGCACATCGGCCGTCGCATGCTCTTCATCAGGTTCGTAAACAGGGCTGTCCAAGCAGTCTGGCGCTCTCATCACGAAGATGGCAGCAGGCAAGAGATAGCGGACATTCCCCGTTTCGCGGCCCCGCCAGGGGACGCTCACCGCGCGCGCGGATCTCTAATGGTTGCTCCTTCTCGACATGCCGGCTGCAACACCAGCGCCAAACTTTTGCGTCCCCGCAGCAATTACTGCGCAGGCTTCAAACGCAATCTTTGTGTGACCTTGGCGCCGAACCCAGCGTGGAAGTCGGTCTGACTGACCCACATCCTGTGCAGGATGCTCGCAAGCTTGCGTGCGACCGCGACGATCGCGCACAGCATGCTCGACCGTTTGGCGATCCGCAGGCCCCACGCCCGCAACGCCGACCATTTCCTGACCCGCAGCAGCAGGCTTGCTGCCGCCTCGCAGAGCGCCTCGCGAACCGCGACGTCGCCCTGTTTGGTAATTCGGCCTTCGTAGTCGATGGACGTTCCAGACTGGTGTCGCCTCGGCGTCAGGCCAAAATGTGCGCCGACTGTCCGGGATCGTGCAAAACGAAGAGGGTCATCAACACCGACCTTGAACGAAAGGGCGGCAACGGGACCGACGCCAGGTACGGTCATCAACCGACGACAGATCGCATCATGCTGGACGACCTGCAGGAGCACCTTATGCAATCGTTCGTAGCCCTCGACGATCGCTCGGCGTACGTCCAACATGGCCTTAATCATCATGGAAAATACCGGATCGCTGTGCTCGATGAACTCGCGGACCCGCGCTTCGTATCCCCCGCGGCCGACCGCTCCAACCATCAGACCGTACGCCCTCAACGTGCCACGAATGTGGTTTTCAAGATCGATCAGCTTACGCTTGAGGAGCTTCCTGTTGGCTAGCAGCGAGCGCATTTTCTGCATCTCGATGTTCTTGACATGGACGGCGCGGTACCAGCCCAGCCGCATCATCTGCGCGATGCCGCGCGCATCGTTGCGATCCGTTTTGTTACGCATCGTCGATAACGAAACGCGCATATGGCGCGCTTCCACGACAATGATCGGAAGCCCGGCTGGCTGCAATTCGCGATAAAGCCAGATGCCAAGTGATGACGCCTCGACTCCCACTCGATCGAGGCGATCCGCGCAGCTCTCCACAGCGGAGCGGATCGCCTCCAGCTCCGTGCTGACCCTCACCTCGCAACCGTTAGACCCTCACCATCGACGATGCAAAAGCTGGTTTCTCCAAGACCGACGTACCAATCCCACATACAGTTTCATTGGAGCTCTCCGCTGTGAACGACAGATAAGTGGCTGCACCAGGCTCGGAATTGGCCATCGGGTGACTATGCCGCGCATCGGTATCTCGAAGCCCGATTTGAAGAGCCTTCCCGGTCCGGCGATTCGTAACCGTCCGGTCTCTGCACACCTTCCTTCTCGTGTGTTGTCGTTCCATTTCGGAGCCTCTGCTGCTGTGGAAATTTTCCAGTGGAACCCAAACATTTGAGAACAAAGCGCGATGTGAATGGCGGCCGCACGCCGAAGCGTTGCGCCGAAGTGGCCTCGGGATCCGCAAATGTTGCCAACAACACCGTCTGACGGAGAACACGTTGTGGCGTTGGCAGACGGTTGGCAGACGGTTGGCAGGCAGACAGATTGCGCTTAGCTCGAGAAATTCCAGACAGGATTGCGCCGCGAGCGCGCCCGAGAAGTGCAAGAAAAAGCGCTCCGAAAGCAGAAGCAGCGCAGGTTCACGGTCACTTCGGATCTGCGCAATCGGGCGCCTGGCCTGCTAGGCGAGCATGTCGAGGCGCTGAACTGGAGTGGAATGGAGTCCGCGGCCATGCAGCTGTCCCGCATTCGCTCCGGAAATGGCCGACCGGCTGGCCAGCAGCGAGGTCCCCAATCGACCTGGCGCGCGCATCTCATCCCTCCACCCGTCCGGCCGTTAGCGCTAGTGCCAAAAACTCCGTCCCCCGCCGCTTGACGGCCGCGGAAAATCGGCGTCCGACCGCATTCGCGGCACCGGCTCGGCTCTTCTTCAGCTATAGTGAGAAGCTCGCGATGGCTAGGAACCGGGCGCAAAGGTCTCGCCCGTTGCCCGCAAGCTCAGGATCATCACCGGGCTGCTGTTCCGCTGGCGCGCAGTTCGGCATCGCGCCAAAGAAACGCTCCGAGACTCGTCCGTGTCGCGCTGGCCGATGACACGTCCGAAGCTCGAGCGCTGCGCGACCTCGTGCGCGTCAGCCGGAGGCATGACAGCGGTCGACCTCGCCGATGGAGGCCCCCCTTCGCTCTAGCCGGCAGCGATCCCGATGCGTTGCGAGCGCAGATCGATCGCGAAGATGCAGCACATGAGGGCGGCTTCGTGAGCCGGTCATGTCGGGCTAGGACGGTTCGAGCACACTCACACCGGCGCAGCTCGAGATGGTAATCGAAGAATCGATTGCTGGGCGCCACAACCCGCCTGGAAGCTTGCAACTGCGGGATGATTCGCAAAAAGTGCGAAATTGAATCGCGATTCTTCTACGAATTGGAGTGTCCGAGAGCGCCATCGGACATGCAGCTCGATCTCGCCGCAATCTCCCGTCCTATCTCCTGAACTTTGCAACGCCGTTATCACCGGCATGTTGTTCCGAAGATGGTACAACACCGGCGGCTTCAGCAAGCTCCTACCGGCGAAGCTGGCGGCCGTGAGGGTCACCGGGACGCAATCCGCAATGCTGGTCCTGAACGATCTTGTTGCTGCCGCCCAACGGAATGTCTGTTGTCGAATTGTACGATGGGCCACGCGCTTCGGGCCCATCGGCAGCGATCGAGATGCAGTCCGCCGCCAGATCATGCAGCGGGAAACAGCACGATGATGATCGTACTGGCCGACGGGAAGGTGCATCTTGCTAACGTAGCCCGATCGCGAGGCGACTCGGTTAATGCGATCGGATCGACGTCTACAAAACCTTAGCCGGCCAAAAGGTGGTCTCTTTTCTGCAAGACCGCCGAGAGTCATGGTCGAAAGCAGATACCCACCTGCTCCTGAATTCGGGCGTCACGACTGCTAGCAATCATGGCGTCGTAGTCGCGTTAATAACCGGATTTTGACGCATGCATTCCCATGCGATGTCCCTGGTTTTTACACTTCGCAGACTTTGGTACGATCCAGCGAACGCCATCCGAAATCGAACATCACTTCCTTTCCATTGCACGCATTGCGGCGCACAATTCAATCAGTACGAATGTGGGGAAGTCTCTGTTTGAGCACCGGGTGGTGCACAACGGTCACACCACGCTTCAACTGGAGAAAGAAATCCTCGTTCGACGGTTCGTGCGACGATTTTTTGTATCCTTGCCAATCATTTACGCAGAAGACGCCCCTGCTCGGTCATCCACTTAGCCCGTGCGAGATGGCTTTGAAACGCATGGCGCGCGCGGTCCGGCTCCCGAGCGGGATCGATGTGAAGAACGATTCGGGCCACATCTTTCCAGTTTGCGCTTTCGCTATCAGCCTGCAAAAGCCGAATGTAAGTCACGATATGCAGTTCGTCGTAGTCTGTCAGCTTAGCCGCAGTCGGGGCCACATCCGCGACGTCCGGGTCTAGTGATAGTGTCTTCATCTAAGTGTTTTTCTCGCCAAGAGCCGCACCAAATCTACTGGCAGGCTACCTAAATATGTTGGTTATAGCCAGTGGTTTGATAGCCTGCGAAATGGCTGCTTCTGCGCATGGACGCTCGTGCGCTCGTGGCTTGGAATGTTCGTCGGATCCGCGTCAATCGCGGTGTCCCTCAAGAGCAATTGGCGTACGATGCTGGTATCGATCGTTCATACATGAGCGGCATTGAGCGGCAGGCTGAGAACCCGACCATCGACCTGCTTGACCGGCTCGCCAAGGCTCTTGGTGTTCAACTCTCCGAATTCTTCCTTCAGCCTGCCCGTGGCGCAACGACGCCAAAGGCGTTGCCAAAGGGTCGAAAGCCAATCCGATCAGCCCCTAAAAAGAAGTAGAGCCTTCGCGATCTGTTAGCGGATCAGAATAGCTGCTTGTGAGACCATTGGGTGCCCTGATATCACGCGCTCCGTCAAACACTTTGTGTCCTCAAGTTCGAGCCACTCGTCCTGATGAACTTGGCCGCGCGAGCGCGGCCATCCGTCAATGAAAGCGAAAATGCTTTGCGGCTTGCGGCGTTTTCCACATAGCCCCGCCCTGATGCCCTTCGTTGCGTCGAAAAGCCATCTCTCGCAGAGAAGGGCCTCGATCCTCATCGATGCAGGCAAAAACCAGGCTCTCGTCCGCCCTGGCGATGGCGCTGGGACGGATCGGCATACCGCGTCAGTGCCGCGCCGATTGGCCAGGTAGCGCCGCGTATTCCGAATGCCCTATCGACGACAGAGATGCGGTCGCAGTATACGAGCCAACAATCCCGAACTCTGCCGACCTCGTTGGTCGTGTCCCCAGTATTGGTGTAGCGCGGTGAGCAAAGCCGCCCGGACGCGCGCCCCCAATTGCGCCGTAGCGGGCGGGCGGCTTTTGCGGTGGAACCGGCAGTTCTCCGGTAGGTTCGGGTTGCGACACGCCAATGCAACCGAGGAACCTCGACCGACGACAGAACCTGCGCACGCCGGTAGACAAGACCCCCGACGCCGATCTGCTGCGCGAGATGGTCGGCTTTGCCGCCCAGCGTCTGATGGAGCTGGAAGGGGGGCAGACCAAGGCGGCCTATGGCGAACTAGGGGGATCTATGGCGAGAAGAATCTTGAACGGCCTTGCCAAAGGTTACCACGATCGGATCTGGGAGACCGGGCGCGGCCGAGCTGCGCATCACCAAGCTGCATAAGAGCTCCTAGTTCCCGGCTTCCTGGAGACGCGCCGCATGGCGAGAAGGCGCTCACCGCGGTGGTGCAGGAGGCCTATGTGCAGGAGGTTTCGACTCGCTCGGTCGATGATCTGGTGCAGGCCATGGGCATGACCTGCATCTCCAAGAGCCAGGCCCGCCGACCGTGCGGCGAGATCGACGACAAGGTGAAGGGCATTCCTCGCCCTTCCGATCGGGGGTGACTGGCCGTATCTACTGATCGACGCACCTACGTTAAGGTGCGCCAGAACGGCCGTATCCTGTCGGCCGCAGTGATAAGCTCCGTCGGCGTCAAGTGACCGCCAGCGGGAGGTCTAGGCAGGGACATCGGCCCGTCCGAGGAAGAGACGTTCTGGACCGTGTTTCTGCGCGAGCTAGCCCGCCGCCTGCGCGGTGCTAAGCTGGTCCTTTGGCCCCCAACGCGCTGGCGCATGACGGCAAGATCGGCTTGCGCGCGGTCTCCGCCTTCATGGCCACCCCGCTTGCCAAGACGACGACAAGGCCGCAACAATGGAGAGCAAAGTCGCCCATCAACTCCGCCCCAAGCTGCCAAAGCTTGCCAGCTTCCCCCGCCGAGAACCGAGCTGCTCGCCTGCATGACCTTCTCGTCGCAGCATCGGAGCAACTGCGCTCCCCAACCCGATCGACCGTATCACCCACGAGAGCAACGGGCGGACCGAAGTCGCTGCTTGTCTCAGTGAAGATTTCATCGTCCGCCTCGCCGGAGCAATTCTGGTCGAGCAATCGCTTTCTGCGTGCCCGCTACACGAAGCCAAAACCATCGCGCCATGGAGCGCGATCGGCCCCTCAGCCTTCAGGCTATCGCCAACTGATCACCCGGCTCTCGCCACCGAGCGCGGCGACCGACCGCCGGCTACACCACGGTAGGAGACACGGCCAGACTCGAACCTGCAACCAGACCGTTATGAGCGGCCGGCTTTCCGATAGCGCTCGTTGGGCTTACTACGTTTTTGTTCGGGTTCGATCCGGCTCGATACACTTAATCACCTATTGCCAAACTGGTGAGATCGAAGCCCGACTTCAGGCGCGATGCGAGTTTTGTCCTCGCCTCGCTTCCGCCGTGCCCGGTCCCCAATGAAGACCTCGAGCCGCCACATCGACTCCGTGATAGCAATATGGAATATGCCCATTTCCGGGCTTAACGTTGAAACCAACCCGCAACTCGCAGATCACACCGGCATGCGGCAGGTGGCCCCTGAAAGCGCTTGCCAAATCGATTTTTTATGCTGGCGAATGAACGATGCTGCGCCGTCCGAAT
>Ga0070658_10001859_pt1 | contig 17789 bp, 18 predicted proteins | sample KBSC13metaG_FD_64664 | JGI IMG/M metagenome (GOLD analysis project Ga0070658, IMG submission 64664) | Corn rhizosphere microbial communities from Kellogg Biological Station, Michigan, USA - KBS C1-3 metaG | ecosystem: Host-associated > Plants > Roots > Rhizosphere > Soil ...
ACCCGCCAGGGCGATCACCGTCCCCAGCTCAGCGACCTTCGCGAATCCGGATCCATTGAACAGGATGCCGATCTCGTCGGCTTCATCTTTCGCCCCGAAGTCTACCAGCGCGATCGCGAAGATCTGAAGGGACTCGCGGAATTGATACTGGCCAAGCAGCGCAACGGCCCCATTGGAAAAATCGATCTCGTCTTTCTCCATTCGCAAACGCGATTTGAAAACAGAGAGGAAGATCTCGGTCCGCCGGAAGGCGAATAGAGCACCTCGTAAATTTTCGTACAGCCACTTCTTGCTACAATGCGATGACGGCCCGCCCTGCTGGACTCTAATTTTTCGGGCCAGGATCTGCAGATGGATAAACCAGCGCAAAATATTCAGGATAGTTTTCTTAACAATGCGCGCAAGGAAAAGGGAATCGTTACTATTTACCTCCTTAGCGGGGTTAAGCTCACGGGTCGAATTAAGAGCTTCGATAAGTACTCCCTTGTGCTCGAAACGAATAATCAGGAGCAGCTGATTTTCAAGCACGCGATTTCGACCGTGGTGATCGTGCGAAGCGTGCACCATGCGCCGGCTTCTCCGCCAACTCCCCCTGTGCCCGCTTCGGGCTCGGGATCCGAAGGCTGAGCACGGCGCTTTCCAAAGGACCAGACACCGACGATCTCTCTGATCCAGTCTCCTGAGCGTGCGCTGCTGGCCGGCTTCGAGCGCGGCCGCGGCGCGCCATCGGCCTCCGCCGGAGAGTCGTTCGCTGAACTGAAAGAGCTCGCCGCCTCCGCGAAAGCTGTTGTGGCCGGCGAAATCTTCCAGGTTCGTCCCGATCCCGAAGCCTCCACGCTCTTCGGACACGGCAAGGTGAGTGAGCTTCGGCAGCTTGCCGATGCGCTGCAGGCCGATGTCGTCATCGTCGACAACGAGCTCACCCCGACTCAGCAGCGCAATCTCGAACGCGAGATCGGTACGCGCGTCATCGATCGAACACAGCTCATTCTGGATATCTTCGCCAGCCGGGCCCGCACCGCCGAAGGCCGCCTCCAGGTCGAGCTCGCGCAGTTGAAATACCTGCTTCCGCGCCTCACCGGACAAGGCGCGTCACTCTCCCGTCTCGGCGGCGGCATCGGTACCCGCGGCCCCGGCGAAACCAAGCTCGAAACCGACCGCCGCCGGATCGGTGTGCGCATTGCGAAGCTCGAACGCGATCTCGAAAAAGTCCGGCGCGGCCGCGCGCTCCACCGGGGCCGGCGCGATTCCGTCCCGGTCCCGACCGTTTCTCTCACCGGCTACACGAACGCTGGCAAGTCAACGCTCTTCAACCGCCTCACCGCGGCCGAAGTGCTCGCCGACGCCAAAATGTTTGCCACGCTCGATCCAACCGTGCGTCCGATAGTGCTCCCCTCCCGCCGCACCGTGCTGCTGAGCGACACCGTCGGTTTCATCCGTAATCTGCCCACGACGCTCGTGCAGGCTTTCCGCGCCACGCTCGAAGAAGTAGCTGAAGCCGCCCTCATCCTGCACGTTGTCGATGTCTCCGCCGCCGACGCGCGCGGACACGTCAGAGAAGTCCTCGGCGTTCTCCGGGAAATTGGCGCTTCCGCCACGCCCCAGATCCTGGTCCTCAACAAACGCGACCGCCTTCCCTCCTTCGAAGCGGAGACCTCAGCGGACATCCTTGCTGCGCGCCTCATGAACGATCCCGATCATGGCTCTCCCGGCCCCGCCGTCCTTGTCAGCGGCATGACCGGCGACGGTGTCGCCGAACTGTTCGCCGCCATCGACCGCGTGCTCGCATTCGACACGATCGAAACCGTTACATTCGAAATTCCGCTCTCCGAAGGCGCGGCGATTTCCATGGCCCATGATCAGGGGCGGGTTCTTCGAAAGGAATACCAGGGCGATTATTGCCGTCTCGTGGTTGAAGCGCCGGAGTCGCTGCGCCGCAAGCTGCGCAGATTTTGCATTTCGCAGCCTGGAGATTCTGTGGAAAACTCTGTGCAGAAGTAATGAAAGTGCTTAAGGTTCAAGAGCTTCCCGGGGTTTGAACCGCAATGCAGCAAACCGGGTAAGCCAATTATCCTGAATCAGTTAGCTTACGGAGGATAGAATTGGATCAGGCAAATTCAACGCTGGCTTTTTGGCGCGGAATTCGCTACGATTTCCACAGCCGGTCCCGGCCCCGCGAGCGCGCATGAATGTTCCCAATAGTCTCACGATAGCCCGCATTTTTTTCGTGCCGCTACTGGTTGCCGTGCTCGTTCAGGGCCGCATTGCGTTCCATTATCACGGCCACACAGTCGATAACACCCTGATCGCGCTTCTCATTTTCTGGGTCGCGGCAGTCACAGATCTTCTCGATGGCTATCTCGCGCGCCGATGGAAGCAGGAAACCACTATCGGCACGCTGCTCGACCCCATCGCCGACAAGCTCCTCGTCTCCGCCGCGCTGATCGCGCTCGTGCAGGAAAATGTGGTCCCCGCCTGGCTGGTGATCCTTCTCGTCGGGCGCGAATTCGCGGTCTCCGGTCTTCGCAGCATCGCGGCTTCGGAAGGCTTCACGATCAAAGCGAGCGAGTTGGGCAAGACCAAAACCGTCTCCCAGATGGTGGCGATTTCGCTCCTGCTGATCAGCGTCCGCCGGCCCGCCGTTTCCACTCTGGCCGATATCTCGCTCTACGTAGTGGTTCTGTTTTCCACCTGGTCCGCGGTAGCTTACTTCGTGAAGTTCTGGCGCATGCTCGATACCAGCATCAAGCAGCGCCGCCGCGCGGAACTGCTTACGGCCGATCGCCAGCGGCGTCGCGCATTGTTTGCGGAAAAGCGGGCCGCCATGATTGCCCGCCATCAGGCTAGAGTGGAGAAGAAACGGGCTGATTTTGGGGCCCGAGCTGCGGACCTGCCGCCGTCAACCTGACCGTACGAGTCTGGCCCTTCGTCCCCAGCGGATCGAGCGTCTTGCCGTTAAGCGAGATATCCAGGCCGCCGGCGTTCCCCATCAGAACCTTCACCTGATCGTCAGCCTCGATCGTCCGCGTGTCGTTTGGCCGCAGGGTGCCGACAAACGCTGTGCGCCCATCCGCGCTCACCTGAACCCACACAACATCGCGCGCCGTCAGAACCACCTGCACCGGGCGATTGCCGTCGAGCGGACCAGTCTGTGCTTGAGGTTGTGCCTGTGCGGTCTGCGCCGGCTGTTGCTCCGGAGCGGCTGGTTGTGGCGCGGTGGCTTGCGGTGCAGGAGGAATCGAAGCCTGCCTCGACGGAGCTGCAGGAGCGGGAGCGGGAGCGGCCGCCACCGCAGTCACTAAATGCCGGCCATAGTTGTTGTAGTAATACCAGGCCCCCGTACCCGCAGCGCCCGCGACAATCAGCCACACAACCGACATCACGGCGGCCTTCACCCGCGGGTCCCACGTCTCCCGGCGCTGGTACGTCCGCGGGGGATCGGGAAGCGGGGCGGAATCGAGGTCGAATTTCGGAAGGCGGGCAATCAGGGAGTCGGGATCGAGCTTCAGATCCAGAGCGTAAAGCCGGACAAAGTTACGGGCAAAAACCACCCCGGGAAGACGGTCAAATGCATCGGATTCAATCGCTTCCAGCGATCGAACAGGAATTTTGGTTCGCCGGGCAATATCCTCGGGCGTCAGTCCCTGACGGATCCGCTCGCGCCGAAGTTCTTCGCCAATTCCGCTGACTGGCACGACTTCTCCTTGCCCCTGCTCCTTCCCCTTACAGACATACTACAACAAATCGGCGCCAATTTGTTCGCGTCAGTACATTTGCAGATTCGTCTTCCCATTGGCGTCTGGTCCCGGTTTACTCTGGAAGGAAGCATGAATTTCAGGTGGACTCTGACTGCTCTAGCGGCAGTCTGTTCTTTGTGTGCGGGAGCCAGCGCACAGAGCCCGGCGGCGAAAAATTTCAGCGGCGCCTCCGCGCTGAATTTCACCGCGAAGGCGGTGGCATTCGGTATGCGTCCTTCCGGCAGCGCCGCTAATACGAAGCAGCGCGCCTGGATTCGTTCCGAACTTGCAACGTTTGGCTGCGAAGTATCCACCGACTCCTTCACGGCTCAAACGCCCGATGGCCCTGTCGCGATGGAAAACATCATCGCGAAATTCCCCGGCAAATCGGGACGGGCCATCGCCATCACCGGACACTTCGACACGAAAAAGATGGCAGGCTTTCTCGGCGCGAACGATGGCGGTTCCTCCACCGGCACGCTGCTCGAGCTCGCCCGCGTTCTCGCCGGACGTCCGCGCATCGATGATCTCTACATCGTCTTCTTCGACGGCGAGGAAGCCGTTCGCGACTGGACGGCTACCGACAGCGTCTACGGCAGCCGCCATCTTGCGAAGAAGTGGGCCGCCGACGGCACGAATCGCAGACTCAAAGCCCTGATCAACGTCGACATGACCGGCGACAAAAACCTGGACATTGTCGACGAATATTCCTCCGCCGCATCCCTGCGCAAGCTCGTCTGGGATAACGCCGACGCTCTCGGCTACGCGTCGATCTTTCTCCGCCAGCCCTCCGCTGTCGAAGACGACCACCTGCCGTTCCTCGAAGCCGGCGTTCGCGCGCTCGACCTGATCGATTTCAATTACGGTCCGAACAACGCCTACTGGCACACCCCACAGGACACCATGGACAAGCTGGGCGCGCACAGCTTCGAAGTAATCGGCAACGTCCTGATGCGCGTCATTCCCCAGCTCGAAGCAGAGAAGTAAAACAAACCTAAAACCGTGGCATCATCGAATCTCGACGGCGTGATCGTCGTCAACAAACCCGCAGCCTGGACTTCGCACGACGTCGTGGCGAAAATGCGCGGCATCGCCGGCACTAAAAGTGTCGGACATCTCGGCACGCTCGACCCCATCGCGACCGGCGTTCTGCCTGTGATGGTCGGCCAGTCAACGCGCCTCGCCCGTTACTTCGATAAGTCCGAAAAGGCCTACGAAGCCGTCATCCGCTTTGGCTTCGCGACCACCACCTACGATCGCGAAGGCGAGCCTCTCGCGCCGCCCGTGGACGTCACCATCACGGCCGAGCAGATCGAAGCCTGCCTCGCTCCCATGCGCGGCGAGATCGATCAGATGCCCCCGCCCATATCAGCCAAGAAAATCGGCGGCGTTCCGGCCTACAAACTCGCGCGCAAAAACCAGCCAGTCGAGCTCTCGCCCGTCCGCATCTCCATCTACGAGCTGACACTACTGAGCGCGGAAGGCGATCGCGCCCGCCTGCGCGTTCGCTGCTCCGCCGGAACCTACATCCGCTCCATCGCCCACGATCTCGGCATCAAGCTCGGCTGCGGCGCGCATGTGCAGGACCTCGTCCGCACGGCGTCCGGCGAATTCACCCTTGCGCAATCCCGCACCCTCGACGAACTCCAGTCGCTGAAAAACGAAGGATGCCTCGCCGAAGCCCTGCTCCCGATGGCGGATCTTCTTCCGCACTTCCCGCGCGTCGGCATCGACGATCTCACCTCCCGCCAGATCCGCCAGGGCCGCGATTTCAGCGTCTCTCCATTCCGCGCCAACCCCCATGCGGAACACGTGAAGGCCATCGACCCATCGGGAAACCTCGTTGCCATCGGACAGATCGCGCTGCCGCACATCTATCACCCGGTCGTAGTCTTCCAGCCGCAGTAAGATGATCCTTTGACTCTCCAACGCACCTCAGCGGTGGCTTGCCCGGCCCATGACCCCGCGCCGATCTTCGACTATTTCCGCGCCGGCTTCGCATCCAATCTTCTGATCGCCGCCGTGGCGCACTTCCGGCTCTTCGAAAAGCTGGAAGGACGCTCACTCACGCACGCCGAACTCGCCGCCGAGCTGGGCCTCGAAGACCGGCCCGCCGTGGTCCTGCTCACCGCAATCCGCGCGATGGGCCTTGTCCTCGCCGATGCCGGCGGCAAGCTCTCCCTCTCCCCGCTCGCGCTCGAGCAACTCGCCCCCGGCGGCTACTTCAGCATCGCCGCCTACCTCGGGCTCGCGGCCGATACTCCCGCTGTCCTCGAGCTCGTCGAGCGCCTGCGCGCGAACCGGACAGGTACCGCCTTCGTCTACAAGGAAACCGTCGAATCCCCGATGGAGGAGGAGGCTTCGGCCCGCAATCTCACGCTCGCGCTTGCCGGACGCGCGAAAAATGTCGCGCCGGTTCTTGCCGATCGCCTGCCGCTCGGCAACGGGACGCTGCTCGATGTCGGCGGCGGCACCGGCATCTACGCCATCGCCTTCCTGCAAAAAAATCCGGGCCTGAAAGCGATTGTTCTCGACCGCCCCGAAGTGCTGCGCGTCGCCGCGGAATTCGCCGCGCAATACGGTGTGGCCGACCGCCTCGAACTTCATCCCGGGGACATGTTCACCGGCGCCTTCCCTCGCGCCGACTTCGTTCTGTTTTCCAACGTCCTCCACGACTGGGATATCGACGATTGCCGTGGGCTGGTGCGGCGCGCCGCCGCATGCCTGAACCCCGGCGGCAGCATCCTGATTCACGACGTTCTTCTGAACGATGCGCTCGATGGCCCTCTCAACGTCGCGTGCTACTCCGCCCAGCTCTTCACCATGGCCGAAGGCCGCGCCTATTCCGCCGCCGAATACGGCTCGTGGCTTCGGGAGGCTGGTCTGGACATCCAGCCACCGATACCCACGCTCGCCCACTGCCACGTGATTCGCGGAGGCTCAGCCCGCTGATGCTGAAGATCGGTTCCATCCGCTGGCGCGGAAAGTGTTCACGGCATCCGGGATTCGACCCCGAGGAAGGCATCGGCGCGGTGCGCGGCGCCTGTCCCCGCTGCACGACGCTCGTCGAGATCAACGATCTGCATAGAAAGATGATTTCCCTGATGCGCACCTTCGCGCCGCCGAGCGACAAGAAGCGGAAGAAGCCCGAAGCCCCCGATCTCCAGATCGGTCTTTTCGAACAGGAGCCGTAGCCCTCGCGCTACCATAAATCCAGTGAAAGCACGCGTCTACGTTACCTTCAAACAATCCGTTCTCGATCCGCAGGGGCAGACCATCCGCGCCGCCCTCAATGGCCTCGGCCACAAAGGCATTCAGGATGTCCGCCAGGGCAAATTTTTCGAGATCACGCTCAGCGGCCAGGAAGATCTGGACGCCATCGCGCGCGACGTTTTGAGCAATCCGGTGATCGAAGATTATCGGATCGAAACCCTGTCGTAAGGGCTTCTGCCCCTTAGGCCAATCAGACCCGCTTGCGCGTTCCCTTCTCCTGCCGCGGCATCTGCTGATCGCCTTCCGGAATCGGCGGCTTCGGCAGCGTGTTCGCCCCATAGCGCGCCACTACCAGCGGACCCTGCGTATCCGCCAGCACGGGCGGCTTCGCCAGTTCCCCGCCAAACCGGAACGCGGCGGTAAGATCGCCGAACGTTTTCCGCCGCCAGTCGGTGACATTCGTTTCGCGAACCCCCGTCAGGCTTTCGAGGAACTGGAGCACGGAGGTGTGGTCGAACGTCTGGCTGCAAACCCACCCGCCCGCCGTCCACGGCGAAACAATGATGCACGGCACCCGGAACCCGCCGCCAATCGGCAAACCATTCACGAACTCGTGCGCCGTGCCTTCGGGCGGCGTCGGCGGCACAACGTGATCGAAAAGACCGTCGTTCTCATCGTAGTTCAGGATGAAAACCGTCTTCGCCCACACATCGGGGTTCGCTGCGATCGCGTCGATCTTGCTCGCCACAAATGCGGCGCCGTCGGCGGGCATGTAGTCTGGATGCTCGGACTGATAACTCGTTGGAATGATCCAGGACACGGCAGGCAGCTTATCGTTCATCGCATCGTGCTCGAACTGGCCCTCCGGATCGATCTGCATGCCGCGCGTGTAAAGCCGTGAGCGCGTATCGGCCTTCCGGAAGATTTTGAAGTTTTCCAGCATGTTGCAGCCGTAGCGGTCCTGCTGCATATAGACCTTCCAGCTGACGCCGGCCTTCTCCAGCCGTTCCGGATACGTGGTCCACTCATAGCCGTCCGTGGGCACTTTGTTCTCGGTGATGGGACCGCCGCCCGTTTTATCGGGATCGATCATTCCCGTCATCAGGTACATTCGATTCGGCCACGTGGGTCCCATCAGCGAGCAATGGTAGTTGTCGCAGATCGTGAACGATTCCGCCAGCGCGAAATGGAATGGAATGTCGCTGCGCTTGTAATAGCCCATTACGTAGGGGCCCTTCACGCCATCCGCTTTGCGATGCGCGGGCAGCCACTTGTCCATCGCGCCGTGGTTCCACGCTTCGTGCTGCACGGCCCACGCGTGGCTCGTCGACGGAATCTTCTGCGCGCTGCTCGCGTGCGTGTCCAGATGGAACGGCAGCAGATAGCCATCGGCACTTTTCTCGTCCGGCTGATAAAAAACCGATTTGCCATTCGGCAGCTTCGCAGCTTCGGGATCGCCGAAACCGCGCACGCCCGCCAGCGTGCCGAAATAATGATCGAACGAACGATTCTCCTGCATCAGAATCACGACATGCTTGATGTCCTTGAGCGCCGGATTCTTCGGCGCCGCCTGCGCGAGCGCCCGCCTCACGTTCGGTGGCATCAGCCCCGCGGCGGCGGCCAGCGCGGCTGCGTTCTTCAGCAGACGGCGGCGCGTGAATCGGGAGAGGTCGTTGTCGAGTGGTGGTTGCATCGACAAACATTATATTGATCCCGCGTTAAAGCTGCATGAACAGGCCGCCGACTAGTTCGCGGAAAGTTTGCTGATGCGGTCAATGACGATGAATTCAACGGGGCCGCACTCCGATTCCAGCCGAAGCCCGAGTTGCTGACGGAGCGGGGTAAAGAGTGATGACCGCGGACTGTGCGAATGCGTTCATCGAGAGCGTAAAGGCGATCGCCAGCGGCGAGATGCTGATTTTCCCGAACATACGCCCTCCTTTTTGCGCTCATACGCAGACACCTGCCGGTTTGTTTGAAAGAATCATCCTGGCCGAGTCGGGTAAACTGAAACTTCCGGCATTACGTACCACCTGCACTCCTGAAACAGGCTTCGCTCATGGACCTTCAACTCACCGGCAAAACCGCCCTCGTCTCCGGTTCTTCGAAAGGGATCGGCTTCGCGATCGCGAGCCAACTCGCGGCGGAAGGCGCCCATGTCATTGTGAACAGCCGCTCGGCGAGCGCCGTTTCAGCGGCGCTCGATGCGATTCGGTATACGCCGGGCGCGAAACCGGAAGGCTTCGTCGGAGATCTCTCACGCGCGGAGGACGCGGCGAAACTGGTAAAGCAATTCCCCTCGGTCGATATCCTCGTCAACAATCTCGGCATCTTCGAGCCAAAACCATTCGAAGAGATTACGGACGAAGACTGGATTCGCTTCTTCGATACGAACGTCCTCAGCGGAGTCCGCCTCAGCCGCGCGTACCTGCCCGGCATGAAGCAGCGCAACTGGGGTCGCATCATTTTCATCAGCAGTGAAAGCGGCATCCAGATTCCGGTGGAGATGATCCACTACGGAACCAGCAAAACGGCGCAGCTTGCCGTTTCACGCGGCCTCGCCGAGCACTGCGCCGGGACGGGCGTTACGGTCAACGCCGTGCTTCCCGGCCCCACCCATTCGGCCGGCGTCGACGAATTCGTCAAACAGATCAGCGGCGGTAAGCCCTTCGCCGAATTCGAGAAAGAATTCTTCCGCAGCGTCCGGCCCACGTCACTGCTGCAACGCTTCGAATCCCCCGACGAAATCGCCGCCCTCGTCACCTTCCTCTGCAGTCCCAAAGCCTCCGCCATCACCGGCGCTGCGCTGCGCGTGGACGGTGGCGTCGTCCGAGCCTGCTTCTAAAGCCGGGCGCAAAACCGTTGCATTAGTTTTACAACCTTTCAACACCATCAGCAAGATTCCTCTCTACGGTGAAATCAGAGGAGTTTTGCACCATTGCTCGGAAAAATTACAATCGGACTCATTCTCACTGGCGCGGTGTTGCAACTGGCGCCCTTCGGCCGGGACCACTCCAACCCCACCGTGATGCAGGAACCGAGGTGGGACAGCCCACAAACCCGCGCCCTCGCGAAGCGCGCCTGCTACAACTGCCACAGTAACGAAACCGTCTGGCCATGGTATTCCAACATCGCCCCAGTTTCCTGGCTCACCCAGCGCGACGTCAACCAGGGACGCGCCCATCTGAATTTTTCGGAATGGAATGACCCAATGAATCAGCCTGATGATGTAATCGAGGAGATTCAGGCCGGCAATATGCCGCCCTGGTTCTACCTCCCGATGCACCCGGAAGCAAAACTGACGAAGGCAGAAAGGACTGCGCTGGTCCAGGGATTGCGGAAATCCCTGAATGCCGCCGCAAAATGACTTACGCCAGCAGCTTCGCGGAAAACTCCCCGTCACCCTTCACATCGGTCAGCCGCATGTCGCGGCCCTGATACAGATACGTGAGCTGCCGGTGATTGATTCCCATCAGCCGCAGGATTGTGGCATTCAGATCGTGCGCGTCGATGCGCATATCATTCGCCTGCACCCCGAAATCATCGGTCGCTCCCAGCGCGCGCCCGCCTTTGATCCCGGCCCCTGCCATCCAGGAGGTGAATCCATACGGATGATGATCTCGTCCGTTATCGCCCTGTGACAGCGGAGTCCGACCGAATTCCCCGCCCCAGACGATCAGCGTCGAATCCAGCATGCCGCGGCTCTTCAGATCGCGGATCAGCCCGGCGATCGGCTTGTCCGTCTTCTTCGTCATCCGCGCATGCGAGCCCGTCAGGTCGGTATGAGCATCATCCCAGTCTTGTCCGACATTCGTACCCGAAATCAGCTCGACAAACCGGACACCGCGCTCCACCAGCCGTCTGGCGAGAAGACACTTGCGCCCAAAATCGTCCGTGAATTCCTCGCCAATGCCGTAGAGTTTCTTCGTCGCATCGGTTTCCTTCGAAATGTCCACGGCGTCCGGCGCCGCGCTCTGCATCCGGTATGCAAGCTCGTACGACGCGATACGCGCGTCAAGCGTCGAATCATCCGGCCGGCTTCGCTGCTGAAGCTTATCCATCTTATTGATGAAATCGAGCGTGGCCCGCTGCGAATCGTTCGTCACGCCTTCCGGATTCTTCAGATAAAGAATCGGACTCTCGCCGCTGCGGAAAATCGTCCCCTGATAGACAGCGGGCAGAAAACCGGAACTATACGCGGGCGGACCCGACTTCGTGGATCCATCCGACATCACCACGAATGCCGGGAGATTCTGATTTTCCGTTCCCAGCCCGTACGTAATCCACGAACCGAGACATGGCCGTCCCGGGAGCTGATGGCCGGTGTGCCGAAGATAAATCGCAGGCGCATGGTCGAACTGATCCGAGTAGCATCCACGCAAGACAAGCAGATCGTCCGCAATGTCACGAAGATTCGGATAGAGATCGGAAACCGGAAGTCCGCTCTGCCCGCCCGGCCGAAACTCCCATGGACTGCCGCGCAGAATCGCTTTCGAAGGATCGTGAATGAAACTCGTCTTGATGATCTTCGCAAGGTCCGCGGAGAGCGGCTTGCCTGTATACTTCGTCAGCTCGGGCTTCGGATCGAACGTATCCACGTGGCTCACGCCGCCATGCATGTGCAGATAGATCACGCTCTTCGCCTTCGCGGGAAGCGGCGGGGCCTTCGGCGCCAGCGGATTCGTCTCCGCTCCCTCCATCATTCCGGTCAAAGCGGCCATGCCAAAGCCACATGCGGTTCGAGCCAGGATTTCGCGTCGTGTCATTGTTTGAGTCCCCGGATTTAATCCACGTATAGAAATTCGTTGGTATTCAGCAGACCGCGCACTAATTCAGTGAGCGCTGCGGGCTTCGATCCGGTAAGCGTAATCTGCCGGTCGAGAAACTTCTGCGCCTCATCCAGTTCTTCCTGGGATGGCGCGCGTCCGTAAATGCGCATCCACGCATCGGCGGGGCTGGAAATCCTGCCAGCCAGCGCCTTCGCACGATCCATCGTAAAACCGCTGTTCAGCAGAGACAATGACTGCGGCGCCGTCGTACTCTCATTCCTTCGTGGACACGGAGCAACGCCGTCCGGACCGTCGAACGCCTGCGCCATCGGCTGCTGGAAAGTACGCCGCTGCAGCGTGTAGATTGTCCGGCGCATGTGTTCGGCAGGGTCTGGGGAGACGCTCCAGTTACTCGCCGGACTCCCGATCATCCCGAACATCTCTTCACGCGTCAGTGGCGGCACTGCCGGAACCCCGCCCATCTTCAGATTGAGCTCGCCCGTTACCTGCAGCGACGCATCGCGAAGCTCTTCGGCCTCCAGCCTCCGCCGGTTAAAGTGAGACAGCAGATCATTCGCCGGATCCTTCGCCAGCGCGGCGGCGTTCGCGTTGGAATCACGCTTGTACGCGTCTGACGTCATGATCAGCCGGTGCATGGCCTTCAGCGACCATCCCTTCGCCGCAAACTCCGTTGCCAACCAGTCGAGCAACTCGGGATTCGTCGGCTGACCGGCGCGCGAGCCGAAATCGCTCGGCGTCTTCACGAGTCCGGATCCGAAATGAAATTGCCAGATCCGGTTCACCATGACCCGCGCGAACAAGGGATTGTCCGAACTCGCAATCCATTCCGCGAGCGCCTTACGGCGAAAAGTTGTCGGAGCATGAAGCGGCGGCTCCGGAACCTCTCCGCCACCCAGCGCAGTCAGAAAACCAGGCTGGACTTCATCGCCCAGGTTGTCCGGATTTCCACGAATCGCGATAAACGTCTTCGGAGCATCGCGGCCAATATCCACAATGCCAGGCGACATCGGCGGCGGGCCGTAACCCGTAAACATCTGCAGCAGTCTCCGCGAAATGGAGTCGAGAGTGTCCTTATCCTCCTTCGACATCACCTCGCTGATTTCCTGCGGGGAAACCCGCGTCTTCGCCACATTGTCGAGGACGATCCGCGCCTGCTCCAGCGTCCGCTTGTCCTCCGCCGTATTGAACGCGGCCGCCACGTCGGGAGCCAAAGCAGCCATTTTCTTCGCCTTCAGAACGTCCGAATACTTCGCGTTGATCTGCGCGGCCTGTTCTCCCATCTGATAGAGACGGAATGAACGCGAGTTTTCGGAGATATCGTAACTGCGCGCCGGATTGTAATCGAGGAAAACCCGATCGTTCACCGCCGGCTGGAAAATCGCCTGCATCCGGTAATAATCTTTCTGCGGGATCGGATCGAACTTGTGGTCGTGGCAGCGCGCGCAGCCGACGGTCAGCCCCAGAAAAACGGATCCGGTGGTATCCACCATATCCATGCGCTTTTCCACCAGGTTGATGTCTTCCACCTTGAAGAGCATGTCGCGGTTGGTGCCAACGCGATAGAACCCGGTGCCCTGCCGCGATTCGGGATCGCTCGGATACAATTCATCGCCCGCAATCTGCTCTTTGGTGAAGCGGTCGTAAGGCTTGTCGTCGTTGAACGACTTGATGACGTAGTCCCGATAGCGCCAGGCAATCAGCAGATACGGATCCTGCTCGAATCCGGCGGTGTCGCCGTAGCGCGCGAGATCCAGCCAGTGCCGTCCCCACTTCTCCCCGTAGCGCGGCGAGGCCAGCAGCTTGTCGACCACTTTCTCCCACGCATTCGGCGATTTGTCCGCGAGGAATTCGTCAATCTGCTCCTTCGTCGGAGGCAAGCCGAGCAAATCGTAAGAAGCCCGCCGCAGCAGCGTCAGCCGATCCGCCTCGGCGGAAGGCGCAATGCCGGCATCTTTCAACTTTTGATTGATGAACGCGTCGATCGGATTAACCGATCCCGCAGGCACGGCCGGACGTGACGGCTTTTTGAACGACCACCACTGGCTCGTCATCACCGGGGCTGTGTTCGACCACGGCGCACCGGCGTCGAGCCACTCCTTGATGACGGCGATATCGGCGGCTGGCAAACCGCCTCCAACCGGCGGCATCCTCAGAACCTCGCCACTTCCCGAAACCGCCTTATAAAGAAGACTATCGGCTGATTTGCCCGGCACTATAGCCGGACCACGCGATCCGCCCTTGAGAACGTTTTCACGGCTCGTCAGCCGCAGTCCGGATATCGCGCTGGTATCGCCATGACAGGTCAGACAGCGTTGCTGCAGGATCGCGACGGCAGCGCCGTTATCCGCGCCGCTCGCGCAACCCGCCGCGAACAACACACAGATAGAAAATGTGAGGGTCAGCCGCATTGGTTCGACATTTATATTACATCGTTTGAGAACCCAACAAAATCGTGTATTCTGTGGGAATGACTTTTGCCGTTCGCTGCCTGATCGCTATCGCATTGCTCTGCGGAATACTCTCCGCGCAGGACATCACAGGACGTTGGACGGGCGTCGCCGACACGACCGACGAAGGGGCCACTAAGCGCCAGGAACAGCAGAGCTTTGAAGTAAAGATGACGGACGGAAAGCTGACGGCGATCTCGATCGGAAAAGACGGGAAACCGGGCGCGCCTCTCGATATCCAGCAGGATGGCGCAAAGTTCAATCTCTACCGCTTTCTGGATTTTGAAGGCGGTGAACTCCTGCGCTGGAAGCTGGAACTCAAAGACGGCAAGCTCGTCGGCACGTTCTCAGCCCAGCACAACAGTCCGAAGAAATGGGTTTATGACCGGATCGGCGCTCTGACGATGTCAAAGGCCGAAGCTAAGCAATAGCTACGCAGTAGCGACACGATTTCGCCCTGCCGCTTTCGCCTTGTACATCGCGGCGTCGGCGGCGTGAACCAGATCTTCCGGCGACTCTTGCGCGGCAGCGGTCGCAACTCCAATACTCGCCGTCACCACGCCACTTTTCTCAATCGCATACCGAATACGTTCCGCCACTTCAACTGCGTCTTCTCCGGAAGTACCAGGCAAAATCAGGGCAATCTCTTCGCCACCATAGCGCGCCGCCACATCACAGCTACGCACAACCCCATTCACCGCGGAGGCGACAGATCGCAGGCAGTCATCTCCCACCGGGTGTCCATACCGGTCATTGAACGCTTTGAAGTGGTCAATATCCAGCAGCAGCAGCGAAATCCCCGAACCGTCCCGCATCGCCCGCTTCCATTCCCGTCCCAGAGCTTCATCAAACGCGCGCCGGTTCCACAGGCCCGTCAACCCATCCCGATGCGCCATCGCGAGGAGTTTTTCCTCGATGAGCTTGCGCTCCGTGATGTTCCGCATCACCGCGACAAACTCCCGCGGCTCGCCGGTATCGTCATCGCGGATCACCCGCGCGTTCATCTCCATCCAGGCGATCGAGCCGTCCTTCTTCCGCATCCGCACCGTCGCGCTGTCTGTCTGAGCATCCGGGACGAACGCCCTGTCAACAGCGGCGCTGAGAATGGGAAGGTCCTCCGGCAGAACGAAATCCTCCGGCCGCCGCCCCACCATCTCCTCCGGCATCCACCCCAGCATCTGCAGCGTGGAAGGCGAAGCGTAGTGCATCACCAGGTCGAGATCCGCCCGGCAAATGATATCGACACTATTTTCGGCAAGGAAACGGAACTGCGCGTTTTCGTCGCGGACCATGGCGCTCTGCGGACTCACTTCTTCAATCCTAATTCAGCGTCTTCAGCCAGAGGTTGCGATAGGAGATCGTTACCCCGCCATTACCTTCGATCTGCAGCGCAATCAACCCCTTAAGCGCGCGCAGCTTCGTATCGTTATCGATCGTGATGCTCATGACGTGGCCATTCACGATGTGCGTCAGCGTGTTGCCCCTGGCGATCACTTCATATTGATTCCAGTCGTTGATCTTCACGTATCCCGCGAGTTCCGAATAATTCCCCAGATACGCCAGCGTCTTCGCCGGCTGCCCTTCCTCGGAGACCACCACCGTGCCGCGGGGCGTCAGAATAAAACGCGCATTCGACGAATCCATCAACTGACCGCTGAACCGATTCACGTAATCGAAATCCGCCTGATACCCCGCAATCTGCCACCGCGGATCGGGCAGTGTACCCCGCCCTGCCGGCGCGCCTCCCGCCCTGCCCGTGGCGCCCCCACGCCCGAAAGTGGGCACTTCATTCTTACTGCGGTATTGAATCCCGGTATTCGCCCCGGACCCTTCAGCCTTCACCTCCGCCTTCAGATCGAAATCCGCCGGCTCGCCGCCGCGCCAGATGATGAACGTGGTTCCCACCGGCTTCTCCGCCGGCGAGTGCCCGACAATCGCCCCGTTCTCGACCTTCCAGACATTCGGATCGCCATCCCACCCGTTCAGCGTGGCTCCGTCGAAAATCTGAACGAATCCCGTGTGGTCGTTGAAGTCCGCCATCGGAGGAGGCGTCACGGAGATCCCTCCGCCGCGCCCGCCGCGTCCCGATCCGCCAAACGCCCCGCCGGGTCCCTGCGCATAGTAAACAAGCGGCGCCGCGAGCAGCAACACGCCCGCCATCACCTTCCCTGTCACGAATCTCATTCCCGCAAGGATAGCAGGGAAATGCCATCATTTAGTGCATGGGGAAAAGCAGACTGGAAGCTTTCAGCGACGGTGTCTTCGCCATCCTGATCACGATCATGGTTCTGGATTTGAAGGTTCCCCACGACGGCAGCTTCGCCGCGCTCAAACCCCTCGTGCCCGTCTTCTTCAGCTACATCCTCAGCTTCATCTATGTGGGGATTTACTGGAACAACCACCATCATCTATTGCATTCCATGCATCGCGTCACCGGCGGCGTCCTCTGGGCAAACCTGCACCTGCTGTTCTGGCTCTCCCTGTTTCCGTTCTGCACAGGATGGATGGGCGAAAACCACGAATCTCCCGCGCCGTTCGCGACGTACGGCGTCGTCCTGCTGATGGCGGCGATCGCGTATCTGATCCTGCAGCAAACCATCATTGCTCATGATGGCAACGACTCCCTCCTGAAATCCGCAGTCGGAAGCGATTTGAAAGGAAAGCTCTCGCCCTTCATCTACATCACCGCGATTGCGCTGGCATTCGTGAGCACCTGGCTATCGAGCGCTCTCTATGCGACCATCGCTCTCGTCTGGCTCATACCGGATCGCAGGATTGAACGGGAATTTGAGAAAGTGAGCCATCCATAGAGAATGCCCGGGGATTGAGACGAGCATCTCTCGGCGCGGGCCAGGTCCGGCCGGATGCTAATTTGAGAGGATGCGGTTTCGTTCTGCTTTCCTTCCCGCAATCCTCACCGGCGTCCTGATACCGTGCGCGCCGGCCCAGGCGCCCAAACCGGCCACAAAATCGACTTCCCGGCCTGCGGCATCCGTGCGCCCCCGACCAGCAGGCGCCAGCGGCGCACGACCTGCCGTCAAAACCGCAGCCAGGCCCGCAATCAAGCCGGCTCCTCCCAAAGAAATGACTGACGAAGAAAAAACTATTTACGCCCTCGGCCTCAGCATCTCGCGTTCCCTCAAGGAATTCGCTCTTTCGCCCGCGGAACTGGACATCATAAAACAAGCGATGACAGACGCCGCAGCCGGCAAGCCGGCGGTTGAGATTGATACGTGGGGTCCACGCATTCAGGGCCTGGCGACAGCCCGCGCAGCAATCGTGGTGCAGCGCGAAAAGGAAGCCTCAGCGGCGTATATCGCCAAAGCAGCCCAGGAACCCGGCGCCATCAAAACCGCCTCCGGACTGATCTACAAAGAGCTGACTCCAGGCACTGGCCCTTCCCCGACCGCGGCCGATACGGTTAAGGTTCACTATCGCGGCACTCTGATCGACGGCACCGAATTCGACAGTTCCTACAAGCGCAACGAACCCGCCGAATTCCCGCTGAACGGCGTCATCCGCGGCTGGACCGAAGGCGTGCAACTCATGAAGGTCGGCGGCAAGGCCCGCCTGATCTGCCCCTCCGACCTCGCCTACGGCGA
>Ga0070658_10001861_pt1 | contig 17772 bp, 12 predicted proteins | sample KBSC13metaG_FD_64664 | JGI IMG/M metagenome (GOLD analysis project Ga0070658, IMG submission 64664) | Corn rhizosphere microbial communities from Kellogg Biological Station, Michigan, USA - KBS C1-3 metaG | ecosystem: Host-associated > Plants > Roots > Rhizosphere > Soil ...
ATCGCTCTCGATTTGTAGCTCCGATTTTTATCTGAAATTCACACTCGGTCGAGAAGGTTGAACGCAAATCCCTGCGAGCAATTCGTTCGCGTAGAAATTCGAGTGTGAAATGTCGTCAGATCAAACCGTCCTGTCCGCAAGCGGCTTCATCAACTCCATCGGCGTCAACACGCATGCCGGCTTCGGGTGGACCGACTACAATAACCTCGCATTGATGGTCGATGACCTGAAGTATCTCGGCGTCACCCATCTGCGCGACGCGATGGCGACCAACCCGGCGGCACAACCGCTCGTTGAAGGGCTGGCGGCCGCCGGTTACAAGTTCGACTTCATCGTATCGTCCGCTCTGCCTGGCCAGGGTAGCGCAGGACTGGCCAACTACATCGTATCGCTCGAAAAATTCGCGATGAGCCACCCCGGCAGCATCAGCGCAATCGAGGGGCTGAACGAAGCCAATCACCAGCCGTTCAGCTACAATGGCAGCTCGACGCTTGGGGCCGCAGCTCAGTACCAGAGCGCGCTGTATCATGCGGTGAAGGGCGACGCGGCGCTAGCCAGCATTCCCGTCTACAACCTGTCGCTCGCCTATAATGACCCGCAGGGCTACAGTCAGCTCGGCAACATGTCGGGCTCGGTCGACTTCGTCAACGCCCACGCCTATGTCAGCACCGGCGCTACGCCGAACAGCTCACTGGCTGCAACACTAAGCGCCGTGGCGGCCGCAGCACCAGGAAAGCCCGTCGTCATTACCGAGACGGGCTACACCACGCAGGCCAATACCCAATATCTCGGCGTGGACGAGACCGTGCAGGCCAAATCCATCCTCAACACCCTGGTTGATGCCTACAAGGCTGGCGTGAGCGCAACCTATCTCTATGAGATGTTCGACCGCGACTCATCCGCCAGCAACACCAATCCTGAAGCCAATTTCGGCTTGTTCAACTCCGACGGAACACCGAAGCTCGCCGCGACGGCCGTTCACAATCTGACGAGCATTCTCGCCGACGACGGCAAGGGCGTCCACCAGCCGAGTGATCCACTGAACTACACGCTGAGCAACATGCCGGCCTCGGGCAACAGCATGGTGCTCGGCAAGAGCAATGGAGCCTACGAGCTTGTTGTGTGGGCGGAGCCGAAGCTCTGGAATGACGCGGCCGACGCCGAGATATCCAACCCGACTCAGACGGTGACCGTTAATTTGGGCGGCGTGCATCATTCTGTGAAGGTCTACGATACATTGACGGGAACGTCGGCGATCGCCAGCTACACCGATGTCAGCACGATCACCATCCCTGTCAGCGATCACCCGCTCATTATCGAGATCGACGCCCCTCCGACCACGTCGACGCCCCCGAGCACGCAAGCAAGTGTGAGCGGCACGGCGGCGGAGATCGTGCCGCAGTTGTCCGACTTGAGCTCTTCGGCTGCGCTAAAGACCATTGCGCTAACCGACACGCACATCCTGCCGGTCGCGTCGAAGGCGACGATGGACTACATCATCGCCCACTACGGCAGCGCCCTGTCCAAAATACAGGGTGGATATTCGTTCTCCGTGACGAACTCGGCAGCGAGCTGGATCAACACGAAGACCTATGACGCCACTGGAAAGCTCGTCTCAACAGCGGATACCGGGCTCAACAGCAGCGGACTTCCCGTCTCGACCACAATCGTCAATTCGGACGGCTCCAAGGATGCGATCGGCTATACTGCAGGCATAAAGTCATCATTCATCCATCTAGCGACTGACGGAACCAGAACCACCGACACTTACAACACGGCCGGAACTCTTCTTACCGAAGTCGTGCAGAAGCCCACTGGGTATTATTCGACAGCGATCTATACCAATGGCGTGAAGACTGCCTCGTATGTCCTGAACGCCGATCGCAGCCAGGACAACTACACCTACAACATCAAGGGACTTACCTATACCACTCAGGTCCAGCACCTCGATACGACCGGTAAGCTCACCTCTGTGACTCGCACCCATGCCGACGGCACGCTCGACTCGACCCAGGTCTTCACCAGCGACGGCGGCAGCGTCATCACCAATTATAGCGCCTCGGGCCTCAAGCTGGTTGAGACCGACTATCACGCCGATCACAGCAAGGACGTATGGACGTACAACATCACCGGCCAGACCTACACGACTGAGCACGACATCTACGACTCGAGCGGGTTCCTCACCACGCTGGTCCGCCGGCACGCCGACAACAGCCTTGCCTTCAAGTTGGTCCAGAGCAAGGACGGGACCAAGACCACCGACTGGTACGATGCCGCAGGCAACCTGACCAGCGAGGTCTTGCAGAAGGCCGGCGGCTTCAACTCGACTACGCTCTACAGCAATGGTCTGAAGACCAAGGCCTACGTGCACAATGCCGACGGCAGCCAGGACAATTACAGCTACGGCGTCACCGGCCAGAGCTACGTCACCCTGATCCAGCATGTCGATCCCTCCGGCAAAGTGACGAGCGTGACCCGCAAGCACGCCGATGGAACCCTGGACTATACCCAGATCATCAACAGCGACGGCAGCAGCGTCGTGACCAACTACGATGCGGTTGGCACCAGGACCAAGGAGACGGATTATCACGCCAATGGCAGCAAGGATGTCTGGCTCTATAATGTTACCGGCCAGAATTATACGACCGAGCACGACATCTACGACGCGACAGGATTTTTGACAACGCTGGTGCGCCGGCACGCCGATGGCAGCCTAGCTTTCAAGCTGGCGCAGAGCAGCGACGGCACGAAGACTACTGACTGGTACGACACCACGGGCGGTCTCACCAGCGAGGTTGTGCAAAAGGCCGACGGCTACGATTCCACGACGGTGTACAGCAACGGCGTCAAGACCGCAGCTTACATCACCAATGCGGACCTCAGCCACGACAATTATAGCTATAACATCAAGGGACAGAGCTACACGACCCAGCACCAGCATCTCGATGCTTCCGGCAAGCTAACGGAGATGACGAGGACCCACGCAGACGGCACGCTTGACTACAGCCAGCTGGTCCATGGAGACGGAAGCAGCGTCGTAAGCAACTACAACGCTTCCGGCGTCAAAATGACGGAGACCGATTTCCATGCTGATGGCTCGCGAGACCTCTTTCTGCTGAACGTCGTCGGTCAGAATTACACCACCGAGCACGACGTCTATGACAAGACGGGCTTCCTCAGCGACATCGTGCGGACGCACGCCGACGACAGCCTGGCCTTCACGCTGAAGCAAAGCGCCGACGGCACCAAGACGTCGGACTGGTATGATGCCAAGGGTATTCTCACGAGCGAGGTAACGACAAAGAGCGATGGCTACAGCTCTACCACGGTCTACAACAACGGCACCAAGACCGCGGCCTACATTGCGAACGCCGATCACAGCTCGGATAATTGGAGCTACAACGTAAGCGGCCAGAGCTACACCACGCAGCATCAGCACCTCGACGCTTCCGGCAACATAGATTCGATCACGAGGACGCATGCGGACGGCACCCTGGACTACGCCCAAGTCGTCAACGATGATGGCAGCAAGCTGACCGACATCTATGACAGCGCGGGCTCCAAGACCCAGGAGGTCGCCAACAATGTAGACGGATCCCGGGACGTTCTCCTGTTCAACTTCAAGGGGCAGCAGGGCACGGTGCAGCATGAGCACTACAATGCCGCCAATGGGCTTCAATACTTTGATACCACAAATGCGACGGGTGCGCACAACGTCACAGCGGTCGCGGCTGGTGTGACGATCGCGGGCGGAAACGGCAACGACGTGTTTTCAACGGCGCCAGGCTCGACGACCATCGCTTACGACCACGGGCTCGATCAGGTCGCCAACTTCCATGCCGGCAATGCCGGCAATCACGACGTTATCGAGATCTCGAAACTGCTCGCGGCTGACTACGGCCACCTGCAAATCACGCAATCGGGCGCGGACGCCGTGGTTTCCCTCGCGGAGAGCGATTCGATCCTTATCAAGAACGTCAGCGTCGCCAGTCTGACAAGCCACAATTTCCTCTTCGTTTGAAGGCGGGAGCTTGTCGCAAACGTGCATCAGCATCGCTCGGGGGTTGGACGCCGATCCAATCGCCCGAGCAATCATTGGGCGCCTGCCGCCCCCTTGGGCACCTGGATTTTCAATTTCGCTGACGTTGCAAGAGCCCGCCGGGAACGCAGAGCGGACCGTCGCGATTTGCGGAGCGCCGCCCGGCATTCTGCGAAGTTGCGTCACAATTGATCCCTAGAAGGAGGCAACGTTCTCGAAGGAATTCTGCGCCGACATGGACTCTCGTGGACCAGGACGCTTCGTCGTTCTCGATTTCTACCGTTTCGTCGCCGCACTCGGCGTCTTCATCTTCCATCTCAAGAACATCGACAAGGGCATCTCCCCGGCCTGGAACGGTTCCTATGGCCTGTTTGTGGATATGTTCTTCATCCTTTCCGGTTTCGTGATTTCCTATTCCTACCCGGCGACATCGACGGGGATCCGCTCCTACGGTCGCTTCCTGGTCCGGCGCATCGCGCGAATTTACCCGTTGCACTTACTGACGCTATTCGCATTCGTGATCCTCGCCTGGATCGGAATAGCGGGCCCCACCTCGCATACGGGGCCGCTGGATTTCGTCTACAACCTCTTTCTGGTGCAGGCCTGGGGCGTTACCGATCATCTAAGCTTCAACTCGCCCTCGTGGTCGATCAGCGCGGAATTGTTCTGTTACCTGCTATTTCCGGTTCTCATACTCGCCGCGACCAGCGTGCCGCCTCTCGTGCTGGCGCTTATCGTGGCGATCTCCTACGCGATCCTGGCTCATGGCCATCTGCCGATTTGGCAAGAGCCATCCCAGATGTACGGAGCGAATTTCGATTTTGGCATGCTGCGCGCGCTGCCGAGCTTCTTGAACGGGATCCTGCTGACGGTCCTCTTCAGGCTGTCCCAGGACTACCGAAGGAAGCCGGTTGCGATCGCCGGCATCGCACTGTTCGGGGTTTCGGTCCTGGTCCTGAACGTATATGCCAAGCCGGATCTCGCGATTATCCTGTTCTCTCTGGCAATCCTTTGCACCGCCGTCGGCGAAAGCGCCTTTGACCGATTTCCAGGCTCGAACTGGCTCGGCCGGCTCGGTAACACCTCATACGCGATCTACATGGTGCACGAGCTGGTGCTTATCCTGCTGTTCAAGCCGGCCTGGCATTATTTCCGACTGCAACCGGGCTTCTTTCCGGTTTTCGCCCTCGTCTGTTGCATCATCCTGACGGTCGTTGCCGACGTCACATATAACTACGTTGAAAACCCCGCACGAAAATTGCTCAACCGGCTTGCGCCGGGGGACCCGAAATTGACCCGCGCTTCGACCGCCGCCCCACTAGATCTCACCGAAACCAGACAGGCCGCGAACGCAAGCTAGGTCTTCAAGGCTAGGTGCTGGACGATCGCCTGACGTGTCTCAGCGCTGCCTGGCATATCCGCATCGCGGCGGGACGGGCCATCGCGAACACGACGACCAGATAGACGGCGGAGCCGAACAGCACGAGCGCAGCAAGACGGAGCCACGATGACATCGCCGGCAGGGCGACGGAGGCACCCACGACCGCGCCTGTCATCACCGCGGAGCCTACAGATGCGGGCATCAGCGCCAGGATATAAGGCCTGATCCCCAGCGACAGGATGCGCATCGAGGCTCCCGCAGATAGCGGATAGAGCGCCAGGGCTCGCACGACATAGCCGGACGCAATCGCAATCAGGCCGAACGGCGCGGCAACAACGAAGATCGTGATGTTCGAAACTGCATAGATCAGCGTCAGCCAGGTCTGCCAATGCGGCTTTCCGAAGGCCAGAATAACAGAGTGATTGTAGAGGCCAATCGTCGTCAGGAATCCCGTGACCGACATGATGGAGAGTAGCGGGGCCGCTTCAATCCACTTCAATCCGAAGAAGTCGACGATCAGATCCGGCGCCAGCGCCGCAATTCCGGCGAAAATCGGGGCCGTCAGCAGCGACGTGTACATGACGAAATCGACCAGGGTCGCCCGCGAAGCCCCTTGATCATGCTGGAGGCCGGCGATTGTCGCAAAGAAGACGCGGTTCAACGCATTTCCGATCACGATGCTTACGGCATTGACCAGCCGCTTGGCCAGGCTGTAGAAGCCCGCGCCGGCGGCGCCGGTATACCATGTGACGAAGATCAGATCGGAATTGGCGTTGGCGAAGTTCGTGATTCCGGTCAACGCCACGTAGCGCGCGTACCTCAGAAGCTCAGAGGCGGCCGTTCGGCTAAAGCGGAAACCGGGTGTCCAGGGCGTGAGGGTCCACAGGCTGATCAGCGAAATCAGCGACGTTGTGACGAGCTGCCCGACCAGCGCAAGGACTCCGTAGCCCTGGCTTGCCAGCGCAATGCCAACAGCCCCGCCGGCCGAAATGGACAGCAGCGAGCGGATTGCAAGGGATCGAAACAGCTGATTGCGGGTCAACCAGGCCTCGTGCGTCCGCGACAAGCCCTGCACCGCAACCACGATGCAAAACCCCTTGAGAACGAGAGCCATGTCCGAAAGGCCAGAAAAACGTTCGATCGCATCGCTAGAAACGAAAAGCGCGAGCGCCGCAAGCAAAGAGAGACCGGCGATGAGCCAAAAAGAGGCAGTGTAATCCTCGTCCTTCGGCTCGGCACGCGCCTGGACGGCGATGGCAACACTCTCGATCAGAACGGATCGGCAGAAATCGAGCGCCAAGGCGCCGGTTGCCACGACGCCAAGGATCTGCGGTGACAGCAACCTCGCCATCATCATGTAGATGACAAGCGTGAGCGACTGGCCGACCGCCGAATCGAGCGCTGACCAGATGACGCCCGAAATGATCGAGCGCGACTTGATAATTTCGTGGCGCAAATGGAAGCCTGTCACATCTCGGGTTAGCCGAACGCTCGTCATTGAGCCATCAGTTGCAATGGTCCAATAGTCGCCTTGTTTAGGAGGACACTACGGCGAGAAAGCAGCTACAATTCGAGGCAGTATGAATTTCCGGGGCAATCTGCGACGACTGATCAACGAAGTCGGCTGCGACTTCATTCATCCGCTGCCATATCCGCACGTGGAGTTGTTCTTCTGGCGACCAGACGACGGAACCATCAATTTCGGTGACTATCTGTCGGTCGTCGTGGTCGACCATCTCCTGCGACACTTCGGCTACACGCTCGCGGACGAGGTGCCATTGCAAAAGCGCCTGTTCGCGATCGGCTCGGTGCTCCACTATGCGCGAAATGGTGACGTCGTCTGGGGCAGCGGGGTGAATGGACGCCCGGGCCAGGGCGACCTCAATCGACGCGTGCAGACCCTGGATGTACGCGCGGTGCGCGGCCCGCGCACACTGGAGATCCTGCGACGCCGGGGCATTACTGTGCCCGAGGTGTTTGGTGACCCTGCGCTGCTGATTCCGCGGCTGTTTCCCAATCGCTTTCATCCAACTGCCACGAAGCGATGGGTGTTCGTGCCGAACCTGCACGATTTGAGTCTGATCGACCACACTGCCGATACAGTGGTCTCACCCCTTGGATCCTGGAATCGACGTATTGACGCCATTCTGGAAGCCGAACTGGTTCTGGCCAGCTCGCTCCATGGCATCATCGTCGCCGAGGCATTCGGAATACCGGCGCGCTACGTGCGGCTAAGCAGCGGGGAATCTGAGTTCAAGTACCGTGACTATTACGAAGGCACCGGCCGGTTCGGCATCGAGTTTGCCTCAAGCATCGACGAAGGGCGCGAGATGGGTGGAGCTGCGCGCCTCAACTTTGATCATCGTGCCCTGATGGATGCATTCCCGATCGACCTTTGGAGCGGAGAGAACTGAGATGGCTAAGCGCCTCCGCGTCGCAATCTACGCGCCGCATTTCGCCGAATATTCCTACAGGCTTGCCGCGGGGCTGGCACGCCGCTGCGAAGTCCGTCTCGTGCTCAATCGCAAGGACGCCAACCAGCAGTGGGACCTTTCCTGGATTCCGTCTTCCGAACCGTTCGATACCCGTGTGCGCGACCTCAGCATTCGTCGCTTCGGAGCAATCGGGCTTCCGAGCTCGTTCCTCGACGTACTCGCATTTCGCCCCGACATCGTCCATTGCCACGAATGTCCGGAATATTTCACGGCGGGCCTGATGGAGTTGCTGCGACTGACCAGCCTGCCACGCGTTTTGACAGTGCATGATGCAATTCCCCATTCCGAGGGCGGATCGGGCACCAACTCGACCGAAGAAAGATTGCGCAACCGCATGCGTGCAGCGGCAACGCACATCACGGTGCATGGTCAAAGCTGCATCTCCGACTTCCGCAAAGCTTCACCAGGCTATGTGGGCGAAATCACCTCGTCCATGCACGGCGTGCTGATGGTGCCGCGAACCGATACTGCAGCCGTGCAATCGATCAAGGGGCGAATTCTCTTCTTCGGCAGAATGTGGGCCTACAAGGGGCTTGACGTTTTTCTCGACGCCATCGACTTGCTCGCAAAACGGCGCGTTCGCCACCACGCAGTTGTTGCCGGTCGCGGGCCTGAAATGGTGAGACTGACCACACGCATGGCCGCTATGCCGACCATCGAGACCATCGACGCCTATATCTCGGCCGCCGACACCAGTACCCTCTTCCAGTCTGCAGAGATCGTCGCGCTTCCCTACAAGGATGCGACGCAGAGCGGCGTGCTGGCATCCGCGTTTGGCAATCACCGCCCCGTTGTCGCCAGCGCAACAGGGGGCATTCCTGATGTTGTCACCGACGGAATCAATGGCTTGCTGGTTCCGCCAGGAGACGCGACTGCGCTGGCCGACGCGCTGGAGCGCGTCCTCACCTCAAGATCACTGGCGGCAAGCCTGACCGACGGCGCAAGGGAAACAGCGCAGGGGTCGCTGAACTGGGATCACATCGCCGACAATCTGTTTACAAGCTATCGCCGTGTCGCCGCTTAGGTGCGCGCGGCCATTCCGTTATGACGAGACCGGGTGCTCAATGCCTGCGATCGGACGGAAGAACAGGCCCCGCAGGCTACCGTCGATCATGCGCCTGAGCCTCACCTCGATCAGCTCGTAGCTGATCGCGCTGACGATCAGTGATAGCACTAGTCCCATTCCAATGAAAGCTACCCACAATATCCATCGGTCGATGCCGGTCGCGACGAGCTTGAGACCGGCCACCTGCAAAGGAAACAGAACGAAAGGATGCACCAGATACAGACTGTAGCTGATCTTCCCCACGTATTGCAGCGCCGGCGTGCTGAGCAGATTGGCGATTCCCGAGCCGCGCGCCAGCACCATCCCGAACAAAAGGATGCCGGGGATGAGTCCGATGAAGGGATGGAACAGCACCAGGCTCGCGTACATCGCCGCCGCGCAGATCAGGCCGGCGGCAATGCCGAGACGTCCCGGCACGGAAAAGCGAATGCCGATGGCGCTAAAGAGCATGCCAATACAGAAGAACGCAGTGATCGGCCAGTGCATCAGGCAAGCGAGCCCAAGCATAACGAGCGGAGCCGCTAGCAGACGGCCGCCGATCCGCAGCGCGCTGAACGTCAGCGCAAACCAGATATAGAATGCCCACTCATAGGTCAGCGTCCAGGCATTTTGCTGCGCTATCGGAAGCCCTAGCGCATCCTGGAGAAAGAAAAGGTTGGCAACGAATATACCTGCATAGCTGACAACGTCGATGCCACGGAAGAACTTGTAACCGACCAAAGGGCCGACCGAAAACAGCACAAGATGCAGGATGATAAAGACTGGCATGATGCGCAAGATGCGGTCAAAGAAGAATTTCGCCAACGACCCGTGCCGGACCAGGCTTGCCGGGATCAGGAATCCGCTGATCATGAAGAACAGTTCGACCCCGTGTCCGCCGACATTGATGACCGACTGCAACCACGGCCACAGCGGCGGGAGGAACCCGGGATCGAGAATGTCATACATGCCCCCCTTCGGCATGTCGTAAAAGTGGTCCATCAGCACGCTGAGAGCGGCAATGCCACGAAGTCCCTGCACAGACGGCACGAACGATCCATCGTAGCCGGCCGGTGCATCGCGTGCTCCGCCCCTCACTCGGCGGCTCCCTGGCTGCTGAGAGCAGGCTCGAGAACGACTCGCTTCCGCCTAGTCGACCGGAACCTGTGCCCGAATGCGATCGATGGCTTTTCCGTAAACGTGTAAGTCAGCCAGCTCACGACGAGCGACAATGCGACGATCGCGGCAACAAAAAGCGACCAGCCAAGCGGTCCGTCACCGACGCCGACGAGACGATGAATCCAGACGATCACGAACGGCGACATCAGGTACAACGAGTAACTGATGACGCCGACGAACGCCATCGACCGCAATGCCATCCGTTCGCCGAACGTGGCAAACACGATAAAGACGAGAGCGGCAAGCACGTAAGCCGAGCCGATCGAATAGCTGTAGAAGAAATTCTCGTGGTAGACGCCGCCGAACCTCCTCTCCGCCAGCGTCACCGCAAAGATCGCGTAAAGCAGCGTGCATGCGGCAACATGCCGCCATCGCAGTCGTTCTTCGATCACCGTGTCGCGGATGATCTTGCCAAGAAACATCGCCGACAGGTTCAGGGCGACCTCCAGCAACGATGAGACCGTCCGGCTGTCGATCAACATCGGCACGATGGTGCCGACAAGCGCCGCGCCAACAACGATCGAGACGGCCGTATAGCTCCGGTTCAGCAACCCCATCACAAAAAGGATGGTACACCCGATATAGAACAACAGTTCTATGGCGAGCGTCCAGTAGAAGATCCAGAGATTCGGCACGTTCACGAATGTCTGCAGCATCGTGAGATTGGCCAGAAACTGCGGCAGCGCATAGGTCTTTCCATCCAGTGCCAGAAGTGTCACCAGCCCGATCAGGATCGAGGTCCAATAGGCGGGATAGAGACGGAAAACCCGGCTTACCGCAAAATCCCGCACTGGCGCTGCACTGTTCGGGAAGCTGAAGGGGATGACGAAGCCGCTGACAAGGAAGAACAGCACGACGCCAAACCGGCCGAAGTTCATGTAGTAACCGAGAACGTTGTGAAACGCCCAGTAGTAGTCACCGGTCGGGTGATGCTGGACGATCACCTCGAGCGCATGCTGCAGCAGCACAGCGAGTACGGCTATGCCACGCAACGTATCGATGAACGCAAGTCGTTTATGCATCTCGTTGTCTCACCCGTCGGCGACGCTAAGCCGGTTTAGGACTCGTCCCGCGATAACCACCCAGTCCACCCGATCCCAGTCCGAGAACCTCCTCTGGCGGGCTCGTTGGAACGATCAGCGGTTGTACCGCCGCTTTTCGGGTGAAAACTCCGCTGAAACTCAGAGAGATCAGAAGTAGGCCGGATGCAGGGCCGTAGTTCAGAACTGTGATGGTGAACATGTTGACGACAAAGAGGAGCGTCAGCTTGTAGATATCGGTCACCGCGAAGGTCGCACGGAACACCATGACCATGAACACAGCGAAGGGAAGGCCAAACATCAGGTACGTCCCGATGTAGAAATTGTCGACCGGCACCCAATACGCGGCGAGCGGCGAAAACAGCTTCTGTGGATAATTGAAGCAGCCGGCGCCACACCCAGTGATCACACCGATTGGCATCAGCTGACTGAGATAGACGAACGGAAGTTGCCAACTGTTGTTAATCCGGTCGAGAATGCTGAACATCGTCGAATGCGGGATAGGCACGGTCCCGGACGCAGCCCAGATCATGAAGAACGGCAGTGGAATAGCAGCGAACGACCACAGCGCGATGCTGCGAATGGCCACGAAACGCGACTTTTCCGGCAGCGTTCGCACGATCAAGAGCAGCAGGAGATAGAGCACAAGAACGATCAGTGTCGTCTTGCTCGTGGTCAGCCGGGTGACATAGATGGCAAGCGCGCCAAAAGCGAGGCACCAGCGCGTACTCTTGCGGATCGACGTAATCGCGAATGATGCCAGAATAAAGAATGCCGCCATTGTGTTGTCGGCGGCAAAACCCATCAGCCGCTGATCATCCCCGCCGTAAGCCCACCATAGCCGTCCCGCCTCCCGGACCGCGCCGAACGATTCGTATTTGAACCCGACCCACGGCATCACGTAAAACTTCGTTAGCAAAACGCCAACGATCGAGAGGTAGAAGGTCGCGGCGATGACCGACAGCAGTTTCCGGTAAGAGCCAAGATTCGTATCGCAAAAGCAAAATCCGACGAAAACCGGTAACATCATCTTGAACGCAGACAGGGCGGCGTTGGCCGTGCCGAGCATGATATAGCCTAGCACCAGGGACAGCATGATCTGCACCAGTACCAGCGTCGCAATGATGCTGCGATTGCGGATGATGCAATAGGCGATGAACTGTACCAGGCACAGCATCGCAATCGCGTCCGGGACATACCAGAGCGCATCCAGATGGAGAATGCTGGTGTAGTAGCGCATCACGCCGCCAAACGCGTCACGAACAAGATAAACGCCGAGCGCGAGCGCTTCGATATTCAGGCTGATGATCGTCAGTCGAGGGCGCACTATGGCAAGCATGTTTGCGCTCAATTTGATGGACGAGCCGAGGGCTCTGGTGATGTCGTGAACCGCCCCTGGCCTCCAAACACGCTCCGCAATAGCTTTCCGCCACCGATCTCGACGTAGAGATACGTAAAGTGCGACACAACCAGCACCGCGGCCAGAGACACGACGAGATTCGCCGTGGCGGGCAGCCCAGGCAGGATCGAATCAAGCGCAGCAATATTGCGCTGCCCGAGCGCCCGTACGAAATATTCTGCGAGAAGTACGATCAGCGCATGCACCATGTAAATCGAATAGGACCGACGCCCCATCCATACCAGCGGCCCGGCCACCAGCATTCGAGGAATCAGCTTCGCATTCGGAAACGCCAGCAGGCTACCAAGGAAGAATGCAAACACGATCGGTGCCAGGAAGCTCGCTGCGGGATACGCTTCCACCATCGACACCAGCACGACGCTTGCGATCATGGCGGCGAGCTGGAGTGCCCCCTGAAGAAACGGAGACACCTTACGCGGCACGTCCTTGACGATTCTTACGGCAAGAGCTCCAAGAAAGAAGCTTGTAAAGCAGCGCAGAATGCCGAAGTCGGTCTGAAGCCCAAGACTTGGCTTGTCGAGCACAACAATGATGAAAACCAAGCTGCTGGCGGCGATCAGCGCCGATGTCACATAAAAAGAGATTGACGAACCGAAACGCTGTGCGAGCAGCAGCACCAGTCCAAAAATCACGTAGGTGTAAAATTCAACGCTGATGCTCCAGCTTGGCGCATTCCAGCTGAGGTAGTCGATGAATCCCATGGAGTGAAGGAGAAAGAGATTCAGAATGAACGAATAGGTGTTGTTCACCTCAAATGCCGCCGGCGTTGCCGCAACGACACCTGCCGTGACCAGCCCGATGCGCAGCAGCCGGAAGAGAAGATTCGCCAGCAACATGACGATATGAAGCGGGTACACGCGCGCGAGACGCCTCACCAAGAAATCCCGAAGTGAGAAACGGCCGAAGTCTCCGTCGACATAGCTTAGCGACATCACGATTCCGCTCAGAACGAAAAACAGATCGACCAGCAGCCAGGCGCTTCTGAAGAACGACCCGTTTATCCATGCATTATGCGGGAACGCCGCGAGAAAGGTCGGCATCAAAAGAAGATGATGGATCACGACGGAGGTGGCGGCGATACCCCGGATACTGTCGAGTGGCAGGACATGCGGCTTCTCTCGATGACCTGACTGCATCACGTCGACATTCCCATTCATCCTGTACTGCAGCAGCGTGAACCACTTCGCGCACGCGTTCAATCGCAGCGAAGCCAGTTGTTCGCCGATGCATGACCGCTTGCAGTAATGTCATCGCTCACAACTCTTGTGGTGACCCACATCAGCAAACGTTCGCGATACCTGGCGAAGCTTTGCGAAATGGCGGCGTCGTTGCGATACGGAGCCGGCGTGGAGATATTTTGTCGCTTGTATGGCCACACTGAGTTTGGAACGTTGCCCGATGATACGCGACACGTTGCGCAGACCCTCAGCGCCATTTGCAAAGTCAGCAGGCAACGTGTGACCGGTTCATGAACATCTGGGCGCGAGCTTGCACATCCCGAAGGCACGCCGCCCACATTCCTTCTGGTTGAACAATCTGCGCGGGAACATTACTGCACATACATGTGACTCTTGCAGCGCACAAAAAATGACACAGTTGTCTGCGAAGTTCGTCGTTCTGGCCAGCAGACGGAAGACGTGGATGAGCGTGAACTCTGGGAAGCTCCGCACCAGATCCGGCGCGGATTGGAAAGCATTGGCAGTGATCTTGACAGGCGTGGCGCTGACTGGAATCACGGTCTGCCCAGTCCATGCCCAATGCGTCGAATCCTCCGACCGCGCGCCTCGCGCTGACCTCGATGCATTCACCAAAGCCCCCTCCTCCCTGCTCGAGCGGCTTCGCAACAACAAGGAAAAGCTGAAGTTTCTGCTCGCGTCCTACGTTGCCACGGATCCGGCCGTTCTGCCCTCCGTGGAGACGCTGATTACGGAGGCGACCTCGTCCGATCGGACGGCGATAGGCGCGGCGCTTCGCCTGGCCGAGGCGAGATGCACGTCGACCAAACGTGATGCCGCGCGCAAGATCAGGGAATTTGTGCAGCGGGTCGCAGACCTCACCGTGATCGCGGGATACTCGGCCGCCGGAGAGGACGAAGCTGCCGTGCAGTCTCCCGCACAACGTCGGGACGGCAAGCAGCCCAGCCGTGGCGCTGGCCTCCTGGAGGGAGAGTGGAAGACGAAATTAGCCGATCCATTCAAGCCCCTTCCGATACCGCGATAATCGTCAGCAGCAAGGCAGTGAATTTACCTATGTATCAACCGAGAGAGCAATTCCATTCCGGGCACCGGTTCGGAATCGAATTTGGCGGGGCCGTCCTCAGCTTCGACCGCGTGGCCGATGTCCTGCGCCGGCAGTGGCCGTTGATCGCCGGAGCCGTCGGACTTTCCCTCTTGCTCGTGCTGATATATCTGGTGATGGCAAAGCCGATGTACACGGCGAATGCGCGGATCCTGATGGACACCCGCCAGACCCAGGTGCTCGACAAGGACAGCGGAAACAGCACCGCTCTGATTGACACTGGCTACGTTGACAGCCAGGTCGAGGTAATCAACTCGGACGACCTCATCCTGTCCGTGGTTCGCCGTCTTCATCTGACAGATGATCCTGAGTTCAGGGGCTCCAAGCCAGGCCTCCTCGGCACCGCTGTCGGCAAAATTATGTCGATGTTTGACTCCAGCGAGCCTCCATCGCAGGAACGCATCGAACACGCCGCAGTCGAGCTGATCCAAAAAAATCTCCGGGTCGAGCGAGTGCTGACGACTTATGTCCTTTCGCTCAGCTACCGGTCGGAAAGCCCGGACCAGGCCGTCAGAATCGCCAATGCAATCGCGGACACCTACATCGTGGGGGCTCTGGAGGCGAAATATCAATCGACCAAGCGCGCGACCGAGTGGTTGCAACAGCGCAGCGCCGAGCTGAGCCAGCAAGCCTCCGCCAGCGACCGGGCGGTTCAGTCGTTCAAGGCGGAAAATAACATCGTCGGAACGAGCCGCGGCTTGATGTCCGAGCAGCAGCTCTCGGATCTGAATACGCAACTTGTCCAGGCCCGAGCAGCAACTGCGGAGGCCAAGGCTCGCCTCGATCGAATAGACACGATCTCAGACCAGGACCTCGCGCAATCTACAGTGAGCGATGCGCTCAACAACACCGTCATCACACGCCTTCGAGCACAATATCTTGATCTGCAGAGTCAATATGCAGATTGGTCGCGGCGCTACGGGAAAACCCATCAGGCTACGGTCAACCTCGGGAACAAGATGGACGAGGTGCGCAAGGCCATTTCAGACGAAGTTCGTCGTATCGGCGACGCCTATCGCAGTGATTACGAGATTGCCAAGAGCCGGGAAGCGTCGCTTGAGCGCAACATGAAGGACCTCGTCGCACAGGCCGGCCATACTGGCCAGGCAGGGGTGAAGCTGCGCGACCTGGAGAGTGCTGCCGACACCTACCGTAATCTCTATAACAACTTCCTCGAGAAGCTTCAGAGCGCCACGCAAAATCAAAGCTTTCCGATTAGCGAGGCACGCCTGATCAGTACTGCCGCAAAGCCCAACAAGAAGAGCTCTCCGAAAACGGTTCTGGCACTTGTTGGAGGTCTGGTCGGAGGACTCTGCCTTGGTTTTGGCGCCGCATTTGCGCGCGAACTTCTCAATGACGTTCTCCGGACTCCAGGCGAAGTTGAAGACGAGCTTGGCGTAAAGTGCCTCGGTATTCTTCCGGAAATCCGCGCTGCACGGAAGGTCCCCGCATCGACCGGGGCGATCGGGCCGCCTCCGGTTTCCCGATACGTCCTGGATCATCCATTCTCGCGCTTCGCAGAAACTTTGCGGAACATCAAGGTATCGGTGGATGTCGCGCGATTGACCCGAGACGTTAAGGTCATCGGTATCGTCTCGTCATTGCCAAAGGAAGGGAAGACGACGGTTGCGGCGAATTTTGCTCATCTGATCGCGCTAACAGGGCACCGCACGCTGCTGATCGACGGAGACCTTCACACGCGCTCCTTGACGCGTGAGCTCGCTCCCGATGCCAGGTCGGGTCTGGTAGAGGCGCTTAGCGATCCAGGTTCATTCGAGTACCAGGTGCAGCGGAGCAAGGAAACGGGTCTCGATTTTCTGCCTGCTATTTTTGCGTCACGCATGGTCAACTCCGCCGACATCGTTGCGTCTAAAGCGATGGCGGATCTCCTCGCTGCGTTGCGCAATCATTACGAATATATCGTTATCGATCTCGCACCAGTCATGCCGGTCGCGGACTCCAAGGCAGTCAGCTTCCTGATGGATGCCATGGTCTATGTGATCGAGTGGGGAAAGACGACGCGGAGCGCACTTCAGGAGTCGATTTCCGGTTCGGAAGTCCTGCAAAAGAAACTCCTGGGAACCGTGCTCAATCGGGCAGACCCCAAGATGCTCAAGCGCATCGAAGCCTACAAAGGCAAGCACCGCGACAGTTACTACGTCGAGCCTGCTTGAGGGTCCGAAGCCCTTCCACGAGCCTCCACAACCGTGTGCGCAGCGGAACCGATCATCAGCGTCGGGATAGAGCGATTTCGCCTCAATCGGGAATGGGAACCCGGCCCCAGCGTGTCGATTGCACGCTCTCTTTTTACCAACGCGCATCTAGCATAGCGGTCGGGTGGATCTTCCGTAATCGTCCGGAATCCACAAACGACCTTGATTGCCGTACCTAGCTGTTGGCGGTACGCGCTCGCAGCGTTGGCAAATTTCTGTTGTCGCGGCCTCTCTGACAGGAAACTCTGAGTTTAGGCCAAACTGATCTGCTCAAACCTGGTCGCACAAATTTCAGGCACTCTTTTCTTCGGGGTTGCCTGGAGCTTGCGTAGCGTTGTATAGGCTGTTTTTTCGGTGAGTTCGATGTTGACCGCCCTCGTTCTTTTGAGCATGTGGTTACTGATCAATATTCTCTTTGTGTTGATCATGGTTCCGCCGCGCAAGCTGGGGCCCCCCTCCGGGACCGCGTTGTTGCCCGCCCAGATCGAGAAGAGCACTGCCCAACTTGATCATGACGAGCCGCTCTCACTCCGTCACGTAGTGATCTCGATCGCGATGGGCGCATTCTTCATGCTGGTCCCCCCGCTCATAGCCCTCCGCAACGAGCTCGTGCGGGTCTTCGGACGATGGCGGGGCCGCTGAGCCCAGAGCCGAAAAAAGAG
>Ga0070658_10001862_pt1 | contig 17772 bp, 19 predicted proteins | sample KBSC13metaG_FD_64664 | JGI IMG/M metagenome (GOLD analysis project Ga0070658, IMG submission 64664) | Corn rhizosphere microbial communities from Kellogg Biological Station, Michigan, USA - KBS C1-3 metaG | ecosystem: Host-associated > Plants > Roots > Rhizosphere > Soil ...
GGATTGACCTGCTTGTCGTGCGCGCCTGAAACCAGCAGCACCGGAATCCGCAGCTTCGACGCGAGCGCCTGATTCCATCCCCAGATGGTTTCCTGAGGGGCGCGGCGAACACCTTCGCCCCAGGTGGCGCCGACCGGATCGGATTCCAGCATTTCGGACCAGATAGACTCGGCCGCCGCTTTGTCGTATTGATCCGGGCAGCCGACCTGGCGGTCTCAGTTGGCGAAAAATTCGGTACGCGACTGCGTATTGAAGGCAGCGCCGTTCGCCGGAAGTTGTTCGGGAGGATTGGACGAGGAGTTGCGCCCGTAGGCTGGCGCGAGAAGGACAAGCTTCTGAACTTTATCCGGATGCTGCGCGGCGTATCCTCCGGCGCGCGGACCGCCCTGTGACCAGCCGATCAGCGTGACTTTATCGACATGCCGCAATGCGCGGAGGTGATCGACCACGGCATCGATATCGGCCCAATCGGAAGCGATGGTAGTGAGTTGCTTCGTGTAAGAGGGCGCGCAGGCGGCTGAGATCAGGGCTGGAATGAACGCCGCCTGCTGGGCTGTGGTCAGATTGCAGGGATCGTTCATCGGGGCAGGCCGCGTGGTGCGGCCGTAGCCGGTGAGGTCCATGGTGAACACGTCGAAGCCCGCTTTGGCGATGTACGCGGCCCAACTGTAATCGCCGTAGCCCGCGTCAAACGCGACTTCGGCGGGCGTTCCCGCGCCGTGCACAAAGAGCACTACCCGTTCGGCTTCCTGCACTGTCAGCTTAGCGCCCGGCTGCTGAATCTCGCGGACGTAGACTTGAGTGAACTCGCCGGAGATGGCCGGTACCTGCGATTTCACCCTCACATAGTGGTTCGTGCGAACCGGTTGGGCGGCAGCAGTCGTGAGAGAAAGGCAGGCAAAAGCGAACGAGAGACATGCAGTGCGCATGGCCGCCCATTCTATCGCAGTGTAATCAGGATGCGGACTGCGAACCGCGGGCCCGGCGGCGGAGGAGCGCGAATCCGGCGATCGCGGAAACTGCCAGCGCGCCAATCGCGATCAGGCGTACGGGGACTTCCACAGGTCCACGCGGATTGGCAGCGTCGAGCATCTCTCCCGGAGTGCGGGCGCGATAGCGAATGAGTTCCTCGCGCAGGCTGGATTCGCCCTGCTCCATGGACCAGCGGTGATTGGCTTCGAAGACGGGCCGCAGCATCGGAGTCATGTAGCGGACAAAAGGCTTGTTGACATCGACGTTCCATTCAAACGTGATGTCCACGTAATCTCCATCCTGCGAGAAAGACCAGACACCCCTGCCTTCGAGATCGCCGGAGGCTTCGATCACGATTCTCTCCGGCGTTCGTTCCACGGCAGCGGCTTCCCAGACGAGCGTGTAGGGAAGCATGCCGCGCGTGTGGAATTGCACCCGGCGAATGGGGCTGCCCGGCCACGTGGTTTCGCGAGCGTCGAGGTAAACCGAGGGCCACCAGCGCGGGTATTCGAGAGGTTGGCCGATGATGTCCAGGACCTCGAGGACGGTTGCCCGGACGCGCCAGCGGCTTACGAAATGGTAAGTGCCCGACATTTTCCGCTCTCCCGGCGGATATTCCTACAGTAGCGCAGTTCCGTTTCCGCCCGCCGGACCTACAATAGAAGTGGAGCTTGCATTGCACGCACATACGCACTCGCATAGCCACGGAGCGCATTCCGGCCGGGTTCTGATCTGGTCACTGGCCGCGACCACGGCGTTCGTCGTGGTGGAACTGGTCGCCGGTTTCCGCGCGCACAGTCTGGCGCTTATCTCGGACGCGGGACATAACGCCACCGATGCGCTCGCCCTGGCGCTCGCGTGGTTCGCGGTGTTCTGCCAGAAGATGCCGGCGGATGAGAGGCGGACATTCGGCTATCACCGGGCGGGCGTGCTGGCCGCGTTCATCAACGCCCTGACGCTGGTCGTTCTCTCGGGCTGGATTCTCTGGGAGAGCTGGGAGCGGCTGCTGCATCCAGCCGCGGTGAACGATCGCGTGATGTTGCTGGTAGCGCTGGGCGCGGTGGCGCTGAACGGCGGCGTGATGGTGGGAATCCAGCGCTCCGGCGATAAGAGCGTGAACATGCGGGGCGCTTACGTCCATATGCTGGGGGACCTGCTGGGCGCAATCGCCATCATTGCGGGCGCGCTGCTGATCCGGTTCACCGGCTGGGCGGAAGCTGATCCGGTGCTATCGGCGCTCATCGCGCTTCTGATCATCTGGACCGCGATCGACATTGTTAGGGAATCGCTCAATATTCTGCTCGAAGGAAAGCCTCGCGGAGTGGAACTGGGCGCGGTGGCTGCGGCGATTCAGGAGGTGGAGGGCGTGCTGGACGTCCACGATCTCCACGTCTGGAGCCTCGGCTCGGATTCGCATGCGTTAAGCAGCCATGTGCTGATCGAAGACATGCCGCCTTCGCGGAGCGGACAGATTCTGCACTGCATCAATCATGCGCTGGCGGACCGTTTTCATATCCACCACACGACGATTCAGTTCGAGCATGTGAGCTGCTCGATTTCCGACAATGGCTGCGTGATCACGTCTTCGCCGGTGGATCATCAGCATCATCACCACTAACGGTTAATCCAAAGCTATTTTGGCGCGGCGGTAAACGACTTTGCCGGCGCGCATGACGAGCGAGACATCGTTATGGCCCGCGCGGCGGGCGAGTTCGTGATAGTCGTCCACATCCATGAGGCAGAGATCGGCGGATTTCCCGGGCGCAACGGAGCCGGTCGTGTGGGAGAAGCGCAGCGAGCAGGCGGCATTGTAAGTTGCCGCTACGATGGCTTCCTCGGCGGTCATCCCGAGAGCATGAGCGGCGAGATAGAGAAGGAACTGCGGATTCATGGATGACGGGAGGCCCTCCCGGTAACCGGAGGCGAGGGCGAGCGGCGTTCCTTCGTCAATGGCTCTGCGCGCGGAGCAAGCGCGCCCGGCGAGGATGCGGGTTCCGGCCTCGACGGTGACGCAACCGGCGAGTGCGAGATTGCGGGTGACGGCGCTGACATCGGGGATGCCGCCAACGAGTGAAATCGCGCCTGCCGCGCAGGCGAGTTGGCAGGTATTCGCGGGAGAAGTTTCCGGCAGGCGGAGGCGAATGCTGAAGCCCGCCGCCGCGGCCGCCGCGGCCAGCCTGGTCTGGGTGGAGGCGGGCGCATCCGGAATTTCGAGCAGAGAGGCCAGCCTGCGGTTGAAGATTGCCGGCATCCAGGCATCCGTCAGATTCTGGAGATGCTCCGTGCGCGCGTCGGTAGGGGGAGAGAAGACCGAACGAATGCGCAGCGGCTTCGATTGCAGCCTGTGGTGCAGTCGCAGAGCGCGCGCGGTGTTCTGCAGGTCGGCGGCCGCCAGCGTGTGTGCGCCCGCGGTCAGGACGCCATAGCGCGCCAAATCGGCGGCGGCCCCGGCGGCGCGGCTTTCCAGCCTGCGCCAGGACATGCGGCTGATGTCGGACTCGGGCGTTTCGCCGAAGCGCACCGGCCCAGGCGCGGCGAGGGCGATGTCCGGATCCACAAAGGCAGGCATAACGACTTTACCGGCGGCGTCGATCTCCCTGGCCTGGCGGGCCGGAGCGAGATTTTCGATGCGCCGCGTGGAGCCTACTTCTTCAATCACGCCGTCGCGAATCAAAACGGAGCCATCGGGTATGATATTGAGATTCCGCATTGCGGATCCACAGCGGGGCCCGCTGGCGCCACGCAACGTTAACAGTTGGCGCGCGCCCCGAATCAGGATCCAGTGAGGAAGATCTTCAGGGGATTCCCGATCCGTTTCCATCCTGCGCATCGGGGAAACTTAGTGGTATTGTAACTGTTACATTGCCTGAAACCGGATCCATGGAAACGATTTCGCAAACGCCGAACGAACAGCCGCGGCGGCGCCGCCGCTCGCACCGGAAATCCAGCAAGGCATCCCATGAACGCCGGCGCCGGATGAAGAATTGGGGCTTCTGGATGGTGTATGGCGCGGTCGGCGTCATCATCGCGACGGCAATCGCGATTATGGCTGGGCAGTCTTCGGCGAATTAGCTGCCGGGGCGGCCTCGGGTTCCGCGGTTGCGGGCTTCAATTCAGGCCCGGACACGGAGTTCGGCGGCGGCTCTGTTTTGAATCCCGTTGGTGGCATTTTCCGAATGTCTTTCTTCAGTGTTTTGAGCTGATTTTTCAATTCTTCGGTCGCGTCTGAGATGTGGTGCGTGTCGTAGATGACATGCGGCGTCAGAAACACGATCAGCTCGGTGCGCTGCTTCGAAGTGGAGTGCCCGCCGAACAGGAAATTCAGGCCCGGAATGCGCTCGAGATAGGGAATGCCGCGTGAGGACGAGGTCGAGGTTTCATCGATGATGCCGCCGATCGCGATCATGTCTCCGTCATCCACAGTGACCTGAGTGCTGACGTTGCGCTGCGAGAAAGATGGGGAGTCGATATTGCTGGTGTCGGTGGAAACCGGAGCGGTCACCGTCTGATTGATGGTCATGGTCACGATGCCGCTCGGGTTAACGTGCGCGAGGATATTCAGGCCGGTCCCGGTGCTCACGTTCGTGATCGTGTTGTAGGCGAGCGATGTGCCGCCCTGCGTCACGCCGGGGTTGACGCTCTGTGAACTCAGCGTAGGGACAGAGTCGCCAACGGTGATGGACGCGGGGATGCTGTCGGTGGCGATGATATTCGGCGAGGAGAGGACCTTCGTGCGCGAGCTCAGTTCCTGCGCATTCAGCGTGGCGAAAAGCTCGCGCGCCTGGCCGACGAGCGTTCCGGCGGAAAGCGAAAGCGATGGCGCGCTGCCGCCCTCAAGCGTGGCGAGCGATCCGGTCAATGTGCGGTTGGCCCCGGTGCGGTTACGCAGGAAGGTTTCGAGTCCCGCGGAAAAGCTGCCGGTGAGATTGACTTCGTAAATCTTCGCTTCGATCAGCACCTGGCGCGGGGAGATATCGAGCTTGTCGAGATAGCCCTCAATCTCGTCCCATTGTTCCGGTGTGCAGCGCACGAGCACGGTATTGTCGAACGGATTCGGGACGATGCGGGGGCGATTCGGATTATTGTCGTAGCCGAACGACTGCGCGCCGAGGTACGTGCCGGTTTGGTCGGTCGCGACGCCCGCGGAAGCTGCGCCCGATGCGTTTGTGGCCGTCCCGCCGGCGCCTGTCGTGGGCGTGGTTCCGGGGAGCGGAGCCGCACTCTGAGCCTGGGGAACCTGTACGGCGTACGGAGAGCCGTATGCGCCGCCGCCGTAGCCCTGAGCGCCGTAGCCGCCGCCATACCCACCGCCATAGGCGCCGCCGTACTGCATGCCACCATAGCCCTGAGCGCCGTACGCGCCCCCGTAGCCCGGGGCGCCGTAGCCTCCCCCATAACCTCCGTAGCCGCCGCCGATTCCGCCAATCCCTCCTGCCGCCGGATACGACGTATTCGGCTGTGAGACGCTGTACATGCTGCTCAGCGCGTAGTTCACCGGGATGCCGTACAACGCTCCGATACCCGCGCCGAGAACCTCCGCGCGCTGGTACTTGACGTGGTACACGTAATTCGAAACCGAGCCGGCAGTGACTTTGGCGGGCACGTCAAACTTGGCCAGCCAGGATTCGACTTCGGTGAAGACGCCGGGATTTGGCGCTACCGCGAGGATGGTATTGATGCGGTCCAGCGGAACGAACTGGACCGCGCCGCTCTTCGAGGCGGTAAGCGAATACGCTTTGAAGACGTTTTCCATCTCTTTCGCAATATCGGCCGGACGCCCGTTCTTTACTTCATAGGCGCGAACGCGCTGGCCGGCAAAGGTATCGCTGTCGAACATGCCGATCAGTTCCAGCGTGCGTTTCATGTTCCGGCTGCTATCCAGAATGATGAGGAGATTCGCGGGATCGTACGACGTGATCTTCGCGCCCTCTCCTTTAAATGGATCGAGAACCTTCGCCATTTCCGCGGACGTCATATAGCGGAGGAACACGAGATTCAGGACGGCGTGATCGTCGTCCGCGAATTTCGCCGCATTGGATTCCGTGGTGGGCGAGATCGGCAGCTGTGCGACGTTGGCCGACTGCACGATGCGGTAGACGTTGCCTACCTGCACCATGGTGAGGTTGTTCATGCGCAGAATGGTTTCGAGCAACTGACGAAGATCCAGGTCATGGACGACCCCGTACGTGTTCATGACGACTGTGCTCCCGTTCTTCACGGCCGGATCGAGCACGTAGTTGATCTTCAGCTCCTGCGCGAGGAGATCGATGACGTCCAGAATGGGCGCGCCATTCCGGAAATTGAGTCCTCCGACAACGTTGCCCTGCGGCTGTTGCGCCGCCGGCGCTGGGGCCGCTGGCTGCTGCTGCGGGGCGGGCGCCTGCGCGTACGCCAGAATGGCCGCGCCCGCTGTAAACGCCAGTGCGGCGATAGCCGCGCGGCTGCCGAGCGGACGGTCTTTTTTCGTTGCGGAGGGTCCTGTCATGGTCTCGTCCTTCGGCGCCTAGTTCTGCTTCGCCTGCGCCGGGTTCTGGCTCTCGTAAAGTTTGCGTTCGTCGTCCGTCAGATCGGCCTTGTTTTTTTCATGGCTGATGACGCCGAATGGAGTCTTCGTTTCAAACCGGACTTTGTCGCCGGCGTCGATTACTTTCGCATTCTCTATGGAAGTGCCGGCAGACGATGGGTCGGCGGCGCTCTTCATGACGCCGAACGGCGTGCGAACGAAAACCCAGCTTTTTCCACCTTTGTCGGTCCACGCGTAAGTGCCGTCGGGCTGGGCAACCGCGTCTTTCGGGATCTCGATCGCCTTGAACGTCGAGGGCTTCGCTGCCGTGGTTTTCGCGGCGGTCTTTGCGGTGCGGGCCTTTTTCGTCATTTTGGCCGGAGCCTGTGCGGCGAGGCCGAATGCGGCGAGCAGCGCGATTATCAATACTCTATTCATTGCGTTTTACTCCTGGTCGATCAAAAAGCGTTGTTATTGCCGAACCCATTTGCAGCCCATGATGCCGAAGGGCGACATGACGCCGGCTTTCTTGTAGCCATCCACTACAGTTCCGAGGGGCGAATTGTCGCCTGCTACGCAGTTGCGCGAAGGCGTGTCCGGGGTGCCCGCATCCGCGCCCAGTACCGCCGAAGTAGGCTGCTCGGCGGGGGCGGCCGGAGGGGGAACCGCGGGGCCACTGGATTGGCTGGCTTGCGCGCCGCCATTCGCCCTGGCATTTACCACGGCGGCGCCTGTGCGGTCAGCCAACGCATCCAGATCGCGCTCGATCTCTCTGCCATCCCACTCGAATTTGATTTTGCTCAGATCGAGCGCAACCACCTTGAACTCGCCGATCGTATCGCCGGCCTTCACGGGCTTACTCGGCGCTCCGGGATGCTCGGCCATGATCGCTTTCACGCCGCTCGGCAGGCCGAGAACGCCATATACGACGGGGAGCGCGGGCATGACCTTCGGCGGCTCGACTTTCGGCGGATCCACAACCACCGTCGGGTTGCGGTCTTTCGAAAAGAGATTCTTCGACGCGACGTCGGCGTATGTCGCCGACTGCACGGCATCCGGCTTCTTCGCGGGCGCCATGGGCGGCGGCGTTATTTTCTTCACCGGCACGTTGACGGTTGCTTTGCGCTGAGCCTTCGCGTCCTTCCAGACCTCGGCGCCCTGCCAGATGATAAGCGCCAGGCCGGCGGCGAGAGCCGCATTCAGTGCGACCAGTTTGGATTTCCCCGCCATCAGAACGCGCCAATTCCTTTCTTTTCCGGGAGCAGCTTTTTCGCCGCAACGCCGGCGAGGGTCATCCGGACGGTCATCGTCTTGTCTTTTGGATTCGTGGCGGTGATGCGCTCGTCGGAAGGAACAATCAGTTGCGGCTCGCGCGTCAGATCCGCCAGAAAATTCAGCAACTGCTCGATGTGGCAATCGAACGACACGGTGGTGTAGACAATCGCGTAGTCGCCGAACGCGCGCGGCGCAGGGAACTCGCCGCTGTGGACGTCGATTTCGTTCGACTTCCCGATTCGCTGCGCGGTCTGGAGCACTTCGGATTGCGCTTCGGCGGCTGTGCCCGCCTGAACGATGCCACGCTCGCGGTCGGCGAGATCGGCGTCTGTTTGCTTCAACAGGGCTTCGCGCACCGGAAGGCTGGCGGCGATCTGGCGCAGCCGCGCCACACGCTGGCGAAGCTGATCCGTACTCATCGAAACGGCCGCTGAGGCGGGCGCGTTGTTATCCGGCAGAACGACGTACTGCACCAGGAGAAAAACGCCCAGAGCGCCGCCCAGAATCGTCAATGCGGTCCGGTCGCGTTTGGAAAGATTCACGGCGTGCTCCTTCCCGCGCGTCCCCGGCGCATGGTCTTAATGCGGAACTGATCCACCGAACCGTTACGCGTCACTGAGGTAACGAATTCGGATTTTTCAAAAAGCGGCGAGCTATCGAGCAGTTTCAAAAGTGGGGCCGCCTGGTCGGCTTCGCCGGTGAGCATGACCGAATCGGGCGAAATATCGATGCTGCTGGTCCAGACCTGCTGCGGAAGAAGACGGACCAATTCATTCATCAGATCGAGATCCGCCTGCGGACGTTTGCGGAACTCATCGAGTGCGGCGATGCGCGCGCGGTGCGAAGCAAGCTGTTTATCGATCGACTGCACGCGCAGCGCGGGCTGCTGCAGGCGGTTGAACTCCGCCGTGAGATCCGTGTTGTAGCGATGTTCATTAATCAACGGGAAAGCGACGAAGACGCCGAGCAGCCCGATGACGAGCAATCCGCCAAGGATGACAGGCAGCAGATAGCGGGCGCGATCATGCGAAGCGCGGCGTTCAGCGGGCAGCAGGTTCGCGAAACGCAGCAGCAGCGGCGCCGAAGCCGCCAATGCCGCCGCCGCGGCCAGCGGAGAGACCCCTCTCGATTCCGGCAATGCATGGCTCAGATCGAGAGCAGGCTGATCCGGCGCAATACGAAGCTCGGCGCGCGCTACGGCCAGCGCGCGTTCGGGCGCAAGCGTGAAGCCGGCCGAGTAGCAGGGACGCGCTTCGCTTTCGCCATAGACTTCCACACGTCCCGGCGCCGGCGTCAGATAACAAAAAAAGGAAGGGGGAGCGCCTTGCTGGTAGTGACGCTTCGCGTCGCCATGACGCAGTCTCAGGGCCGCATAGATGACCGCCGATGAGAAAGTGGCAGCCGCCATGGGAATGCCCGCTTCCGAAAAAAGCGTTTCGTAGTGACTGAGAACCGATTGCCGCACGACGCCGATCACAACATCGGCGGGAGTTACGCGCCACCACGCCCATTCCACGGGTTCGTCTTCCCAGGGATGGATGGTGTCGAGCTGCAGCTCAATCGCGGAGGCGATATCTTTTTCCGCCACGCCCGCAAGGCGCACAGTCCGGACGATGACTTCTTCGCGCGGCAGAACCACCGTGGCGGCGAGTTGCGGTTCGCCCGCCGCCGCGAGGAAGCGCAGCAATTCCGATCCCCATTCCGCGGCGGGCCGCGAGGAGAAGCCTGTAATGACGGTTGATGCGGCCACTGTCGATGCCGAGGGCCGCGAGCGAACAATGACGGCTTCCAGATTGGCCCCGGCGATCGCGATTCCGAAGCCGGTGCCGAAAATCCGCACGCGCCGCAACGTGGGCGCAGGAGCGGCCGATTCAGCGGAAGGCGTTAGAGCTGTCTGTTCCGCAGCGATAGTCTCGGGGGACGTCATTATCGATCAAACCACCGAAGAACCTGGAATCCGGGGGACACCTTGCGGCTGTTGCCGGGCAAATTGATCTGGACGAGCGCGGCGAGGGTGCGGCGCATATCGGAAAGCGTTCCGTCCGGCCGCTTCAGACGCGCCGTAGCGCGCAGCGTGTAGATGGATCGGCCACCCAGCATGAGCCGCTGTCCCGGGGTGCCGAGCGCCTGGATGACTTGCGACACATCGCGGTAATCCAGATATGGCTCGGCGGTACGGCGATCCACAATGGCCTTCACGTCGTCCGGACTGATTCCAATGGCCAAAAGCGTAGCGGGCTGCGCCGTATTGATATCGACGCCGGAATTGCTGCCGTACACGGAGAGGCAATCGCGCAGCCCACTGTGGGGCTTACCGAGCGAATCGCCGTAATAGATTTCCGGAGTCATGCCTTTGGTCAGCAAAAGTTCGTCGTCTTCCTGGTAAGACGCGTGCCGCGGTAAAAAAGACGGAGTCTGTCCGAGATAAAAAGCGTCGAAGGGGCTGGGGTGCAGAGGGTCGGGCGCGGTACGCCAGTCCAGGATAGCCGACGTTATTTCGGTTGCGTCCCCAATCGGCACCTGTAACGCCGTCAAAAGGCGGAGCAAGTCTTCCGGCTGGATGCCGTTGACGTTGAGTTTCGAGGTGGCAGGGACGACTTCCACTGTCGCCTGGGCTTCCGGGAAATCCAGATCGATACGGGGCTGGCCGTGCTGGAAATAGATAGGATGACCGGCGTCATCCGTATAGTGTTGCCAGACCATGTGGAGCGCCGCGCGTTCGATGGCGCCACGTGCGATGAAAGACGATTTCGTGTCATCCACAGCGGTGGATGTACGCTCGGTTTCACCCCGGACATTGCTCGCCACAGCTATGCCGATCGCCGAGAGGGCGGCAGTCAGCCAGAGGACGGTGAGGAGCGCCGATCCCCGTTTAGAGCTGGGTTCAGAACTGGTCCGCATAAACGGTTCCTGGTGTTCGATTGACGTGCAGGGTGGCGACCATGGTGGAAGGGTGAAGAGCGGACGGATTGCCGTCGAGCGGCGCCATCTCGATGCGGACACCCATTGGTAAGCGGCTTCGGGTAATCCATTCCGGCTGCCACTCCTCGTATGGCGGATCAGTTGTCGGGACAAGGTAGGAAAACCGGCAATACGCGAGGTGGTCGGCGAGCACGAACGATTGCGGACCCGCGAGGACCGGAGCGAAATGCGCTACGCCCTCGGTATCGAACGAGGCGATCGTCGTACCGGCCTGCATGGAATCCGTATAGGGCGTTTCATTGACGATCAGGCGGACGCCTTGTCCTTCGGCGCCGGGGATCACCTGTAACGCCACCATCTGGGGGCGGCCGCGCCAGCTATCCTGCAGCGAGTAGGCAGTCACAAAGCGCATCGTCCCGGCCTCCCATTGCGTGAAAGGAATCATGCGAGTGGTGGGAGTTCCCGGATGCCAGATCGCCGTGGTGTAGGTAAAGCCGGCAATTTCGCTTTCGAGAATGCGGCGCGCGTAGGAAACGCGGCGATCGGTGAGAAGACGCGAATTGACTTTGTCCAGCGTATTGAATCCGACTCGCATCGCGATCAGCACGCCGACCGAGAGAAGGCTCAGAAGCGACACGGCGATCAGGATTTCGATCAGCGTCACGCCGGCTTCGGGATGGGATTGCTGCCTCATCGCGGCGCCACCGGGACGGGGATTCTCTGCGACCGGTAGCTCTGAAGACGCAGATCGCGGCGTCCGCCGGATTGAGGTTCCCACCAGACATCGAGCGCTACTTCCTGAAGGATCACGGCGCCGGGGCCTGCATTGGGAGGCAGATCGAAGGGCCGGAGCGATGCTTTCCAGCCGCTGGGGATTCCACCCGACTGATCCGCGGGAAATGTACCCTCCACGCTGCCGTCAAACGGCAGATCGGGATCGAGCAGCAAATCGTTCATCCTGGCGCGAGCGAGCATGGAAGCGCGGTCATATGCCTTCAGACGGTCGGCGTTCTTCACCGATTGCGAGAGACCCGCGATGAGGGCGGTGACGGCGACGCCCATAATGACGGTGGCAACCAGAACTTCGAGCAGCGTGAAGCCGCCGCGCGCGCGTTTCGTCATTGAGCAGCCGCTCCGAGGCGCTGGATCCGCGGTACCGCGGTTACGGGGTCGATTTCGATGGAGCGCCGTCCGCCTTTCTCACTGCGAAGCACTAGTGAAATGCGCGGGAAAGCGCCACCGGGAAACAGCAGGTAGCGATGCGGATCTTCGCCTTCCACCGTGACGCCCGATGGAGCCTCCCAGGAGCGCACGGGCTTCTCAGCCGACGCCGCCGTAAATACATCGAGGCGATTTGATTTGGGAGTGATCACAATGGCTTCCGCTTCTTCGTGGCGCTCCACGTTGTTCATTGAAGCAGTCAGAAAGCTGGCGAGCTCACCCGATGACGATTGCAGCCGGATTCCCGCCAGGCCCGACGTCAGGGAGGGGAAGGAGATCGCCGATATGATGGCGATGATCGCGACCACGATCAGCATCTCGAGCAGCGTAACGCCGCGACGGTTGGAACAGCAGGTCACTTCCAGCTAACCACGTCCGCGTTGAGATCTGTGCCGCCGGGCTGGCCGTCGGCTCCATAGCTGAGAACGTCCGGCTCATCGCCGTGTTCGCCGGGGAACTTGTAGACGTAAGGGTGCGACCAGGGATCGTTGGCGAGGTCTTTCTCCAGATAGGGCCCGTGCCACTGATCGAGCCCCTGCGGCTGCTGTCGAAGCGCGGCCAGTCCCTGTTCGGTGGTGGGGAAGGTGCCGGTATCGAGCTTGTATTGCCCGAGTGCGAGCTGCAATGCATCGATCTGTTGTTTGGCGGCAACCACGCGGGCCTGATCGCCGCGGTGGAGCAGGCGGGGCCCTACGATCGCCGCGAACAGAGCGATGATCGTGACCACCACGAGCATTTCAATGAGCGTGACGCCGGCGCGGGGGGTGCAGCGCCGCGCTGTCGCGGCGCATACAGAATCGTGTCGCGCTGTCGCGGCGCATGCAGAATCGTGTCGCGCTGCCGCGGCGCAGTCGAGACTGGCGTCGAGAAGTTCAGGGCAAAGGTCGGATCGATCGTTGGTCATGTTGGCTCCTAAATGGCTACGTCGTTGATACTGGTGATCGCGATCAGCATGCTGAGCACGAGAGCCCCCACGATCAGTCCCATGATGAGAATGATCAGAGGCTCGAAAATCGAGGTGAAGCGTTTGATGGAAGAGCGGGTCTCCTCCTCGTAGATGTCGGCCATGCGGGTGAACATCACATCCAGCTTGCCGGTTTCCTCACCCACGGTGAGGAGATGTGACGCGAGCGGCGGAAACATCTTCGTCCGGGTCAGCGGGTGCGAAAGGCCTTCACCGCGCTTCACGCCCTGCGCGACGTCTTTCAGAGCATTCGCCATGCGGCTGTTGTAGAGAATGCCGGCGGAAATGTGGAGCGACTGCACGAGCGGCACGGAGTTGCCGACCAGCGTCGCCATCGCGCGCGCGAAGCGGGAAGTTTCGGCCTTGCGCAAGGCTTCGCCGAGCAGCGGGATACGCAGGCGCGCGCCATCCCACCAGGCGCGGCCAGCCGGCGTTTTTCGATAAAGACGGAACGCAATGGACCCACCCACCACGATCAGCGCTACGAGCCACGTCCAGTTCTGCACGATCTTGCTGAGCTCGAGCATGATCTTCGTGGGCGTGGGGATCTGCATATGGCCGTCGTCAAAGATGCTGGCGAAGCGTGGAACAACGTAATCGAGCAGCACCAGCACCGAGCCTGCGCCAACCGCGGCCAGCAGCGCCGGATAAATCATCGACGAAATGATGTAGCCGCGCAGTTCATCGCGGGAGCGCTCGAAGTCCGCCAGGCGCTCGAAGATGCCGCCGAGACTGCCGGACGCTTCGCCTGCCCGCACCATATTGATGTAGAGATCCGAGAAGAATGCGGGATGCATCGCGAGCGCGTCGGCCAACGATTTGCCACCCTTGATGGAGCGCAGAATTTCAGACACGATGGTGCGGAAGCCGCCGCTCGTGGTGAGTTCGCTCGTGATGCTGAGCGCTCGATCGAGCGGCACGCCGGAGTTGAGCAGCGTCGAAAGCTCCTGGGTGAAGAAGAGAACGTCTTTGCGCCGCGAGCCGCCGAATACAGGCAGGTTGAAGCTGAACGCCTTCTTCTCTTCCGCGCCGACGTAGACCGGCGTCAGTCCCTGGCGTCGCAGTTCACGGGCGACGAGCGTGGTGCTCTCCGCCGTAATCATCCCCGTGCGCAGCTTGCCGTCCGACCCGACCGCGCGATAGTGGAAGGCTGTCGCCGCCATCAGAATTCCTGGGTGACCCTCGTCACTTCTTCAGCGGTCGTGATGCCAAGCTTCACTTTCGCCCAGCCGTCTTCGCGAAGCTGCCGCATGCCGTTGCGCTTCGCGGCCTCAGTCAGCCGGCTGGCGTCAGCGCCTGACATGATCAGGGCGCGCAGTTCTTCGTTCAGTTCCATCAGCTCAAAGATGCCGGCGCGGCCTTTGTAGCCCGAGCCGTTGCAGATCTCGCAACCGGCGCCGCGGAACGCGTCGACATACTCGCCCCAGGGGTTGAGCGCGCGGCCTGCGCTTTCGCGGCAGCCGGTGCAGATCAGCCGCACCAGGCGCTGCGCCAGAATAGCTACGACCGACGAGTTGATCAGATAGTTCTCCACACCCATATCGGTGAGGCGGGTGACGGCGCTGGGCGCGTCGTTCGTGTGGAGTGTGGAAAAGACGAAGTGGCCGGTGAGCGCCGAGCGGATCGCGATATCCGCCGTTTCGCGGTCGCGGATTTCGCCGATCATAATCACGTCCGGGTCCTGGCGCACGATGTGCCGGATACCCGCCGCGAACGTGAGGCCGATCGCCGGATTCACGTGGATCTGATTGATGCCGTCCATCTGATATTCGACGGGATCTTCGATTGTGATGATTTTCTTGTCCGGCAGATTGATGCGCTTGAGCGCGGAGTAGAGCGTGGTCGATTTGCCGCTGCCGGTAGGACCGGTAACCAGGAAGATGCCATGCGGAAGCGACGTGAAATGCTCCATGCGGGCGAGCATGTAATCGTCGAATCCGAGCCGGCGCAGATCGTAAAAATCTCCGGCGGAGCGGTCGAGCAGACGCATCACGACGCTTTCGCCGTAGAGCGTGGGCAGCGTGGAAACGCGGAGATCGACTTCGCGGCCGAGAATGCGCAGCTTGATGCGGCCGTCCTGCGGGAGGCGGCGCTCGGCAATGTTGAGCTTGGCCATCAGCTTGAGGCGCGAGATGATCGCGGCCTTCAGCTCGCGCGGCGGTTGTTCCTGATTAAAGAGGACGCCATCCACGCGGAAGCGCACGCGGAATTCCTTTTCAAACGGCTCAATGTGGATGTCGCTCGCGCGCCTCTCGATTGCGTGCGCAATCATGGCGTTTACCAGACGGATGACTGGCGCTTCGCTCGCCATGTCGCGCAGGTGTTCGAGATCGTCCTCATCGCCCGTGGCGACTCCGACGGCCGCGCTCTGCCCGGCGGCTTCACTGAAGTTGCGCTCGAGCGCATCGAGAATATCCTGTTCGGCGGCGAGTTGCGGGCGCACTTCGAGTTTCGAAAACGTCTGGACGGCGTTGATCGCTTCGAAATCGAGCGGATCGGCCATCGCGAGCGTCAGCACGCCTTCCTCGACCGAGACCGGAAAAATCAGCGACTGGCGCAGAAAGCGCGGTGACAGGCCTTCCAGTTCGGGAACGGAGGGCGGTGTGGTCAGCGTCGCGATGGCCAGACCAAGCTGCGCCGAAAGCGCATTGAGCAGATCGCGCTGGGCCAGATAGCCCATGTCGACGAGAATGCGGCCGAGTTTGTCGCCGCGTTCACGCTGGAGTTCCAGGGCGCGGTCAAGATCTTCCGGCGCAATCAGGCCGCGCTCGATCAGCAGTTCGCCGAGGCGCATCGGTACGTTCGCGTCCGCGCCGGGCGCGGAGCTGGATTGGGGAGTCACTGTTCGGAACGCTCCTCGAATAAGGAAGCCATTTCTGTGGCGGAAGCGTGGCGCGCGACGGCGTCGGCCACTTTCTGCCGATTGGCGCATACTGTCAACCGGTCCGGCAGGCCTGCGCGGTCTTCCCAGTTGAAGTTGAACAGAAACGCTTCGACGGTGATCTGTTCATTGCCCGGCATGGCCGTCAACGCCGCCGCGGCGTGCGCAATCATCTCGCGCATTGCAACCTTCAGCGCTACCAGATTCTTCACCTTGCGATCATGCGCGGAGCGTTTTTCCTCCTGGGAAATGCTTGCGTGGAATGGAGTAATGGGGGTGAGATTTACCAGCGCCAGTTCGAACGTAACCACCGTGCCTGCGCCCGGCAGGTAAGTGCTCCGCGCATCGCCCAACACGCTCCACGGGTCGGCTGGCCCAGCAAGCAGACGAGCGTTGGTTGCCTTCTCCACTTCTTTGAGCGTGGTCAGCGGAATCGCCTGCTTCGGTGTCTGGGCCCAGGCGGCCGCGGCCATCGTCAAGACCAGTGCGACCCTCACCGCATTACTGAGCATAGGCGGCCTTAGCCGTCATCTGAGACTGCTTTTGCATGAAGGCATAGCTCTGCTGCAGCGCAACCAGCAGCTCCCGCTGCTTCGTGTCGTACTTCGCATCCACTGCATCGAGCGCCGCCTGCGTCAGCCGCGCGTCGTCGGCGTGCGTTTTTTCCACCGCCTCAGACACGGCTCTGGTGACAGCCGCATCGATCTGCGCCTGCGAGGTGCTTGCCGTCTGTACGATTGTCCGAACTTCCGGCTGCCGATGGGTTGAGGCGAAGATCAGCCCCGCCGAAAGCACACAAGCCGCCGCAAACCCGAGCCGCGCGCCCGAATTCCAGAACGCAGCCCACCAACTCTGCGTCGGCTCCAGCACTTTATCCGATACAAATGCGATACGCCGCGGCACTTCCACGTCCGGCAGCACCCGCAGCGCCGCCGTCGTCAGCCGCAGACGGTCGAGTTCCGTCGCGCAATCGACGCAGGAAGCCATGTGCTTTTCCATCGAGTGGCGGTCCGCCGGGACCAACTCATCGAAAGCATAATCGCGGACCAGATCCGCGCGTCCACACGCTGGATTGTCATTTGTACTCATCGCCCACCTCTTGCATTCGCCGGAGCCAGTTCGGTTTTCAGGAGATCGAGCGCGGTGTAGAGCCGCGACTTGATTGTGGAAACCGGGCACTCCAGGATTTCCGCCATCTCTTCAAACTTGAAGCCTTCGTAAACCTTCAGAACAACGGCTTCGCGCTGCTCCGGACTCAGACGATCGAGCGCGCCTCGCACCGCGAGCGAAAGATCGATCGCAATACCGGGCGCCGTCTGCCGCTCGAAGAAATTTTCTTCGGGCGCCGTTTCCGGACGCTTCTTACGAAATGCGGAGTAAGCCTCGTTGTGCGCGATGCGAAACAACCACGGCCCGAACCGCCCCGCGTCGTCCAGTTTCCGGATGTTCTGATAAGCCTTCAAAAAAACGTCCTGACTCAGATCCATGGAGTCGTCCGGATCGCCGGTCAGACGCAGAAGGTAATTGAAAACACGCTTTTCCCAGCGGGAAACAAGGAGGTTGAACCCCTCAATATCCCCCTTCCGGGTGCGCGCTATCAGGTCCGCGTCTTCGACGGCCCGAAAGATCAAATTCCGGCTCCTTGCATGAAGACGCGTGACGGACAGAAAAAGTCGAAGCGGCTAAGGGAATGAATACGTTAATTTTAGCGCCTGATGCCCGGGTTGGGGAATGGGCTGCGCTCCACCTCGTATCTCTCTGAATCTGTTGACTGTTCCTGTAGATGAGTAGCGAAGGGATCCGACACCGCCCTTGGGACATCTTCGCCGTCCGTAACGGAGGCGCGCCAATCTTCCGGCTCCCTTTGATTGGAAACCAGGATGGCAGCGTCATCCGAAAATATTCGCCCAGCGCCACCGCCTCCGGCTCATAGAGCCCGGATTTCTTCCGAGGGCTGGCTTCGCTCAGCCGCGAAACATCAAACTCTGGTTGATTCCCGGTATTCTTGCGAGGCAGGAACAAGCGATACCGTCG
>Ga0070658_10001864_pt1 | contig 17768 bp, 18 predicted proteins | sample KBSC13metaG_FD_64664 | JGI IMG/M metagenome (GOLD analysis project Ga0070658, IMG submission 64664) | Corn rhizosphere microbial communities from Kellogg Biological Station, Michigan, USA - KBS C1-3 metaG | ecosystem: Host-associated > Plants > Roots > Rhizosphere > Soil ...
TCCTTTGGCCTCGACGGATTGAGACGGGGAAGGAGTGGAACCGGCGGGAAGGAAACGCCAGATCAAAACGGCCACCACAAGGCCGACCGCGGCATACACAAAGAACGCGTGACGCCAGCCGCCGTGGCCGATCAACCAGGTTGTCAAGGGCGCGGCGACGGCTGGGCCAATGGCGAGCGCCGTCAGAAAGGTGGCGTTCGCGGCCGATCGTTCGCGGGAATCGAAATTGTCGCCGATCAGCTTGAACTGCGCGCCGTTCTCAATGCCCTCGCCCATGCCGAACAGGACGCGGATGACGATAATCGACGCCGTCGACCACGCGAGCCCAGTCGCCGCAGTGAAGATCGACCAGATGACGAGCGCCGCCACCAGCAACCCGCGAGCGCCAAATCGGTCGGCCAGGTGCCCGCCCGGCACCTGCATCAGCGCGTATCCGAGTGTGAAAGCCGAAAGAACCCAGCCGAACACTCGCGGCGATAGGTGCAGCGCCGTCTGGATCGTCGGTCCGGCGATGGTGATGTTGACTCGGTCGAGATACGCCACCGACATCATCAACCAGATCCAGAACAGTATCGCGCGTTTTCGATCCATGTGGTAGGACCGCGTCAGGCGGCAGCGGTCTTGGGAGCCTCGCCGGCAACTTTTTTGACAAAGCGCTCCATGCGCTGAACGGCGATGCCGATCTTTTCCAGGCTGTTCGCGTAGGAGCAGCGGATATGGCCTTCGCCGCCGGAACCGAAGGCATTGCCTGGGACGACGGCGACGTGCTCTTCGTGCAACAGCCGCTCGGCGAATTCCTCGGAAGTTAGCCCTGTGCGACGGATGCTCGGGAACGCGTAGAAAGCGCCCTCGGGCATGTGGCAGTCGAGGCCGATCTTGTTGAGGCCGTCGATGATGAACCGTCGACGCTGCTTGTACTGCGTGATCATCTCGCGAACGTCGGCCTCGGCCTTGAGGGCCTCGATCGCTGCGTACTGGGCGGTCGTCGGCGCGCTCATGATCGTGTACTGGTGGATCTTCGTCATGGCCGCCAGGATCGGACCGGGGGCGCAGGCGTAGCCGAGTCGCCAGCCTGTCATCGCATACGCCTTTGAAAAGCCGTTGAGTAGGATGGTGCGTTCCTGGGCGCCGTCGAGGCTCGGCACGCAGGTGTGCGTGCCTTCATACGTCATGCGGTCGTAGATTTCGTCGCTGATGATGTAGAGGTTCTTGGCCTTCGCGAAGTCGACCACGGCCTGCATCGCGTCCCGCGGCATGGTCGCTCCGGTGGGGTTGCTGGGGAAGCCCATCAGGATCGCCTTCGTGCGCGGGGTCCACGCCGCCTCAATTTGGGCGACCGACACCTGGAACTTGTCCTCCGCCCGTGTCCCGACGCTTACCGGAATGCCGCCGGCCAGAGCGACACACGCCTGGTAGGAGACGAAGCACGGCTCCGGCACGATGACCTCGTCGCCCGGGTCAAGCAGCGTGCGCATCGCCAGGTCGAGACCCTCGGACACGCCAACCGTCACGAGAACCTCATTGTCGGCATAGGAAACGTCGTACAACTCTTGCAGATGTTTGACGATCGCGCGGCGCAGCTCGGGCATGCCGGAGTTGCTGGTGTAGTGGGTGTGACCGTCCTTCATCGATGTATAGGCCGCTTCGCACACCGACCATGGTGTGACGAAGTCCGGCTCACCGACGCTCAGCGAAATGACATCGTGCATCTGCGCCGCAATGTCGAAGAATTTGCGGATACCGGACGGCGCCAGGCCCTCAACGGTTTTAGAAAGCGGTCGTGGAACTATGGGTTCAGTGCTCATCTTCATCGATGTCCTCATTTACGGAGCGACGACCAGGCGGCGGTCGTCCTCGGTTTCGGTGAAGGTGACCTGGTCTTCCTTATAGCGTCGAAGCAAAAAGTGAGTGTTGGTGCCGGTGATGCCCTCGATGGTCGACAGTTTCTCGGCGACGAACCGGCCGACTTCGCGAACGTCTTGTGCCTCCAGCACGATCCGCAGGTCGTTTCCGCCGGAGATCAGCCATACGCTATGGACTTCCGGGTAGCGCGACAATCGATCGGCGACACCGTCGAAGCCGACTTCGCGTGCCGGGACGCACTTGACGTCGATGAACGCAAACACGCGCTCAACCCCGGCCTGGTCCCAGTCGATGACAGCCTTGTACTGCTTGATGATGCCGCGCCGCTCGTAGTCGGCAATGGCTGCGCGCACTTCTTCGACAGCGCGGCCCGTCAAGGTCGCGATGGTCTCGGGGGTAGTCCGCGCGTCACGCGCGAGAATCGTCAGGATTTCATCCGGCTCCGCTTGCTTCATAGTGAGGTTAGTGTAGCACCGGCGAGATTACGGTGTCAAGGAACAGTCAAGGGCTATTTGGTCCGAAACAGTGGTAATTGCGCGGTTGCCTGATAATGCGTATATTTTAAATTAATATTCCCTACTGGACAGACTAAATCGATTTAGTTATAATGATTCCGCGCGCCTATTCGTGTGCGCAATTTCACAAGGAGTATCAAAGATGAAAAGCTTTTACGGTTTGTCCGTCTGCGTAGCCGCCGCTATGGCGATCGCCTGCGCCCAGCCCGCCCACGCGGGAAGCTGGCAATTGACGAGCGCCTATACCGGTTCCGGCAACGCCGGCAGCTGGGGATCCAACTGGGTGAACTACAACACCGCTACCACCTATAGCTTCGGCGCTGTGTTTGACAATGGCGCTGGTGGCGAGACCGGCTCGTGGACCTACACCGGCCAGATCAAGTGGGTCGGCACCGGCACGCAGCCCTCCACCGTCACGCTGACCGAAACCGGCGGCGCCACCGCTGACGCGCTCTACACCAGTACGGCGACCGAGTCCGCCAACGATGGCCTCGGCGACTCGTCGACCACCACGGTCCTGTACAACCCCTACCCGAATGTGCAAACCACCAGCACCGGCACCCACACCACGGTAGTGTCGGTTGCTCCCGGCGCCACGTACACGTTCCACCGAACGTTGTCCGCGTCATGCTACGGCGGCTCCGTCAACAACTGTAACGTTCAGTACAGCATCTCGATCCAGTAAGCACTAAGCTCGTCACCTGATAAGGACAGTGCACGTAGCTGTCCTTATCAGGTATTCGAATGTGCTAATTAGCATTGGGCGTAATCCCTTGCGGGTCGGGCTACGTGATTTTGCGGCCGATGCCCAATTGGCTGTTTCTGTTGACGCCTCTGAGGCAGGCCTTCTACTCCCGAGATATTTTCGACCGGCACAGTTCGTCGATCTCTCCCATCACAGTCGCGATAGGTTCCACGAGCGATTCCTGATCGACGATGGCGGCCGCCCCCGTCTGTTCGTGCACCATCTTGAAACGCTCCCCCGCCCTGCCCGCATATCGACGGGCAAGTAAGTCGATATCTCGCACGTACACACCGATCAATTCCTTGCCATTGCGCGTGAACGCGCGCACCGATTCGATCTCCACCCACGGAATTACGGGCTCATCCCTGACAGTGACGCCCTTATCGTCGACCATGAGCACCGGCGCGTTGCGGATGACGTCGCGTAGAAACGAGACGAAGATAAACAGACAGACGAAACCGCCGCCGTATCCAATTACAAGCCGCTTTATATGAACGTATGCCGGTTCGACGGCCGGATGAGGCCATAGTAGGAAGGCGATACAGCCGATCATTACAAACCAGGCAAGCCCCGCATTTTTCATCGCGCCGAATCTATTGCGATACACCAATGACATTTGCGTGTCACCTTCCCTTCATGAGACTCCGGTGGGTAGACTGGATATGTGAATATCCTCGTGCCACAAGTCCTTTTCGACTATTATGTCCCCGATGCCCGCTTAATCGCTCCGAATGCCGAGTTCATTGCCTATGCCGACGATGAGCCTTCGCCTGCCGGACTCGCCGACATCGAGGCGATCTCGTGGTGGTATACCGTTCGACACATCGACGACATCGTGCGCGGCGCGCCGAAGCTCCGCTGGCTCCACAGCGGAAGTGCTGGTGTCGACCGCCTGCTCAGCCCGACAATTGTATCTCGGCAGGGACTTACGGTAACGGATTCGGGCCCGGCTTTCGAAGTGTCCATTTCCGAGTTCGTCATGGCATGGATACTGTCGGTGGCGAGGCGTCTGCCCGAGCTCGACGCCCAGCAGCGTGATCGCGTCTGGAATTCGCTCCAGCAGGACGAGGTCTCTGGAAAGACGGTCGGGATTATCGGCCTCGGACCGATCGGTCGGGGGGTCGCCGCAAGAACGAAGGCTTTCGGTATGCGGACGCTAGGGCTGCGTCGATCGCAAGCGCCCGTCGACGCGGTCGACGAAGTCCTCACCGGTCGCGACGGCCTGACGCGGTTGCTCTCGACCAGCGACTACGTCGTCATTGCCGCCGCGCTCACGGGTGAGACACGCACTCTAATCGGCCGCGAGCAGCTTGCCGCAATGAAGTCCACCGCCTGGCTGATCAACATTGCTCGTGGCGCCATGATCGACGAAACCGCCCTCGTCGAAGCGTTGCGCTCGGGCAAGATTGCCGGCGCCTGCCTCGACGTTTTCGAGACCGAACCTTTGCCCCAGGATAGTTTGTTATGGGAGATGTCGAACGTCCACATCGCGCCGCACAATTCCGGCGGGATGACTGAGGGCGTCCGCGAACGTCAGAAGCAGCTCTTTCTCGACAACCTCCGGCGCTTCGTTAGTGGTGAGCCGCTCGCGGATGTCGTGGATGTCGCTCGGGGCTATTAGTCGACGCCAAGTCCGGCAATTTGACGGGCGTCATAAATTGTTCCTATTTCCATCGTTTGTATATGGAGGCGCAAAGACTGGCGGATCTACCAGGCCCAAGCGGGAACCAAGCGACCTCAAAAACGTCTTATATAGGCATAGAGCAGCACTTGAGGAATACGATGGCAAGTTATCAACCGAAACTCGAAAGTCTTCGACCTCTCCGCGCAATGTGGCGCGTAGAGCAGGATCCGATGGACCAGATTGACGAGGCTTACTACCTGGGCGGCGACTTCGACGGCGGCGGCGATTGTCGATTCTATTACATGGTGTGGCGAGACAGCGATCTTGGCCGCTGGTATGCCGGCCTCAATGCGTTCGGGCAACTAGAAGTTCCGTTCAGTAGAATGCGCTGTACGACGATTGGCGGTTTTGCGACTTTGCGCGAAGCTCTCAGCGCGTGCGAGCTACATGCCGAGCGGCGTGCTTTTGGCCTTCGGCCAGTGCTCGCACTAGCGGCGTAGACGGAGACAGATTCACTATGCTCATTCGTGAAGCAAGCGATGCGGATCGAGAATGGATACATGAGACGCTTGTCCGCGAATGGGACGGGCCGCTGATCGAGCGCACCGACGAGTTCGTCGATGCCGGCAAGCTCCCGGCTCTGATCGCCGAAGTCGACGGCGAGCGCGTCGGCCTTGCCACGGTTCTTATGCATCCCGACCACGCCGAGATTGTTTCTCTGAATAGTTTTCGTGAGAAGCAGGGTATCGGAACGGCGCTTATCCGGGCAGTAGAGGATATGGCAGTATGCAATGAAAGGGCCGAGGTGCGTATCTTCACCTACAACGGGAACCTCAACGCGCTCGGCTTCTACCAAAAGCGGGGATACCGAATGTGGGCGATCCACCGCGACACGATCACCCGCGCGCGGCAGGACAAGCCGAGCATCCCGCTCCTCGACGACAACGGCATCATCATCGCCGACGAGATTGAGCTCCGTCGCCGACTCGACGGTACCTAATCTCCCAATCACTGCGCGGGCTGCAGGCTGTCGAACCATTGCTGCGCGAACTCTAGCTGCTCGCTGACGAGCGTAGGGTCAACATCGTCGCCGGTTTCGAAGATGTTAACGAGGTCTTCGCGAACGGCAAGCTTGCCAAGTGTGAGGCGATAGCCGTAGAGGCCATAGCTTAATTCGATGCTCTTGTCGGACCCGGTGACGTTTCTGCTCGCTCCGTAGACGACGGGTCGAAGCTCCTTCGTCTCAAGCATTTCTCGTAGACCCACCAGTGCTTTCCAGAAGTCACGCTCGACCACGGAGAAAGTGGCCTCTTCCGTCTCCAATAACAGCTCAACACGTTCCGCCTCGCTTGGACTTTCGGTCCAAAGGGTGAGGGTAGCGGGTATTCGCGATCCGTCAGATTTTACAACTTCGATCTCTCGAACGTCACGGTCAATATCGGCAAGCATAGAAACCTCTCCGCCTCAGTGTACCTTCCAGCGCTCTACAAAACTTTTTTCACGCCTGCCATCTTAACGTGATCTTAATCTCGGCGTCCTATCATGGAGTCAACACAGGAGGAATCGACGCCATGTGGACGAAGGAAATCGAACGTGAACAGGTACTTGATGCCGTCGACGAGGTCGACGATTTTATAGACAGGACCGCCCCAGCGGTCGAAAATGCCGGCCGGACTCCAGCGCCGGTGCGACTGCGGGAGGATCAGCGAAACCGTCTCCTCACTCGAGTGCTCGAAGAGGTGACGATTCCGACGATTCCAGAGGGCAAGTTTCCCGGACTGGACATCCGGTCTGTCACGGCGATTTCGCGGCTCAGGCGGATTATAGGCAGCGACTTTTGTGACGTCTTTCGACTGCCGGGCGGCAGCACCGCCGTTATCCTTGGCGAGATCGTGGGCAGCAGCGGAATCGTGCCGCTGCAAATCCCGCAGATCAAGTTCGGCATGCGCGCACTCCTTGTAGAAAGTTCGTCCGCGTCCAGGGCGCTGACGGCTATCAACCGTTGGATGTGCGCGGAACGAGCGTCGGCACGGGCCATTCGAGCGTTCGCCCGGTTGGCTGTCGTCGTGTTCGACCACCAGTCGGATTGGGTGGACGTCTCGGTGGCCGGAGCGGAGTCGCCCATCGTCGTCACCGGATTCGGCTGCGTCGGCGCCGTCGACATCGTCGGGCTGCCGCTGGGCATCGACGCGGACTATCTCTACGACTCGGCCGCATTCCGCCAGGGCATTGGCGATACGTTGGTGATGACGACCAACGGCATCACCAACGCACGTCACAATGGAGTGCTGTTAGGATACGAAGGGGCAAAGGCGTTGATCCAGTCCGGGGCGAAGCTGGCGGATTCGGAGTACGGCGTCGCACGTTATGTGATGGAGGGAGCGGTCGCTTATGCAGGCGGGGAACTGGGAGATAACGCGACGGTGGTTTCGGTGCAACGCGTCGCCGCAGAATAGACGGTAATCGCTTTGGCCGTTGCCCCGGCGACTGAAGTCACGGCTCGACGAGCACAAAGTCGACCTGCGTCGACTCCAGTCGCAATCGTCTCTCTAGACGAGAGGTCGACGCTTCGACATCGACTTGCGCGTGGTCATGATAGGGAGGTTCTGGCGGATGAACGACTGCTCGACCAGTCGAAAGAACGCATCGCGCTCGGGTCCGCGGACGATGGCGCGTTCGTGCGCTTCCGAAAGGGCGATCGGGTAGCCCTGGCCCTTGACGACCTGGTCGTAGACAGCGACATGCACCTTGTCCAGGAGTTCCTTGTCGACCGTCACCCATTGCGGGATCTCGACGCGGGCGACTTCGGCCCCAACGTGAAGGTAAAAGAAGCAGATCTGCTGCTCCGGTGGATAGTGCTTGAGGTTGAGCGCGTGGCTGCCGAACGCCTGCGATCGATCTCCCGGTCCCGAGAGAAGGCGTGAGAAGAGTTGAGCGTCGCTCAGGTGCGCGATCGCCCGGCACGGCGCGTTCGGGCCGTGCGTGCAACCCTCGCGGCAGAGGGTCATGCGCAGTGTGCCGACGACATCGCGGTGGCCTGGCCGGCTGACGTATCCCGCAATCGGCACGCGGACGTTCATGCCGGCGTTGAGCATCTCGCAGAACTCGTCGATGATTCGCTTCTGCATCTCATCCGACTCGCCCGTCGGCGTCCAGACGATGAGCGGGTCGTCGACGAGGGCGGTGGCGTCGCGCTGGTGGTTGACGGCGATCAATTCGGCGAGGGCAGCGCTCTCGGCCAGCAGCCGCTTCGTCGCCACCCAGCGCTCCGAGACGGGTGTCTCCTCGCCGGATTGGGACGTCGAATAGATCTCCTCGGGCTTATAGTGCAGGGTCGCGCGAGATTCCAGGAGAGGCCGTTCGCCGGTACCGTAGTGCAGGGCGATCATACCGACATTGAGCAGGTAGCAGGGCGCCATCGCGTGACGGTCGAGGGGGATCTGGGAGCCGTCGGTAGCGAGGGCGGTGTACGTCAGCGGCGCTGGGTAAGGAAGGGCGTAGGTGGTCGACGGCGGCAGGTCGATCGTGGCCCATTGCTGCCACTGGGGCGGTCCCATGGCATCGATGCGGGCCCGCGTCGCTGCCCACTCGTCAACGGAGACGTCGGCTTTTTGCAGAGCGGTGGCCATTTGGTCGGTCAGCCGCTGCGTCCGCTGCTTGACTTCCGCCCCCATGTCCCCAATCTGGGCAACGACTTGTCCGAGTTCCAACATGTCTTATTCTACCTCCGAGCGATGATTCCGCGGTCCAGACGTCCTGCCTCTGAAGCGAGCTTGCGTTAACATATGAAATATTCGTACAACATTCTGGTTGAACACGGTACAAGAATCCCAAGGATGATACTCGCGTTTCCATGGAGGAGACTGTCCAATGCAACCAGCACTTTCGCATCAGACATCGTGGGTGACGGCCACGATCTTCGCACTCGCCGGAGGCATCTCGGGGATGCTAGCCGGCGGAATACTTCCCGCCGCCGTCGGAGTCTGTCTGGGGCTCGCGCTCGGTAGCCTTGCCGGCCCGACAATCACCCATTTCGGCTACGTCGTCTCGGTCGCCGCCCTGCTCTACGGTGCGGCAGCTTGCTACACAACGGCAAGTCTCACTGCATTTGCCCACACACAGTCGGCCATCGTCACGCAAACGCTACCGCCTGGGTCGACCTTCGACCGCGTTTACACGTACCTCAAGGACCGTCACGCCCGCAATCTGACATTGGGGCGGAGCGCTCAGTCGATGCTGACCGCCGACTACGACGCGCACTTTCTACTGACCAACGTTCACGTTCACGGAAAATTCGCGTTCGACAGGCGCAATCGTCTCACGCACTGCTCGATTCGCACGCTGTAAGCGTACAGCTGATCGAAACCTTTAGGCGCCTCATGTCGCGTCAAGGCCACTTGCGCAGCGTTCGTCCGCGTCTGAACGAGCCTACTGCTCTCGCGCTCGACGCCCCAAGGCTAGTTGGCGTTCCACGTTGACTTTGACGACCAAGCAATGATACAATAACGCAAAATCGTTACGGCATTGCCGCGTTCCTCAAGGTGCGCGTTAACAGGTCAGCATGCAAGTCAAGCTCAAGGATATTGCGGAGAGAGCCGGTGTTTCGGTCTCGACGGCGTCCAATGCGCTCAATGGGTACACAAAGTCACGGATCGCGCGTGAAACGCTGGAGCGCGTCAATCGCATCGCCGACGAACTCGGATACCGGCCAAACGCCATCGCACGGTCACTGAAGTTCCAGCGAACGGATACCATCGCCTTTTACACAGGTTACGGCTTTTGCGATGTCCGCGATCGATTTCTTGGAGAGGTCGTTACGGGCATCCAACACGCCTGCGACCAGATCGACATCGACCTGCTACTGTTCGGCAACCTCAGCAAGCTTCCAGTTTCCCAAATCCACCGCAAGCTCACGAGCGGCAAGATCGACGGGGTAATCGTCCACGCGGCTCCCGAGGATCCCGTGGCCGAACTTCTCGCCCAGGGATCTTTGCCGGCCGTCGCCATTGCCGACGCTCAGCCCAGGCTCCCGTCGATCGTCGCTGATGATGTCCAGGGCATGGAGATTCTCGTCGACTATCTGTGGAAGAAGGGCCATCGTAAGATCGCCTTCTCGATCCCCCATCTGCACTTTGCGTCCGTAGACCTCCGACTTGGCGCCTTCGAGAGCGCCATGGCAAGTCGAGGAGGCGAGGCATCGACAGTGCGGATGCCGTGGGAGGAGACGCGCGCATTTCTCGAAAAGTTTCTCGCCGCCCCTGGCCGCCCCACCGCGGTCTGCTGCTGGCACGACGACTCCGCCTACTATCTCTTGCAGACCTGTATCGAAATGGGCGTGCGTGTACCCGACGATCTGGCCGTCGTTGGCTTCGACGGTCTGCAAGAGGGTCGAATACCGGGGCGTAAGCTGGTGACCGCGGCTGTTCCGTGGCGATTGATGGCTGTCGATGCGACAACCAACCTCATCGAACTGCGCGGGGGCGGCGTCGTCGAGCCGCTCAACCGCTTCCCCGTTTCTCTCGTCCCTGGCGATACAGCATAATCGCCCAGATCGACGGTTCATATGAAAGCTGTATCGACACAGCTCATATATAGATACAGCATATCGCCACGTTTACCGTCAGAAATTCCCGCCAGAAATATTTACCTACTTATCGGCCAGATCAATATGGCATCAGTGCTTCTTGTCACGCAGATTTTAGAGTAAATCAGCTTCAACTCTGGTTTCAAGCCCCACATATTACCCCAAAAACACCGTCTAAACTGAACGGATTCGAGGTTGTAAATCGCTGTTGACAAATCGCCGAAGCTCCTGTATACTTTGCTATGTCGATACAGTTGTATCAATAAGCGGGTAATCATTTTGGCGTCTGGCAGCACAAACGAGAAGAATAACACCGGTGGCACTCCTGCCTACCGCAGGATCGAAGACGATATTCGTGTTAAGGTTAAGGATGGCCGTCTTCCGGAAGGTACGATGCTGGCGAGCCGGCATAACCTGGCCAAGGAATATGGAGTCGCCCTGTCGACCGCACAGCGCGCAATCGCCAACTTGATCGCGGACGGCATCCTTGAGTCGCTGGATCGTCGCGGCACATTCGTTGCCAGACGGATGGCAACCGACCTGCAAATACCGCCCGCGACGATAGAACAACGACAGTCATCGTTGATGCCATCGCTGCAATTGCCACATAGCAACTTCCGCTACGCGGCGCCTGGGCCTCGAGCGAAGACGTCGACGGCGAAACTCGGCATCATTACGACATCACGGATCGAGAGCAACGCACCAAGGGATATCGGCGGGCTCTGGGCACGACTGGCCATACGATCGATCGAGCAGGCTTTCTCCCTGGAGGGAGGCGCGACACAGTATTTGGATCGCTTCCCGGAGCAATTCGGCCCGTATTCGAATGGGTTTGACGACGTCAATGCTGTACCGATCGCGGAAGCGCTCCATGCGCTCGTTGCCGACGGCGTCGATGCCCTCGCGATCGTCGGATTGTGCGATGCGCGAGATGTGTCCGACGAGGTTGTTGCGGGCGTCGATGTCGAGAGAATTCCGACCGTATATATTTCGTGGCATGAAATTCGCCCGCCTTTGGCGCAGGTCTATTACGACAATCGATATGCGGGCTATCAAGCAGCGCAGCATCTGCTGAACGTGGGATACCGCCGGATTACCTTTCTGGCTCCTTTTAGCGGATCGTGGGTGACTGAGCGCATCGAGGGCGCCCGTGATGCGATACGGCATGCCGGAGCGCCGCACGATACAATGCGTGTGTTTCCATCGGAGGCCGCGCCCGGCATTTACGTGCACGACAACACAAGCGAGATCGCGTACGCCGTGGCGCTACAGGCTTTCGATGCCATCGATTTTATGTCGAACGGCGATGGTGGCGAGCCCTGGGGCATCATCGCCCCGAACGACCATGCAGCCCTGGCGATACTGGAAGCCGCCGAAGCACGGGGTCAAGTGGCCGGAGTGGAATTCGGACTCGTGGGCTTCGACGACGATCCGCTCTCGTGCTCGGTGGGATTGACGACTGTTCGGCCTCCGGTGGAGGCAATGGGCGAGGCCGCGGCGAAACTATTGCTGAGGGCGATTGCTGGGGAGCGCGGCAGCTCCCACGTCCGTCTTCGATCGCACCTGATACCGCGATCGACGACATCGCGCCGACCAAGGACATCGCTAAGAAACATACCGAACAACTTCGCTTAGTGGCGATGTCGTTCCAACGATCAAAGTAGATTGGTAGGAGGAATAGTACTTATGCTCGCCATGTCTCGGGCAAAGCACTCTTATATCGGCGCTGGCGTCGTTCTCGCAGCGCTCTCGTCCGCAATGCTTGGCTGCCCCGCGGCGCACGCCGCCACCAACGCGCTGCCGCTGGAGCTTGTTAACGGACACGGAGCCGTGAAAGCGGACAGCTTCACTACCACATATAACTTTGGAACGACCGTCCACTCCCTCCAGCCTACGATCAGCCACGAGTTCGTCTTCCAGAATAAGACGGCCAAGACGGTGTACCTCGACCGACTGCTCGCCGGATGCAGCTGCTCGACGATGAGTCTTATCGGGGCAGGCCCGGACAACACTGTTGCACCAGGGGCCAAAGTCACGGTAAAGATGGACCTCGACGAGAAGCAACTGCCCGAGAGCGGCCTCGACAAGATCGCGTGGCTCTTCGTCAAAGGGCGAACCAAGCCGATCGTCGTCATGCATATGGCCGGCGCGGTCCGACCGTCGCTGAAGTACTCACCGGCGATTAAGGAATTTGGCAACGTTTCGGTAGAGCAGACGCCATCCTTCCCGTTGACAGTGTCCCTGGACACCCGCGTGTATGGCACGAATCCTCCCGACGTCGCGGTCGAAGGCGGGATCCTCAGCGCCAAACGTACCAGCAATAAGGTCGACCTGGCGAAGAAGCTGGTGGTTCGCACCTATCAGGTAAAGCTGACCCCCGCTGGACACCTTGGGCGTTTCGACGGCGCGGTCTACATTCCACAACCCTATAACAAGGGAGGCGGCAGTGTGTTCATCACCGGAACAGTGGTTGGATCGATCGTCTCGGACCCGCCGGCCGTCGCCTTTAGAACCGTCGAACGTGGACAGACCGTCACAAAGCAGCTAGTCCTTAAGGGACTCACTCCCACGGCGCTCGCCGGGTTGAAGATCGGCTCCGACACACAGGGATTGACGGCCAAGCTTGCCAAAGGTGTCAAGGCCAATACGGCGGTTGTCGACGTCTCTATCTCGCCGAGCACACCGGGAGCGTTGCTTGCCAACGTGCTCGTCTCCACCAAGAGCGGGCAAACGCTTAAAGTACTCGTCTCGGCGTGGGTAAACTAGCCAACTAGCGTTGGGGCGTTTAACGCGTTTAAGATCGGATGCCATCAAATATATTGCGGGTAGTCTACGGATTCGATTTAACACTGCGCGAAAAGCCGGTAGAATCAGCGTACGCGGGGCGGAGAGCCATCCAGCCATCTAGTATATCTATAGCGCGAGTGATAGACTGTATCACTGGTCATATTAGTATGACTATAACTGTATCGTAATAGCGCCGTGGTTGACTGCTTGTGCGTTCGACCATAGAGTTTCAGAAGAAGTCCTGTTTTTGTCGACCGTAGAGCTCTCATACCTACAGGGTAAAATGAGGTGTTTCCATCTGATTTTGGTCCGTGTGACGTCGTCAAGCATAGTCACAATGCGTTCTCAATTTAGCGCATTACGGTCGAGAAACAGTCTGGAAAAATAGTCCGAAAAAAGTAGTTGACAAAAACGCGGACCTCCTGTATACTGGCTATGTCGATACAGTTGTATCCTAAGCGTGAAGAGAAATCGCGCAAAGATATCCGATGAAGAAATCGGACCAAGAGCCAGGTAAGAACGTTGACTTCGAACACGACACAAACTAATAAGCGATCAGCCTCGGCGGTGCCGGCCTACCGCCGGATTGAGGATGACATTCGGTTAAAGGTAAAGGATGGTCGCCTTCCTGTTGGGTCGATGCTCGCAAGCCGGCACAACCTTGCTAAAGAGTACGGCGTGGCGCTGTCCACCGCCCAGCAGGCGATAGCCAATTTGATCGCGGATGGCATCCTGGAGTCCTTTGATCGCCGCGGCACATTCGTCGCCCGTCCTAAGAGGATTGAAACCGGCCAGGTCGTGCAGTCCGCTCCCGTGAGCGTTGCGGTTGCACCTCCGGTGATCTCGACTCCGGACAATTTCCGATATTCGCCGCCGGTTCACTCGGCGATGCGCAATACGGCTAAGCTCGGAATTATCGCGACCTCGCGGATCGAGAGCAATATGCCCCGCGACATCGGTACGCTGTGGGCAAGGTTGGCGATCCGGTCGATGGAGCAGGTATTTGCGGCCGACGGCGGAACGACACAGTTTATCGACCGCTATCCGGAACATCTCGGGCCGTTCCTGAGGGGCTTTGACGATACCAATGCCATTCCGATCTCGGCCGCGGTACAGGCTCTCGTGGCCGACGGCGCCGACGCCCTTGCCATAGTCGGTCTTTGCGATGCGCGGGATCTTTCCGACGAAGTGGTCGGCGCCGTCGACATCAACCGGATACCAACCGTCTACGTATCGTGGCACGAGATACCGCCGCCGCTAGCGCAGGTGTTCTACGACAATCGCTTTGCCGGCTACCAGGCCGCGCAACACCTGATGCAGGCGGGGTATCGACGACTTGCCTTTATGGTCCCGTTTAGCGGATCCTGGGTTGCAGAGCGCCTCGAAGGCGCACGAGACGCGATCCGCCATGCCGGTTTACCGATTGACGCCCTCCGGGTCTTCCCGAACGAGCCGTCGACCGGTGTCTATATGCACGATAACACGAGCGAGCTGGCCTACTCGGCAGCCGTCGAGGCCTTCGACCAGGGGTGGCTCAATTCCGGAAACGAAGTGGAAGACCCGTGGGGCATTATCGCTCCGAACGACCACTCCGCGTTCTCGATTTTGCAAGCTGCCTCGGAGCGCGGCAAGATGGCCGGAGTGCAGTTCGGTTTAGTTGGCTTCGACGACGATCCGTTGTCGTGCTCGGTTGGTCTCACGACCGTACGTCCGCCGGTAGAGGCGATGGGAGAGGCAGCGGCCAAGCTGTTGCTTCGAGCGATTAGTGGAGAGAAGACTGGTTCGCAAGTGCGGTTGCGCTCCAATCTGATACCCAGGTCGTCCACATCGCGAAGGCCGCGGGCCTCACTGCGCAATCTGCGCAAGGAAGGAGGGCTATAGTAAAGAAAAAACCCGGCTGATCGGGCTAGAGAGCATGCCTCCGGCCGAACCCTGCGAAGTGCGCACTAAGCGTGCGCAGTAGAGAGCGCCCTAAGATGAGCGCAAATCAGAATTAATTCGTTCGTACAAGCCCGCAGGCGGATATGGCCGCGAGGCGAAATGAAAAAAAGCTAGCTGGGAAATCTCCAGCAGCCTATTCTAAGATGAACGGTGTTGCGAAAGGAGTAACTTGAGATGAAGAAACTTGGTTTCACCCTAATTGAACTTCTAGTTGTTATCGCCATTATAGCGATTCTCGCGGCGATCCTCTTCCCGGTATTCGCCCAGGCCCGTGAGAGGGCTCGCGCCATCACCTGCCTCTCCAATCAGAAGCAGATCGGCCTCGCCCTCATGCAGTATGTCCAGGACAACGATGAGTACTTCTGCCCGGCCAACTACGCTACCGGCGGTTGGGCTACGGAAATCCGCTGGTACGACGCTGTCGACCCCTACATCAAGAACGGCAGCAAAGCCGGTTCTGGTCACAAGGACGGCCGCGACGGTGTCTGGCACTGCCCTTCGTTCCCGAGCAACCAGAACGCCAACTATGGTGTCCATGAGTATGTGTTCCCCGGCGCTATCGGCGGCAATGGCGAGCTCGCCACCCCGGTAACCCCCATCTCGGCCATGAACGCTCCGGCCGACCTCATCGTAGTCGCCGAAAAGGGCCAGAACGACGGTGACAGCGGTTCGACGAACGGCAACTCAAGCTGGCCGTTCATGAATGCCGCCGAAAAGTACTGGACCGACACGGTGCTCCCAACCCCGGGCGTTACCCGCGGCAAGGATTACTCGGTTGACAACACCGGCAACCCGGACTCGGCTGAGCCCCACAACTGTGACTACCCACTGCGTGCCGGCGGACCCCTCTGGTCCAACTACGGCGGATGCTCCACCATGCCTCGCTACCGCCACCAGGGCACCTGTAGCATGCTGTTCGCCGATGGTCATGCCAAGGCGATGAAGGCGGGCTCGGTCAACTGGTACAAGAACGTCTACGACGCCACGGTCTTCTCGATCGCGGGTCAGCCGCCGCTTCACTAATCGGATAGCGAGCACAGACCATGAACTTGAAACAAGCTAACAAGATCATCGTCGCTCTAATGCTCCTCATGGTTGCCGGTTGCGGCAACCATGAGGTAGCGGTGAACAAGCCGGCCCCTGGTGGGTCGATTGACGATCAGATCAAAGCGGCGCAAAACGATCCCAGCTTGGCGCCGCAGGCAAAAGCAATGATCATTGGGAAGCTTCAGCAGCAGCAATCGAAGCCAAGCGGCTCTCAATAACTAAGATCAGAACATGGGATAATCGACATTGGGCATCGCGTCAAGCGATGCCCATTATAATTCTGAGGGAGATCGACAGGACGGCGCATCGGGGAGATTGATGATGAAAGCCTACATTGGAGTCTGCTTAATCATGCTAACGCTGATGGTACGTGTTTCGGCGCAGGGCCCATCGATAGTCGTGACAAGCAAGGAACTGACGGATACCTCCGCGCCCGGTTGGGTGTGGAACGCAATGGATGCATACGAGGACAATCAACTGTCCCGTGGCGCGGGTAGAGCCGGTGGCCCCGGCGGCTACGGCGCATACACTTTTAACGGCACTGGCGTGGCGGTTTATGTCATGAAGGCGCCCGCTGTCGAGGTCGACGGGCGCGTTCACAAAGTCGGCAGGCTGCGCGTGCTCATCGACGGCAACTTGAAAGCGGCCGTGGCCGTCTCCAGCAACGATCACGAATACGGCTATAGAGCCTACGCGGTCAACGGTTTGTCAGCCGCAAATCACGTCTTGCAGCTTGAGCCGGACGCCGGCTGGGTCGTTGTCGACGGCATCCGGGTCATTGGCGGTCCGGAAGCACCCGATGTCAGTCAAGACGGCGCGGTTGGTCCCAACCCCACTAAAGTCGGCCCACCGCAACAGATATTGTTCTACGGCAAGACGCAGCCTCTCGTCAGCGAAAACACAATGCTGTTCCGGAACAGTGTTGCCGGATTCCTGAATAGCCTGAATCCGGAATTGGTGGTTGCGAATCTTCCGGGCGACTGGGGTCCCGAGCAAGTCTATCCTCGCTCCGGGACGTCTGCCATCCGGTACTCCGGCAGCTCACTCGGCGGTGACGCCTACTGCGGTATGGCTGCGTATGCCGCTCATGCTTCGGTGACGAAGAACACCGTGCTCACCTATTGGATCCTGCCACAGCAGGACAACGGCCGCTTCGTCGCCGTCGACCTGCACTGTACAGACGGCACTACGCTGTCGCAGACCGCGGCCACCGATCAAAATGGCGTTTCCGTTGCGCCGGGAGCCGGACACGGCGGCCGGCTCCCGACCTACATGTGGTCCCCCGTCCAGTGCATCATCGGTAACTATTTAGCGGGAAAGACTATCGATGCCATCTGGATTGTCTTCGCCCGCAACGCCGCTGCTGGTGGGCAATACCGCGGCTATATCGACGAGATCACCCTCTATAACGAATGACTTCAAGCGCGCCCGGTGATCTTATCGCCGGGTGCGCTTGAGGCGTTTCCATGTTACGATAGATCAGGATACGTTACTTGACGTTATTGAAGTCTTCTACAACAGTTAAAGGTAATGGTGCGGCGAGGCGTTTGCGTACCAAACGCGCCGTAGCCGTCGCGGCGGTTTCGTGCATCGTCATCGCATCCTACCCCGCCCTTTCCTCAGCCTGGCGCGAAAGCTGGATGAGAGAAGCGACGTTGCCGC